>Ga0222713_10000337_pt1 | contig 52837 bp, 54 predicted proteins | sample C33_649DmetaG_FD_165061 | JGI IMG/M metagenome (GOLD analysis project Ga0222713, IMG submission 165061) | Estuarine water microbial communities from San Francisco Bay, California, United States - C33_649D | ecosystem: Environmental > Aquatic > Marine > Unclassified | place: USA: California...
CAACAACGGGCCTACCCCACTCGGTGTCGTGGTAGTTCATATATATCTCGCTACTCAGACACCAGCTACAACGGTCCACTTCGGCTGCTTTCACCACATCTCAGTCTTAGCACTGTGTACGCTAGAGACGTATGGCAAAGGCTCCAAACTTTAAGAAGTTTCGCAAAATTGTTGGTAACGACATCGACGCTTTGCGTACCGAGATGCTCGCCATGCGCACCGAGCTCGAAAATGCTCAACAACAAATTCGTGAAGTATCACTCACTCAAAATGCTGCTGCTAGCGCACTAACAGCTATCGATGGGCGCGTTGTTCAATTGGGTCGCGAACTCACCAATCAACTCCATGAGCTGAGCAACGACTTAGAAAAACTTGAACAGCAAAGCGATGGAGCATCTGCAGAAACCATTGCTCAACTACAAGCAACACAAATCAGGCTGGCTACAGAACAAGCTCGTTATGAAATCACTTTCCGTCAAGACCTTGCGGAAATTGCCGACCAACTTCGCAGACCTCGCTAACTACTTTGAGTAAACATCACCCCCACCGGCATCATTTTGGTGGGCGTGGCTACTTCCGTCGTTTAGGCCCCGGTCTCATTACTGGAGCAGCCGACGATGACCCATCGGGCATCGGTACATATTCACAGGTTGGTGCTGCATTCGGGTTCCAACTGTTGTGGACCACCATCGTTGCTTTGCCATTTGCAGCCGCGGTTCAAGAAGCCACCGCACGCCTTGGTCTTTTCTCTGGAAAAGGTCTCGCAGCACTCATTAAACAAGAGTTTTCCCGCAAGGTGCTCTACGTTGCACTCACGCTTGTCGTTGCTGCCAATACTTTCAATATCGGCGCCGATCTTGGCTCAATGGCTGCAGCCACGAACCTCATTGTTCCTATTCCGGAGTATGTATTAGTCGTTGTTTTTGCCGCAGGAATGGCGGCATTAGAAATTGCCATTCCCTATCACCAATATTCGAGAGTTTTGCGTTGGTTATGTGTCAGCTTGCTTTCCTATATTGCAGTGTTATTTATTATTCAAGTGTCGTGGGGTGATGTTGCCCAGCACACCTTTGTTCCCCAACTTCATTTCAACAAGACAGAAATTGCTGCACTTATTGCACTATTTGGTACCACCATTTCGCCCTATCTCTTTTTCTGGCAAACCAGTGAGGAAGTGGAAGAGCTTGCCGAGCATGGCGCTGAAACGGTGACGGAAACCGCAAACCACTTGCGAGCAATGCGCGGCGATGTGATGGCTGGAATGTCGTCTGGAGTCTTTGTGATGTTTGCCATCATGGTCACCTCCGCAGCAACTCTCCATAAAGGTGGCATCACCTCGATCGGGACTGCAGACGAAGCCGCACAAGCTCTCGAGCCACTCGCTGGAAGTATGGCAAAACTTCTCTTCACACTCGGCATTATGGGTACTGGGCTTTTAGCCGTACCAGTACTTGCAGGCTCCACTTCATACGCACTTTCTGAAACCTTTGGATGGCGCGAAGGTCTGAGCTTAAAAATGTCACAAGCGCGAGCTTTTTATTTTGTCATTTTGGGTTCCATGATGTGTGGTCTTGCAATGAACTTTGTCGGCTTCAACCCTGTTCGCGCCCTTTACTGGTCAGCTATTTTGAATGGGCTCGCAGCTCCGCCACTCATTGCGATGATCTGGTTATTGAGCAGACGCAAACATGTGCTCGGAGAGCACGTCAGCGGCCGCATTTCGCAAACTCTGGTAGCAATGGCCGCAATTGTGAGCGCATTGCTACCAGTTTTATACTTCTTTGCTCACTAACTACTTCACTGCGTCAAGTGCCTTGCGCACTAGTTCGCGCGCAGCAGCTTGCTTGGCTTGGTAGGTCGCAAAATCTGGTGGCGACAACGCAAGCGCAGCATCTGCTTCGCTGAACAAAGTATCAGCAGCGGCCAACAATTCTGATGGGCTTTGTGGAACGCCTGCAACTGTTGTTGGAGTAACTACTGGAGAACCCGGCACCGTTGTTGGTGTGGTTCCTGGCAACGTCGGAGTTGTTGTATCGGGGTTGGTGGTTGCGTCTGCACCGCCTACGCGGTCACCTAAGTCGAGCGAAAAGCCCGGGAAGAGTTTTGCCATTGCTGCGCTCACACTGTCGGCAATAACCGACCGCGAATCGTATGAAGCAAGAATTTTGCGCACAAACACCTGCTTTGCGGCCGCATCATCGGGGCGAACATACAACGGGCGTACATAAACAAGGCTCTTGGCAACAGGAATGATTTGCAGGTCGCCAAACACCACGCGAGACCCACGTTGGTCGAGGGGTGTGATGATTTGTGAAATTGCAGGTTCACTGTCGAATTGGGCTGCAACTGTTGCTGGGCCTGGAGGTAGTGGATCATTGAACTCATACAGAGTCATTTGCCCATACGTTGCCGGGTCACTAGAAACCACCATCATTGAACGCAGTTCTTTTCGCGAGTCATCGGAAGAGAAGGGAACAAAAGGTCGCAACATCGAAAATACTCCCGTTTCAGACTTACTGTTCGGTGCATGGAAGAGGGTGTAATACGGCTCGAACCGCGCAACATTTGCATCTTGCACAGTGACTGCATCACCTGTTCCTGTAACTGCTGCAGTACCACCAACAATTGCTGCAGCTTGTTCTGGCTCGAGTGGTGGTGCCTGGGCAACGCTCCATGCGCCGTCACGGTTGAAGAAAAGTGTTGGGTCGTCGAAGTGATACTTCGCATATGTATTGGTTTGTACGCGGAAGAGATCTTCGGGGTAACGGAAATGCGAAGTGAGTGATGCTGGAGCTTTCTTCACGTCAGTGAAAAGTTTGGGGAATGCTTTGCTCCACGCCCGAGCAATGGGGTCTGTTGTGTCGACAACATAGAACGTCACATTTCCGGTGTATGCATCGACAACTGCTTTCACACTGTTACGCGCATAGTTGAAACTGTGGTTCAAGCCACCACCTGGAGTGAGCTGATCGGTATTGGCTGGTTGTGCGTATGGGTAGCGGCTTGTTGAAGTGAATGCATCGATTACCCAACTCACTTTGCCGTTTTGGACCACGGGGTACGGATCGGCATCGTAAGTAAGAAACGGTGCAAGTTTCTGCACACGGGCGCGCACATCACGCACGAGCAAAATTTGTGATTCGTCGTTAATGAGATTTGAACCAAAGAGGTTGTACTCACCAAAGTTCACTGCCATTGCAACACGACGCAAAGTAGAACTCAATGAGATTCCCGTTGTTCCTGAGTACGGCGTTGCCTTCAGCGCAGGGCAAGGCTGCTCTTCTTTAGATGTATTGGTCACCGCGTAGTCAAGCGCAGTGTCGCCAAAGTACAACTGTGGTTGCTTCACACCAATATCAATATAAGAAGGTCGCCCGTCGGTTGTGACCGCACTCGCCGGCGCAGCCACAATGCCACAACCATGCGTATACAAAAGATGACGCGATACCCATGTTTTATTGGGAATACCTGCTGAGTTCAATTCACGTGTCGCGAGCATCACCTGTTGCATACGACCGCCGACTTTGTACCTGTCAACATCTAGGTCACGAATTGCATAAAACGAGGTGAGGCCTTGGTCGAGTGCAAACCGATCGCGCATTTCGCCTGGGTCAAGTTGACGCACGTCGCGCAGTGGCGAAACATCTGCAGCTACTTCTTTGGCTGCAATTGGGGCAATACCAAGAGTCTCTGTAGCAACTTTGGTTAAACCTAAGGCAGCTTTCGTTGCATCGAGGTTTCGCTCAATGTAGGGAAGCTCGCGGGAACTCACGTTTGGCTGCACAACAAAGCGTTGAATAACAGCAGGGTAGACAGTGCCAGCTACTACTGCAACGACGGCCCAAAGACCAACAGCAAGCACAGGTAAACGCCATCCGCGTTGACGAACATTCCACAAGAGCAATGCAGCAACAGCAACTGAAACAAGGATCATTAAGTTGAGCGCTGGGAGCTGTGCTTTAACATCGGTATACGTTGCGCCGTTCACTACACCACGTGTGGAACGTGTGAGATCGAAACGCGAGAGCCAGTAGTTCGCTGCACGTACCAAGGCCAAGCAGGCGAGCAATACCGACAGATGCACTTTTGCCTGAGGAGTCACTCGCTCGGCTGTTCCTTGCAGGCGAATAGAACCATTGATGTAATGCAGAAAAGCAATGACAATTGAGATGAGAACAAGTGCCCCAAATGCCCATGCAACTAAGAATTCAAAGAAGGGAAGTTGAAAAACATAAAACCCAATGTCTTTGTTAAAAAGTGGGTCGGCAACACCGAAGCTTTGGTTATTGCGGAACATCAACCACTGCTCCCATTGCGCAGCGGCAGGCAAACCGATGAGAATGCCCAGCACTATTGCTAAAAGGGTACGAACAAGTTTGCTGCGCTTCTTCAGAGCTGCGCGCAGCGGAATGAGTGTTCGTTGTTCATCGGAATCGGGAACAATGGCTGGAGCAAGACGATCGGCAACTGCCATGTTGAGCCACAAAAGAATGGCAAAAACCAAGCTGAAGACACCGATGAGCAGACCCTTAGCTCCGAGTATTCCCCACAGCACATCGGTACGACCAATGGCTTGGTGCCAGAGCACATTGACGTAGAAAGACGACAAACTTTTTGCCGACAATATAAGTACGACAACAATGGCAATTGCCACAGCTATAACAATGCGACCGCGGTTTGGTTTTCCAATTTTGATTCGTGGTAATCGGGGAATTCCAAAGGGCGATGTGGATGAGTTATCTGAGGTGTTGCTCACCTCATGGAGACTACTGCTGCACTGGTGCGAGTAGGCAACGGCAGCCAGCATGAGCTAGCGGATGAAGATTTCCTGTCGGAAATTCCTTGCCGAGTGCAATAGAACCTGCAAGCGAATTGTCTTCAGCGTCTGGGCATTCTGGGCCGTTCGGATCGACCATCCAGCACACTTGCGTACCTGGTTTTACCCCTGCAAAAAAACCGCGACTGTAAGACAAACATGCAATGTCGTCGACTTGTTCATCAATGTGTTGACTCTTCCACTGCCGATAGACCCCGCGCAATGCTTTAGCCATTGCAACGCGATCTGTGCCGTTTTGTTCAATTGCTTTTGCAAGACGATCACGCAACGGTTTTACCAGTTGAACACCGATTAATACATCGACTGCGGGAATGACATCGGTGACTTTTGCACTCTTTGCCGCACCTTTGGCCGCAGCCATGATGTCTTCAGAAATTGCATCGCCATAGCGCTTTGCATGCACTTCTTGTTCACCAACCATTGCATCGACTGTGAGTGTATTTTTCTTGCCACGTAAATATTCAAGAACTTCATTTTCTTCATCGGCAAGCACACGCTTTAACTTGCGCGACATTCCAACAACAACTGGCGCAAGTACTTCATCACGTTTTGCAAAAGCACCTGCGTCGTGCATGGGCTGTACTGGCACAACTGCGGTTGCAGTTTCCTCTACCACTTCTACTTTTTTCGTTGATTTCCGTGGCTCAACAACTTTTCCACCAGATACGGCGTTGCTTGCAGCTTTGTCGACAGTTGCTTCACGTAGACGTGCGAACAAGTTTTCTACTGCCTGGGCGTTGGCGTCACTCTTTGGTGCAACAGTTTTGTCAACACTTGGATGTTCTGGGTTGACTCCGCCTGAAGTTTCTGGCCGAGGGCGATCTTTAGAAAAAAGACTCACTACGTTCGACTTTTCATCTTCCACAACCGCGGTGGTTTCTATAACTTCAACGGCCGGAGCCTCTTCAACAATCGCTTCAACAACTGCGGCCTCTTCAATAACTTCAACGAGCACTTCTGCGGTGGGTGTTTCTTCTTCCACAACAGCGACAACGTCAATCACCACATCAACAATCTCTTCAACGATTTCTTCAACAACCACTTGTGTTGCTTCAGGCTCAATTTCTTCTAATTTTGTGTGGTCGAAAAGCTCAATAACTTCAGGTTCTTCTGCTTCTGCTTCCGCTTCAGCAAATGCTTCCACTACGCGTTCCAACACAATGGTCGGAACGGGCCCTGTTGTTGGAGCCAAGTTGATGTATTCACGTGGGAGGTCGTGGTCAACCGAGACCAGACCCGTCATCACATCGTCTGTCGCTAAACGGGCACGTTCAAATGCATTCAACAAACGGTCACGATTATGAATGAGTTGTTCAATTTGTTCACGAGCAAGTTCACGACGACGCGCAAGCTCGGTGAGAACCTTTTCACGGTATTCGCGAGCTTCATTCACCATGTCGCGACCCTGCTGTTTGGCAAGTTCAATTTCAGCTTCCGCATCGGCAGCTGCGTCTTCACGCCTGCGAACCGCTTCTAATTCAGCTTCTTCACGCAAACGTGTTGCATCGGAACTCGCTTCTTTCACCAAGCGAGTTGCGGCTTCTTCGGCACGTAGGCGAATTTGGCTGCTCGCTTCGCGCGCTGTGCCCAGTACCCGGGCGGCTTCTTCACCTAAAAGCGCGGTGACCACTTCTTCGTCGAGCATTCCTGGGGCAGACATTCCCCGCGTTTGCATTGCTTTGAGTTCGCTCTCGAGGAAGCGCTCGCGCTCTTGGAGGCGGGCCATCTCGGCCGACACCATGCGCAAAAAGTCACGAACTTCGGTCTGATCGAATCCACGACGGCTGACATTGAAAGAAGCCGCACTCACCGCTGCAGGCGAGGAAGGGTCGGGACGTGAAAAAGAGATCGCCATTTGAAAGACAATACGCTGTATTACCCCTCTTCTTGTGGCATTCCCCATGCCACTCAAGGTGCAGCCTTATTGTTTCAGCCCACCGCCGTATTTCTGCAATGCCTTCAGTGCCTCGTCGAGGTTCTTCACGGGAATCACCGCGAATGACTTCCCCGCTACCGCTTTTGCATCGGCAATTTCTGCCTCGGTCTGCGCAGCGGGTATCAAAAACACCTTTGCCCCCGACGCTTTCACCGCAACTGCCTTTTGATGCAACGCACCAATGGCTCCAACATTGCCATCTTCGTCAATGGTTCCCGTTGTTGCCACTTTGACATTCCCCGCCAAAGCCCCAGGAGTGAGTTCATCGAGTAGCGACAACGTAAAAGCAAGACCAGCTGACGGCCCGCCTATGGAATCGGTGTCGATATCGACTTCAAAAGGAACTTCAACGGTGCGTGTATCGGCCGGCACAAAGCCAATAATGGCTCGACTGGGGTCGCCGGGGCTCGGAATGAGCCGTACTTTGACGTCGCGGCGCGATTTATTGGCATCGCTGTTCAAGTCGTGGATAGTGAGCGTGACCACCGAATTCAGTTGAGCGCCTTTCATCACCTCGAGCAAAACATCGAGGGTGGGCGTTGGCTTTGCGTTGACCGCGTCGATGACATTGCCTGGTTCCAACACCTTGCATGCGGAGTCGGCTGTGGGTGCTTCATTACAAATGACTTGTTCCAAAATGATCGCGCCATACTTGAACGACACCTCGTAACCCAAGCGCTTGAGTGCAACATATTCAGCGATTTGCTTTGCCCCAATCATTGCTTGATAACCCAAACGACGTTGTGCAGTGGGGTTCACATTTCCAAAGCGTTGCTTTTTCGTTTGCACGTTGATGTCGGCATCGACCCATCCCACAAAACTTTCCAGTGCAGTGAGTTGCGTTCCAAATGCGGTAACAAAAAGAAAGGGATTTTCTGAGGTAAATCGTTTTGCGCCATCAAATGAAAGACGTGGCCCCACGGCATTAGTTTCACCCGGGGCAGTTTCCCACCTCTGTATAGGCATTGACCCAGAAACCACAATGGCCAATGGCACAAGCCATGCCAACGTGAGAATGGGTAAGGCCCACCACAAACGCCTGTGTGGCGTGGCAGGTTGCGGTGGCGGAGGTACCATTAGTGGCATCGTGCTCAATAGTTTCTCCGGGGTTAACTCAGTCATATCGCTCTCGATTGTTGCACTCTCGAATAGTGATGTCACCATACGAGCAGTTGTAGTGGCCTTCCTCGCTTGCATCGCCATCTTTCTTCTGGGTCGGGGCGGTGCGGCACAAAACCTCATCGACAAGTTCCTCAGCAATGGCGCAAAAAGGGCTCCTCAGCCCGTTCTTGTGCGGGTCGACCGTCGCCAACAGCCCGTCTATGAAGAACCCACCCCAACGCGCAAAGCCCAGTCATCGGCGATGTTGCTAGCGATCGCCGTTGCAGTGGGCGCCACCTTGGCCTTTGCCCTTTCATTTGTTGTGAGCTCAGCTGTTGGTTCCATTACTGGGTTGCTGAAGTAAAAGTCTTCTTCGCTCGCCATTCACCATGCAAGCCCACGAAGTATTACTCGCTAGCCATGAAGGCAACACTGAATCACTGTGCACAGCCTTCGCATACGACAACGACCATATTCGTTCACTCGCACTTCACGGGCTACTAAAAAACAACGCTCTCACCGATGAGCAAGTACGCAGTGCAGAAGTTGACCCCTCGCGTTTAGTGCGTCACCGCTTGGCTCAACTCGGCGCAGTGGAACCACGCATTAACCTCTCCGTACTTTTGCATGATGTCGATTTCGCCGTCGCGGAAACTGCTGCATGGTCGTTAGGAGAACGAGTCGATGTGACGCCTGAAGAGTTTGCTTTGCTGCTCGAAGGTGGCGCGCACCACGACCACGCCATTGTTCGCGAATCATGCATTGCCGCGCTAGGCGCCATCGGCGACCCGCGGGCCGTGCCAGTTATTTTGGAAGGCTGCAACGACAAACCCGCCGTGCGGCGTCGTGCCATTTTGGCTCTCGCTCCCTTCGACGGGCCAGAAGTAACGGCAGCGCTGGAAAAAGCTCTTCTCGACCGCGACTGGCAGGTACGCCAAGCCGCTGAAGACCTTCTTGCCATTGAGAAAGAACTGTAAAACCCTCACAATTCGCCGCAAGGTACCGATACCTACTCTGAGCCAGAGAAGTTCTAACGTAAAGCCATGGATGCTGCACTAATTGAACGGCTCACGCGTGAAATGGAAGCGCAATTTGCTCGTCCGGGCGAACCTGCTGGCTTCCCCAAGTTTCACGATATTTCGGTTGATCGATACATCACCGATGAGTTCTACGAACTTGAGCGCAAACATTTGTGGTCAAAGGTCTGGGTCATGGCGGGTCGTGCCGAAGATGTTCCCAACCCCGGTGACTACTTCACATTCGGCGATTTAAAAGTCCCCATCGTTGTCGTGCGCGGCAACGATATGAAAGTGCGCGCTTTCTACAACACGTGTCAACACCGTGGCGCACCTGTAGTTCGCGACAAGGTGGGTTGCGCCAATCAACTCCGTTGTCAGTACCACGGCTGGGTGTACAGCATCGACAACGGAAACCTCGTCAGCATCCCCGATGAACGTGACTTCATTGATTTTTGTCGCGAAGATAAATCACTCAGCGCCATTTCCTGCGATGTTTGGCAAGGATGGGTGTTTGTGAATCAAGACCCCAATGCAGCGTCACTCCAAGAATGGTTTGGTGTGCCGTTTGCGCAAATGGAAGAACTCGCAGGCGAAGAGCTACGCGCAGTTGGACCCCGCAGCATGACTATTCCATGTAACTGGAAAGTAACTGCAGAAGCATTTTTTGAGGTATATCACTTCAAATTTATTCACGACCGCGGTGGCTGGTCGGCACTCGACAACCGTGGAGCAACTATGGGTCTTTTCCCGAATGGTTGCAGCCGCATGGTCACTCCTTTTTCTAAAAAGGCAGTAGAAATGCGCGGCATGAAAGATTGGTCAGACTTCCAAAAGTTTTCTGATCCGCGATTCATCGATATTCCTTCGGTCAACAACCTCATTCGTTCCACGAGCACTGCATTTAGTTTGTTTCCCAATCTCATTGCGCCCGTCGCGTCATACGGTTACCCATTTCTCATGTTCTGGCCGATTGACAAAAAAACAACGCGGCTCGACTGGGTGCACTACGCACCCAAGAACTGGGAAGGCGACGAGTTGCCACCACATTGGCAACAGCGCATGGACGAATTCGACCACATCATGGACGAAGACAAACGCAACATGGCCCCTATGCAAGAGTCGCTTGAGTCACCGGCAATGAAAGGCATTGTGGTGAACTACCAAGAGCGTCGTATTTGGAACTTCCACGAGCAAGTTGACCGCATGATTGGTATTGAGAATATTCCCGAGCACATGCGCGTGCAGCAACTACTTGCTCCTTACATTGAACGTGAATAATGGCTACCGCTCAGAAACCCCCTGCACCGCAACAGCGTTCTGAGTCCACTGTTGACCTTGTGTTGAAAGCTGTCATTCGTCGCCTTGAGGAAAGCGGCGAATCTCATCTCACCATCGATGACATTCTTTTGGAAACAGGTGTGTCAAAAGGTTCTTTGTACTATCACTTCGGCGACCGCGAAGGTCTCATTTATGCAGCACGCATTGCTCAATACAGTTCTTATCTAGAGAATGACTCCGAGGAACTGCGAGGTGGTCTTTTGACCTGCACGACGTTCGACCAATTTGTAGAAAATTTGCTTGGCCTCACTATTTTGAGCATGCAGAAAAACGACCGCAAAATACGTGCGATGCGTCTCAACGCAATCTCAAGCGCATATGGTCGTCCAGATTTGTGGTACGCGCTCCAAGAAAAGCAGCACCAATACACCAATGCCATCACCGAAGTTTTCGAATATGGTCAAAAAATGGGTTGGGTGCGCACCGACGTCACTGCTCACGCGCTAGGCGTATTTGTTCAGGGTCATGCACTCTCGCGCATTTTGGTCGACCTCGACCACAACGAACTCGAGGCGGAGTCGTGGGTGAAAGTAATGAAGTTGACTTTTGATGTCATCTTCACGCCACCTGCAAAGTAGTTAAATGCGAGTGAGTCGCACCAATGGAATGCGACGTTCCGTTTTTTCTGCATATGTGTTGTAGTCGGGCCAAATTGCGGCCATTGCATTCCACAATCTGTCGCGGTCTGCGCCTTCGGCGATAGTGCTCGCAGTTGCCTGAAACACATCGCCCTTTACTTGCAAAGTCACTTGTGGAGTATCGAGCATATTTTTGTACCACAACGGATGGTTCGCATCGCCACCACGTGATGCAACAACGATGTAGTCGTTGCCGTCCATTCCGTAAATGAGTGCACACCGTCGTTGAGCGCCAGATTTTCTTCCGGTAGTGGTGAGCAATAAGCACGGTACGCCTTGCCACATGTGGCCATCTTCACCGTTCGTTGCAACATAGGTTTTGATGTGGTTGGCGACGAACTCGATGGGGCTTTCCAAAATTTCAGACATGGTGAAAGTCTAAGGTGCGCGATGCGCAACTAGTTGCACAACATGAGCAGTACCTGTGTGCAAGGAACCTTCCACCACATCGCGTTCTATTTCCTCAAGGTGGTCAAAGACCAGCCCGTGAAGTTCTGAACGAAGCAGTTCAGCTGTTGGCATGAGGGAAGCATCTTTTGGCCCACCTGTGTTGTTGGGAATTTGTGCCGGCGTATACGCCTCGAGAATGAACACTCCTCCTGGTTTCAAACCGGCTACAACCTGGCGATGCAGTTTGCGACGTAACTCTTGAGGAGTATGGGCATAAATCGACACCACGAGGTCCCATGAATTGGGTTGGATGTTGAAAGTTTCCAATTCACCACGCTCGGCCATCACAATGACCCCACGCTGCAGTGCAAGTCGCAAGGTTTTCGCTACACCTTTTTCCGACTGCTCAATAGAGGAAACAGTGAAACCTTGCTGCGCAAGCCATACAGCGTTTCGCCCCTCCCCTTCGGCCAGGCTCAGCGTTTCGCCGCGCTTGAGTTTTGCTACTGCAGATGCAAGAAACTCATTGGGTTCGGTGCCGTAGGCATAGTCGGTGTTGGCGTATTTTTCATTCCAAAAGTCACGAGTGCTCACTTGGTAACTCTAGTTGTCTGTTACACCCTGCACCTATCGTGTGCATATCGGCATTGCGCCCAGCACCGCACTTCACAGGAAGGCACATCATGGGCGCTCTACACCTCGTTCCAACACAAGACCACAACACCTCAGTTCGGCAATCTCTGCGCGAACTCTTACTCATTGAAGTGGCAACGCTCAATACCGAAGGGCTCAGGCGGGCACTCAAAAAGCTTTCCGAAGTACAAGCTTGGGTTGACTCTTTTCACGTGCACCTCACCCGGCGACTTCAAGAAATCTCTGCTGTCTCGCAAGCAGTTCTGCCCGAGCAAGTTCTTGCTTCTGCAAGCGGCATCACTCGTAGCGATGCTCGCCGCGAGTTAAAGCGCGTTGAAATACTCAATGAGTTTCCCCAATTAGAGACAGCACTTCAATCTGGCTCTGTTTCCAGTGCACACATCGATGTTGTTGCCCGCAACATGAGCACACTGAGTTCCGAAGAGCGCTCGCATCTCTCAGAGCAAAGTGAGTGGCTGGCAAATGTGGCCACCCACTCCACCCCCGACAACTTCTCTCGGGCGCTGAAACAAGCCGTATTACGCCTTTCGTCTCACAACGAACTCGAGCGCTTAGAGCAACAACGACGCAAAACTTGGTTACGGCACTGGGTCGACCGCGACTCAGGGATGGTGTGCATGCACGGCGAATTTGACCCCGAATCAGGGCTGTCTGTAGTTGGCAAATTGCAACAGGTGGTCGACCGTCTTTTCCATGAGCGCACTCCCAGTACCTGCCCCGAAGGCGAGGCACGCGTTCAGCACCTCAATGCATTGGGTCTCGTTGCCCTTGTGCACCAATCCAGCGAGGCCAATGGGCATGTTTCACCTCATCATCGTGCTGAAATCAGTGTGGTCATCGACTATCGCACACTTGTTGAAGGGGTGCATCCCAACACTCTCATGCACACCGGAACCGATGTAAACATTCCCATCAGCACCATTCGCCGCATGGCATGTGAAGCAAAAATCATTCCCGTTGTTCTCAGTTCTGCAGGTGCTGTTCTCGACCTTGGTCGCTCTAGTCGTCTCGCTTCTCGGCAACAACGCCAAGCGCTCGAAGCAATGCACCCCACATGTGCAATTCCGCAATGCCAGGTTCCTGTGGGGCAATGCCAGCCACACCACCTCACGTTTTGGAATAGTGGCGGCCCCACCGACCTCAACAATCTCATTCCGCTCTGCGCCACACATCATCGATGCGTTCATGAAGGGGGCTGGAAGCTCTCACTCAACACAGAAACACGAAAGGTAGCGGTACGACAACCTGGGAGCAATACACTTCCCCCATGAGCACAACGCGCCATATCGGCGATGAAAAATATGTTTCGTTTACCAGCGTAAAACGCAATGGCGAAGAAAGATCACTTCCCGTGTGGATCGTTCAGTTGTCGGCAAACGAAGTGGCATTTACTTCTGCAGGCGATGCTTGGAAGGTGAAGCGCGTACGTGCCAATGCACAGGTATCGCTTCAACCATGCGACGTTCGTGGCCGCGTGCGTCCGGGAAGCACCAAAGTGCACGGCACCGCACGGGTTGTCACACCGCAGGAAAATCCACAAGACCTCGCCGCTGTAGAAAAAGCAGTCAACAAGAAATACGGCATCGTTTCCCGCTTTGTCAACCTCTCGTCATTCCTCAAGGGCATGTTTCGACGTCAAGAATCAAACGATGCGGCCATCATTGTGCGCCTGAGCCTTTAGCGCAAGACAATTCAACTCGTAGAATACTGACGTTGTCTCAATCCACTCAATCTCCTTTGCCCTCTTCTGAGGCATTTACGCATCGACCGGCCCTCGATGGGCTGCGCACAGTTGCTGTGTATCTGGTGGTGCTCTTCCATAGTGGTCTCTCATGGATGCGTGGCGGATTCATTGGTGTTGACCTCTTCTTTGTGTTGTCAGGCTTTCTTGTTACCAACGTGATGCTGGCGGAATACCGTTCAACCGGGTCCATTCAACTGCGTCGGTTTTATGCACGGCGCGTACGGCGCCTTCTTCCTGCAGCACTCATCGCCATCGTTATTATCTGCCTTCTTGCTTCGATCACCGAACCTCGACTCGTGGCGATGAGTTTTGTCGACGATGCCCGCAGTTCGCTTCTCTATTTTGCAAACTGGAATTTTCTTGGCGCATCAACAAATTATTTTGCTGACGACGTCAATAAGAGCCCCTTCCTGCATTTCTGGTCACTCGCCATTGAAGAACAGTTTTACTTCGCATTTCCGTTGTTGCTGGTACTGCTCACCAAGTGGGGGGAACCACTCAAAAAGTTCCGCAACATCATTTGGGGAATTGGCGCGTTGTTTACTGCATCGCTCGCACTACAAATCATTACCCAACAAAGCAACCCCATGCGGGCCTACTACGCAACCGACACACGTGTGTATCAGCTTGCCGCCGGTGCACTACTCGCAGTCATTCTTCTTCGTCAAAAAGATTCAGCAAGTGCTCCTGTAAAACTTCCTTTCCAACGTGCCATTACCCCACTTGTATTCATTGCATTTATTGCTTTAGCAATTGGTGACGGTTGGTTCTTCTCATCACTTTCGGCAAGCACGCGCGGTCTACTGGCAACAGTTGCCGCAGTAGGGCTCATTTGGTCACTCGAGCCACATTTGCCCTCAACGTTTCAACGCGTTCTATCCTCAAAAAACTTCACGTATCTTGGCCGTTTTTCCTACGGCACGTACTTATGGCACTGGCCACTCATCGTGCTTTCCAAGCCAGTGCTCTCATTGTCTCCGGTGCAATTGGCATTGTTTTCTACTATTGGTGCTACCGCACTGTCGGCGCTGAGTTATGAACTCATTGAAACTCCCATTCGCATCAGCAAACAACTTCATCGCATTCCACGCGTCGTTATTGCTGCGGGTCTCGGGTTCAGTGTGCTCACGGCAACGTTGCTCGTGCGACCACTACTTGATGGCACCCCAAAAGTGCGCCAAAGCATTTCAACTATCAATACTTCAGGGTTGCCAACAGACGTGCAAGCACTTCTCAGTGCAGCCCCACCACAAACCTTCAACATGAAAAGTGCGATGCCTGCTGCAGAACTCATTCAGCCATGTTCTGCTACTGACCCCACCAAGTGCACCTTGTATACCCACACGGAAAAAGACTCAACACCGCAGCACGTCGTGCTGATGGGTGACAGCAATGCAGAGATGCTCATTCCCACTTTTGTCAAACTTGCACGTGAAAAACACTTCACGTTCTCGGCGCTCACTCGTTCGGGTTGCCCGTGGCAACCTGGTCTGGTGTGGATGGCACGCGATGAAACACTTGTTGCTCGGTGCAAAAAATCTCGCGCCGAGTGGTACAGCACACTTCTGCCCGCCTTGAAGCCCGACCTCATTATTGTCACTAATGTCTCTCGAGACCCCGGCTCACGACCCGATGCCTTTTATGTATCAGAAACTCCAACGCAAGATGCCCTATCAACTGTTGTTGCTCAACGTACGTCAGAGGCACTCGATGCACTATTGAAGCTTGCATCAAGAGTGGCCATTCTCGAACCACTTCCGTTTGCTTCATTCGACCCTGCACAATGTTTGTCGGGGGTATCAGCCATTTCGTCGTGTGCATACGAAGCCAACACCACCCCTTTTCCGACTGAATTGATATATCGCTCGGAAGCAAAGACACGTACGAATGTGTTTAGTGTTGACTACGACACTTTTGCTTGCCCTTACTTACCTATTTGCATTCCTTACCTCGATCAACAATTTGTCTTTCGCAATCAGTTCCATCTCAGCGAGCTCTGGATCGCTGCTCACCAAGAAAAATTGTGGAATATTCTCAATGGCAGCGGAAAATGGTCGCAATATTCCCCAGCCCGCGAGAACAGCGCTCAATGACGTAGCGTAAGACAGTGCCCTTTTCTTCATCAAAAAGCTTTTCTGCAAACGAAGGACCCAAAGAAAAAGGTGTAGCGAGCGGTCGCGAATTCATTCTTCTCACCACCGCACTCATGGCAAGTAGCGCCCTTGCTATTGACCTCATGTTGCCGGCATTTCCCAAGATGCGCGAGGAATACGGTATGAGCCCCGACTCATCTCAGGTGAGTTGGATTGTGACGGCATTCTTTTTGGGTTTAGCAGTGGGTCCGTGGCTCTATGGCCCAGCGTCCGATAAGTACGGTCGGCGTGGTTTGTTGTTTGCTGGGCTTGCTTTGTATTCCCTCGGCGGCATTCTTGCCAGTGTTGCCCCATCGTGGGGTTGGGTCATTGTCGCCCGTTTCATTTGGGGCCTCGGTGCTGCTGCAGCGCGTTCGTTGAGCACTGCAATGATTCGCGACCGTTTTGCAGGAACCGTCATGGCCCAGTTGATGTCGACCATTACTGCAGTGTTTTTGCTTGTCCCCATTCTTGCCCCAAGCCTCGGTGCAGGCTTATTGCGCATTGCACCATGGCGCATTGTGTTCTGGTTCCCCAGCGTTGTGGGTGTTCTGCTCATGTTGTGGGCGCGTCGACTTCCTGAAACTTTGGCCGCCGATAATCGCCGTCCATTTACATGGAGTGCGGTGAGTACGGCCGGCAAGGAAGTACTCACTCATCGCCAAACTATTAGCTTCACCCTTGCCATGACTTTTCTCTTTGCCGTCATGACGACATACCTTGCAGGTTCTGAAGTGATTGTTGAAGACATTTACGGCTACGGCAATTGGTTCCCGCTGATTTTTGGTGTTGTGGCCTGCTTGCTGGCTGTGAACTCATTGAACAACGCCCGCATCGTGAAACGCATCGGTATCACGGCATTGCTTCGTCGCATGTCGGTCATCGGGCTCTTTACTTCAGTAGCACTCGTGGTGGTTTCCTTCACCGGGAATGAACATCCACAGTTTTGGGTGTTCTACATTGCTGTTGCTTGCGTTGTGCCTGTGGCACAAGGCCTGGTTCCTAATTGCAACGCTGCTGCAATGATGCCCGTGCCTCACGTTGCCGGCACTGCAACAGCCATCATTGGCACATTTTCTACCGCCGGCGCGGCGCTTCTTGGGAGTGTGGCAACAAGTGCATTCAACGGAACAGTGAAGCCATTTGCCTTCATTATTGCATTGTTCATTTTTATTGCCACAGCGTTCATCTGGTGGGGTTCAAGTGGCGAAAATGAGGGGCTAGGATCTCCCACATGACATCAGTGCACAACATCCCCGTAACAACAATTTCTGGCTCTAACACCACCTTGGGCGAATTCGCCGGGTCGGTCATGTTGGTTGTCAACGTCGCTTCACAGTGCGGCCTCACCCCACAGTACGAAGCTCTCGAAAGCCTGCACCAAACATACAAAGACAAAGGTTTTTCAGTACTTGGTTTTCCCGCCAACAACTTTGGCGCTCAAGAGCCTGGCACCGATGCTGAAATTGCAGAATTCTGCAGCACAAAGTTCGATGTGAAGTTTCCGATGTTCTCCAAAATCAGTGTTGTCGGCGACGACCAGCACCCTTTGTACTCAGCACTTACTGCAGCTGCACCACGCGCAGAAGGTGACCCCGACGCATTCCGCGATCGCCTCAAAGGTTTTGGCATGACTCCAAACCAAGATCCCGACGTGTTGTGGAACTTCGAAAAGTTTTTGGTGAACCGTCAAGGTGAAGTGGTGAAGCGTTTTGCTCCAACAACTACTCCCGACGATGCAGCACTCACTTCAGCTATCGAAGCTGAACTCGCTAAATAACTCGCACTCAAGCGAACTAAATGGTGTAGCGATAAATATTGGTTTCGCGCTGCACAAAACCAATGCGCTGATACAAACGATTGGCTGCTTCGCGCGATGGGCGCGATGTGAGTTCAACCGTAATAGCACCGCGGCTACGCGCTTCGGCGATGGCAGCCATATTCAACGCTTCACCCACACCGTGACCACGTGCTTCAGAGTCAACAACAACGTCTTCAATCCAAGCGCGCACACCAGTAGGAATGCGAAAAGTGGCAAGGGTCAATGCCCCTGCAATTTTCCCGTCTACCCGGGCAATGAAGAGAACTGAAGCTTCCGAGTGAATGATGGCAGCTAAGTCGGTAGCGCTAGGTGGTGGGTTCGACTTCGATAGTTGAGGAATGAGCACAGCCATTGCTTGAACGAGTTCATCGGTTGATTCTGTTGCAATCTCAATTGTGGCGCTCATTATTCCCCTTCGTTGTTACTAACAATAGGGGGCATCCATCTGCACAGTGCAGTCAATTTTCCTCTACTGTAAGTATTGATGATTATTTCAGGCACCCAACTCAGCGTTCCAGAATTTCTTGCAGCAACTGGCTGGGAAGCTAAACCTGAAGGTTTGTGCCGTGGTGAACTCTGTGTTCCTGCACCTGGGGCGCTCAATAACGGCGTTGTCGATGTCACCGTCGCTGCGAAAAAGTTAGGCATGCCACTGGTGCACGATGCCCCGCACAACATATGGGCACTGGGTGTTGCCACTGCAACGGGTCGCGCGCTCGCTAGTGCAAAAGCATTTTTCCCTTCCTCGCTCATCGATGCAATGGGTCGTACCTTCGATTTCAATTCACTGCGAGGTCGACGCATCATCATGGTGGCCTGGGCGAGTTGGTGAGGCTGTCGAACAGCTCTGCCCGGGTGGCAGGCACTGCACGAAGAAATTAAATCGCTTGGCGTCAGCGTGGTTACTGTTGCGCTTGACATCAACCCCGAACACGCCAAGCCTTGGATTGCGCTCGCTGAGTCCACACATCCATCACTCATCGATACCACTCACATCACCGATGAACTCTTCGGATTCATCAATGTGCCCATGGCGGTGTGGATTGATGAAAATGGAATGTTGGTGCGCCCAGCCGAAGCCGCTTCCATTGAACGCAGCCCACTACGCGATCAAGAAGTCCCCACCGGCCTTCCACCGCGTATTGAAAAGATGTATCGCGAAGTGAAATCAATTCCCGACGACTCAGAGGAATACCGCTTGGCAATTCTCGATTGGGCACGCAATGGCGCAGCGAGCAAATACGCCATGTCGCCCGACGAAGTGGTGGCAGCTTCACAGCCGGTGTCGAGCAACCAGTCTCGTGCGGCAGCATGTTTCGCCCTCGGCGAGCACCTCCATCGCACCGTAGGCCACGATGCCGCAGTGCCATGGTGGCGCGAGGCGCACGCCTTGTACCCCGAGAATTGGACCTACAAACGCCAAGCCTGGACCCTGGTCACCACCCCAGAAGGCGCCACAGAAAACGACCTGATGCAAGGCCCAAATGAGGTGTACTCGGGGAACTGGCTCGACGATGTCATTGCCGCTGGCGGGGGTGGTTCCTACTCGGTTCGACCACAGTTGGAGTGAGTTGTAGATAGCGTTATCACGAATGGGAAACTCGCCCCACATCCGTTGGATCTCTGAACCCACGCTGGTGAACCCCACTGTCATCGCTGCTTTTACAGGGTGGAACGATGCCGCCGATGCCGCATCAAGTGCCGTACAAAACTTGGTCAAAGGTTGGGGCGCAACAGCACTTGCTGAAATTGAACCCGAGTTCTTCACCGACTTCGCCACTATTCGTCCACAAGTGCGTTTGTCTGATGGCCGCGTGCGCAGCATTGTGTGGCCAGCAACGGGTTTATGGCACATCCGTTCGGCTGGTTCCGATGTCATTCTCATTCTTGGCCCCGAACCCGCATTGCGCTGGCGCTTGTTTAGCGAACAAATTGTGAGCGTCATTGAAAAATACAATGCGTCGCTGTTTCTCACCCTCGGCGCACTTCTTGCCGATGTTCCCCACTCGCGTCCGGTGCAACTCATTGGCACTGCAACCGACGACAACTTGGTCGACCGTTTCGACCTGCAACGCTCTCGCTATGAAGGTCCCACCGGCATCGTTGGCGTGCTCAACGATGCGTGTTCCAAAGCTGGCGTTCCCTCTGCATCGTTATGGGCAGCTGTTCCTGCATATGCCGGGCAAATTAGTTCACCAAAAGCATCGGTAGCACTCATGCAACGCGCGTGTGACATCATCGGTACTCCTGCACCCGTTGGTCACATGATGAGCCGCATCGATGCATACGAATTACAACTCAACTCCATGCTCGACGATGACGACGACCTTCGTTCCTACGTATCGCGTTTGGAAAGCATGAGTGATGCTGGCATCACCATTGAAGACGACGATGACGACTTCGATTTCGAAGAAGACGATTCACAATTGCAGTTTGATTTTGCAGTAGACACTGGCGACGATGCTTCAGACCCGGCCGATGCCGACATGCTGATGGAAGAAGTCGAACAGTTCCTCCGCGACCAAGACAAATAATTTAATTGTCGCCCTGGCGCCATACGGGCTGTCGTGGTGCATCGAAGGTTGCACCTGTGTGTTTTCCATCAATGGCATTGAAAGCCATGGGGCCCCACCACTGCACACCTGCAGCCGGTGATGGCAAGTTATCGCGACCAAACCAGCCCACGTCGGCCGTCTCTAACGGATGCCCACTTAATGAGCCGCCTGTTGCGCGACACCTGAACAACAACATGTACATACCAAAGCGCGAGAAGCCCATCCGCATTCCGTCGACTACTCCAAGCAACTCGAGCACTTCACATTCAATGCCGGTTTCTTCATGCACTTCTTTCATCGCAACTTCAGCTGGTGAATAACCCACATCGGCCCAGCCAGTGGGGTACAACCAAATGCCGCTATCGGCCCGCTTCATGAGCAAGATTTCGCCGTTGTCGTTGCCCACGATGGCGCCTACTGCAACTTTAGGTGTGACATAACCAGGAACACCTTCGCCGATGTTTTCCATCCACTCTTGAACAAAGTGATCTTGCTCGCGGCGCACTTCAATGGCTTCTTCAGATGCAGCTTTAATATCGCTTGCCACGTGCAGCACTTCTTCGTATCGCTCGCGCTCGTACAGACTTTGCGTAAAGCCCATTCCTGTTCGCGCAATGCTGGCGAGTGTTTCACTCCATCGCAAAAGATCGCGTTGAAAGTCTTCTGGGCCAAGTTCGCTCACAGTGTGAGACTACTTCGTTACCGCAAAGAGGATGGCACGCTCCACTTCGCTTTGATGTGCAGGGTCGGTCACTTTTTGCCCGTCGGTGGTGCGTACATAAAAAGTGTCGACTACTTCGTTCCCCAGCGTTTGCACTCGCGCATGGCGAATATCGAGCCCTGTGTCGGCAAAGGTTTTTGTGATGCTGTACAAAATACCCACACGGTCGGGGGCGCGAACTTCCACCAGTGTGCTGTTTGATGAGGCTGCGTTATCGAACCGAACCGTTGGAGGCGCAGGTGGCACAGCAGTACGCACACGACGCACCTTGTAGGTTTCTGCACGCTCGGCGAGTCGCGCCTCGAGTGCCATTTGGTTCTTCAGCGCACGTTCCAAACTGTCAACAATGCGTGCCCATTCAATTGGGCGATCTTGTGGGGGCAGCACGCGAAATTCAGATGCAGCCATTGCTGTTTCTGCTTCACGCTCATCGCTGTGCGCTTCAGCGCCCAACACGTCTAAACCATGAAGTGCCATGACTCCAGCTACCTTGCTGAATGTTCCGGGACGGTCGGGGCTCACCACCGTGATGGAGTCTTCTGTTGTGCATACAGCAAAACGGCCTTCGGCCATCATTTCAAGCACTTCTGCATCGGGAAAGAGTTTCCAAATTACATCGCGCACATCTCCGCCACCCAACACATGGTGCACGCGCTCGGTGAGTTCATACACCAAGCCAGCCTTCCAATCGCTCCACGCCGAGACACCCGTCGCTTTGGAATCGGCTTCCGTGAGTGCTCGTAACAAATCGAGCGCTACTGACGACTTAATGAGTGTGGCAACTCCGGTAATTGTTGCGTCGTCGCTGAGGTCTCGACGAGTACCGGTGTCAGCGAGTAGTAAGTGATGCTGAATGAGGCTCGAAACAATTGCGGTCTCTTCTTGTGACAAACCCATTCGTGGGCCGATGTACGCAAACATCTCGATGCCTACATCGGTATGGTCACCTGGGTACCCCTTGCCAATATCGTGGAAGAGCGCACCGAGCATGAGCAAGTCGGCCCGCGACACAGTGTCGACAAGCGCAGCAGCATTAGCAACTGTTTGCCATAAATGTCGGTCGACAGTGAAGCGATGATACGCATTGCGTTGTGGCTTGCTGCGTACCGGTGCCCACTCGGGCAACACCTTAGTAATGAGATCACGCTGATCTATTGCTTCAAGAACCGGTATTGCACGCTCGCCTTCCAAAAGCAATGCAACGAGGTCATCGCTTGCCCCCGCAGGCCATGGGTCTGGCCACACTGGTGTTTCTTCACCTAAACGATTCAACGATGCGCGGTCGATACGAGCACCGAGTCGTGCAGCAGCCGTGGCAACGCGAAGCACCAACGTTGGGTCGGTGGCAGGGTCTGCATCGCTTTCTAAATGAATCTCACCTGCACGCATTTCTACGCCAGGAGCAATACGCCGTGGCGGTTCATTGGCATTTGCTGGAGGGTCAATACGAGCCCATGCTTCATCGGCAATCCAAGCAATTCGACGTGCGGCAGTAGACACTTCGAGCATCAAAGCATCGGCGTCACGTGAACCGATTCGTGCAGCGACGGCATCTTGGTCTTCTAGACGTAAAACATCACCAACTCGTTGTGCATTGATATGTAATGCCACACGTGATGTGAGCAATACTTCATTTGAACGTTTTAGTTCTTGCTTGTCTCCACCCGACAATGGCAAACCAGCATCAATTGCCCACAAGAGTGCATGAATATCACGCAATCCGCCAAGGCCTTCTTTGAGATTTGGCTCGAGTAAGAACGCAACTTCGCCTGCAGTGGCATGACGGTCGAGTACGCGAGCATGGAGGTCACGCAAGGAATCGCGACCACGCTTACGCCACCATGCACGCGCATCGTTAATGCACTCAGTGGCCAAGCTTTCATCGCCAGTAATGAAACGTGCTGTCACCAATGCAGTGGCAGTATCAAGGTCTGTTTCGCCGAGTTGCCGTGTCTCTTTAGGCGTGCGCACAGCATGGCCAACTTTGAGACCAAGATCCCACAACGGGTACCACAGCGCAGAAGCAAAGTCATCAACTTTCTTTACGTTCTTGTGCAAAAGCAAAAGATCGAGGTCGCTGTATGGCGCCATTTCTCCTCTGCCATAACCACCTACCGCAATGAGTGCAATATCTTTCGTGATACCAATTTTCTGAACTGCATCATTGAATAAGGAGCGCAGTAACTCATCGGTGGTTTCAGAAAGCGCGGCACAGAACTGAACCCCCGAGGCGGGCTCGGTTTTACCCCACGACGAAATGAGTTCGGTGCGCTTCGCTGTGAACTCACTTGGCGACATCATGATTCGTCTAGTTTTCCCTCTTCGCGGCGCCGTTGCAACACCTTGTGCGCTTTTGCGGCACCCCAAATGACACCGGGCTCCAATAAAGACTCATGCACATCGGTCCAATGGGCAGGAGATAAGCCAAAGACATCGTCTGGCATCATTCGTGAGTCCATCTCGTCACGTGTCACGGTTGGTACACCAAATTCCTGCAAAACGCGCGTGGGGAGCGCCACCGCATTGCGCAAAACTTGTAGCGGGTTCACACGCTGCTCATCGACATCTTTGCTCAGTTCGCGGGTCAGTTCAGCGGCAACATATGCCCTGCCTTGTTCTGCGGCCAACTGAGCAGCAACAAGTAACTTTTCCTCTACCTCTAAGCGAGGAGTCCCCAGTTGCTGTACATACGTTTTCATGACACAGCGCACCAGCCACTCGTGTGTTGCGGCGTCAATGGCGGCAATGAGGTCTGCAGTTGCCGATTCAAGTGTGACTGACATTAGCGACGCTCATATACAAGAAGACCTGCAACCGTCCACACAATTTTATAATTGCGATGCAGCGCCCGCAGCGATGCACCCGACGCATCACACACAGCCGGCACCTGGTAGCGAACAACAAATCGCGGAGCATCTTCTCCTTCTAAGAAATTCCACAACTGTGCCAACCCACCCGGCATCAGACGTGCCTCATACCCCCAGAGATACGGGAAGGGCGGGTCGATATCGAGATTTCCATACAGCCCAGCACTCGCACACATTGCATAAATAGTGTCGCCAGGTTTGCGCATCACATTGAACCACGCTGCTACTCGTTCGTCTTTTGCTAAACGCGAGTCATCATGCAGTTCGCGGCCAATGAGGTTGCGCGGAATTGCCATTGCTGTAGCCGTATGAATGAGAGGGCTCGTAATGAGTGCCGCTAACAAAAGATTTCTCAGCCATTTTTTGTTGGCATATGAAATCATTGCTCCTGCAAAGGTTCCAATTGGCAGCATCATAATGATCCAATAATGACGGAAGAATTGTCCGCCCATGGCAAATGCGGCAAAAGAAATCAACAGCCACGTTGCCAAAATTGCCATGGTACGAAATGCCACCCGGCGTGCCTCAAGTACTCCCACCAGAATCACTCCCAAAAAAATGGGGATGAGCAATGGCAGAGCAATAGCCAAGGTGTGCTGGAAGCGCCCGAAATCGGCATTGACCAATGCGCTGCGCAACTCAAAGCGATACATCACAATGGCGTACCACCAGCGATACCAGCCAGTGAGTGCACCGTGAATCATCATTGCGCCAATTGATGTTGCAAAGCCGAGAAACATTGTTGGCAATGAAAGCCAACTATGCATTTTTTTCCAGCGCGACATAAGAGACATTGCGCCAACAGCAACTACCGCTGTGAAAAATGCATCGAAACCACTTTGCTTAATACCAACAGCACAACCGCCCATCACACCCGATGCGTAGAGCAGCCAAAAGCGAGGTGCTGTTCTCCCCCACACGGCTTTCATCGCCAGTGCCAGCGCCACCGCACCTACACTGCAACTCAGTAATTCTCCGTTTGCAATAAACCCTTCAAATTGTGGAACGCTGAGCAATACGCCAACTATGAGCACTGTTCCCATACGTGCTTTGTCGCCCACCAAAGTGCTCGCAATACTTCCGCAGGCAGCTGCACCAAGCAGACACGCGGCAATTGCCAAGATGCGCACACCTTCTGGAGTGCCTAAACCAATGGTGACGAGTCCGCGGTAGAGCACGAAGAGACCTTGCGGACGGTCGGCCCAAATATCTTGATAAAGGACCGCCCCCCTACTCCATGCCCGCGCCATGGCAAGCGCTCCACCTTCATCGGAAGTGATCGGCGAATAAATAAAGCGCAGCCGCATGAGAATGATGAGGGAAAAACCAGGGAGGTATGCCCACACGCGATTGAGCCATTGGTACTTCTTCAGCATGCAATTTTCAAGGCTAATCGCCGCGCAGGCTGTTTAAAGATCTTCAGTGATCTTTTGGATAAGCAAAAGTGAAGAAAGCAAGAGTTACTGCCACCCATAATGCAAGGGCAAGCCATACTCGCTGAAAAGCTGCGGCTGACCCTGCAACTCCCGCTACACCTGAGACCGCAATGACCATCGCAACACCCATCGCGCCTCCCATTTGGCGGAAGGTGAGATTCGTTCCGTTTGCGATGCCAAACTTTTCATGGTCAATGCCCATTAATGCTGCACCCGTCAAAGTTGACCATGCCAGACCCAGACCGATTCCATAGAGCACTGCAAATGGGAAATAGTGGGTGAAGTAACGCACATTCTCATCGAGAAAGACAAACAGTCCGAAGAGGCCCAAGCCGCTGAGCAACATTCCTGAGCTGATGATGCGTTTCATCCAACCCCTGTCGGAGTATCTCCCGGAAATAGTGGCTGTCAAAAAGATGATGACAGGTGTTGGCATGATGGAACACCCACTTTTCAACACCGACCAATTCCATACCGTTTGCATAAAGAGTGGAGCCGAAAACCAGAATCCTGCAACTGGCAAGTTAAAAGCAAAAGTTGCAATTGAGGCTGAAGTGAATCGTCGATGTTGAAAGAGCGAAAGATCGATGAGTGGCTCTGCGTGTTGCCGGGAGCGCAGCACGACGTAGGTAAGAAAAACGACTGCACCCATGAAACACGCGATAATTTCCGGACTCGACCAACCCCACTTATGACCTTGCAATACTCCAAGCGTTAACGATGCAAGACCAATTGTTCCCAGAGGTACCGACACCATGTCGAGGCGTGTTCCCGTACTTTGCCCTTTCGATTCGCGCAGTACTTTGCGTCCGAGAAGAACCACAATGGCTACCGCTGGAACGTTGATGAAAAAAATCCATCTCCAGCCTGCAAACTCAATAACGGCTGCGCCCAACGGCGGCCCTAAACCACCTGCAAGGGCTGCAATTGAACCCCACACTCCAATTGCCAAGCTTCTTTTTTCTGCAGGGAACTCTGGCAACGCCAGAGCAATAGAAGTAGGGATCATGAGCGCACCGCCAACGCTTTGAACGCATCGCGCAAAAATAAGAATCCCCACACCCGAGGCAAGGCCTGCACCCATACTGCCAATAGCGAACAAACTGATGCCGAAGAGGAATACCTTTTTACGCCCAAATAAATCTGCAACGCGACCTGCCAGTAATAAAAGTGAAGCAGTGCCAATGGAGTAACTCGTTAATGCCCACGCCAACGTTGTGCGCGCAACATTGGGAAAATCTCGCTCGATAGTAGGGAAGGCAACATTTAAAACAGTGGAGTCAAAGATGACGAAAAACTGACCAAATGAAGTAAGCATCAGCGCATACCAAGCACGACGCGGTATGAGCGAAGAAGGAGCGGCCCCCACCGCTGCGTTATTCATCTGTTCATCTTTGCCCATGACCTGCGCCTCAAGCGCAGTGGAGATGAGCGCTAGACCGTATGAACGAGTTCTTCTACAGGGGTGAGTACACCCGTGTAGAACTGACCAAACTCGGCATAAATGGCCGACGCTTTGTCGAAACGCATGGTGTAGACCACTTCTTTGAGATCATCAGGGTGAACAGCGAACAAGGTAACACCCCATTCGTACTCATCAAGCCCAGTAGACCCCGTCACTAATTGAGTGACGCGTGGACCAAACTTGCGCCCACTCACACCGTGCTCTTGCATGTGCGCATGACGCTCTTCGAATGGCAAGGTAAACCAGTTCTCGTCGGCATTGCGGCGTTTCGACATGGGGTAAAAGCAAAAGGCATTTTTGCCAGGCACCGGAATTTTTGGATACAAGCGCGCATCGAGCATTTCTTGTGGCACGCCAATGGCGTACTCGCTCACCTCGGTGAGAGAGACGTAGGAATCGACCACAGCGAGCCCGGCTGCTTGGATAGCCGACTGAAACGAACGCAACTCACGCATGTCGGAAGCTAAGGCCATAAAGGCCATGTCGCATTTGTGGCCAAGCATTGAAACGGTGATGACCGTGAGGCCTTTTGCTTCTGCAGCTTTGACCGCATGCACTGTTGCTTCGCGATCGAATTGGGCTTCTGGCTTGCAAAATAAATGCAGCACTCCCATTCCAATTGATGGTGACATTGGCTCGCTTGGGGTCACAGAAGTCATGAGTACAGGTTACCTGTTTGCCGCAATGATGGCTTGTGCAGCTCGATCTGCTGAGCCTGCACTTGCCCACAAAAAGAATGATGGCTCCACCAATTCCAGTTCCATTAATTGCGGTTCCCCATTGTCTTGTGGAATGAGGTCGACTCGCGCATATAACGGCATAGCCCCAAATTTGCGTTCCACAAAACTCAAGACCTGCCGTGCAGTTGCTTGTTCAGCATCAGATGCCTCGCGTTCACCCACGTCTTCTGCCGCATAGAGACCATTCGACATATCGGGGCGATGCTGCAATATTGCGCCTTTACGAAAGGCGTGGCTATACACGCCGTTCAAGTACACCAAGCCGGTTTCCCCTACTCCATCAATTCCATGCTGATATTCCTGCACCATTGCGGTGGCACCACTTGTGACGATGCGTGCAATGTGATCTGTAACCACGCTCATTTCCTGCGCCACATCGCGATACCGAAATGTGTCGTGTGAGCCCGCAGAAATGCTGGGCTTCACCACGACATCCATCACCGAGTTCGTGAAGTGAATCTCTTGAGCACTTGATACAAATTGTGTGGGCACTACCGCAATGCCGGCCCCACTGAGTTCACCAAGATATTTTTTGTCGCTGTTCCACTGCACTACTTCAAGTGAGTTGCACACAGTAGTGAGTTGCGACACGCGCTCAAGCCACTGCAAAAATTCATCACGGCGTAAGTGATAGTCCCACGTACTGCGTAAGACCAGCAAAGAAAATTGAGACCAGTCAACCGATTCATCATGCCAATCGACAAAATGAAACTGGGTGCCGGCTCTTTCGAGCGCGGCACCCAGTAACGGTAAATCGGTATCAAGTTCGCGTGCGACTGCGGCGGTAACAAGACCAATCACAATGCGCTACAAACTTTTATTCTCAGTAGTCTTCCATGCCTCCACCTGGCATACCAGCGGATGCTTCAGGCTTATCGGCAATGACACATTCTGTGGTGAGGAAAAGAGCAGCAATTGATGCTGCGTTCTGCAATGCAGAGCGCGTTACTTTTGCTGCGTCGATAACACCCAACTTCACGAGGTCTTCGTAGACGCCAGTTGCTGCGTTCAAGCCTTCGTTGCCCTTCAGCGACTTGACTTTTTCTACAACAACGCCACCTTCCATGCCAGCATTTTCAGCAATTTGCTTCAATGGGCCTTCAAGTGAACGACCTACCAAACGAGCACCAGTTGCTTCGTCACCGGTGAGCTTGTCGGCTGCTGCATACACAGCTGCTTGGGCACGAAGCAGTGCAACGCCACCGCCAGGAACAACGCCTTCTTCGATTGCAGCCTTTGTTGTGCTTACTGCGTCTTCAATGCGGTGCTTCTTTTCTTTGAGCTCCACTTCAGTTGCAGCGCCAACTTTCAAAACTGCAACGCCACCCGACAACTTTGCCAAGCGCTCTTGCAATTTTTCACGGTCGTAATCGGAATCGGTGTTGTCGATTTCAGCCTTGATTTGGCTAATGCGACCCTTGATGTCGTCTTCGGCGCCAGCGCCTTCAATGATGGTTGTTTCGTCTTTGGTGATGACAACTTTCTTCGCACGACCCAAAAGATCGAGTGTCACGTTTTCCAACTTCAAACCAACTTCTTCGCTGATGACTTGGCCACCAGTGAGAATTGCCATGTCTTGCAACATTGCCTTGCGACGATCGCCAAAGCCTGGAGCCTTCACAGCAGCGCTCTTGAAAGTTCCGCGGATCTTGTTGACGACCAAAGTTGCCAAGGCTTCGCCTTCTACATCTTCAGCAATGATGATGAGTGTGCGGCCGCTCTGCATGACTTTTTCAAGAATGGGCAACATGTCGCGCACGTTGGTGATTTTTGATGCAACGAACAAGATGTATGGATCTTCGAGTGAAGCTTCCATGCGGTCTGTGTCGGTGACGAAATATGGCGAGATGTAACCCTTGTCGAAACGCATTCCTTCAACGAGGTCCATTTCCATGCCGAAGGTCTGGCTCTCTTCAACGGTAATAACGCCGTCTTTGCCCACCTTGTCGATGGCTTCAGAGATCATCTGGCCAATTTCTTCATCGGCTGACGAAATAGAAGCAACCTGAGCAATTTGCTCTTTTGAGTCGACTTCTTTTGCCAAAGCCTTGATGCTGCCAATGGCTGCTTCAACGGCAACTTCGATGCCTTTTTTGAGGCTCATCGGGTTTGCACCAGCGGCGACGTTACGCAAGCCTTCACGCACCATGGTCCATGCCAAAACGGTGGCCGTTGTGGTTCCGTCACCAGCAACGTCATCGGTCTTTTTGGCAACTTCTTTCACCAATTCGGCGCCAATGCGCTCGTATGGATCTTCGAGTTCAATGTCTTTCGCAATAGACACGCCGTCGTTCGTAATAGTGGGAGCGCCCCACTTTTTGTCGAGCACGACGTTGCGGCCCTTTGGTCCGAGTGTGACGCGCACAGCATCGGCCAACTTGTTCATACCAGCTTCAAGACCGCGACGGGCCTCTTCATCAAAAGCAATCAACTTTGCCATTGGATTCCTCCATTAGGTGGGGTTCGCACTCGGGATATTCGAGTGCTAGCACTCTACCGCCGAGAGTGCTAACCCACCAACGCTGGTGGCAAAAGAGCAACCGTGGGTTAGTGAGCCCCGCCGGCAACGGCAGGGATGATGGAAACAGTTTCTGTGGCAGGAACTGGGGTATCGAGACCCTGCAGGTAACGCACATCGTCGTCAGACACAAAAACGTTCACAAACTTGCGCAAAGCGCCAGATTCATCGAACAAACGCTCACCAAAACCAGGGTGGGCTGCTTCGAGGTTGCGCAAAACGTCGCCGAGTGTGGCGCCCTCAATTTGCAGAGTTGCTGCTCCACCCGACAGGGGGCGCATGGTGGTGGGGATGCGAACTGTTGCCATGACGTCAGACTAGCGGTGGCATGCGGTGGCTCCACGGCGCAGCGGCTTCAAGTTGTGAGCCCAAGCGCACCAACAGGTCTTCGCGGTGGGTTGCTGCCACGCATTGCACGCCCATGGGTAGCCCGTCGGCGCTCCAATGGAGGGGCAAGCTGATGGCGGGCTGACCCGTCACGTTGAATTGCGCGGTGTACTGCAAAATGGAGCGCATGTTCATACCGCCCTCGGGGCCGCTTAACCAACCCAACTTGGGTGGTGGACCAGCCAACGTGGGTGTCACCAAAATGTCGAAGGGTTGTGCACCATCTTGTGGGTACCACCATTCCAGCATGCGTCGTGACCATGCATGCATCCAATTCACCCACTGCACGTATTGAGTGCCACTCACCGTGCGACCAACTTCGCGCAAGAAAAGATTGTCGGCTTCAATATCGTCTGACGTGACGGGTCGTCCGATAAGTGCTTCAATTTCACTCACGCCAGCATCGGTCGCCACCGACACAATGCCGGTGAACGTGTCGGCGAAGTCTTCTTCATCCATTGCTGCGGGGTAAGCATCTTCCACCCTGTGACCAAGTGACTCAAGCAACTTGCGGGTGGTAGCCATTGATGCACGTGTTTCGGCGTGATCGACTCCGCCCGGCATGAGAGGGTGATCGAGAAAACCAATGCGTAAGAAACCAACGGGCTTTCCTACCTCTTCCATGAGCGGTCGTGCAAAAGGAACAGCGGTGTATGGGTCACCTGCCTCATAACCCGACAAAATGTCGAGCATCAGTGCGGTGTCGCGCACACTGCGTGTGACTACTCCGTCAACAGTTGCACCCATCCACGACTCGCCCGTGTCTGGGCCTTTACTTATACGACCACGTGAAGGCTTCAGGCCCACAAGCCCGCACTCGCTTGCCGGCACACGAATAGAACCACCACCATCATTTGCATGACCAACAGAAACAATGCGTGCAGCAACAGCCGCCGCAGAACCACCTGAAGAACCACCGGTGGAGTGTTCAAGATTCCACGGGTTGTGCGCTGCGCCATAAGCAAGCGGTTCGGTGGTAATGGTGCTGCCAAACTCGGGTGTATTCGTGCGGCCAATCACAATTGCACCTGCACGCTTCAAGCGTCGCGCAATGTATGAATCGTGTGTGGCACGGTAGCCAAGGTTTTTTAAAACACGCGAACCCATGTGGTGTGGCTCACCGCCAATTGCTGCTTCAAGATCTTTCACGACCACGGGCATACCGTGTAGCGGAGTGGTAATGGGTCCAGCAGAAATTGTGGCGGCTTCACTGCGCGCACGTTCAAAGCGTTCATGAATAATGGCATTTAATTGTGGATTCACTGCTTCGGCACGAGCAATAGCTGCATCGACAAGTTCCACCGGCGACACCCATTTGCGATGAAGTGCACCCACTTGGTCGTTGGCATCGGAATTCAAAACGTCAGCAATATTTTGTGGTTGTTGTGCAGGTGCGTTCATAGCTAAACCCTACGCTGTAGCCATGCGCGTCCTTGCTGCACTCGATAAGTTCCGCGGAACAGCAACCGCACAAGAGGCGTGCGCAGCGGTGGGTCACGCCTGTTGGGAACTCGGCATCGACTGCGACGAGGCACCCCTTGCCGACGGCGGCGAAGGGACACTCGATGTGCTCGGTGGCCCCAATCGCACCAGCATGGTGACCGGACCACTCGGCGACATGGTGGAAGCACCGTGGCGTCTCAGCCGCGACGTTGCCGTGATTGAAATGGCGCGCGCCAGTGGCTTACAACTCGTCGGCGGCGCAGACCGCAACGACCCTATTGCCGCAAGTACCACGGGAACCGGCGAACTCATCGACCAAGCACTCGATGCAGGAGCAAAAAAAATCATTGTGTGCTTGGGTGGTTCAGCAACAACCGATGGTGGTTACGGAGCAGTGCGCGCCATTCACGCTCCTGCACGCTTGAAAGCAGTGGAGTTTCTCGTTGCATGCGATGTCACCACACCATTCACACAAGCAGCGCAGATTTTCGGACCACAAAAAGGCGCGACGCTACGACACATTGCATTGCTCACCGGACGCCTTGAACGGCTTCAGCAAATTTATGCAGAACAATACGGAATTGACGTGAGCACAATTGTTGGGGCGGGTGCAGCAGGTGGTCTTGCTGGAGGTCTTGCAGCGCTCGGCGCCACACTTGTTCCCGGTTTCGACGTAGTTGCTGAAGAAATTGATCTCGACACACGTGCTGAAAATTGTGATCTCATTTTCACCGGAGAAGGCTTTCTCGATGCTCAAAGTTTCGATGGGAAAGTTGTGGGTTCCGTGCACGACCTTGCGCTCAGCAAAAAGAAACAACTCTGCGCAATTGTGGGCGATGCAGACACCACCGTGAATACACCGTTTAGCGTGATGAACCTTGTTCAGTTATTCGGCAGCGACACTGCAATGAATCGCACACTGTTTTCCATTGAACAGGCAGCGCTCGGCTACCTCAAACAAGTGAACTAGCCAGCAACAGTTGTTGTTGTTGTCGCTGCGGCAGGCGCACCAGCGATGGGCTTACCAGCGAGGTCGGTAGCAAGTAATACCAAAACGCTTGCTTCACCCATGTTGCCGGTTTCTGTCGGCACAGGGTCGGGCATTGGTGCTGTTGCAACGCCACCGAGTGCAGCGGCCACATTGGCAGCGTTGGCTTCTTGGCCAGCGATGTAATACACCATGGTCAGAGTTTGTTTCGGAGTGGCATCACTCTTGTTCAACGGTGGTTGAACAATGAAACCAAGACCTTGTAAGGCAACACTCAAGTCGCCAGCGCTTCCGGGAACGCCGGAGGCATTAGCAACGAGCACCTTGAAACCAGTGGTATTTGTTACTGGGGCCAGTGTTGTTTGGGAAGCATCGGGAACCGTCGTTCCTGCATCGACACTGGTGTCGTCAGTTGGCGTCGACGATGGGCTCGAGCTGTCGCTATTGATATCGCGCAAAATGAAAAATCCGACGAGAACGGCGACGACGGCAACAACGATGCTCAGCGTGGAGTTGAAGTTTTGGCCTGCACCATTTCCACCTGCTTGTGGGCGCGCTTGACGACTCATGACAACCTCCGAAGGTTTTGGCGGGTTTTCCCTACCTTATTGCGAAACGTGGAGCCGAGTGTGGGATTTGAACCCACGACCTACCGCTTACAAGGCGGTTGCTCTGCCACTGAGCTAACCCGGCGTAATCGGTGTTGATCCTAGAGGCAAACGCCTAGTTATTGCGCTTGACGGGCGCGAACTACCTCATAAGTAGCCAATGCCCCCGCTGCCGAGACATTTAATGAGGACAATTGTCCGTTCATGGGGATGGAAACCACTACATCACAGCGTTCGCGTACCAAACGAGCAATTCCCTTGCCCTCTGCCCCCAAAACAATACAAATGGGGTCGTTGGCAAAAGAAGCAATGTCGAACAGGCTGCGGTCGGCATCGTCGTCGAGACCCACTACCCACACTTTTGCCTTTTTCATTTGTGCAATAGCTGCTGGCAATCCGGAAACAACTGCGATATCGAGATGCTCTACTGCGCCCGCTGCAGCTTTCGCCGTCGTGGGCGTGACATGCACCGAACGGTGGCGAGGCAAAATGACTCCAGTAACTCCGGCGCCATCACAACAACGCAATAACGCACCAAGGTTGCCCGGGTCGGTGACGCCATCAACCGCAACAAGAAATGGTTGTACGCCATTACGCGTCTCCAACAGTTCTTCAATACCTATTTCGGGTAACGGTGCTGCAAATGCAATGACACCTTGAGGTGCTTCGCTGCGCGCAGTATTTTCAATGTGCTTACGCGGAACATCGGTCACTGTTACACGCACAGCTTCTGCAAGCTCACGAATGTCGTCAATGACATCGTTTGCATCAATATCGTTAGCGATCCAAATTTCTCGTGTCTTACGACGGCCAGCAATGAGTAACTCGCGAACGGCCTGACGACCTTCTACTTGTTCTCCACCTAAACCTTTTTCTGCGGGGCGCGAACGATCGCCACCCGCGCGTGGGTCGAAACGATTTCCACCGCGTGCGGGCGCACCCGTGCGCTTTGCGCCACCAAATTTTTTTGGTGCTCCCGATTTTTTAGGCGGGTTTGAACTGCGTGCCGGGGCCGCAGAGGTACGTGCTGGTGCACCGCGATTACCTTTCGGCATTCCAGTTTTTGCACCTGGTGCTGGTTTACGTCCGCGTTGTGCCACTACTTTGTTCCGTTCTCTTCATTCGTTTTTGTGATGACTGCTACTGCCCAGCAGGCAATTCCTTCAGCGCGTCCGAGCGCACCAAGACCTTCTGCACGGCGGCCTTTAATAGTGACAGGTGCTCCCGCTGCAGTGCTGACATTGCGTTGCATTGCTTCACGACGCGGGGCCAACTTGGGCTCTTCACACACCACACTGCAATCGACGTTGCCAATGGTCCAACCTGCTGCAGCAACCATGCGCGCAACTTCTACAAGCAACTCAAGTGAGTTTGCATTTTTCCAGCGTGCATCGGTGTCGGGAAAATGTTGGCCAATATCTCCTAAGCCGGCTGCACCAAGCAGAGCATCAGCAACAGCATGCGCAATAACATCGGCATCGCTATGCCCAACAAGTGAGCGCATGCCATCGAATACTTCGCCACCCAAAATGAGTGCACGACCTGGGGTTGGCTCAGTGTTAAAGCCATGAATATCGAACCCTTGACCTACACGAATATTCACGAGTTGCCCTTCAGCGCTTCGACGACCGCATTTTGTGCCCATGCAAAATCTTCTGTCGTTGTTATTTTGCGATTCATGACGTCTCCGGGCACCACTACAACGTAGCCACCAATTGCCTCAACAAGAGATGCATCATCTGTGCCTTCTCGCTTTTCATGTTCTGCTGCAAGATGTGCTTCGCGCAAGATTGATGCATGAAACGCCTGCGGGGTTTGCACTGCGCGCAATGTGCTACGCAACGGAGTGCTCAACACCTCATTTGTCGCTTCATCAACTACCTTGACCGTATCGACCACGGCAAGGGCCGGAACTGCGCCCTGCACGGTGGGCGAAAGCTCTTGTACGACCGCTTGGAAAAGTTCGACCGAGGCAAATGGGCGAGCCGCATCGTGCACGCACACCACTTCTGCACTTGTTGGCACCGCTGCCAGACCATTGCGTACCGACTGTGTTCTGCTTGTTCCACCTTGAACAACATGTACCCGCGCATCGCTCGAGGCAAAGTCGCTTACTTCAGGCACCACAACAACCACCCCAGCACTCACCTGCAGTGCGGTATCGACTGCCCACGCCAGCATCGACCGAGAGCCGAGAGCCAAAAACTGCTTCTGGGCACCAAATCGCTGCCCACTACCCCCTGCCACCACAATGGTCCATGTCCCCGATGGGTCAATCAATGCACCAGATGTGCCCGTGGGCATATTCGAGGGTGTGCTCATGGCACCGAGGGTAGTACCGTGATGGTGTTATGTCACATGCTTCCATCATTGCCTCCAGCGAGTTCTTCTCTGCCGCCTCCCCCGCCGTCATCGATGCCATTGCCGCCTCGGCCCAGGAAAAGAGCCTGGTACGTGGTGATGTGCTGTTCAAGGAAGGCGATGCCCCCGACGCCTTGTACATCGTGCTGTCTGGCCGCATTGCTATTGCCATCGACAACAAGCCACTCGACTCGCGCGAGAGCGTTGTTGCTCTCATGGTGGAAGGCAACCTCTTTGGCGACCTCGCACTGCTCGACGGAGGCGCACGCAGCGCACTTGCCCGTGCACTCGAGCCCTCCACTGTTTTGCGCATCCCGTATTCCGCAGTAGAACCCCAGCTCTCCAATAACCCCGACTTGTTGTGGGGCATCACCCGCGTTCTTGCTCGCCGCTTGCGTGCCATGGACGAAGCACTTGCCGACAGCGTTTTTCTCGATGTCACTGGCCGCACAGCAAAGCGATTGCTTGAACTCTCTGAAGGTAAAGACGAGTTTGTACTTCCCGTTACTCAAGAAGAACTTGCCGGCATGGTGGGTGCCTCACGCGAGCGCGTCAACAAAGCCATTGCGAGTTTCATTCGTTTGGGTTGGCTCGAGCAACGCGATCGTCAATACAAACTCATCAACCGCCAAAATCTTGAAGTGCGCGCGAGCTAACTCGCACCCGTTTCTCTATTTCGCTTCGCTCAGCCATTCTTTTGCACGCCGAAAAGCATCGGCAGCATCTTCTGCACGGTGAGCAGGTCTTGTGGCATCGTGCGCAAAAGCGTGTTCACCTTCAGGGTAAAACGCAATGGTTGCACCAGTAGCTCGTAACGCATCAACGTCGTGAGCAGGGGTGTAGTGATCTTTCCCGCCAATAATTGCCAAAACGCTTGCTGCGTTTCCCGCCTCTAAATACTGCAACGGTTCAACTTGTCCTGCGCTGCGCCAGGCTTCTGGCAGCGTGATCATTCCGTAAAAACTCGCGATGCGTGCAAAGCGATTACTGCGCGCCGACTTAAAGCAATACATTCCACCCATACAAAAACCCATCAGAACGGTGACGGGGGTATTGAGCATGTCGGCTGCCTCGTGCAGGTCGCTCAAATGCTTGTCGTCGTCGATGTCTTTTACTGCGGCGTAGCGCGGTTCAATGTCGGCGCCAAGGTCTTTCCCAGGGAAAGGATCAACCGCAGCAACGGCCATGCCCCATTCGGTGGCCCACTGCGACACCAAATTGTCATAGAGCGGCCGCAAGCCAAAAATATCAGGGGTGACCACCAGCCCAATGCGCGGCGAGCCACTTGGGCGGGCAATTTCTACGTCGGTTCCTGAAGGCAAAGTATGTCGCACGCACCCATTGTGTCAGAGTGAGACTTGCGGTGAGACCTTTGGGGGGAACCGAGGTGATGCATGAGGCGCACGGTGCCGCATGCAAACAACACACAGCACCGTTACCCACACCGACCCATTCAACAAATACGAATACGTGCCCCTCGTTCGCGCCGATTTCACGACACCTGCAGTCAGAGTGATGGTGGATGAGTGGAATGCCCTCGCGCGACGACCTTCTTGTATTGCTCATGCCAACGCCTGGGGGCTACCTGGCGAACCCGTCACTCACCTCGACCAGATGCTCGAACGCATGGGGTTCAACCGACCAGCCCACTGCGATGAAGCCGACCAGTATTTGGCGCAAGTGGTGCGCATCGCTCGCACCGACGACCTCGCTGCACGCCTCGCGGTGCAACGCGTGGTTCCACACATTCTCGCTATTGCCAAGCGTCGTGGCCGCATCCACGCTGGCGGAGTAGAGGAAGCCCTGAACGCTGTAATGGCCCAGGTGTGGCTGGTGATTCGCACCTACCCCAGCGACAATCGCCCGCGCAAAATTGCTGCCAACATTGTGCGCGATGTGGAATACAAAGAATTTGTTGTGCCACAAAGAAGAAGACGAACCACGGTGGAACACTTTGACCCGGAAATTTTGGATGGCTTCATACAAGACATGACGCGTGAACCGAACAGCATTCACACGGGTTGCGATGGCAGCAGCGATGCCCTCACTGAACTGGAAGCACGCAACATGGACCCCGAACGACTTGCCTTGTTAAAACTTGTTGCCGCCGGATACACCAGCAAAGAGATTGGTGAAATTTTACGCATTCGCGCCCGCACAGTGCGCTGGCAACGGGCCGAAGCATTGAGTTTTGCGCGCTCAGCGCTATCGACTGAAAACTTCAAAGCGATTCGTGTTTATGAAGAAAAAGAACGTCAACGCCTCAGCGGTGACGCAACTTCACACGGCGCAAGCGCAAGCTATTCATCACAACAAAAACACTTGAACATGCCATAGCGAGGCCTGCCCACATGGGGTTCAATCTTCCACTTGCTGCAAGCGGAATTGCTGCGGCGTTATAAGCAAAGGCCCAAAACACGTTGGCGCCAATAGTGCGCAGTGTTGCACGCGACAAGGCAATGGCGTCGGCAACCAAGCGGAGGTCGCCACTCACAATGGTGAGGTCGCTTGCTTGCATTGCAACATCGGTACCCGTACCCATTGCAATACCAACGTCGGCTTGCGCAAGTGCGGCCGCATCATTCACGCCATCGCCCACCATCGCAACGGCGTATCCACGGTCTTGTAGTTCGCGAATCACCGCAACTTTTTCGTCGGGCAATACGCCGCCACGCACGTGGTAGTCGTCGGCATCTATGCCCACCTGCTGCGCAATAGCCATTGCCGTTGCTTGGTTGTCGCCCGTTAACAACACTGGTGCCAAACCCATTGCACGCAATGTTGCAATTGCTTCCTTACTCGTTGCCTTTGGTTGGTCAGCAACAACACACACTGCGCGCGCAGAGCCACCCCATGCGGCGATCACTGCCGTGTTGCCTTCTGCTCGTGCGTCGGCAAGTGCCGCGCGCAACGGCCCCGGAATAAGAATGAGTTCTTTTTGCAACAAGCGCTCGTGACCCACCATCACACTCACGCCCTCAACAACTCCGCGCGCACCCATACCAGCGAGCGACACGAACTCTTGCACGTCGGGAAGAGTTCCCGATTCTTTTTGGGCCGCTATGGCAATAGCTCGGGCAATGGGGTGTTCACTCGCCAATTCCAGTGCACCAATCATGCGCAATGCGTCGCGCCGGTCAATGCCTTCGGCGCACACCACATTGCGCAACTGCATGACGCCAGTGGTAACGGTTCCTGTTTTATCGAACACCACAGTGTCGATACGGCGTGTACTTTGCAGCACGTCGACGCCTTTAATAACAATGCCCAGCTGGGCTCCACGGCCACTACCTACCATCAGCGCGGTCGGCGTGGCAAGACCCAGCGCACAAGGACACGCGATAATGAGAACGGCAACAGCTGCAGTGAAAGCCTTAGTTGCATCGCCGTCGACAACAAACCAAGCAATCAAGGTCACCAACGAAATGAGCAGAACAACCGGCACAAAAATACTGCTCACTTTGTCGGCAAGTTTTTGTACTGGTGCTTTTGTTGCCTGTGCTTCGCGCACCAGCTTCGCCATGTGAGCAAAGGTGGTATCGGCCCCCACGCGCGACACGCGCACCTTCAAGCGACCCGTCAAGTTGATCGTTGCACCGGTAACAGCATCCCCCGGAACTACATCAACGGGCACACTTTCACCTGTAAGCATCGACATATCGATGCTTGAATCGCCTTCAATTACTACGCCATCGGTGGCAATTTTCTCACCAGGTCGCACCACAATGACATCGTTCACTTGCAAATTTTTGGCATCAACTTCACGCTCAACACCATTTTCCACAACAACTGCAGTATGAGCTCCTAATGCCAACAGCGCCCGTAACGCATTGCCTGCACTGCGTTTTGCGCGTGCTTCCAAATAACGCCCGGTGAGAATAAAGACCGTCACGGTTGCGGCCACTTCAAAATATACGTGATACGAGCTATGGCTCATACCAGTCATACCCGACATTCCGCCCATTGATCCGTAACTACTTGCTGCATCACCCCAGAGCAGTGCCCATACCGACCATGCAACTGCCGCAACCACACCAATCGAAATGAGAGTGTCCATGGTGGTAGCACGATGGCGCAAGTTCATGACAGCAGCACGATGAAATGGCCAAGCCCCCCATGTCACTACCGGAGCAGAGAAAACAAGGGCCCACCACTGCCAATTCTGAAACTGCATCGACTCAAACATGGAAAAGAAAAACACGGGAGCGGTGAGCAGCGCACAAACAAGAAGACGATTGCGCAAGGCCAGTAAGTTCTCGGCAAATTCTTCTTCGGTTGCCCCTACTGGCGCATCGGCTTCACGAAGCGCTGCCCCGTAACCTGCGTCCTCCACAGCACGAATGAGTTCGTCTGTTTGCACACCAAAGCGCGTGCGCACAGTTGCGGTTTCGGTTGCATAGTTCACAGAGGCGTCAACACCATCAATCTTGTTTAATTGATCTTGTATACGCGCTGCACATGCCCCACAGGTCATACCACTGACAGCAAATTCAACGGTGAGTGGGAGCTCTTCTAATGTGCTCATGAATTTCCTTTCACCTGTGCGGGAAACTCCGGATGCCTTTTTCCTAGAAACGCTGCAATTCCTTCTTGTGCATCTGGTGTTACAGCAGCTGCTGCCATCATTCCTACCGCATATGTATAGGCATCGCTCTCGCCCATTTGTACTTGTTTGTAAAAGGCAGCTTTTCCTAGACCCTTCGAGTGCGCCGAGCCCCGTGTTGCGCGCTGCAATAAATCAAGTGTTGCTGCGTCTAGTTCGCTTGCCGGCACCACGGCATTCACAAACCCCCACTGCAATGCAGTTGCTGCATCAATGGCATCGCCAGTGAGTGCCATTTCTAGCGCGCGCTTGCGACCAATGTTTCGTGACACCGCAACAAGAGGTGTGTGGCAAAATAAGCCACCCTTTCCACCAGGAATAGCGAAAGAAGAAGTATCGGCCGCGACAGCCAAATCGCACGTAGCAACAAGTTGACATCCTGCGGCCGTTGCCAAGGCATGCACACGCGCCACCACCACCTGCGGAATTGATTGGATGGTCTGCATCATTTTGGTGCAGGTTTCGAATACTTCGTAGGTGGCTGAATAATCTGCGCCAAACATGTCGCCAAAATTATGGCCGGCAGAAAAAACGGGGCCATTGGCGGCAAGTATGACCCCAGTGGCATCGCTTTTGCCCACGGCAACAAATGCCTTTGTGAGTTCCTTCAGCACCGGCAGCGACAGCGCATTGCGTTTTTCTGGCTGGTTCAGCGTGAGGGTCACCACATCGCCCGTGCGCATTACTTCCGCCAGTTCCGCCATGTCCCTATTCTGCCTTGGAAAAAGTGCCTTACGGATGACATATATTGATACGGCATGACTACCGCCACATCTGCCACATTGAGTACCCATTTGGCGCAGTTCCCCGATGTCTTGGAACAGCTCACCGCCGCCCACGAGGCCGCCTGGGTCACGGTTAACCCACATATTTTGGAGCTGTGCCGACTGCGCATTGCCAGCATGCTCGGCGCAGAAGCTGAAATAGCCATCAACACACCCCAAGCTGAACTCTCTGCAGACAAGCGCAGCGCACTTTCACAATGGCCGCTCTCGCCACTTTTTACAGAATCAGAAAAAGCATGCCTCGCATTCACCGAAGAGTTCGTTATTGATGTTGCCAGCCTGCAAGAAACCACAGCTGTGCGCGTGGGTGAACTCTTGGGCCAACAAGAACTCGCCGACTTTGTGAGTGCACTCTTGGTCGTTGAACAACGCATTCGTATTTCACTTGCTTGGCAAACCCTGTTTGGAGAAAACAAATGAATACACGTAACCCACGCATCGCACCAAAAACTTACGCAGCAGTTCCCTTGCGCACTCCACTTGGCGACTGGCAAGCAGCGGTGGTGCGCATGACCGCACTCGACCCCATCACCACAGAACTTGTGCGTCTGCGTTGTGCGCGCTACCACGACTGCAAAACTTGACTCTCTGTTCGTTTGGCAGTTGCCAAACAAGATGGTCTTAATGAATCCACCATTGCAGAAGTAGATCACTACGAAACAAGCAACCTCTCAGAACGCCACAAGGCAGCACTTCGCTACGCCGATGCGCTCATGACCCAGCCAGGCAACATTACCCCACAGCAAAAAGCAGATCTCCTTTTACATTTCACGCGCGACCAAATTATTGAACTCACCGTCGATGTGATGAAATGGAATTACCAAAAAGTTCCCGTCTCTCTTGGCACCGACGTAGAGGTACAAGAAGGCGAACTCACACCACTGATCTTCGACGCACAAGGAAACTGGGTTAAACCAACATGAAAGCCGTTCTCGTAGTACTTACGAACCCTGCAAGCACAGAAGCAGAGGTTGCTTACAACGACTGGTACACCAATGTTCACGTACCCGATGTACTTGCCGTACCTGGCTACGTGTCGGCCACCCGCTACAAAGCATTCGACGGATGGCAAGTGTTCGACCAGAAATACCTCACCTTGTACGAACTCGACGTTCGCAACCTTGAACACCTACAAGAAATTTCCGACGAACATATGCGCCGCATTGCCGACGATGAAATGCGCCGCTCTCCCGACAACGTGATGGACCGCGCCACCATGCGTGCGCTGTATTACGTTGAAGAAGCTCCGCGCCACGTTGGCCCAAATACCCAACTCCGTGTGGCTAATTCAGTATTCATGGCGTACTCCAGCCCTACTGACCCAGAACAAGAAGACGCTTTTCATACGTGGTACGAAGAAACACATCTCCCAGAAATTCTTGCACTGCCAGGCTTTCTCGCTGCACAACGCTTTGCCGCCACCAACATCAACATGGTGAAACAGCCGTGGGTCTGCGAACATCAATTTCTCGCAATATACGAACACAGTGCAAGCGATCTTGATACTTACAACGCTTCATTCGCACACATCATCAGTGGAATTAAGTCGGGTGACATTCACATGTCTGATGTCATTACATCAAATAACCCTGCGCCTGCTTACGTGCGCATTAGCGAGCAGATCACTCAGCAGTAGTTGGCTCTACTTTTTTCTTCTTCTCTGCATCAGCTTTCATTTGCGCAATCTTTTCGCGCAACGCCTCTTGCTTATTCAAAGACCTTTTCGATGCTTCTGCATTTTCTCGTTCGTGCCATTTCATTGGGGCTCCCTTTTGGCGTTATGCCACTTCGTAAAGCCCCGTATGGGCATGAAAAACCGGCTTGGAGTGTTGAAGGGTTGGAACAACGCACACAAGCCGGCCTAAAAAGCCTACGGGCTTCTTTCTCAAATGCCCACGCAGGGGTGCAATGATAAAGAGATGAAGGCTGTGCTCCTCGTTCTCACCCATGACCCCGCTATTCCACCGCTCCCGATGGCTAGCGAATCTGCCACCTACACAGCATTCGAGGGCTGGAACCCGTTTCCCGAAACTCACCTGCTTGTGCAGTCTTGGGACGTGAGCGATGCCACTGAAATCCAAACCGTCGCTCAACAGCACCAGTACGCCAATGCCCGCTCAATGTTTTATCTCCCCATCGAACTCGAACTCGCCAGCAAGGCAAACCCAGCCACTTCACCACGCGGAGTTTTCGTTACCTATAACCAACCGCTCACCCCAGCCGATGCCGACGAATACCACCGCTGGTACAGCCAACAACATTTACCCGACGTACTTGCCTGCCCTGGTTTCATTCGCGCGCAACGCTTTGGTATTTCCGGTGTTTCCTTGTCGCCATCGCCATGGGTTACCACACTGGAGTACACGAATATTTATGAGCACTCCTGTGAAACCGTGGAGGAATATAACGCCGCATTTGCTTACGTTCGCGCAGGCATTGCTTCAGGAGAAATTGGCATGACAGCAACGCTCACCCCGGGCGCACCAACCAGCGCTTACGGCCACCGGGCCTAGCCAACAGAAAAGTGCGCCCTCTGGGGCTCGAACCCAGGACCTGCGGATTAAAAGTCCGTTGCTCTACCAACTGAGCTAAAGGCGCAGAACGATTGGAATTCAGAGCAAACACCGCTCGGAACGCCGAAAAGATCCGTTCGTATGCTAGTTCCCCCACGCCAGAAAACGCCCATTGCTTATCCAAGGTCACGGATTTTTTAACCCTCTTCAATAGGCACCCGTCTCACCGTCGATGGTCTGGACCACGCCACACATCTCCAAGACCCCCATTCCTTTACGATTGGCATATGGCGCCAGCAGCAAAAAAGAAGTCTCCACCCGTTCCTGCCCCAAAAAAGCCGCGCCTGAGCCAGGCGGAAGCCACAGTGCGCATGCTGAACGCCACGAGCCAACTTCTGCTTCAGTACGTACCGGCAGACGTGACGGTCGCGCGAATCTGTGCTGCATCAGGTGTTCACACCGATTACGTCGTTCGCTACTTCGGTTCACGAGAAGAACTGATGTGCCAATCCATTGAAGCTGCATTTCTTGGCGTCTTTCTCAAAACCAGTAGCGAAGACACCACTCGACTCAACATTGTCCTTGAGGGCAACGTTGACGTCATGGCACTGTCGCAAGCTCGGGTGCGGACAATTGCCTATTTATTAGGTTGCGGCGTCAGCCCTGAACGGTTTCAGTCGAGTCAAAAATTAGTTCTTGAATCGGTCTTTTCACAATCGAATAATCCAAATGTGGGCGACCGCACTCGAATGAATCTCATCCTTATGGGAACCCTACTCATTCAAGCTTTAGGTACATTCGCAGAGGTAAACGACATGTCTGAACTACAAAAACAAGACACGCTTGCCTACATCGGATACATGAGTCTCACTGGCGAAACTGTTCAGACAGCCTTGGGGTGGAATGAATCTCAAGCCAAACCGAAGAAGAAGAAATAGCCAGTTATGGCGTGATGCGCTCCTTGCACCACAACCAAAGCGCCCCGCGAGCTTCGGGGGTATCTGACTTCCGTGTGCGAGACAAGCGATGAATCGTGCGGCTCGCGCGGTCGCACCAGAACTTGCCCGAGTCGACGTTCTCACTTCGAGAAGCCAGCCAACAAATGGTGTCGGCGCCTTGCTCCGGACTCCGCAAGAGCGGCTTCATGACACGTCGAAATGCCGGAAGCGAATCTTGGACACCGGGCGTATCGGCCCAACCAGGGTGCATTGCTGCAAATAGAACTTGCGGTTCGCGAACAGCCCACATCTCATTGAGCGTGACTTGAATACGTTTAGCAATGGCGTACTGACGTGTGCCGTCGTAGCTCGCAGGCGACATTTCTGGAGACTGATTGCCTGCAATATTGGGCAACGTGGCTCCATACATGCCGCCCGACGACACCGTGATTACTCGCCCTGAAGAAGACCTCAATAATGGGAGAAGATCTGTTGTCATCTGATGAGGCCCTAAGACATGGGTGGCGATTGTTGTTTCATAGCCCTGCGGCGATTCTTCACGAGTCTTTAAAAGTGCTCCCGCATTATGGATGAGTGCATGAAGAGTTGTGGTGGATTCAAGTATGAGCTGAGAAGCTCTACGCACTGCATCTAGATCGCCCATGTCGGCTACCACAATGTGAAACTTCTGAGTTTCTAAGCTTTGAACAAGTTCGTTCTTCGTGCGTTCAAGTTTCTCTGCAGATCGACCAACCAAAATGAGATCTGCACCCATCGCTGCAAGTTGATGTGCTGTTGCGTTGCCCAACCCCGACGTGGGGCCAGTGATGACAACTGTTTTTCCTGCCAATGCATTGTGGTCAAGTGGATCAAATTGTCCTGCTCGCACGAGGTAACCAATGCGCGAAAAACCGGGGACTACCAGGGTGTCTAATGCATTGTCAAGAATCTTCGGTAAAGCCATAACCGCACGGTACAGGGTCTAGTAATTCTGTGCTCACACGTGATCTATTGTCATGTCATGGGGTTTCCAACTACTACTACCGAAGCCGTCTCTCTCATCACACCCACCGTGTGTGATACCTATGCACGTGACGGCATTGTCATTCTCAGACAAGCGCTGCACCCAGAATGGTTGCTTCTCCTCCAACTCGGGCTCGAGCGAGTAATGGGTGATTCGGGCCAGAAAAAACATCTGTTCTATGACGGCACCGATCAGGAATTTATTGAGCTAGTGCGCACTACTGAAGTGTCGCCCGAGCTGCAGCGTTTCATGTACGACTCACCTCTTGCCGACATGATGGCAGTGCTGTTGAACTCATCTGATATTTGGTTGTACTCCGATGAGTGGTTTGTGAAAGGCCCCAATGGTGGCCGCACACCTTGGCATCAAGACCTTCCCTATTGGCCAATGGAAGGAAGCAAAATTGCATCTGCATGGATCAGCCTCGACACTTTGCCTGCGCATGAATGTTTGGAGTACGTGCGCGGCACGCATCATGGTGTGCGTTATGACGGATTCAACCCGCGGCGCGTGAGCGAAGACCCAACACTTCCCTATTTTGGAAGTGAGTATCCACCACTACCCAATATTGAAGCCGACCGCGATGCGTGGGACATTGTCTCGTGGGACATCACACCTGGTGACATTATTTTGGCGCACCCTGCAGTGCTGCACGGCGGTGGACCCACCGGGCCCAACAGCAGTCGTCGCGCAATTACCATTCGCATGTATGGCGACGACATTGTTTATGCACCACGCCCACCCGGCAAACCAACAGTGCCGTTAACGCCTGGCTTATCGTTGCTACTGAAGTATGGCGACCCATTACGCAGCCCGTGGTACCCACGCTTGCGCCCAGTACCACCTTGGCAACAGGCTCAGTAGCGCAGGGCTAAGGTCGCAAAATCGTTAAGACGGCCTCAAATGAGAGTGCGTTCCAATGTTCAAGATCAATACTGCATTCGTCCATTTCCGCAACAACACGGCCAAGAATTTGTCCGTGCAGCCAATAAGCCGTTGCAACTGGGTCTAACTCGCTTCGCACCCAATTGCGCTTCTGCGCTACCTTCACCGAGTTGGCGACGCTTGCCAGAAACTGTCGATTGATGTCGTTAATTGCTTTCGCTAACTGTGGGTTTCTTTGCGCTGCGCCAAGCACGCTGATACGCACCGCACGAGCCGCATGTCGATCTTTTTCATAACTCCACGTCATCAACTTGATGATTGCGTCAACGTACTCTTCCTGAGTATCCACCAGCGCCATAACGGTCTCCATGGAGATTTGTGGTTTTAAGCAACGCCAGTACCACTCGACGTAAGCGGCTTCAACAAGTGCTGCTCGATTCGTGAAGTGGTGGTATATCGATGGTTCTGCAATGTCGAGTTTTGCGGCGATCGCTGCAATACGAATGGAAGCTTCTCCACCGCTATCCATCATTTCAATGGCAGCATCAAGAATGCGCGAACGGGTGTCTTCGCCTGTTGCCATATCTAGAGACTAATGCACAATTCAGACTGCTCGTGTTACACCATTGTTAACAGTGGTGAATGACGTGGGGCTCTGTAGATCTATTTACCCAAATAAGAAATACGAAACTGCAGTTTCAGAGATTTGATTCCATTTGTCTAAATCCACTCGCTCTTTGTCCATCTCGGCCATTACACGACCCAAAATTTGGCCATTGATCCAATAGGCAGCTGCGAGCGGATCCACCTCTTTGCGTATCCAATTCTTTTCCTGTGCTGTTGCAAACACTTCTGCGACTTTGCTAGAAACTTCAAAATTGATCTGCCGAATTGCTTCCGCGATCTTCGGGCTTGTTTGTGCAGCACCCAGAACGCTCATTCGTGTACTGCGAATATCCTCGCGTTCAGCGGAGTAAACAAGACTTAAAATCTTCTTGACAATTCTCCGAAAATCTTCTGCGTTATCGGCCAATGCGGCCCCTGCTTGAAATGGCCGAACCATTTCCAGGTGGCTTCGTCGGTACCGCTCGATATGCGCTGCCTCAACTAGTTCTTCACGGTTTTTAAAGAAGTGGTATACCGAGGGTTCACGCACTCCCACCGACTCGGCGATTTTTTGCACCCGTATGGCGCCTTCTCCATTTTCTGAAATAGCCAACATCGCTGCTTCCAAAATACGTGTTCGAGTATCGCTGACATTAGTCACCTAAAAACCTTAGCGTAAAAAAATTATCACTAGTGAACCAGTGTTTTCTTTAGCCATGCCCAGGGATCGTGCGCCATGGCCCAGCGTCGGCCCGTGGTTCCTTAGGGAGTCCCAGTATTTGCTCACCAACAATGCCTCGTTGCACCTGGCTACTCCCGGCATAGATGGAACCCGCACGGGCATTAAGAAATACGTCGACCCAGCTAGCACTTGAGTTCGGCGAACCCACCGCATCGGAACGTAAGTAGGTAAGTGCCGGTTTGCCACTGGGGGTTAATGCGTCGGCACCCAAAATGTCGACAGCGAGTTCTGTCACTTCTTTGTGATATTCGGCCCAAAAGAGTTTTCCAATTGAGGCGTCGGGGCCTGGCTTTTTGCCGTTTAAGAATGCAGTCAATGCGCTGTAGCCAAGAAAGCGCATCACTTCAACCTTTGTGTATGCAACTGCCAACCGTTGGCGCATCACAGCATCGTCGGTAACACCTTTTTCACGTGCGAGCTCAATGAGTTTGTCAAGCTCTGCACGAAAACCAATGGCATTGATTGCTGCACCGGCTCCGCGCTCATTACCCAACAATGTCATTGTGACCATCCAGCCACCATTCACTTCGCCAACAACACTGTCTTTCGGGCAGCGGGCGTCGGTAAAAAAGACTTCGTTAAATTCCGAGTCGCCCGACATCATGCGAATGGGTCGCACTTCAACACCTGGTTGACGCATGTCAACGAGCAAGAAAGTAATTCCGCGATGCTTCACTTCATCGGGCGCTGTGCGGGCGAGAACGAAAATATGGTTTGCCATGTGGCCACCGGTGTTCCAGGTCTTTTGCCCGTTAATGATCCACTCATCACCGTCGAGCACTGCACGACAACCGAGGTTGCCCAAGTCGCTGCCTGCGGCTGGCTCACTAAAACCTTGGCACCACAAGTCTTCACCCGACAACACCCGCGGCAGGTAATGCTTCTTTTGCTCTTCGGTTCCAATCGCCAAAAGCGTGTTGCCCAACATGCTGATACCAAACATGTCGTTTGGGCCAACGGTGGGCACGCCTACGCGAGCAAATTCTTCCGAGATGACCGCTGCCTCAATAGAGGTGAGCCCCTGACCGCCGTATTCCTTTGGCCAGTTCACTGCCAGGAAACCATTGTCGCGCAATGTTTCGCGCCATACATCGGTAAAAGCTGCAGCTTCTTCTCTGTTGAGTGCGCCAATTCCCTTCCAGCCTGCAGGTAGGTGCTGGTCTAAGAAAGCGCACACTTTTTTGCGATAGGCATCGGCTGCGGGAGGGTAATTAAATTCCATGCGAAGTGGTCTCTCTTGCACTAGGTATTCATTGAATGCTCACCGAGTTTAGCGATGCATCAAAAAGGCAGCCGAGTTGAACTCAGCGCAACCTTCCCCACCAAGCGGCATAAATACTGGCAAAACGTGGATATATGGCTTTCATTTGCTCTGTTGCATCATCTGGTAGTGGTTGGTTGTTTGTTGGCGCCAATGGCGATGCCTGGCCAATGGGGTCAACCCATTCCATTGTGATGGCTTCAATGAGCTCACGGAAATCGGGCCCAAAATGATGATGGTGCGCACTCGACTGATGTTTTAAAAAACCCACTACGTCGGCATACGACTCGATGCAGTAATACGTACGTGGCTCAGCACCCCGCCAGTACTCATAGCGCCGCACATCTTCTTCATCGGCGTGCGTGCGTTCGTACATTTGGCGCGCAACTTCTTCGAAGCGAGCTTCGCAGCCTTCTTTAATAGTGACACGCGCTAACAGTGTTGCCATTGGTAAACCCCCTGGCAAAACAATAGAAGAGGGGTCGTGCCCGCACATCAGCGGACACGACCCCTACCTCTTACTATTTTGTTGGCTTTTTCCCAATCTTCAATTTCATGATGCGCTTCGCTGGTGGAATTTTCTTTCCTTCGTCGTCAATTGCTTTGGCAGTATTTGGCCACAACCGCTTGAAGTTCAACTTCACCGTCAAGGTGATGCGCTGCGTCTTTAATGCCGTCTGCATTGCAGTTGGCATCACACAAGGCTTCTTTGGTGAGTACACCTTCTTCTTAAACCACAAGCCCATCTTCTTACTTGGGTAAATACGTTTTGCAGTGGGGTTTTTCTTTGCGGTTCCAAAGCTCTCCACAACGCACTTGTACTTGGTTTTCTTTTTACCCACCAAGTATGTACCGGTTACGGTTCCGCCGGCGTTGCCGATGTAACCCGTTTTGAAACGAATCTTCAAGAATTTACCCGACACCACAATTTGTGAACCATCACCGAATGTCGCAGTACCACTCACACCATCAACAGTGACTTCATCACTCAACATCGTTGTCGTTGGATCTTCTTCCAACTCAGCTGCTTCCTTGGTTACTTTCGAACCATTGGTCACTGAACCAGAACCACCAGTTGAACTACTCAAGTCGTTTCCAGATTTGTCTTGAATTGCTTTTTGGTCATTACCCGTGGTGGGGTCAACGTACTTCCATGTGACGGTCTGACCTTCGGCAACAAGCGGAGCAGTAGTTATAACAACCTTGTTGTCGACAATTTCAACACTCACAATGGTCACTGGCGATCCGTCAATGGTCACAATGAACTGCGAAGAGTCTGGACCTGGTGTAGCAATGGTTTCACTGAAGGTGATGACAACCTTTCCGCCATTATCTACTTCAGAACCCGTCACTGTTGGCGGAACTGGGTCGACATTTGACACCTTTGAACCGTTCGTGACCGAACCGGAACCATTTGTTCCCGACCCGACATCGTTACCAGCAGCGTCTTGAATGCCCTTTGCATCGTTACCACTCGTGGCATCGGTATATGACCATGTAACGGTTTCTCCACCCGCAATGAGCGGCGAAGTAGTAATCACGATCTTGTTGTCAACAATTTCAACACTCACAATGGTTGCAGTTTTGCCATCAATGGTCACGGTGAACTGCGACGCATCTGGGCCGGGTGTAGCAAGTGTTTCGCTATAGGTGATAACAAGCTTTCCGCCATCATTCACTTCTGAACCAGTACGTGTAGGTGGCGTTGGGTCATACGTCGATGCGTTATTCGTGCTCAACACCGTGAAAGTTGCACCCAGAGCATCGTTTCCTGTCGCATCTTGAATTGCGCTATTGCTTGTCGCTGTATTCGACGAAGGTGCGTTGTAAACAATCGAAGCTGCCTTGCCCGCCTCAATCTTTGGGTTTGTCACAATGACCACGGTTGAACCGACAATTGTTACACCGGTGACAGTAAGTGTTGCGCCGTCAACAGTCACAGTGAAGGCCGAAGTACCTGGCCCCGTTGTGCCCAAAGGTTCGTTAAAGGTCAACACCGCAGCACCCGCAGTATTGACTGCAGAAGAAACAAGGGTCGGTCCGGTGAGGTCCACTGTTGATTGGTTGCTTGCTCCAGAAATAGTTACCGCTGCACTACTTGAAGCCGCATCGTTACCGGCAGTGTCTTCAATGGTGTTACCAGAAGAAGGCGCACTGTAAGTAACTGCAACACTTTGCCCCGCACCAACAACTGGCGTCGTCACAATAGTCACTACCGACCCACTCACTGTCACACTTGACACCGTGACAGCAGTTCCTCCAATAGTTACCTGGAACCGTGAAGTAGGAGCTGTTGTGGTATTCAATGCTTCGTTGTAGGTCAAAAGAATACTTCCACCAGCAGACACAGCTGCTGAGACAAATATTGGAGCAGTTGTGTCGGTAGTCGAGCTATTTGTTACATCAAGTGCAGATGAAGAAAACGAGGCAGCATCGTTACCCACACTGTCTTGAACCGCGTTGTTGCTCGTTGCGGAGTTTGGTGTGGGTGCCGCATAAGCGACAGTAACTACTTCATTTCGTTCTACAGCAGGAGACAGCGTCAGGACGACCGTTGATCCAGACACAGCAACACCTGTTACCGATCGTGACGACCCACCGACTCTCACTGCGAAGTCTCCTGATGCAGCAGTTGTCACATTCAGAGCTTCGTTGTAGGTAATTGTCAAATTCGTACCTGCTGTATCTACCGCAGCAGACTGCACTACTGGAGCAGCCGTATCGGTAACGTTCGCAACAGTAGTAAAAGTAGAAATACTTGCCGCATCGTTACCAGCTGCGTCTTGTATGGCTGCAGTGTCGTTACCTCCCGTAGAGTCGGTATAGGTAAATTCGATGGTGTTGCCGTCAACTATTGCTGCATTGAGCGTTACCTCTACCGTGGTACCACTGGTCACTATTGCAGTAGTTGGTGTAATTGATGATCCACCGTTCACTCGGTATCTAAACTGACCAGCTGCAGGAACAGTAGCGCTTAAGGTTTCGCTGAATGTAAGTATCATTTTGGTCTTTAGACCATTCATTGCCCCAGACACAAAAGTTGGTGCAACAGTGTCATACGTTGAACTGTTAGTTACTGAAGTTGCAGAAAATGATGCTGCATCATTACCGGCTGTATCTTGAACTGCAGCATTTGAGGTTCCCAAATCGGCAGTTGGTGCTGTGTAAGCAACAGTGACCGTATCAGTGCGTTGTGCACGAGGAGACAAAGTGAGTACAACAGTAGATCCAGAAATTGACCTCGCAGTCGGGTTCCGTGATGATCCACCATACGTAACCGAGAAGGCAGTTGTTGCTGCTGTTGTTGTACCAAGGGCTTCGTTATACGTCAGAGTCAAAGTCTCTCCCGTACTGTCAACAGCTGCCGATACCAGGGTGGGGGCAACTGCTTCTGTAGTTGAACCGTTTGTAATTTGGGCTTCAGGAATACTAGAGCTGTCATTGAATGAAGCGTCTTCTATGACGTTTGAGTCGTCACCGTTTGTAGTGGGGTCTCCATACGACAGCAGCACTACTGCCCCTGGCGCAATACGTTCCGTCATGTTTAATTCCACAGTCAGCCCATTGACGGTTACTGATGAAATCGTTTTCGTTACTCCACCAACTTTGACGGCGAAGAGACTTGTGGGAATGGTGCCTGCCGCAGAGAGAACTTCGTTGTACGTAAGAATAACTTTTGTTCCTTCGGCATTCACTGCAGATGAGCTATAGGTGGGTGGCATATTGTCTGCACCTGCGCCGGTGAGGCTTCCACTTCCCGTTGTATCTGTCACCGTCACC
>Ga0222713_10000340_pt1 | contig 52686 bp, 51 predicted proteins | sample C33_649DmetaG_FD_165061 | JGI IMG/M metagenome (GOLD analysis project Ga0222713, IMG submission 165061) | Estuarine water microbial communities from San Francisco Bay, California, United States - C33_649D | ecosystem: Environmental > Aquatic > Marine > Unclassified | place: USA: California...
TGGCCCTTGTGCGCCAGTGTCTCCCTGTGTCCCCTGGGGTCCCTGAGCCCCCTGAGCGCCAGTTGTTCCTTGCGCACCAGTATCTCCTTGGGTTCCCTGGGGTCCTTGTGCTCCGGTAGCGCCCTGTGCCCCCGTATTACCTTGCGTACCCTGCGGACCCTGCGCACCAGTCTCGCCTTGTGGCCCCTGTGCGCCCTGAGCACCCTGCGGTCCAGCATCACCCTGTGGGCCTTGTGGGCCAGTGGAACCCTGAGCACCAGTATCCCCCTGTGGTCCTTGTGTGCCAACATCACCTTGAGGTCCTTGTGGGCCCATATCTCCTTGTGGACCAGTTGCCCCCTGCGCGCCAGTTGCTCCTTGTGGACCTTGCGCTCCAGTATCTCCTTGTGGTCCCTGTGCCCCCTGTGCTCCAGTAGCACCCTGTGTACCGGTGGCACCTTGGGCACCAGTTGCACCCTGAGGACCCTGCGCACCAGTCTCGCCCTGGGGACCCTGGGCTCCAGTGGAACCCTGGACGCCTTGTGCGCCGACATCGCCTTGTGGCCCTTGGGCACCCGTGTCCCCCTGGGGACCTTGGGCTCCGGTCTGACCTTGTACGCCCTGCGCACCTTGCTCACCAGTAGCACCCTGAACACCCTGTGAGCCCTGTGGTCCCTGTGGTCCCTGTGCGCCTTGTGTGCCTTGTGTGCCTTGTGGCCCTGCTGCAGTTGAAGGCTTAAACTTATTCCCATCAAAAACCAAAGCCTGGTCAGATGTTGCCCCCGCGGTATCAATCTCTATTCCATCAATAAACAGTGAGGCAGCCTTAAAAGTGTCATCTGTTTTAAGTACATCCGCAGAATCTCTATACAGATTGGTGTCTGCGATGCCATCTCCGGGTCCCCACACAAGACGACCGCCAGCCTGAACTTGAAGACGAGCATAGGTATCGGCATCAACAAAAACGGTTATGGCATCAGAACCAGCAGACGATAACTGACGTATCGTTATGGGGACGGTAAATTTCTGTGCCACGACCTCAATCGCTTCCTATGTTGTGGCCCCTCAAGGCCAGTTATCAGCCGACTACTACGATGGTGTAGTCGTTGGCCGAAATTGTTCCATACAGGACAACCGAAACAGTGTTTCCGTTGGAACGGGTTACATCGCCAATGACAGTTGCCCCTGTGCTTACTTCGTAAATTTGAACATTTACATCAGTCGTGCCGAAGTTGTGCGTGACAGTTGTAGTTGACGTACCACTAGATGATGCGTTACAACCCTGCTTCGCGACACGTGCAAGTGACGGGGTGCTGGTGGTGCGGCCCGATGCCTCGCTAGAGGCGGAAGCAAGGTTTGTTCTGGCATTTGCTTCAGTGCTTGCTCCGGTGCCACCATACTCAATACCAATGTCTGTGCTCTGCCATGTACCAGCCGAGATATTTCCAACAGTAGTAATGGAGTCATCACCGGTATAGGTGCCACCAGCAACGGCAGCAAGTGTTGAGTTGTACGCTTGAACGTCGGTGCCGATAGCCAGACCAAGTGTCGTGCGCATATCGGAGTACGACGTATCGTCAAGGAGGCCACGAGCCTGAGATGTCAGGTCGGTAAGGGCCGCAGTTCCCGAACCAGTGAAGTACGGGAGTTTGTTGGCAGCCGAAGTGAGACCAGCAATGGCGGCAAGTTCCGCGTCATAGGCTTGAACATCGGTACCAATTGCTAGACCAAGATTGCTTCTCGCAGTTCCAGCATCCGTTGCGCCAGTACCACCGTAGGCAACACCAACTGCGGTCCCCTGCCATGTACCGGTGCTGATTGTTCCCAGCGTAGTAATGCTGTTCTGTCCAGAATACGTTGAGGAAATCTGAACGGTATCAGCATTGACCGTAATGCCCGTACCAGCGCCGACATTTAGGGTGCTGCCACTCTTGCTCAGGCCGTCGCCAGCAACAATGGAGCCCGCACCAGAGAATTGTGCAAACGTAAGACTGGTTGTCCCAAGGGTAATTGTGTCGTTGGTGGTCAGAACCCAGCCGGTATCAGCGTTAATGGTTCCCTCTTCAACGAAGGTGAACATTCCTGCAGTAACTTCCACCGACGTATCTGCATCGGTTGCTCTATCTGGTGCTCCCGATGCCTTGACAACATAGATGCCGTTTTCAGAAGCGGTGTCCTGGTTCTTGACCAAAACTCTGTTGCCGGTAGCAAGAGTGACACCGTCAATCGTGTCGCCATCCTCCAAGCCGGACGAAAGTGTGATTGCTTCAGTCGTTGCAACACGAACAGACTGCTTGACGTCAAGTCCAGAACGAGCAGCGTCGACATACCCCTTGGTCGCGGCATGGCCTGCTTCTGTCGGCGTTGCAACACTAATGTTGCCGTTGGCATCCCTCTTGACAAGTTTGCTTGCCGTTGCATCGGCAGTAGCGCCATTGAGGTCATTCCAGAAGGTGCTGGACAGAAGTCCGGCGCTGTCTGTATCTGCCAGATTGAGTGTTAGGGAGACGGTGCCATTCGACTCACTGATAGTAAGGGCATCGGTATACGACCCACCAGCCGAGATGGTGTGCGGGAGCGAGCGCCATGCTCCGTTGGCATAAACCTTAATTGTGTCTGTGGTGCTCTGGTAGATGAGCCGACCTTCAAAGTTTCCAGAATTAGGGTCGCTGGCAACAACCTCAAATTTTGCGTTAATCAGTTGATTCTGATTGAGGTCAATATTGGTCAAGAATTTTTGAGCCATATGGGTTCCTTACGTTAGGTATGCGCTGCCAGAAAAAGGTGCACTAAATATCACTCGCACCTGAGTGTTGGATAGATATTGTACCTCACCAAAAACGACAGTACCTGCAGAATCAACAACCGTTACGCTTGGTTGTCCCCCAAGTGTATGCGTAATTGTCCAGGTCGAAGAAACTGTGCCCTGAGTGTGGACGTGGCGTCGTGTAACACCTTGGGCAATTGAGCCAGTAGTTATTGTTACGTTATTGACGGTTGTCTGTACGGTAACAAGGTTTTGGTCTTCTTGATTTACGGTGACAGTATTTGGGGTATCCTGTTGAATATTAACGGTATTAGGTATACCGGTCATCTTGTTACCTCTAGGAGTAGTGTGAATGTACCCTTAATGAGTTTGGATACTTGTCCACCAGAGTTGATGATTTCTAGGTCATAAACTCCACTTGTCTCGAGGGCTGCGGTCTGTACTGCCGTCATGCTGACAGTCAATTCACCATTTGCTGCATCGGTAAATGCGATTCCCCCATTAGCAGTGGTAAGTTCAATCATGACGACGGACGAGTCAATTGTACGACGAATCTGCATGCGGCCGGTATACCCAGCAAAGTTCCATGGGAGCATGGAACTTGGGTCTGCTGGGTCGGGATATTCGACAGTAATTATCCGACTAAATGTAGAGCCCTGCTCACATGTGATGTTATATGTGCCAGCAAGCATAACGACTCTCCTCTAATGTCTAAAACATTGTAGACGAGCGACCTACATGCTGAGGGACTATCAAAGAATAGAAGCCGAATCCTTGTTTGGGCCGACCTTCTTGAGGCCAAATGCAGCAGCAACAACAGCAACAGCAGCAACTACCCCAACCTTGAGATTGTCGGCATTAACCAATGCATCAAAGTCTGAACCAGCCTGAACCCAAACTCCGAGATATGAAGCAATAAATACTGTTACTGCGCGCTCTGCGGTATCTTTTATAAATTTGATTGACATAACTACCTCCGTGGTTAATTTTACTACATCATGCTCAGTCCGGCCTCCATGTAGAGGCGGATTAGGGGGTCACGAATGGTGGCAATGGCGGCAGTTACATAACTTTCGGTCGCAATATTGACGTAGGCAGAGCCGCTCCATACCTGAAAGGTATTTGGTGTAGTTAAGTAGACAACACGACCGGCATATAGTCCACCCGCATTATTTGTTGTCCCAAGTGCCGTGTCTCGCGCTGACGAGTCAGTGAATACGAGCACGCCCTGCATTAGATAGTTATCTATGTCGCCCTCGGAAAGAACCGTTCCGGTTTGAAAATCTTTATATCCACTTAATGGCATAATTACCCCACTCGTCCTGTTCCAATTATACTTGTTCCAATAATAAATGTATCAAATGCACTAAGTGCACTGTGGGTTACATAAAAACCCATTGGCCTAACTAATGCTAGGGCATTTGTTATAACTTCTGAAGATGTTATTTCGCTTGAGGTGTAGTAAATTCCTGGTGTTTCATCGCGAAGAGTGTAAACAATAAACTCAAATGGTGGATTAAGTGTGATTAATACTTGTTTGTCGCCAATCAAGTATCGTTTTACAGTTTCTTCAAGTGCTTCAAGCGACCCTGCTTTGTAGCCAAAGTATTTATTTGTTAGTTGCCATTCCTTAAAGTCATCGCTGTCGTCCCACGCAAAAGGTTTACTTGTTGGTGTAAATGAAAGTGCACTCGTCCCAACTACTCCATCAGCATCAAGAGTAAACATGGTTTCGGGATTTTCCGTGCCGGAACCCCAGACATATACCCTGAATCCAGACGACAGAGACGTTAACGCTGGGAGATTGGCAATACGTGCTGGCGAAGATGAAACCTCATAGACGCCATTTTGGCTTGCTGATGATTGGTTCTTTACCAATACATAATCACCAGTAGCAAGAGTTACCCCATCAAGCGTGTCTCCATTATTTAGCGCAGTAGCGATTGTTATATCTCCTGTAGTTGCAACTTTGGCCGATACCTGCTCAATGGAAAAGGTAATGGAATCAGTTCCAATAACTGGCCAACTGGCGTTGGATGCTGACCACATTGTCATCTTGTTGACTGTTCCCTCCCGAACAAAAATTGAATCCGGGTTAGTGGTGGCAACAGCACGCTTTGCTGTTGCCGAAGACAATGTCGCGGATGCTACGGCCGTAGTTTGCACGACAAATGTGGTGGTGCTTGGCACGGAATAGACTATGTATTGACCGTTGTAGCCAGAGGGGGTGACCCCAGCGATAACTACGGCCTCCCCCGCAGAAAATCCGTGTGCCGCACTTGTCGTGAATCTGGCGAACCCCACAGATGGCGTAACGGGCGAAACCGCAGAAATGTTTGCCGAGGACGCGGGCATCTCAGACCATCGTGCGGGCGAAGTTCCAACGATATAAATTCCATTTTGACTTGCTGTTGACTGATTTTTAACAAGAACCCTATCGCCAGTAGATAGGGTTACACCATCAAGGGAGTCGCCGTTATTGAGAGCATCGGCAATAGTTATATCTGCTGTTGTTGCACATCGAACTTTTATAGTTGCTGCGTAATCAGCACTTTTATTAGAATAAATAGACGCATAAGAGCGGGTTTGCCCGATTATCTGAAGTAGCCAATCGTAATATTTTGGCAATGCAATGTCTGGGTCAACAAGGTAACTTTTATTTGCACTGTCATCGATGTCCACAAATCCTGGCTGTGCAGTTGGGTCTGGACGTGCAATGGCAGTAAATTTATCTATCGTATCTTCTATACCAGCACTTATTGAATGTATAAGACGAGCCATCGGCCAAGAGGGACTGCTGGTTTCATCAATTTCCCTGAATACCTGTGGTGTTGTTTCCAATGACATTCGTGTTGCCCATGACACAAAGGTTCGATTCATGTCAGTGATGACGGGGAGGGTCAGATATATGGCTTGTCCGGAATGCCCAGTAAACAAAAAACCAAGTGACGCAGTGAGATTCTCCCCCGAATACTGGGTAAATGGCTGTGACACCTCTTCTGTCGAACCACCCACCACATAGGAATAAGACGATGTTGGTATGACGTATCCAGTAGAACTATTAGATACCGTAAACATTTGTGGAGTTGCGTACTGAATAGTTGCCGGAGTCGTCGTGTAATTGAATGCAACAAGGCCCGTATCGTTGATTATTACACTGTCGCCAGATTCATACGAATTTCTTGCATAATACGTAATATAAGAACCATTGCCGTATGCACTCGTAATTACGGCAGATTTATTTCTGTTTACCGATACAGCCCCCGAACGAACTGCTGTCTGTATCTCTGGGTTAATTGCCGTTGTGTGTGCGGACGAAGAGGACATGGACGTCAATACAGAAGACACAGATAGTGTCGTGTTTGCGGTAAGTGAATTAAAACATTTTACGAGAGCATGGCCGACAAGGGACATGTTGTTGAGATTGGTAACATTAACTCCACCAATAGTTACGTTATTAATTTGAAACGATACAGCGTTTGTATTATTTGGCAGAATTTTGAATACATAAAATAAGGGGTATTCACGGTTTTCTAGAGTAACCGTAACTCCGGCATTCGTTGCGGACCAATCTGTGAGTTCTGAAAAATCAAACTGGTCGTACGACCTCGGACTATCTGCATCATCAAATGCACATAGGGAGTTGTCGCGACTAATAAAATTACCAGCGTAAGGCACTACAGTGTCTCCGCACTCAGGGTTACCGAAATATTATCCACAGAAACATTGGGCAATACGCCCCTGTTAAGAAAGTTGAGTGTTGCCTGAGAACCAGATGTTTCATGAAAATATCTATACATATTAGAAGCACTTGTTACGGCAGTTGAATAGTTTGTTTCAATAGTAAACGTCGTAGCACTCGGAACTGATTTAACTGCGATTGATGCATTTGTATATGTTGCATCAGTTAAACGAACCCTTTGGCCAACTGCAAGATTATGTGTAGCCGATGTTGTGACAACTGCGTCCTGACCCGCAGTGTTTGTTGCTGCAGTTATCGTATATGTGATATCGCTGGGTGGCGAGATGGTTAGAGTATCTACCGAAAGAAGTCCAGGAACGGTAGTAAACAATCGAGTTGCCAGAACCGTAGAGCGAAGACGGGGTGATGAGATGCTGATTTCATCATAAGGAAAATATTCAGGTGAGAGGTACTCTGCCAGTGAACGCTTGATAACCTCGATGGTCGATGCCTGGCCGAAGGATGAGTCATAGGCGGCAGTGATTGAAATTGTTGGAGTCACTGTTTGGAAGTTTGCCACCTCAATGTCAAGTCCGGCCATCGATGATGTGGCCGCAAAGGACTGAATACTGCTCAGTTCTGAAGCGGTAATGGTGCGACCGAAACCATAAACGAATATGGCAATATTTCCCTTGTAGGCGGAAGAGGAAACATTCTTTGACGTATCTGGCAAGAAAACGGACACTCCCCTATCTGCGCTCAAATCCATTAAGTCAAAAACTTTGCAGCGAGATACATATGGGAAGTATGAAAGAATTGCCGCCTCTAACTGCTTTGCGGTTACGTACGTTGTGGAAATTGACTCCAAGAATGTTTTAGCGCTGTCTAGATATTCTGAATCAGTAAGAGCATTGGTTCCGTTCGCAAACGTCAACACGACTGCCGTATCAATGTCACTATCGACACTTATCGGGAATAGATTTGCCCCTATTGCTGGTGCTGGAAGTTCACCAAATGAATCACAGGTAAGCGTAATTGTTCCAGTTGGAGTCGCTGAAGCAGGAATTACTGTATCTTCCGATGCTACAAACAGGAAATCCGTGAATGTGCCATTCGCGGCATCTGTGTACCTATAGCGGAATTGTGTTCCAACAGGAATCACACCACCAGAAGTGCCATACAGGGTGACTGTGGCTGTTATTACTGCGCGAGTTCCAAAGTTGCGTGAGAAGCCGAAAAGGGAAACTATCCCCTGCATGATTCCATCAGGGACCCTGTTGATTGCATTAGTGGCAATTGATGCCGTATAGGCCATTGATTGGAATATCGAGTCCTCGACGGTACCACGACGGAGATTAAACTCGGGCATGACGGTGCGAGCAACTTCAATCATCTGACGATACAGAGATGCGGCCTCAACGTCATGAATTCTCAAGTTGACGTATTGGGAAAAATCTGCAGGCATTACGACCGCCTCACGAATGTAAATGAGAAGGACTGACCTTCTTCTGTCTCAATATTTTCGATAGCGACAATTCGTACCTCGGGAACGTACCGTGCGGCGTTAATCAGGAACTTTCCCCTATCCGCGGTATTGAATGTTGGGTCAAAAACACCAAATTCTGGATAAACAACTTGCACTCCCGGCTCAAGGCGTGCAGTTATGGATAATAACTGCTTAAAAAAATCGTCAGTACCATCAATAAGTTTATTAAACCCATTGACATTGTACTCAATTGGCAGTTTTATGGTGTCCATACGACATCCTCCAGGGCGCAGTTCAATAATACAGCATTACCTAACGGTGCCACCCCTTGACGGTTGGCTTAATCGTTTGACGGTTTTGCTGCTGCCCGAGCCGTAGCCAATGCTTCTTTTAACGAACCAACACTGGCTTCCAGAACAGCGATTCTCTGCGCTTGCTGAGCAATCTGCGTTGAGAGAGATTCAATTATTTTGTTTACATCAATCTGTACGTCATCCATCATGGGTTCTCCAATTCCTGAATTCTTTGAGTAAGTTCCGATACCTTAGCATCAAGTTCCTTAATACCAGCGGTCAATAGCGCGACCATCCAAGAAGTATCAATTTGTTGATACATCGGATGTCCATTCTCACCGACGGCATCCTTGGCACCGGACACGGCAACAGGAACAATGTCCTGCACTTCATGAGCCAAAAACCCGTCAAAGACTGTTTCGGCAGGGTCATCAATGAACTTGAAACGCTTTGGTTTTAGTTGGCGAATTAGTTCAATTCCGTCATCAATATCAACAATATCTTTCTTCAAACGGTAGTCGGAAGTTGTATTGTACGAAGTGCTTGTTGTTGAGTTAGAGCGAATGTCACCCGAAACTGTTGTGCCTGCCAAAAAGACGGCGTGAGCATTAGGTGTGAACCCATCAAAACCCGAGGATGCACCCGTGCTAATCCACGAAATTCCAAAGTTGTATCCACAACTTGTTCGCAAGCCACCGTAAGCGGTGTAGCCGAACAATGTTGCATTGCTGTCGTTCGCTCTGTTAGCCAGTTTGACATAGTTCGTTTGATTGGTGCTTGCGTTGGTGGCCGAAAAAGACTGCGTAGAACTAATCGGCAGGTCGGCGTAAATTATACCGTTAGTTCCGTGTACATGCAAATAACTAGTGTTGTTATACCCAATTTCTACACCTTGGCTAGGTGAAAATTGAATGTATCCCATCCGTGTTACATCTACGAGACGTTGGATACGGTGAGCGGCACTGGTCCAATCAGAACCCGTTGAAGTTCTAATTAATCGTAAATCAAGATAATCATTATTTGATGTTGTGGCACTAGTTGTCCATGCCGTAATCGCCGTTCCTGATGTGCTACTCAATGACCCCTGGGAGTACGTCACAGTTCCAGAGGCTGTTAAGGTAGTAACACCGCTTAGTGCACCAGAAACATTGGCGCTCCCATTGAAGTTTTGTCCCCAGATTGTCCGTGTTGTTGTCAACGTTGAGGCAGAACCACTTAGGGTTGCCGTAATTGTCCCAGCAGTAAAGTTGCCAGACGCATCACGAGCAACGATTGCGCTTGCCGTATTTGATGACGTTGCTGTTGTGGCCGAGTTTGAGACTTTTCCTGCGGTCGAAATTGTTGCAAGTTTGGTATCAACGATGGTTCCATCCAGAATCATTGTGCTCGTAATGGAGCCAGTATCGCCAGTCGTTACGACGGTTCCAGTCGTGTCTGGCAGCGTAATTGTTCTGTCTGCCGTGGGGTCCACAACAGTGAGTGTTGTTTCATGAATATTTGCTGTAGCGCCTTCAAAAACCACGGACCCCGTTAGGGCAATATTGCCTCGTACATCCAGTGCTTCGTCGGGCGAAGTGGTACCAATACCCACACGCAAAGTAGCCCCATCAACAGTGATAATTTCATTACCATTTGACTGAATCGCCACATCAGCCGCACGAGTAGCATGAGTATTTCCGTATACATATATATTTCCGCCAACGTTTACTTGGTCAGGGATACCACCACTAATACGTAAGGCATCTGATTCGCCCGCAGAACCAATTAAACCAAGATTGGTCGTGGTGGCAATACGAATACCATAGCCACTTGTATCCGCAATATGGAGTGGTGATAACGGCGAAGCAGTGCCAATGCCAACACGATTATTGATGGAATCGACAACAAGCGTTGATGTGTCTACGACTAGAGATGCAATATTAATCGAATTCGTATTTGTCCAAGCCGAGCCATTATAAGAAAAAACGTCGTTGGTAGCAGTGGCTCCGAGACTCACATCAGTAAGCGACGAGAGCGCTGCTGCTCCGATGTCGATGTTAACTGATGTGCTGGCACGAATATCTGCGATACCAGCAAGGCGTGTTTTTACTGCATTCGTATAGGTGGTGTTCGTTTCAAAAATTAATTTATACAGCGGACGAATCTCTACAATGGGCAGCCCGTCTAGGTCCAGGTCGGCGTATGAAATGTCTTCTGCCTGCCCAATATTGTCGCTCTGGGTTTGCCCCATGATTCCGATAACTGGCTCGTTTAGGTTATTTGTAGCGACAATCCATGTGGTTCCGAACTTACCGCTAGTTATGTCCGGAGTGGTCCAGGTTCCGGAACTATTTAGGTTATATGTCGCCCGTGCTGTTCCGTACTTGACCGGATATGCGGTGGCGGTATCCATAACCCAAGAACCATTTGCGCCAGAACGATAAAACATTGGGATATAGGCTGGCCCCTGCAGGCGCTGTTCCCACGTATTGGCTGTTGGTGTTGCACTATGAGTAATATTTACTTCAAGGTCTTCATCAAAAAATGTTCCGTTGGCAATGGATATTTGCATATCCGCATTGCTATTTCCGGTGCCAGCGAGGGTGTACCCAGATGCACCTAATCCGTCAGCGAGCGATGCCCCACGTGTTCTGTGTAGATACTCGTGTGTTGCCCAATCAAGCGTCACTCCGTGTCGTTCGTCTGCAAAAAACTCTGCGGCACCAGTTGCTGAGTTGTAATAAATATATGCGGTCGGTGCGTCTTGGTCCCACGTAAAATACGTTGTTTTATAGGACAGGACACCAGTTGCGCTGTAATAAATGTAGTAAAGACCAGACGTTGCTGGCAACGTAATGCTTTCTGCTGACGTTTTTACATAACGCGTTCCGGTGCACCAGACCGTAAACGAGTCACCAACTGGTGCAATTGTAAAGACACGAGTCGCATTGACAAAGGATATTGTGCTTTCCGTCTTGTCCTGGTGGCCTATCGGTTCGGTTGTTGCTGCTTCGGCACCAGGGCGGTCAGTCAGGCGCCCGATAACAACCATCTCACTCTTTAGATTGTCCAGGAATCCAACAAGAACCTCGTCATTGACTTGAAATTGTTCGTCATGTTGCTTTCCGGCAATCCGACAAGGGCCGACATTTATCCCCAGATACTTGACGAATACACGAACTGTACCATCGTTGTAAACAAGTGTAATCTTGCCCTGGAATATGCCCCCAGGCTCACCACTTGAATTGGCGCTTCCCGACCTGCTTGCTCGTGGATTAAGTGCCATGATTAATTGCTCACATCCATGAGGCCATAGTCACCAAATGGACCAATTGGAATATCGGTAATATATTTGTCTTCGCGCTCAGGCTTCCTAAATGAAACTTGTACTGGATTTGTTGACATATGCTCAAACGAGACATCAGTAATAATATAAAAGTCCTCAAATGTTGGAACTCCGTCAACATAAATTGTCATTCCAGGACGAAGAACCATCGCATTGTGTCTGTCAAGCGATAATGACCCCTCAACTTGATACACATCACTGTCCGAGCGCCTAAACGTCGGCATTTGGAGTGGGATAAGCAATCGAGCAAATTTGAGTGTCTGACGTATCCCGCCAATCGTAGCCGTGTCACTCAATTGCCCAGTGGGGGCAGGCAATGGCCATTTCACGTACCATGAATTCATTTGTCTGAGAACTGGTAAATTCTTTTTTTCGTCAACTACATATGCATTCATTTGTTCTGGTCCCCAAAGACCAAAGAGACGGCGCATTGACGCAAAAATCAATACACCATCTGACTCAAACAATGAGAATTTTGCCTCATTGGCCAGACTGGACAATACATCCCACAACGAATCCGCACGCTTATCATTGCTGGCTTTGTTTATCTTAACTTTTGATTTTGTTGGTTTTTCGGTATAAAATCCCAACCCATAATTCAGGGCGGCTTGTTGTACGAAAACCTCTGGCGATGTTTCCTTGAGGGCACCTGGGTTCCTGTCTCGTTTCATTTGCATGATTGGTCTGGCTCGTAATTCAAGAGTTATCGATGGAGATGAACCTTGACCAGGGCCAACACTCAATGACGCAACTTCATAAAAGAAGCGCTTATATCCATATCGCACATCGCCCAAACTATTGGGGGGTGGCGGAGTGACTGACGTTTGCGTATTCGTTGCCGCAGACGCAGAATTGCTCAATACCTCTTCAAGTGGTATTTCCACACGGCGTTCAGTTTTGTAAACATATACTCTGCCAACATTAAAATAATTGTTTTCCAACATTTGCATATTTACATCAAACATTTGAACAGTTACTTGTGGACTCATGTCCATTGAATAACTTACGTTTATACTTTGGACGGCGCGAGATATGTGTCCAATTTGTTCTGTTGCAAAATCAGCAATTCCCAGTTGAAACGACAAATCATCCTTTGAGCCAAAATACGCAGCATCAGAAATGGTCGTTCCATATTCGGATTTAATTACTTCGGGCATAATTACGTCCCCGGTGTATTCTGGATATTGTCATTTGGAAGATATGAATTGTATGCTCTATCTGGCGATGCCATAATATCCGTAATATATTCATATCTCTGCCCATTGGTACCTGGGGGTTTCTTGGTAGATGGTGGAAGCCCTGGCGTGGTGATTGGCGGTAGTGCAATAATTCCCACAGTTTCTACAGGTATCTCGGTGAGTGTTATCTCGCACTGGGCCACCGCAATCAGTGATGGCGATGATGAACCCCCCGTCGCAGGAACAGCAGTACGTCGCGTAGCGGTGACGCTGAAATCAGTAATGACGAACTCCATGTTTGGCTGAGGTGCTTCGGTTCCATTGTTTCTCAAACTACCTCTACGCAATTGAAAAGTTAACATTTCATCAAAGTTGACTAGTGTGACCGGTACTTTACGTTGCGCCATTCTGCGCAATTGCTCTATTTGTCCATCAACTGATATTTCTAGACCATCTGGGACAATGGCCCCACCAGGCTCTGTCCTTTCATCAGCAACGATGAACGAAAAAGAGACTTTCATGAGTTGCCAACTCGCCCAATCGACAAATGGGATATCCTCCGCTCGTGGAACTTCAACCCATTGACCGGAAAGCCCGCTGTACTTTATGCCCTGTGGTACATAGCGAAAGAAATGTATATCGTCCGCATACTCAATCACGGTGTCGCCATCGGCATTAGTGGTCTCAAATTGATATCTCTGGACCATTTGGGGTTTGGCGCCCCTTGGGGAACCGCGACCCACATACCCCTTGGGCATACGTGTCGTAATGGTGATGGCTGGAATTGGAAGTTCGGGTGGTGCCGGAACACCGCTGTCTCTCCCGCGAGACCCGCGCCCAGAACCACCGCCAGTACCTGTCGTTACTAAACCATTAACTAAAATATCTGCCCCAATAGTGGCGCCCCACCAGTCAGCCCCATATATACCCGCGCCGTCACTACCATTGCCCCCAGCGCCGCCTCCATAAAAAGAATTTGTCCAGTCGAAGTTACTGGCGTTTAGTCGATTAATTTCCTGAAAAAAATCCTGACCATATTTAGTGACAAGTTCTGTTTGGTATTGAAGTATTTCGGCATCGTTTCTGTAGGCTAATCCGATTTTTCGTGGCGCATATCGTTGCCCACTCCTCTGCATGGACGGAAAAGTTTGAAACCACTCATTTCCCCCGCTCACCGAAAATGCACCACCACGACGGACATAGGCATTGCTGGCATCTTCTTCATTAATTGCTGTTCCCTGAACCACCCATAGTTGATAGGCGATAGGAGGCGAACTGCCATAAGGACTACCCAGACCCGAGGGGAAAGCAAGCCCAATCCACCGTGTTTTTACAAATGTCTGATTTGCTGGCGGGGGGGCGGCCTGGGGTTTTCCTGGTGGCCGCGGGTCGCTTTCGTACACTGCTCCAGTTGTGATATTTACCCAGTAGTAATATTTTTTATTATTAGGAGAGGATGTGGTGTATTTTTTGACAATAACATCAGTTGGCTTAACTCCTGCGAATGGGGGTCTTATCCTTTTATTGTATTCAGCATAATTACCACTCACAGCGGCTCCGGAAGACACAGAACCGCTGGATGTTGTCGATGGCTGATAAGCAAATGACTGCCCACGCACGGAGGATGTGGCGAATGAGTCCAGCCTCTGTGCGAAACCACGAGGCCAATCAACCGCTGATTTAGTTGTCATCGGCGTTCCTCATTACTCTTGTTGACCATTGCCATTTTTGTCATGACTGCTTCCGCAATTTCATTTGCATTTATCCCCGTGATGTAGAAGTTGTTTGTATTGGAAACAGAAGAACCACGGCCACCACCAGAAGATACAGACGAAGATGTAGCAGAAACGGCGGTCATGGAATCACCGATGCGCCCAGACTGTGGTGGTACTACGTGCAGATGTCTTGAGTCGCCTTTGCCGTGGAATTCAGCGAGTCCACCGGCAGCGCTCATCCTGTCGCGGTATGAAACGAGGTTGTCGCCAACAATGTCCAACGCACGACCAGTTACATGGTCAGACTTCAATGAACCAAGTGCATAATCTCTATATCCAGAGGTTATAGTACGGCGACCAGGGAGTCCAGAATTAATTGCTGAGTGATTGGAGAGCGTTCTGCCCATTGAGGATGAGAGCGAATCTCCGATACCCCCGAATGGAGAACGTCGGTCTCTCGCTGCTTCGCCTCCACCCAACTCGGTAACAATTGCTTCGCTTGCTTCTTGGAATGACATTACCGAACCCTTAAACAAATCTGCTGCTTCTGACATTTTCTTTGCAGCCTCTAATTGTGGCTCAACATATGTAGCGGCAGTTAAATTACCAACACCAGTTGCCTGTTTGATTAAATCAAGAATGTTTTGTTGCGAACCTATATCCTGAAGGTTTGCATTTTCTATCATATCCATTAGGATTTGTCTATTGCTAGCATCCATCCCATATAGTCCTTGCGCCACTCCTTCAACATTCCCCCCAAGTTCAAATCCAGATTCTAGAAAGTTGGCACGCAGGAATTCCTCAATATTGTTAATTCCGCTTTCTCGCCCAGCACCTATGGTCTTGTTGAGTTCTTCTCCGACTAGGGAATAAACTAGAGCCTCCTGCCCCTGAAGTGGGCCCCCCTCTTGAGTGAATGCTGTGCCACCCCTACCAACTAGTTTATTAAATTCCTGGTCGGCCAACATTGTGTCGCCACCATAAAAGTTAATTAGATTCTGTCTAAAATTTTCAAAATATGTCAACAGGCCCTTATCTAGATTTTCTTGTGCACCAGCATCAAAGATATTGCCTTTGAGGAATTCATCTATCTGTCCACGTATGGCAAATGACTCTTCGTTTAGTGCTGCTTTACCCTCTTTGGCTTCGCGAGACTTCCTAAAAACATCTGTTCCGGTCGCGAATACATCGGCCGCAGCATTACGCAATTCTTGTGTTGTATTTACCATTGCCTCAGCGAGTTTCATTACCTGTTCGCGAGTTGTTTGAGCACTATCGTGAAGATTGACACCAGTAGCATCGGCCAACCTGCGAATCTCTAGTTCGGTTTTCCCTAGCGATGAGGCAATGCTTCCTGCTCGCTGGTCACCAAACTGGGTAACGAGGTCGAATGCCTCTGCCTGTACGGCATTAATTTCTCTTTGAGCAGCAATGAAGGCATCTGGGTTCTTCATGGCCTCCTTGTATGCCTCGTCACTTAGTGAGCCAAAGATTCCCGTACCGGTCATCTTTTGACTTTTTGCCATTTCCTTTAGGGCATCACTGTCCATGATGTCGTAACCCTTAAGGTCCAATCGCGCGAGTTCCGCAGCAGATGTAGCACCCTTTTCCCCAGGCGTAGTTGCCTGGGCCGCCCCAGAACCAATTTCCAGTGACCGCCTGCCTCGCGCATTAAGGGAGCCCATAATGATGGCATCAAGTTGTTGCTGGCGTTCCGCAAACTGGTTTTTGCGAGTCTGTCGCATATTTTGCATGGACTGCTTAGTGAGCGTGCCCTTTTGAACCTGCTCTCTCATCTTGTCCGTATATGAACCAACCACACCTTCCATAAAATCCTGTGCCTGCTTTTTGGCCTCGGCAATGGCTTCTTTCTTCTTGCGCTTAGTAGCACCGCGAATACCCATGATTGCGCCACCAATAACGCCGACAGCAAGTCCAGCAATTGGGTTGACCATGGCTACAGCACTACCAAGAGCCAAGGCACCTTGCGATTCCTTTGGCATCACATTGGATAGCAGGCCAAGACCCATACTGGCGCCCATGCCAGCCATCATTGAGTTATTGATGCCCTTTACTACTCGTGGGTTGTTTTTTGTGCCAATGTCACCGCCAAACACGCGCTTATACAACATTGACTCACGCGCTTGACGAACTTTTTGCTGCCCAGAGCGCAACATTGCCATTGGCCCCATCCCCACCCCGGCGGCCTGCTGCTGTGCCCTCATCTGCTCATCCATCTCTGCCTTCATGGATGCGGGCATGCGGACATTTCTAGTCCACCAGTTATTTTTGTATACTGCGTCAGGCCCACCCAACTGGGGTAACGTAATTGTTCCTCGGTTTGCTTCAAAGTCTGCTTTGGCTGCTCGCCTGTACTCTCTCCCTGCCCGCCATTTGCTTATTCCTCCGCTTGCGGTATCGTACTTCTCCTTAGCAGCATCAAGTCGTGACCGTGTCGCCGCTGCCGCAGTGCCTCCCGCTGCAGAACGCATTGATGTACCGGCCTCCTGAAGTTTTCGTTCTGCTGCCGCGGCTTTTGCTGCTGCAATATTTGCTTGTCGCTTTTCGCGATTTGCTTCACGTTTCTGTTGCTGTTGTTGTGCTCTGGCCGCCGCGGTTGCCTTGTCCGATTGACTCATTACCGTCATGTTGCCAACCCTCATTTGAACAACACTCTGGTTCTGAACTTTGGAAGCAATTGTTTCAAGATTTTTGGCGCGTCTCTTGGCCCCCTCCGTAACGTTGCCCCCTTCCGTTTGTCCGGTAAGTGGGCCACTACTAGCACCTGGAGTAACGTCTTTAGCGTTTGCGCTATAGACAAAACCACCAGTTGTCTTTTTCATCGCTCGTCCACCAGTGAGCAACTTGGCTATGAGCATGAATGAGCCAAGACCGCCACCACCGAATAGGTCCCTAAAGCCACCCAGAAGGCTCATGAACAAATCAACAATCTGAGTCAAACCGTTAATAATTTTGGTAATGAATGGGAGTGCATCAATAAAAATTTCCCTGACCGTTTTGGCATATTTGGAGATAACACCAATGAACTGTCCGACCGCATCACCGAAGGCATAAAACTTTTCTTCATTGGCTACAATTTGCTCATTGAAGCCAATGAAAGCCTCGGAAAGGTGTGCGCCAATCGGGCGCAAGACCCGCATTAATGTTTCTTCAAAGACCCTGGCTCCGGCGATAAGTGGACGCAGTTTGTCCAAAATCGTGTTCCAGCCCTCTTTGAAGCGGTCCCACCAACTTCCGAGGCTTGCAAACATTCCATCGACCTTGGGCAAGTATTCGCGGATAAAGTTAACGAAGAAGTCACTAATCTTCTCCGTGAATCCACCTATCTCTTCAAAGAATCCAGCATTGGCAAACATTGCAATTTCGCCAGAAACCCTGTCAAAGGTACGCTTGAATGTGCGGGAAATATCTTCAAGAAGGTCTTTTACTGGCTTGAGGAACGGTTCACCAAAGTCGGCAAAGTCATTCTTGATAATTGCAAAGGTTGCCTTGAAACGACTGATTAATGTTCCATTGACGGCATCAAATTGCCCCTGCACTCCACCGGCAGCAGAAAGTGTTCCATCAAGAATGGCCTTTTTTAGTTGCTCTGCCGTTTTGATACCCTTGCCGCCCGCCTCCTTTAGTGCTTTCTCCATTTCTGGACCCAGTTCTTTGGCGGCCTCACTAATTTGTCCGAATGTGGCCTTGGGGTCTTGAAGTTTGGCAATAAGATTTCCCGCAGCCTTGACGCCCTCTTCAAGGGGCTTCCCAGCACTCGCAAAGTCCATTAGGCCCTTGAGAAGATTGGCTGAGCCAGCAGTGAACGTGGATGTCTTGGATACCGCAGCAAAGGCTGCCTGAAGATTTTCGGCGCCAACAGAAGCCATGTCAGCATCCGATGCAAGTTGGCGCATTAGTACAGAAGCGGCCTGATAGTTTCCTCCGCCTTTGAAGGCATACATCGCCATCTGCTGTTCACGTATCGCTGCAGCCGCCGTTGATGCCGCTATCGTAAGTGCGGCTACTGCACCCGCAGCCCCTGTTGCAAGCCACCTAAACGCCTTCATGGTGCCATTGCCGAGAACAAATGCAGCGTGGACACCCATCATCGCCGCGCCAAGCAAGCCGATTTCCAAGGCGGCCAGTTTCGCGCTTTTTGTTACTAACTTAATAAGCGCTCCACCGAACATCTTGATGCCTTTATCAACTGCGTCAAAATGTTTTTTCCACTTTACATTGGTTGCTTCAATACTTCTCGTACTAATGGCATTATAGCCATGTAGTACTGCCTGCAACTTTATGAGTTTGCGTGTTACCGAGTCGATTGACCGGTCGCCAATAGTCTTTACCCTGAGAGTTAAAGTTGAAGTTGCGGCCATTGGCCCCACCTCTCAATAAAGGCTTCTATCAGGGGCGATTACTCTTAGATTGGCGCTCCTGCTCCTGGCGGTCTTGCTCTATAACTTTAGCACAAGCCATCAATATTAACCATTCATCATCATTTAATGATAATAGTTCTATTGGATTGACATGCCACAATTCGCCAAGCCGGGCAGCACTTCTTACGAAGGAGTCTTCGATTAATTCGTCGAAGACCCCTTCATAGGGTCCTCAACTTCCACCGTATCGCCATAGCCCGATGCGTCCAGGATTGCCAGTGCCGCAGACTCAACGTGGGCATCAACACCGAAGAATGCCCGTACCGCATCCGGCACAGGGCGTGCAGTATCTGTCGCAGCAAGAATCGACGGGGACGCAAAGTTGACGGCATGACCATCTTCTTCTACATCCTCTTCGTTAATGACAATTCCGATGGTGGTATTGCCAATCACATATGCGGCAAACTTCGTGGAATCCATTCCATGCTTGGAGTCCTCTCCAGCATTCTTGCGCCATGAGCGAATTTGCTGTTGCGAGACGTTGGGGGAAATCCGCAGTTTGACACCAGGACGAGAGGGGACTTCGAGCAGGACCGGTGGAATCTCCACCTTGGAGGAGATAACGGCAAGAAGTCTGTCAAGTGGGCTCTCTGACTTCGAGGACTTACCCTTAGTGGGTTTTGCCTGGTCTGCTTCTTCGTAAAGGGGGTTTTCACTCATGATGGGAAAACTAGCACAGGCACCCTCAGCGTGGCGCAACTACCCAGTTTTTTCTGTTGTCATTCCTGGGAATCAGGAATCAGACAACAGTGGAGATGCTAAAAGTAAGCGAAAAGGTTGCTGGTGCTCCAGAGGACGAGTCGCCGTCAGGCTCAGTAATACCTACCAGCAGGGCACCGGCATAAACGCGGTCATTGCCAATTTCCTCAATATCGCAGTTGTATGTCTTGATATTGAGGTTGTAGTAAGCCTTGCCAACCAGTTGGCGCATGTCGCGAATTTTGCGAGCAATGCCGAACTGGTTGTTGGATAGGTCCCCCGCAAACTCGTCGTCATAGTGGGCGGTTAGTGTAATGTCGCCGATTTCAAAGGGGGCACAAAGCACCGTTGGGAACCGCGCTCCACCCTCATAAATCTTCTCGACGGAAGCAGTGATTTCGCCACCGGACACCTGAGCAAACTTAAAGCCAATCCACTTGGGGTGATTGGTGTTAAGAGGGCTGATGTCCGCCAGAATTTGCCGCTGAGATACCTTTGCCATTTAAAGCCTCCACTAATAGGACTTACTCATACCACCGAGGTAGAAAGATTGGACTTGATGATGTCAACCTGGATTGAATCCCCAATACCCGATACTCGCATACCGACTCTGGCAGTTACTGTGCCGTTGACAAGTTGTGCGAGTGGGTTAAGCGCCTCGTTGCACTTGACGGTATAGCCGAAGTCAACGCGACGCCCAGTTACGTCAAACGCTTCATACAGCGCCCCCAGGGTACGCAGGGGCTCCATGATGGCAATTAGCCGAGCCTCAACCGAGGCAAAGATTCCGCCGCGTCCATCAATTACCCCGAAGAGGACATCCTCGAGCGAACGGTTGGCCTCAACAACAACGAAGTTGACGACATCCTGTGCGTTGATGTAACGGAAGTTCTGCGTATCAATTGAGCAGGACCGGGCACCGTAGATGCGAACACGGTTATTGATGATTCTGATGGCATTTACGCAATCATCATCAAGTAGGTCGCCAGTCGCCTTATCTACCGATGTGAAGACGCCGTTAATGAAGCGTGCATCTGAGATGATTCCCGCTCCGGGCTGGTGTGGCCCCACCTGATTGTGGGCGCGTGCGCGTGCTCCAGCGGCATATCCGGTTGGAGGAATCGGACGATTAACTCCACTCACTCCAGTTGGCGCATATACCCATGGGAAGAAGACGGCCACATGCTCGGAGTGGTCAAGAGCCTGAATGGCTCGAGCGATGGTTCGTGCATCTGAAGCAGTTGCCGACCCACCCGCATGAATGAAGGCCAGACGGTTATAGGTGTTGGCATGCGTAATGAGTGCTTGGGTAAGCGTGTTGAGGGCTGAAGAAGCATATGTTTCTGCAACCTCTGGGCAAGCGACAACACCAGTGCCGTATGAGTCAAGGAACAACTCGAGCGCCGAGATGTATTGGGCGTTCGTTACTGATGAGGTTCCGTTGGTTCCGCTGCTGAATGCGGTCAGGGAGCCGGTTGCTGCGGGCATGCTATTCGCCGTTGCGGTGCTTCCAGCATTCGTTTCAGTAGCAGTCAGGTACAGCGAGGCAACTGGGTGAGAGTTAATCTTACCAACTAGTTCAGCAGTTGATGCACATGCACCGGTCGTCATGATGAGGTCGCCGTCCAAGTATAGTTTGATGATTCTCTTGGATGTGTCTGCTCCCGCATCAACGTCGTAGTGGAGACCTGTATATGAACCAGCAGAGCCAGCGCCGTTTGCCCAAGTTCCAGGACCATCTACAGTGAGGGTAATGGCGGTCGATGTGGTTGCGAGGCTGTTGTCGAGCGTTGCACTTGCGGCGACTGCCGCAGAACCCGAGACCAAGCCTTCGACACGCACCACGTAGCACTGAGTGCCGCCCTCCTCAAAGAATGCCTCAACGGTTGGGTGAAGGTACGTTCCGTCGTATCCGCCATAAGAAATTTCAAATTGCTCTAGGCTGGTAATGAGGCGAGCCTCATTAGTCGGTCCACGCAGGGCCTCGCCTACAAAGAATGCCTGCGATGACTCGCGGACCGTTGAGTTTGAGGGACCCGTTCTTACTGCTGTTGAAATCTGAATACCAGGCATGGAACCTTCCTTGGTTTCGCTATTTATTGCGTTTCTGTTTAGTTGCTTTCATGCAATACCGACAAGAGTGCGCACTTAGAGGATACCAAAATATCAACTCTCTTGATGCACCTCAACATCTTTCTTTTCATCAGCATCATTTGAAGCATCGACTTGCGTAGGTGGAATAGTTTCAACAACATCTTCCGCTACTGGCTCTTTTGCTTTCTTCTTGGGTGCGGGCGCGGTCTTGCGTAAAACGGTGATTGTTCCCCGCGCTTCCTCTTCCTCTATGGACGGGTCCGACTCACTCACTGCCACCCAGCGTTGTGGGCGGATATTCGCGCCCTCCGTTGTGATACGAACGATGAATTGATTGGGATTATGTATGACAAGAAAGCCTTTATCTAAATAAAAATCTGCCTCATGTGCGCCAGTTAGAAAAATGATTTCCTGAGCCATGGTAATTCTCCAGTTGTTGTGCGATACGCAATATTACATCATTGCTAAGCAATGGTCGAGTAAGCATATGCCACACCACCGCCGACATATGCATCGAATGCTCCAGATACGCCAGTAACGGTAAATGACGTTGCGGTACGGGCTGATATCGTTGCCTGAACCAGGTTGTACATGCTCGGGGAAACGCCGACAATCGTCACCTTCTGCCCTGTCACAAAATTATTAGATGCAGTAAATACAATGCTTGTGCCCGTCTTAACGGCATTTGTGATATTGCTTGAGCGCGTCTCGGTGATGCCCTTTTGAATGAATGTAAGGTCAAACTGAGTGAGGGTACCAATGGGTTCGCGCATCACAATTTCGTCAATATCCAAGTCATAGGAGATGTATGAGCCAGCAAGGACACGGTCCCCCTTCAGGAGGGTTAGGTCGGAATATTCTTCCCTGATTGACGACTCGTCAATGGTTACCCTAAATGTTTGTCGTGGGTCAGTTGCTTTTAGGCATGGGTAATCAAGGAGTGCGGACCTGACAACAGTGGTCATTCTGTCGCGCATGAGCGTCGCTTCTGGCGACTGCTCAGTTCGCACCCACACATAGGTGCGCATCGCATACCTAACACGGTATAGGGGGTTTCCTCGGTCGTGACTTATTCTCTCCAAGCCAGTCATCGACGTTGCGGTAGTGATGATTGTTGGCCATTCGTCTAGCGCTATTGGTTCATAGGTAAGGTACTTAACTGGATTCGGTAAGGTTATGTCGTCAACGGACCAAGCATTTCTGTAACTCAAAAGACGGGTTGGCAAATCTGCCGTCAGGTAAGCACTGACATAAGACTTCGCGTAATGCGGTCCATGCATGGGTTCAATCGCCACGAACTACCTACCCTGCTGCGTGTTCCGCTGCGTCATCTGCCCATTTGCGCTCATATTGTTCGGTTACAAAAACAACCGGACGAGCAGGCATGTTGCGTGTTCCGGACTGATGAAATTCAGCATATTTGATATTCGTTCCAAACGTTGCCTCTTTTTTATCAATCTTGTTTGGGTTGCCTCTTAGTTCCGATAATGACGTGAACAGTTTCCCACTTCGAATCATCGGCCCCCTTCCAGGGAAGTTCACCGACTTCCATGAGCCGTACTCGGCATCAAGTGGTTTCCATCCCCCAACCGGCAACCCATTTTGAAGAAAGTTGTTTTTCCACAATGTTTGAAGGTCTTCTTTTGCTCGACGAAAAACGGGCCCGAAGTCATCAAGGTTGTCTTTGATTTTTTCCACTTCGTCTGGGATATCGTTGTCACTGAGGCGAAGTGTTACGCGAAGCCCGGACATTAAGAAACCCTCACTCGCTTGTATTTTTTGAGTGCCATGAGTTCTCTCTCGGTAAACCCAGTTTCAAGTGGGGCAACATTTCTGGGTTCTAGGTCCTTGATTCCAACAACGTCGTCGTGCATGTTTTGCATTTCCCTGGTGGCGGCACGCAAAATCATAAGTTTGAATACGGGGATATTGTCACCATCTAGCCCAGCATCATAGGAGACTTCGAAAATATCATTAGCGAAACCACGATATACGTCTATTCCATAGCGGCGAACTGTATAATCATACCCAAATGCATCTGCGGTTCCCCCGGACACGAATGCTGCGATACTGTCGGTGATTCCACCAACAGCGAATGTCGTTGATGTGACTGCAGTAATTTCTTTATCAACCAAATTATATCCAGTTGGAATAACGCCAGTTATTGTTACATGCTGACCCTTGGTAAATCCGTGACCGGCAGCCGTATACGTCACTGTTGTCCCCGCCTTGACGGCACCAGTAACAGTCGCGCGCCTATCAATAGACTCCGCCATAAACAAGCCAGGGGTTGAAGAGTTGATAATTTTTACGTAATGAACTTTAGTTACTGGTGAATTACGAAAATATATTGTTGGAGACGGCTGACTGTAGGTAAGGGGGTTCATTGTCGTATCCAACGACGTGTTGTAGAAGAAGGATGACGTTGGCATTCCTACGTGGTCATACGGCAATACGTATTGCTCGGTAAAATTCTCAACCTCTATCGGGCGACGAAGGTACGTCTCCAGTTCACTCTGAAGACCAGCCAGGACGAATTCAGCCGCATCTCTTTGGCGTAGGCTAAAAGAGATATCCATGTAGGTTATGAGGTCATTGACAGTGACCAGCATGGGTCACCTCCAGGCGTTTAGAAGGGTCAGCGGCCAGCGGAGCGTCGCAGTGCTATTCGGCCTCTGATGCCTTCGCGGAGGCGACGGCCGCGCTCTGCTGTTCGCTGAAGGCCGCGACGGACTACTCCGCCAGCAACATTTAGCGCTCGTACAAGTCGTCTAGTCTTGGGCATTGTTTCTCCTTTGAGAAATTACGATATTGCGAGTATACCACTGGTGGTCTTCCTTGGCATTTAGTTATCTATCGGGGTTGGGTGGGCGCTCAATGGAGATTTCATCGCCACTCTCAACCGTTCCAGGAGGAGCCTCAACAGGAACCCATGCCCTTGAGTATGTATGATTTTTAATATCGCGATGCTTGAGGATTGAGGCGTCAAGCATAAGTTCTAATTCCAAAAACCTCATAGCAAATCGTTTACCAAAATCTGATTCAGAAAATTTCTTGGTTTTGCTCAACATCCGAACAATTGCTGACAGTTTCTTGGCAACCATCGCTCCGCGTCCTCGATTCACCTGAACGTGAATAATCATCGCGTCTAGTTCGTCTACATCCATGTAGACAACAGGAACTATGCCGCCAGTTTTTTGCAGAAGATGCTTGTTCCCAGAAATAAGTCGTAGGCGTTGAGTGCCATCAATAACTACGTTTGTTGACGACTGAACCAGCAGCGGCGACAGGACCCCATATACACCAATGGAATCAGCGAGAACCAACAAATCCGGACGAAGGATGTGCGTGGTACTCCACTGAGGCTCCTTGAGTGTTGCTATGTCAACATTTTCAATCTTCAATGTCATGGGGGTCGTCTCCTTCTTCCATATTTCGTGCTGCCAGTCTTACTGTATGGGCTCTCGTCTTGGGTCCAACGGGCGAAATTGTGTGGCCCCAAACCTCGGCAGTCAAGAGTATTCTGATTAAGTATTCAAGTGGATATGAGTAGGGGTCTTTCGCGTGCTTTTTGCGGAACTCGGCGACCAATGACATTGCCCTCTTCGCCGTATCCTGACCCCAATAAAACTGATTAATAAAATCACGTATGCCGCCAAACCCCAGTGCAGCCTGAGACTCAATAATTTTTTCGAGGTCGTAGTCTGGCCACCAACGTCGATGGGCATCGATGATTGGGTATGTGTCGTACAAATTGTCATAGAAGTCTGGTTCTGTCGCCACAACATCGCCAATCCTTCTCATCGCAACCATGTGCAAGGGGTGCCCAACTCTATTGTTGGAGCCAGTTAGAGTTGCAAGGTCGTAGTACTCGCAGTAGGGGGCATTGTGTTCTTCGGAGAGGAACTTAAATACATCATTAATTTGCCAGTCATAAATGATTTTGGCAAACTTAACTGGTAGTCCCTTTTTGGACATAAATGGTGTAACTATGTAGTTTTCGTGCAATTTCTGCACGCACGACCTATACCGAATCATTGATTCGGCCGCACGAATACCCAAGATAAAGGCAATATTGCCCTTCTTCCCCGCCGTGGTGTAGTAGTCCATGTGCTCTGGTACGGGTTGCGAGTGGTCTAGGCCAAAGTGATAACCGGTTATGGCACCGTCAGGTATGGGCCTAAAGAGACGTCCTTCTCGGATTCTTTCTTCTGACCAAATGATTTCGTCCAGTCGTCGCCCAAGAGATGCGACCTCAATGCCCTGGGGCAAGCAGTACCACTCCATGTCGACCCAGTCTTGCTTACTAATAAATTGCACGTATTCATCCACAGCAGGACTGACGAATTCCTCGTCACGGAAAATAACCTTGACTGGTCCGAGTCCACGCTCTTCGTGTATCTCTTTGGCCAGATAAAGGACAGCACTTGAGTCTTTGCCGCCAGAGAACTGAACACAAACTGTGTCAAAGGTATCGTATACGTGGCGAATTCGTTGTCTTGCCGCTTCTACGACAGACATATCTAGGAACATTCTTTGGCGCGTCATGGTTTATCTTCCGACAACCTATCATCCTTTTTCTTTAAGAATGTTTTCTACCGGCGACCAGCCCTCATCGGCGAATTCTGGGCCCAATGTACGGTATCTTCCAAGTTTCAACATTAGGACTCCGGCTTTTCCACTCACCTCGCAAGTCCGTGCCGCCAATTCTTCGTATTTGCGAACAATTTTATTCATTGTGTTCTTGGCACGAATATCTTTGGTGTCAAAGTAAAAACGAAGACCTCCAAACTTTTCCTTAACCTGGTAGATGGTGTAGTCCGGGTCAATATTGGCAAGTTCCTTATCGCACTCAAGAACCAAGCCCCACCAGCCCTGGTCGCACGATATGCCCCTCCAGTAGCCGTCGATAATTCTATCTATGACAATCCCCATGTCCTTTTCAGTGGGTTTGTTCATTGATAAATTCTTCCTCCGTAATCCATTCCACGAGCATCTCTTTATCGCGAGCGACTGGGTCCCCATCGGGCCAGACTTGCTCCATAGGTGTTTCGCGAGCCCAACGAATAGTGTCTCCAAACACCAGACACCTAACAGACTTCCTTCGTTCAACTGTTGGGGCGATAATTATCTTTGCGATATCATCATTGTGGGCCATTTTGTTTCATTAACTCCAAAATTTCGGATAAAATCACTTTTATCTCTTTCAGCGTATCATGCATGCTGCGCGTTGGCTCACCAGCAGAGTAAATGTCTCGCTGCCTCTCCAGTCGTCTGTTCGCGTCAATTGCTGCTTGATTTTGGTAACTCATTTTGTCTCCTGGTGTTGATGTTTTACAAACTACCGACGCGCCTCGCGCTCCCACATATCTCGCTCAACTCGCACACTCTCAAGAATGTTGCGTAATCGTTCAATTTCATTAGCGGCATCCATCATTATCTGGAATGGTGGCTGTTGGTCATCCCATTGTCGCAAGCGAGTCACGATATCATTACTCATCGTGCACCGCCTGCTTATAGGCCAATACTTCTGCCGTTTTCACGTGGTCTCCCTGTACCTCGATTGCCCAGCCGTACAAACCGTCGGCAATTTTGTGCCAACGGTCGCGGTCGATACGCATCTTATCGAACAGTGTCTTAAGGGTGTGAAAGTCATTGTCTGTGTCCCTGAGCGCAGCCCGCAATCGGTCAATCTCGTTCAATAGTTCACCAATCACCCAGCATTCAGTGTGCCCGTGTTCGGCGCGATTGTTTTCGCCTGTATGCGGTAGTCCCTTGGGACACAACATTCGCTCTGCTTGGGCAATGGCTTCTTCAATACCCGCTCCCAAAATGGTTTTTTCAATACCGTGGCTCATTTTATTCATTGTCATATTCCTGCGCAATCGTGATGTCGTATTCGTACCTATCATCATCGGATGTCCGCCATTTTGTCGCATCTTCGACATCCCATTGTCTGGTGTTGACAAGTCGTTCTATGAGGGTGCCCGATTTTGTTGTTATTGAGGGGTCAAAAAGACGAACACGATTATTGGGTTGAATTGCAATATTCCCATCATCCCGAGCAATGACATGACCACACTTATGCTGTCCAGGGTTGATGGAAAAACCTAGATTAATGTTGTTGTCATCTGGGGCGTGCCAGTCAAGTGTGAAAAGGTATTTGCCATTGACGAATTCTCCAGTGCGTGCAACATACGTCATTCTCATATTGCGCATCGCCTGAAATTCTGTTACGGCAATATGGGCCGAGAAGGAATTCCATAGGACTAAGTTGTGTATGTCCTCCTCCGGCACGCCTGGTTTCATGCAAAACGCAGAAATGGGCATGCGCCACCAAACACCCCCGTCCTCCATTAGGAAATGAAAAAGTGGACTCCGACCCTGAATTGAGGCAACACCGAAAATTACACAAGGAAAATAGAGGTCATGAGAATCTCTCTGGTCACGCAGGTAGTTCCCTCTTACGTAGCACTCAATCGGCGGTATGTTGGCATTCAACTCAGGCATTGAATCGCTCCCACTTTTACACTTTTACAAGATTCGCATAAACATACAGGATGTGATGCTGTTTGTGCCATGGAGTTGGGAAATCCTCCCAGACATCGCCCGCAAATCTTGCTTTGATGCCGGGAACAAAACGAGCCTGTTCCTCGCGCATGTAGTACCAGAATGAGTTCGGGTTCCAGAATGAGCAATGTGTTGGGTCTTGAAATGCTCCGCGACCACCCGTTGATGGGGTCATGGACAATAACTGACCGCCCTTCACCAGTACCCTGTGAATCTCATTCATCAATCCAACGGTGCAGTGGCAAGCCATGTGCAGACATGTTGAATCTCGGCAATGGGGGATGTGTTCCAGGAAGTCTTGAGCGCGGATGACGCCAACTGAGTTGTCCTCAAACGGAAGACCACGACGAATGTCGCAAACTATGTCCGCTGTCTCAATGATGTCAACCGCAAGAAACCCCTCTGGGGAGTTTGTTCCCCCGCCAAGGTCGTACTTGGGTAAGTTGTCGTTAATCATTTGATTGGGCAAGCCCCCGTCGCACAGTCATCCAATTCCACGGAGCCATCAAAAGCAGGGCGGTGAAGCGGAATAGAGAAGTCAACCTTTGCCAGCATCTTGTCATACGCCTCTTTGGTAATTTCCTCATAGGGTGGTAATGGGAAGTTGTGGTCAGAGTGCAATAAGAACGAAACAGACTTTACTGAGTCGTCATAGTTCTTGGCAAGCCATTCCTTGATTTCCGCAAGTTCTTCCTTGCGGTAATAGACAGTTACCGACACAGCATTGTCTGCCCATTCGGTCTGCATCTTCTTGACCCACTCCAACTGAGCCACCGCCGTCATGTCCTTCGCGAGAACAGAACCTTCTGGTGACTCACAGGGGAACTCCACAACAAAGCGCGTATGGTCCTCTCGTCCATCGATGCCAACATCATACTGAACTTTGTAACCACGCTTGCGGCAAGCATCAACCAGCGGGTCAGACGAACCAAAGCGGACTCGGCGGATGTAATACTGCGCAAAAGCGGGGTGAATCCCCGGAGTTACACCCGGAAGCAACGAGAGTGTTCCGGATGGCTGAACGGTAGTGAGGCGAACAGACACAGGAAGACCATTGTCCCTGGAGTACACAGCATCTAGGGTTTCTAGCGCCTTGTATGCGGGGTCAAGCCACGCAATCTTCTCTTCTGGGCATTGGAGAATTCCGGTGATTGACTGACCCAGACGGGCATTCTTTTGAACAATTTTTGTCGTCTTCTCGTATGGGTAGTTCATGCGAGTGATTTGCTTCTGCGTCTTGTAGAGCAAATAGGAGATGTCTGTTAGTTGCTCAAGTGACTGCACGTTTGGTAGGAAAATCGTAGACAGGTTACATGACTCACCATCACCCAGGGCAATCTCGGCGCACGGGTTATAGCCCTCAATTGTCGGGTCCGGTTTTGCCTGACCGATACGTCCGTACTTTCTGGCAAGGCGACGGTTAACAAGGCCATATGGCTCTCCGCTGCCATCGTAGCCACGCCACAGTTCTGGCAGAATCTCGTCATATGCGTCGGCATAGATGCTGTTATTGCTGTTGGCCCGCCAAGCAGGGATGTTGCCAGTTCCCCAGTTCTTTGCACGAAGAAACAGGACGTCATCCGGGTCACCAATAGCAATCTGAGCAGAACGACGTGAAGAACCCGATACGACAATGCGCCCAATGATGTTACAGATATCGAGAACATCAATGGAGCGCAATTTCTTGCCAATGCGATTATCCATCACCTTGCAGATGTCGGCAATTCCATCAATGAGTGCCCCAGGACCAGAAGCGGTTCCACCAAATGTCTTTAGTGGTGCGCCAAACTCACGAATGAGAATTGTCGAATACGAAAAGGATTTGCCAGTCTCAAAATACGACTTCAAGACAGCGTGGAGCAGGCGACGCCATCCCTGGCGTGAGTCTGGAACAATAATGTCGGCATCGTTGGAGCGCTCATGCGTGATTGAGACACCAGCCTTCACCTTGGGAAGGTCATGAATCTTGGAACGCTCAACAGAGAAGCCAACGCCACCGCCAAGCATGAGGTAATCAAAGAGCAACTCAAGGTCCTCGATGGCCTCGATGTTGACGAAATAACAATTATTGAGGCTAGTTCCTGAGAACTTCTGGGTCAGCGGAGTACCAAGTTGCCACAATGAGCGACCGGAAAACGAACAGCGAAGATTGAAGAGATGGTCGAACAGGCGTTCCGCCTCATCCTGCGTGTATGGAACACCGATATCGAGCGCTCCGTTGATGACGCGCTGAATTGTCTCTGGCCATGTTTCGGTATCGCCATTCTCCTTTTTGCGGCTATAGGTACGAAGGAAAACAATCTCTCCCATACCATTGAATCCCCAGGGTGGAGTTTGGGTTGAGTACGAACGGACAAAATCATCATCAATGCGAGCCATGGCAATCCTTAGAAGTGTTGGTTAATCAGAGAGGTCCATTGTAGGCGACCCGCGAATAATGAAAGTGTCTAGATAAGACCCAATCTTTCCGCTTCGTCACGGCCAATGCTCTGACCCTTCTTGTATACCAGCACGCGAGCCTTCGTGTAAGGCGTTATTGCTCGCTCTTCCCAAACATCTTCTTCAAGAAAGACCAACGGTGTTCTCTGCTCGCCAGCAACGTCAAATCCAATCACGTGAGTTGGATTGGACGTGTCCGACGCGCAGTCTCCCGTTGGATGACCACAGACTATGCAGGGCTGTCTATCGGCGCGCGCAAACTTGATGTCGCGCATAAAATCGCTATCGGCGCCGAGGTACTGTGAGAAATAAAGGTCCACACAATAAATTTATCATATCCATCAGTTGGTTTGGTGAGCCAGGCGGGAATTGAACCCGCGACCTGCATTTTATAAGAATGCCACTCTTACCACTGAGTTACTGGCTCCTGGGAACTCAGAACTCTTGTATATTAAAACCGTCAGTAATTAGTGTCGAAAAAAATACTTCTATATCAGCATCATTCGTAATGATGTCGCGTTCAACAGATAATGCACCAAGGAGAACTCTGGATACTGCCGAGGTTTTTAGAACCTTATCCACTCCACCGACAAAGCCAAGTGGAGCACCCCAATCAATGGTGCGCCCCAATTTGTACTCGTATGGAAGCGAGGCAAGCGTCAACTCAAGTTGACCGTTTGCGCGATTTTGTTCACAGTGAGTGATTGTGAGACATTCCCTGACCAAGTCTTTTTCCTCCACAAAAGCGGCCCGCAATTCTCGCCCGTCAAGCCTACTCTTGTCAAGTGTTTCGAATGCCTCCGCGACGAATGTGATGGCAGAAACGTCAGGGAAGGACGAACTCACCTTCGCGGCCATGTGGCCACACCTTTCCAATCTGTCCTGAACCGCGAGAAGCATCAATTCCCGACGCATTTGTGCTGCCATTAAAAGATGCCCTCCTTGCCAGAAAAAGAAAGTGAATGGCAGGTCTTCTCCGATGCCAAAATCCTCAACAATATAGTTCTTTGCAACTTGAGCACTGGTAAGACTAAGTGCCATTTTGCTCATCGCGTCATCGTAGTTGTTCACGCCCTCAAACTACTCGAACGAATACTTCCGCCATTGCAGCATTTCGCCGTGCTATGTTCCCACTTATGGCTACTTCCAAAAACAACAAAAACAAAAAGCAAACAACCAAAACGGCCGCTACTCCCAAGGTGGCGCCCAAGAAGGCTGCCGCAAAAGGTGGTGCTGCAAAGAAGTCGAATCCCGCTTCATCCAGCGCCGCCAAGCGTAAGCCCGGACGTCCCCGCAAGGAAGCGACCGTTGCCCCCACTACCAAGAAGAATCCGGCGCGAGTTGCCGCAACCCGCCCGGTCCCCAATGTTCAGGTAACTGGAGCCGAAATCGCACCAGCCGCAACGACAACGACCGCATCGGGCGCAACGCCACAGGTTACTGTCAATACAACCTGGTCAAGTCCCACCCCGGTAAGAACCCCCCTACCCAGAAAGAAGGGCTTCTTCGCTCGCCTATTTGGTCGTAGGGGCAAAAAGAATAAGCGCTGACCACCTGTTACTCCTATCCATACTTGCGATGTATCATTTGTCCAGGTCAGGTGATTCAGTATGGAAAAACGAATAGGGATAATCAGGGAAGCCGCAGCACTTATTGGTGCTGACGAAAATAGTCTCACTGAAGAACAGGCGACAAAACTGCTTCGCTCATTGGTGATGAATAACAACAATTTGCGCATCAGAAAAGCGCGAGCAGGCGTAGACCGCATCCGAGAGGAACGTGATGAGTGAACTCGTCAATAAGATTCATTCACTGAAACAAAAAGTCTCAGAACTCAAGGAAGAAGTTGCTACGGAGAGGGCTCGCTATGTCGATGAGGTTGACCACTCTGACGAAATGGCATTTCTCCTTGAGGACATGAAGACTTTTGCCGATGAGCGATTTGGCACAGAAATTTCTCGTCTGTTAAGGAATCACGCCCACCGACGTGCCTCCGATGACTCGCTCCCAGCGTTGTCGCTTGCCGATGATGAATAAATTACTGCGTAAACTTGATGAAAAACACTTAACCGGCCCCCTGGCGGTAACCTTTTTCATACTTGTGTATGACGTAATTGCCATTAAGCGCAAACGCAATACTATTACTCGTGATGTTCATCACCTTAAGGCACTTGGCTATGGGCCAGAAATATCTGGCGCTATTGCTGGTCTGCTTGCATTTCACCTACTCTTTCGCGATAGGTAAAAATCGTGCATTTAAAATACCTTGAAGACTACGTTGTTGAACTCGCTTCCAGAAATTTGGATAATACTGGCGAATTCATTAGTACTGGTGATGTCGTTTCAAGACTTATGGAAATAATCGTCATAGAAGAGCGACTCATACCAGATTTTGTGGTCGATGGTGATTCCCTTAATACTTTTGAAGACGACTTCTTTAACATCGACAAAGACCCTGATAGCCTTTCGGTGGAGCAAATAGATGGAGGAGCAATGAAATTGTTGGCATGGATTGGTAGCACAGTCATCATTGGAGCAATATGCTTCCTTATTGGGTTTTTTGTCGCGCCAGCATAAAGAGAGAGCCATGATTGCACCAGAACCAGAAATGCCACTAGTAATAACTAATCCCGAAGATATTCCTCAAGTAGAAACTTTGGGATTTTACGTTTCTGTGCGAGCAACATATCTCGGCAGGATATGGGAATTACGCATGGATAATAAATCAAAGGATGCAACATTGTCGATAGTATCTCGCGAAGATGAATCAGTAAGTGAGGTTATTAACACAATTCGCTACATCGATGATGGAATGCCGCTGGTAGACATTGTTGGTTTGGCAGGAATGGCAACACATCTGCAAAATCTCATTTATCGTTATTCACATAAAACATTTGTTTTAGAAGGAAAAGCAAAAAATGCAATCTGAAGAAGATGAGCCATTGGCCGCTGGAGTTGACGGCGACCTTGATGCGCCGAATTATGCCGTCAAGCGTTGGAACCTCTGCATTTCGTGCGACAGGTTATTCCGACCCACGAGAACATGCAAAGAGTGTGGTTGCTTCATGAAGATAAAGGTTCGCCTAAAAAACGCAAGTTGCCCCTTGGGCAAGTGGTGAATTAGCACTCTGAGTGTGCATCAATAAACGAAATTAATTTTTCGGCATTTGTTTCTCCATCATATGCTGGCTCATTGCGTAGCCACCTAATGAAGTCGTACCACCGACGCTGTTGTTCTGGGTCATCAAAAACAATCGTGTACTGAACGACAGCCTTGGGCATATTTTGCATCTGTCCGGTCACCAAGCCGCTGCCCTGAACAACTACATCCTTGTGTTCGACGTTCGACGGCGCAACAATCTGCCTCTCCCCTTCGTCGTTGCTTTTCACCAATGAGGAGAGAATTGCTTCATTGACGTTCGGAATATCTTGAATTACCGGGGGAATATAGGGGGTCGCCTCGCGCTTACTTCCCGTGCGGTCGGACTCAAATGCGACCTCCTCCATTGCGGCAATTTCGAATTCATCCCAGCCGAGGTCATCGAATAGGCTGCCGTAATCGTCGACAACATTGGCCAGGAGTTCCGACACAAGAGCGTCATCGGTTTGCCCCAACTCGGAAGTTCGATTATCAGCGAGGGCAAATGCAATTGCTCGGGAGTCATCGGCATCCATAGGAACAGCCGCAATGTGCGTCCAGCCTAACTTTTTTGCAGCCATAACCTGGTGGTTGCCTGCAATAATCGTTGCTGTGCCATCGTCGTTGGGACGGACAACAACTGGTTTAACTTGCCCGAATTCGGCATACGATGCAACGATTGCATCAATGTTTCCGCGTCGCGGATTGCCAGCAAGGGGAACGAGTGTTCCGATGTCAACCAGAAGACTAACTAGTGATTCATCAACTTTATGATTCATGATTTCTCCACAAATGAATGAGTAACTTGATTTCTTGCCTTGATTACATCATGGCATAACTTGTGCTCGGACGTTGGCGTTCAATGTTCGCATGGCATCAATGGAGGTGCGCAGCGAAAGAAGTTTTTCGCGCTTTGACTTTACGAGGGCCTCAGAAATTTTGTAATCAAATTGCTCGTCTGCCAACTTATAGTCAGCCCACGCTTCGCGCTCTTTGATGGAGCCTTTCGCGGCAAGGTACTCCTTGGCCCAGTTGGCTTTGTAGATAGCCTCTTTTTTGGCTGCATCTTCGGCAAGTTTTTCAAATGCCTCCGTCTCTTCTTCCAGCATGTCAATGAGACGGAGAAGTTCAGACTCGATTTCTACCTGACTAATTGGGTTATCACGAAGCCCCATTACGAGCAACCTCCTTTATTGGTGACCAATCTATATTTTTGAGCGATGACATATTTGCTTCAGGCCAACTGTACTTGCCGATACCCAATGCCTGCAAGCCCATTTCTTCAAGTAGCCACGCGTCGCATTCATCATCTGCACTTTTCCCCGACCAAACAAGTCCAGTGCGCGCAGATACAGCAGAAATAACTTCTGTCTTTGCTGCATTGCCCCTGCCTGTTGCAAATTTTGCGCGACTGGTGGGCGGTACATCAACAAATGGAATCATCATCTCGTGCAACAGTAGACGCACAACGCCACCCAGTTCACCAATCTTGTGTGATTGCGAATTGCGTGCAGAAAATGCATACCCCTCAATGATTGCACCCTGTATTTGGGCGTCCAGAAGAACATCAGAGAGTTGGTCACGAATATCCCGAAGACGCTGAACTTCTTTATGTTTGCTGGTTATTGCGCGTGTTGAGCCACCAATAGATACGCCGGTCGAGGTCAGGGAGAGGTCAAGACCAACAAGGCGCATGGGTTCACCGTAGCACCCGGAAATGCCAAAGACGGGAGGTCTCCCTCCCGTCAGTGACTCCTAAGGTAACGGAACTGTTTACCTAAAGGTATTCGGTTGTCGCACCGCTAGACGGTGCCGCTATCAGGCTTGGCCGAAGCGGTTGTCGGGCTCAATGGCGATTGGGGTGGTCTCTTCGGCATCGACTTCCACGGCGACAGAAGCCACAATGTTGGCGCCAGCGGTGCTAGAACCGACAGCAGTGATGTCGAGCGTGATTACGTCACCCTTGTTGAAGGAGCAGTTGGCGGCGGTAAGGGTAGCCTCATCGCTTGTTCCAGCAGCGGCGACCGAGAAGGCACCAGCAGTACTGGCTCCAACCAGAAGGTTAGCGGTAAGGGCGCTACCAACTGGGGCGGTGGTTACGGCGACATATGCGCCTGTAATTTTTCCAGATACTGGAGCAACTACCTTTACTTCGCTGCTAGTAGCAAGGGTTCCTGGAATCTGGAGGGTAAGGACTTCACTCATATTTGTCTCCGTGTCTAGTGAGGGTTACGACAAATAGACTTTACTACACCACATCGCCTTCCCGGTGAACAATTCCCCCAAATTTGTGACGACTTAACTGTCGCGCTCCCAGCCATGCTTGGCTAGGCCCAGGTCGAATGCCAACTGCGGCTCACGACCAATGCGGTTATGGCACTCACGGCATACTGCGAGCAAATTAGATTCATCAATAATTGAGCCGCCCTGTGAACGGCGAACAACCTCATGAATATCAACGCTTCCGCGGCGCACATATGACACTTTGCCGTCGTATTTGGCAAATTTTGGACACGCCTCACAATAGGGGCGCTCAGAAAGGAGTCTTCCTACAATTTCCCTGCGTACGACGTATTCTTTTTCTTTTTTCTTACTCCGTCGACGCAACACATTGACCCCCGTTAGAGAAGCGATGTGTCAATGTTATCAAATTCCCACTTTTCGGAAAGTGCTGCCCACAGAGCGGTATCTATTGGGGTTGGCTCGAGGTCATTCTCATGCATCATTTTGCGATGCTGGTAAATCGCTCGCTTAAGAAATTCCACAACTTCCCAGGGATTGCTTGTGGGGGTTACTCCGGTCTCAATCATGACCGTAACTTCGTCTAGGCGCTTGTTGACATGAAAACGAAAACGCTCGATACGCGTCCTCTTTTGGTTGTATGACGAACGCATGGATGCCTGCATCCTCTTGCTTCCGATTTCAGAGAATCTCTTTTCGTCAGATGATTCGCTGTCAGCGAGGGAAAGCAACTGCTCATCAAGATTCTCAACCAGCGCGACCAAAGCACGCTGCCAGCGGGTCCAATTGCTTTCGTTAAGCAGAATCTCTCGTTGTGATGGGGCGAGGCGATTCTTGACCTCCTCGGCTACTAGGTAAGCGAAGGCGTCATCGGTAATTTGTTTCATTTTTTCCATCCTGGGCATATTGGTTTGTAGGCACAGTAATCGCAGAGACGTGAGCGACTATACGGGAAATCGCCACTGTTGCATGCGGCAAGAACCTCGTTGTATGTCTCCTCAACGTAGTTAATAATATCTTCAGTATTCTCTGGCGTTATCTGGTAAGAGAATGATACCCCGTCTTTCAGATACAACAACTGGAGAGTGCCAACATCTGGTGACTCCGGTGCCATGAGCGCTGCATAGATGCGCAACTGAATGAACTTGTCTGCCACCCACGATTTGGCTGGGGTCTTGCCGGTTTTGTAATCAGAGATGCGAATCAAGCCATCATCGGATGTCTCATATCGGTCAATGAAGCCACGAACAGGTGCGCTCTTGAGATTCCCCATTACTTCGCGCTCAATGCCGAGTGGGCTGATTGATTTTGGATTCTCAACCTTCCATAGGTTCTCAATGCACCACCAAGCATTCCAACGAAAACGCCTGAATTGGTCGGGTTTGACGTAGCCATCAATACGCTCTTCCCATCCGGATTCAGCCCATACCTGTGCGGCAAGTCCTTTTGCTGCCCCAATTGAGCGTTCGTCATTGGGGAGGACATAGAAGTTCTCAAGAATCTCATGAACAAAATTGCCTAGGAGCGTGGCTTCACTTGGCTTATCTGGCAATCCATCAATCTTGGAGAACTTAAACTTCTGTGGGCATTGCCGGAATGTGCCCATCGATGATGGGGATAGATATGCCGGTGGCTTGTATGGCGGTCCAATTGGTTCGGTTAGGTCAGCCACTTCCGATTATTCCGAATCCGTGATTACTTCGGAACCGGGGAAACTAATGCGAGTGCATTCCTCCAATAGGGCCATCATCACCTGAGGTGTAGCGGTCTCAATCGTGGGCTTTGGCGCACCATTGGCGTACTCGTTCCAGAACTTACCGAGTTGTGCCTTCTGCTCAGCATTGAACCCACCACTAATTGTCTTGAACTGCTCCCATAAACCAGCAACCTTCGGGTCAATCTGAGGGCGTGACTGCGCCATATCCTGCTCAATCTCTATGCTTAGGGCCTCATCAGAGCGGGCGAGATACAGGGCAACACCAAACTGCTGTGCCGCCTTCTTGAGTGCGTCAGACACGGCTCCCTTGAACTCATCACCAAGGTCAACGATTTCGCCCTGCTTGGTGCGCTTGATTTTCTGTCCACCAAAACCATCCTTGGTGACGCTGCTGCCCCAGCCGCCGTCTGAGTAGGCCGTCAGACGAACATGAGCGACGATGAAGTCGGGGTCAAGAGGGTCACGTTCGCACCTGACAATCTCCGACGACCAATTCAGTACGCCAAAGCATCGATTCAGGCGAGCAATCACTTCACTTACGGGAATGTAGGTAAGCGATGTTCCGCCCTTGCGTAGTTCTCGCTCAACTTCCGGAGGAAAAGGCTCGCTCAAGTCAATGAGAAGAGAATGCATCTCCTCCTTGCACTTTTTCTCATCCTTGGCGCGCAATTCCCGATAGTACGATTCTTTGGCAACGCGCTCCTCAAGAGGAGAGTGCTCAGTGTCGGTGGTCATGTTTTCCCCTTCGGTGGTAGTGGCAGGTGTTTGTTTCTTAGCAGTAGACATAATGATGATTTAATCCTATTTTTTGCTGATGGAAATACTGGTTTTGCCTTCGCTTTTCTCGCAATAGGCATCGGCGGAGATGCCGATTTTGTTGAGTTCCCCGACCCTCCAGTAGGAAGGGGCCGCGTACTCAAACATCTTCGCCATCATGTCCTTGGGCGACAATAGAACCTCGCCCGTATCCATGTCAATTGATGACTCGTAGACCCTTTCCGCGACAACAGAGGCGAGCGACTTATGGTCCCACGCCTTGCGGTCTGCGCCCGTTCGTTTCTCAACCTGTTGACCGGAGGCAAGAATAACGATACTCTCGTCCATTATCCCAATGATGGCCTGCTCGACCTCTCCGTCCAATGCGGCGACATCGCGCTTTAAGTCGCGCAGAGCCAAGAGAACCTCGCAAATGTCATCGAGAGATGCGCCACCCTCTCCCGTGGCAGCAAGCGCTGCGACTATTGATTGGTCGAGTGTCTTTCGTATTTCGGCAATGCGCTCAAGCGCTTCCATTGTGCCCCCTTCGTATTGGGTGTGTTCAGATGATGATACCCACCCGCTTGCGTTGGGGCAACCCCAAACCAGCGAGATAGGTGAATGCACCGACGGCCGAGTCTACCTGGTCGTCGTGGTCACACGCTTCGGGGAAGGTTGATAATTCATCAAGCCAGTCGGTGAGCCACGGCCCACGAACGCAACGAATGTTTCCATTTGCGGCTGCCGCTGCAAAGGGGCGAGCCCTGGTGACCTTGTCGCCGGTTGAACGAATACCCTGAAAATCAAAACCCGGCAGAACGTAGCGAGCATACTGGTCGATTAACGCCTTTCCAGACGAACCAGGCTCCTGCTCCATGCGAATTGCTACGGAGTGCCCATCTTCATACGCTGTTCTAGCAACTAGTTCCTCAACTTTTTCTCCCCGTACGCGAGCACGCCGAACATCAAGTATGTAAGCAATTCCGCTATCAAAAAGCATCAAAGTGCCAACCGTCCAGTCGGGGTCGGGGTTGGTGTGACTTGGCTCCGAAGCCGCAAGGTCCCAGAATCTAACTGCACGCGCAGACGAAGTGATTTTGGGCAAGTCCGTCGGGTCAATAACAATAATCGACTCACGCTGGAACATTGAACCAAGGGTTGTGGCCCACCAGTCGCCTTCCTCCAATCTCCTCCGTTCCAGGGGGTCTAGTGCCTGAAGTGCCGCACGATACGAATCAGCATCGATTCCAGGGTTATCGGACAATTTTGAAGGTACGAAAATTCTTCCCTCGGTCTGCCCTTCTACGATGAATCTCTGTCTCACCCAGTTGGGTGCGGGGTTGCAGGCGGAGCGCATTCGTAGTGGGACTTGGGATAGGGGTCCAGATACAGGGCGACGCATACGAGAGAAGAGGTAACGATAGTCAGATTCTCTGATTTCCGTAACCTCGTCCATCCCAATAAACTGAAATTCTGAATTACCAGTCCACACAACCCTGCCATTGTGGCGAATCAAAAATGTGTGATGTGGTGGGACAGTGAGGCAGTGGACTGTTCCTTTGTAGTGCTCGGAAACAATCGGCTGATTATCAATAGCAAGGCTAATCCCAGTGTCGTGTCCGGCTCGATGCAAGAGGTGAACATGGAAGGCAGTTACTTCATGCTTCTTTCCGTCCGGCGTTACCGTATTGTCGTGGCGTTCATCAAGGGTTGCCCTGAACCCGCAGTGCTGAGCGAGACGCATTATGTCATCAGCAAGTTCGCGCGAAACAGTCACAAAATGCGCATTCGTATCAGTTCTCCAAGTGCCATCGCCCTCAACCAATGACTGAAGGACAAGGCGGGCATACTCGGTTTTCCAAAGGAACACTTCGTCGGGGATTCGCTTGTTGTGTGCCCCTTTGCCGGTGTTTTCGTCAAGCCAGGAAGCAAGTTTCTGGTTAGAGAACTGCAAGTATCGTGGGTTGTCATAAACGTGTGCGCCAGAAGACTCAAGCAGGTGCACTAAATTATTTTTATGATTTCTGCTATGGCTGTCATGTAGCGCTATATGGATTGAGCCCTTGCTTGTGCATCCTTCTGCTATGTACCACCCAAGAAATGTTGACCATGCTTCAGCAGAGAATACGAGGTCAGAACTTTTCTGTTTGCCGTGGCCAGAACGGGGAAAGAGTGAAGCGCCCGGATGAAGGCCGCCCACAAATTCGGCTGCCTGCGGAAATCGTGCAACCTTGGGCAATTCGTTAGTTCTGTACTTACGCAATTGATTAATCTTTTGCGTTGACACCCACCAGGTGTGGTCCTCGGTGGCCGCGAACGAAACGTCAGACCCTTTGCGCGGGCTATAAATCGGACCGTCATGGTCGTAGACCCAAGTATGGGTGACCGGCTGGTAATCCCACTCACGAGTTGCTGGATTCATCGAGGCAACCAACTCCCCGACCTGAATGTCTTCAATCTTCTTCCAGCCAATACTGGTCAATACTTCTGTTCCTTTCGCCATCGGCCCCTTGTAGCGTAAATAATCTTGTTGATTATTCAGATATCCAAACGAAATTCTGGCTCCAGATGGGAATGTAGCAATATAGTTATTGGCATTCCAACGAACTTCATCATAGGGGGCCACCCAATTAATGAAACGGTCCATGATTGCGCCAGGTAGGGCCAAGTCAGCATACGTACGACGAAAAATAATTGCAGAGTATCCGGGAATATCAACATATTGCAACGCCGACATCAATAAAGCCGAACTTTTTCCTCCGCCAGCCGCTCCGCCGAATAGCGCCTCCATGCAATATGTACGCAAAAATACCTTTTGCGTAATTGACGGCTCCTCTGGGCAGAAGAGCGGCTCCTTGGGCTCCAGAAACTGAAGCACTTTATTCCAATCTGTCATCTTCCACTCCGCGCACGTTTTGTGTATTAGATTGTACTTGGCACATCAAAAGAACTGGCACGAAACCTATCACATGAAAAATCTAATCGCCAAACTGCTCATTCGTCTTCGGATGCATTTGGGACGCGACCGAATCATCACACGTTCCTTTTCTGCTCATTTATTGATGGTATTGTTTATCTTGCTAACTAGCGTAGGAGCAGCACTTCTATTGCCCCCAGCGGGCCTTATCGTGGCAGGTGTAAATTGCGGACTATACGGATATCTGCTTGGTTCTGAATAATTATGGCCTGGAACAAAATTGACACAAAATCTCTGGCCAATGAGGCACAGAAATCAGCCATCGGACCCGGTGGCATTGTAGCCCAGAACGCTTCGTATGCTGGCAAGGCATATCGCGACCCCTGGGATATTGAGCGCGCCTATCGCGAGGGAATGCAGAAAGTTACTTGGGTATCTCGCTGCATTGATGCAATTGCTGGCAACCAGGCACGGCTGCCCATTATCCTCAGGCGCGACAATTCCCCTGAGGGGACGGTTGTAAAAAACAAACCCGGTAAGCAGAAGGGCATCCTGGACCTCTTAAACACCAAAAGCAACATTGGTGAAAATTCATTTATATTTAGATATAGAATGTCATCACAGTTGCTCCTAGGTACGCGAGGAGTTTTTATTGAAAAGGTTCGTGGCCGAGATGGTGGAATTATCGGACTAAACCTCCTGCCCCCACAGTCAACGGCACCGATTCCAGATTCAAAAACTTTTGTTTCTGGCTATGAGGTTTTGATGCCGAATGGCGACAAGATAATGATGAATCCAAAAGATGTTGTATGGATTCGCCGACCACACCCCCTCGACCCATATCTCTCCCTAACGCCACTGGAGTCTGCTGGCATAGCCGTAGAAATTGAAAATTTGGCCAAGTTGTACAACCGCAACTACCTTCTCAATGATGGTCGGCCGGGTGGTCTCCTTGTTCTCCGTGGCGAAATCGACGATGATGATAAGGATGAATTACGCAATAGATTCAGGGGAAATCTGGGCAAAGTGGGGCAAACCACGGTGATTTCCGCTGACGATGGAGTTGACTTCGTAGATACCTCATCAAACCCGCGTGACGCTGCATACATTCAGATGCGCCAAATCACCAAGGAGGAGATTCTTGCTTCTTTTGGTGTGCCAGAGTCGGTAATTGGAAATGCAGCAGGCAGGACGTTTAGTAATGCCGGTGAAGAAATTCGTGTTTTCTGGAACGAGACAATGGCTCCACACTTGGAGGTTTTGGCTCGCGCCCTTGATGAACTGGATGAAGACCATTACATTGATTTCGACACATCGGATGTGCCTGTCTTGATTCTTGCCAAACAAGAATCCGAAAGATATCTGATGCAAGAATTGCAGGCGGGTCTTATTAGTGTCAACGAATACCGAACTGGCACTGGACGTAAGGACGTAGAGGCTGACTTGGCGGACAGCCTACTCATGAACCCCAACCTAACGCCAATTGCCAATACCAAAAAGCCGATGCCAACACAGCAGCCAGGAATGGAACTTCCGGGTGGTGGGGCTATTCCGGGGATGCCAGGAATGCCCCCCGATGCAGGTGGTGCGGCCATCCCAGGAATGCCAGGAATGCCAGGAATGCCCCCGGGCGGGGACGCGGCAGCGGTCCCACCAGATATGGGTGCTGGCGGTTCTCCAGACCCAACAACAATGGCTGGAGCAATGGCCATTGAGGCAATGGGCGCCCCAGGGGCCGGTGCACCACCAGGGATGATGATGGCAGACGCAATCGGGCCAGAACTCTTTACCAAAGATGAACAAAGTGAGTTGTCTGTATCCCGTTGGACGGAGATTCTTGACAGAAGCATTGAGCGCGTTCTTGAGCGAATGCAGAGAGTTGTCCTCGAGAAGATGAGCGGTCAAAAATCACGAAAAGCACTTGCCTCCGGCTCTCTTGATATTGAGTCAATCCTAAGCAAGGAAACTTGGTTTAAACAATTGGATGAGGACGTAAAGCCGGTTTTAGCCACCATTATTCGTGATTCGCAAAATATTTATAATGAAAAATCAGCCAAGTATGTGGCTCCGAGCAAAAACGAAACTGCTGTCCACTCGGAATCTCAGATGAGCCGCATCAAATCTATTGTTGAAAAAATATCAACAGATATTTCGTCTTCCATATTCAATTCATATGGGATTCCGAGCGAAGATGATAGGTATTCAGCGTTGCGCACATCAGTGAACATGATTTTCGCTGATGCAATCGCCAACGCACGACCAAACCTTGCTGACATGGAGGCTCGTAGGGCGTGGGAATTCAGCCGCCCATAGTTTGCTGAAATTGTTGGACTTTAAGTAAACATCACGAAATGACCCAATGGTACAAGAAAATGTCGTTTGATTGACTATTATTGAAGAAGACGATTGGAGCAATATGAGCAACTCTACGCAGGACCAAATCAACTTTAAGGCGCTAAATGGCCAGGTCAACATTGACGAGGCACAGGGAATTGTTGAATGTTTTGTGGCGGCAATTGGCAACAAAGACAGTGTCGGTGACGTTGTTGCAACTGGCGCGTTTACTGAAAGTCTGAAGCGCCGTAAGCCTCGCGTTGTATGGGGGCATAGTTGGAATGACCCCATCGGCAAGGTTCTTGAAATCTACGAAGTTCCCGCCTCCGACCCCCGCCTTCCAGCAAAAATGAAGATGGCCAATGTCGGTGGACTGTTTGCCAAGGTTCAATTCAACCTTGCAACCGAAAAGGGCCGTGAGGCATTTGCGAGTGTTGCATTCTTTGGACATGAGCAGGAGTGGAGCATTGGCTATAAAACCCTCAACGCCACATTTGACCCCCATGCGCAAGCAAATGTCCTGCATGAGGTTGAGTTGTATGAAGTCAGCCCTGTTCTTCACGGCGCGAATCAACTGACTGGGACTATCTCGGTAAAGAGTGATGACGCCGAAAAGTGCGGAATGCCAGGAATGGGGCCAACCGCCCTAATGACACCACGAGGACCCGCCGTCGTGGGTCGTCCAATTCTGCCCCAACTGCCCGTTCGCCATCACGAGGAGCGCAATCGCGAATACCCCCGTCAGCGTGAGGATATTTTTGCAGAAGGCGAGGCTCGCCAACTACCCGATGAGGCGCTTGCGGCACTATCTATGGAGTTGATGAGCCGTTCGCGCTCACGACTGGATGTCCTGTACGCAACGGAGAATTCTGTCGTTTTCAACCGTGATGCAGGCAACGGCAACATGGTCACCTACCGTCTCGGCTACCACCACGATTACGATTCTGGCGAGTACATGTTTGGTAAGCCGGAAAAAATTGGCATGCGCAATGAAGAAAGTCGGATGCCGTCACCCACGGTCGTCCCATCGCAGATGCCCTCAATGCCAATGAGCGTGAAGCCTGGAATGGGCATGCCAACTGGAATGGTGTTCATGACCAGTGGTGGCAAGTCATTGGATGAGCAGATGGATGAAGCCGCCGATGTCATTCTTGACGCAACACTCGGCTCGGGCATTGTTCCTGCCGAAAAACTTACGCGAGCCATTGAACTCCTGGAATCGCTTAAGCCCACTGCGTCCAAGTCCGAAGAGCAAGAAGTTTTCACGGTGCTCTGCACCCCCAATGAGGCGTATCAGGTAAAAAGCCTATTGGACCCAGTCATTGACTACCACCGACTAGATGCTGAGGTTGACGACGAGGGAATCCACATAAGTAACGGCCTCACTGCGGACGCGATTATGGCCCTTGAGCATGTTGCCGGAACTATTGATGAGGTTCTTTACGGCAAGGCCGGTGGTTCAAAAAAATACTGACGCCCGACTTTCCTGAGTCAGGGCTCAATGCCGAACTGAAACAACTCGGCCCCAGGGTTGGCCAGCGCCTAGGTGGTGGGTTGCGCTCCGCTGGACCAGGCATGGCATTTGTTGACATTACTGGCGTTGTTGACGCTGACGCAGATGGCATCGTCTTTGAAGGCAAACCACTTGAGCGTCCAATAATTCCTCGTTTTATTGTTCCCAAGAATCTTGCTCGACGGCTTGCGAAGTTGACCGAAGGTGACGCTGTTGAGATTGAAAACCAGCGCCGTGCCGGAAATGTCAACATTGAGTTTGATGAGAACAAATTGCGGTCATTGCTCAGTGGAATTGACGGCAAGCCAGAACAACTGAGAGATGCCCGGACTGCTCGTGGTCGAGTATCCATGCGAAGCATCCGTGAAAGAATTCCGCTAAGTGATGTTGTTGTAGAGGGCACGGACAAAGATGACTCGGACTACGAGGAATTAGATAACTTGGGCAGAGGTTACTTCTGGCTCGGCATACGCGAAAAACTTGAACAAAAAATTCTGTCTATGGGGGACTGGACGCCTATTCAGAAAAACCGCATTGAGCGACAAACGTATCTACTGGTCAACAACCTTAGGCAGATGCGTGACGTATGGGAATTAATGGGTCGTCGTGAGCGTACTGGTCTTCTCAGAAGAAAAACCATCATTGATGGATTTGAATCACATCCAGATATTGACCTTACCATTGAGGACATCGTAAATAATTCTGAGTTGCGGATTCACGACGATGGCACAATTTCGCTCAGACTTCCGCCGAATGGGATTCTCCGCTCCTTGTTGCCAGGGGACAGGGATTACCACAATACCGAAATTCCCAATGCAGGGGTTCTGCAGGAGATTGTGGACGACCTTTCAAATAACCGCGATGCGGCCAAGTGGGAGGACCTCGTCAATTCAACGTTCCAGGGCGGCAATAGACGTAATGCGAATCTTGCCAAGTGGCCAGGAAACGGCGAACGATTCCCCTTCCACGATTTGTTTATGGACAAATATGTGGAGCAACTAAAGACTGATTACAGCGCCAATTCACAAAATGCAATTATGTTGCGTGCTAATGAAATTTCTGCAAAACTTCTCAAATATTACATAATTCCGGAATTAGAAAAAATAGCACGTAATGAAGATGCCAGAATTGGCGGAGCAAATAAAAACGAAAACGAGTTTATTCACGGCTACCTACACCTACTGACAGACCCCCATGCATGGCAGAGCATTCATGACGAACTAGAAAAACGTGGTTTTGTGTTAAGTCCCCTTACTGTCTTTCATGACATTTTGGGTCACTATACGTTAGGAAACACCTTTGACCGACATTCAGAGTGGGGAAATATACTTGCGTCTCTTTCATTTGCGAGGGATAAGGACTTCTGGAATAGCCTCCGCCAAATACCGGGTTTAGAGGATTTGACAGAAGAAGACAGAGAAATATATTTACGGGCAACACTTGCTGAAGTTGCTTCTAACTGGATAACCAGAATAGTAAGGCCACCAACTCAAATAAGCAACATAGACCTACCCAGCCAATTTACACGAGAACAAATCGAGGTTGGTTTCCTGAACTATGACGGGCCGATTGACGAAGTCATTGACCGCCTAGACCCGCCTGACCAACAAGTTTCAATGAGGTCAACTCGGTCAATCCGTCTTGCCGATGCCTCCGATGAAGACCTTGGCAAAGTTGCCCTTGATTCGGTTGAGGGAATATCGGTTAGAGAGGAGCGCCTATCTGGGGGTAGCCCAGCACGTTCGTTGCCAACCACCCGTGGGCTACTCGATGGACGAAGCAGCAGAACGCAGCGCTCCAGACGTTTGGTCACTCGGGAGTCGCCAGAAGGACGAAAATTAGCCGCCAAGGCCAAACAAGAACAACGCGAAGCACTTTCCCGAGAGGTACGGACTAGATACAAAAGAACTGAGCGAAATCGCACACTCGTTGACCTTCTAACACGTATTTTGAATTCAGACGTAGTAGCAAACTTGACCGGTGATGACGAGCCGCGACCAAGAAGTGATGATGGTGATAATTGGTATGCGAGAACTGCTCTAGAAAAGAGAGATGACCTGCTACGCGGAGTTATTTCTGATTCTGCCGCATTGGATAATCCCCTTGCAACCGATGCTGGGGCTTCATCCATAGATGGGTTGCTTACCATTGACGCCATAATCACGGAATATGGCGAGAAGGTTGAACCGCTGACACCAGAAGAACAACAAATTGTCATTGCTCTGCGCGCCGACATCAAAAAACGATTACGCGAAGAGTCCACACAGCCCCTGCGGCGACGACGCGGCGGTAATGAGCGAAGTCTGCATTTTGACCGAATAACATCAGAAGAGTTTGCTGATTCCGATTGGGGAGCGGGCTGGATATATCCGGATGGCTCGATATATCCAGTTGGTTTTTACCATGGCGATGAGCACGATTATGAAGAGGCATTTTCTGATGGGCTCATCAGGCTTGTCGCAACTCGCGAGAAGACTCGCGTCAACTGGATGCTCCCAGGCCGAGACTACGAAATTCGGACGATTCCTGGCAATATCGTTATCGATTACAACACCACAAATCCTCCAACTGATGAGCAAATTAACGCAATCACGGACCTCGCAGCACGCATCCCACACGCGAGTGTGTTTATCGAAAAAGACGACGACGCCTGGGAAATCACAACAGAACAAATTGAGAAAGTGGGGGTACGCGAGGGGATAACCACCCGCCCCACGCAGTCCGATGCCACATCGTCATCTACACGCTCAATGCGCTCCAGTATTTCAATTGACGACGACCCCCAAATCCAAGAGAAACGACGCCGTATTAAAGAGCGGCAGCAGCAAGCCATAAATTGGAAAGAGCAACGCAAAGAACGCGGTCTTGAGGAGAATGCCAAACTTTTGTCCATACTGGAAGATATTGATGACAGACTTGGCGATAGTGACGATGATGATGAACAAGAAATAGCCAAAACATCCAGAATATTACAAAGTTTAATTGATGAAGGAGCCATGTACAACAATCCCTATGTGGTTTTGGGGAGTCAACGAAGGGCAGATTTACTTCGCTTATTGATGGAGCACGCGCCGCCCTCACCAGCACGTGACACAATCATTAATGACCTAAAGGACGTGATTAAGGGTCTGGATGCCGGTTCCCGTCTGCGCCGTGGCGCTAATCCACGACCAATGGCGATGCAGAAAATGTCTGTTGATGAATTCGCAAAAAGTTTCTATTGGGGTGCATGGATGTATCCAGACGGAACTCTTTATCCCGTTGACCGACACGAGATGGAATTTGATTATCAGGATGCCTTTGGTGATGGGATGGTTCGCCTCATGACCGGACTTGGAGGCGAACTTACCGTAGATGCCAGCACAATCACGGATAAGCAACTCAATACACTTAAAAAATTAATCAAGACATCGAATCCGTATCACCTTTTTGTGAGTCGTGAGCAATTGGCAAGAAGTCGTGGTATAGAGTCTTTTGCTGGTCGTCGATTCGTTGGGGAAATAAACATAACAAAAGACACTCTTTTTGAAGAAATACTGCGCCTCCTAGAAATTGAGGATTTTTCTGATACGGATGAATACCTGCCACCCTGGCATGCACCAACAGCACGAGCATCAGAGCCCACTAGCCGCAGCACGCGCAGCACGCGCAGGGTTCGTCCGAAGACTGCAAGAAAACGAGACATAGACCCAGAGGAGCCATTGAGCGAAAAAATCTGGGACACCTACGAAATACGCCGAACAGATGATGGCATTCATTATGCGCGAGACATCTCCTACCAGCATGTTCGGGCACTACGCAATGGACTTATTAAACCACCGTTTTTGCCGTTTTTCGCCCCCCTTGGTGGAGGCAACAATCAGCGTACTGGCGAAGGCTATTACTTCTCCGTAACTGGACGTCGTTTCTATGGCCGCTACGGTGCATCTGGTGCCCTTGTAAGGCGTAAACGCAAAGACGGAACTTATGAATATCTGTTGGCTCGCCGTTCGCCGAATATGAGCGTGGGTGCCGGTAAGTGGTCATTCCCTGGTGGAGCACATCGTGATGAAATAGATGCGATGATTCCGGGGATTACCGCCGTTGACGAATTCATGCAAGAGGTCGGCGGAGACATTAGGGCAATTGAGCCCGTGTACTCCTTCTCTGACCCCATGGCACCAGACTGGACCTACGATACATATGTTTATGAGGTTGGGCCGCGGGAATTGCGGAAACTACGTCCTCGCGATGGAGAAAATACAAATGTTGAGTGGTTCACGGCTGAAGAAATTTTGGAGATGCGTGACAATGATGAGTTATTGCCCTCATTCGCACGGCGTGCACAGAGGATAATTAACGAATCTGGCGACAGGAGTATTGCCTCTGCCCGGTCATCTAGAAGCGTTGTTTCTGATGACACAATTCCAGGTGAGCCAACAGGCGTGCGTTCTGCGCGAAATATCAAAGACATTGATGATGAACTTAGCCAAATATCCAAGTCAATGGCAAACCTTGATGCGCGGCTCGACGCTGAAGAGATAACACTGGATGAGTACCGCAAAGAACAAATTCCGCTACGCAGGCGCTCGGCGGAACTTGGTAAAGAAAGGGCGCAGATAACCGGGCGCAGACGCGTTGAAGCCAGGCCAGAAGAACCGCTTGAAGAAAAACCAAAACAACCACAACAGGGAATTGCCCCATCCGCTGGGGAGCAAACATGGGATTCGGCTGCGTTTCTTGAGCAACAAAGGCAAAAACAAATTGCCTGGATGCGAGGCCTTGGCTTTAGTGAAGATGAAATCAATCTGTTGATGTCGCCGACGCCAACCCCAACATCACTTCGTTCGAGAAGAACTGGCAATAGCGATACAAAGATTGCTCCACCACGATTCGACTTGAAGACAAGTCCTGTATTAACCGAACAGGTGCAGGTTGCACCAACAACTACGCCGAATCCCGCACTTGCATCATTTAGTGATGGTGAACTAATCGATGCACTTGAGATGTACAACATAAGGATTCCAGAAAAAGCGGCAACGCCAGATGATTCTGGCGTCACAATCCCTTCATGGTTTCCTAGTTCGGACCAGATAATTCTTGAACTGCAGACACGTGGCTATATGGTCACCAGATTGCGGATGGGCGATGCACGCAGCACGCGTTTTACGGACCCCATGTTCTTTGCCGCACCGAACCCGCAGGCCCTACCAGAACAGATTGATAGACGCATTCCACTTTCGTCAGCAAAATTGCCAGAGTTTATAGAGTCAGAAACACTTAGAACAGGACAGCAATTGACGACACGAAAAGGTCGTGAATTTAAAGACTGGAAACTAATTAGCAATTTGCAATCTATGAATGATAGGGAATTTAATAATTTTGGAGACAAACTTGACTCCGACGCAGTGGAGATGCGCCGCCGCAAGGCGAGCGGGGAAATGAGCGTAGAAGAGCACGATGCATGGCTCAGCGCCCATACGGCAATACGCAACACATACCAAGACGTTGTTGCCCAGAGGCGCATGCGTGCCCTCATCGATGCCGGAGAGCGCCTCAATATTGACAACGACCCATTGTTGAAACCACTCGATATTGTGTTTTATTCACAGGCGGTTCCCAACTTCCGTTCGCAGAGAAAATTTGACCCTGTTGTTCAGGACATGTTTGATGATGGCGTAATTGACGACAGCGTATTCAATTCATTGGCCAATTATGCGCAATTACGTCAGCAGCGTGACAATGGGGTACGTGATGGGTTGAGCCGTTTGCTTGGTTTCGATATTGACGGCGAACGGCAGCCACAGTTGTCACCTGAAGAAATGAACATGGTGCGCGGGCTCATTGCGGACTATAACGAAATGTATGGCACCGAACTAGAAAAGTCGGACTTGGCGGAACTTGATTTTGGTCAACTAACTGCACTTGGTGTTGACAAAATTGACGCAATGTTCCTTAGTGGGGGTCAGCCACTTTCAATGCGGTCACGCAGAGGCAAAAATCGCAAAAAATGGAATGTTACCGGTGATAAAAAAGTTACCAGCAACATGAAGAAACTCACCCCGGAGCAAGTTCGCCTCGAGCAAGAGCAGCGTCGTCGCGCCAAAAAGATACCCGGCAAGAAGGACCAAGGCCCGAGCAAAAATGAATGGCGTGAGTATCGCTCCATGAAAAGTGGGCGAGCGGTTGGGGAGAGGGCGCGCTACCTGCAGGACCTTGCGGCGAATACTGTAGGACTGAACTACGGGGTAGCCGGAAGGCCCATTGGTTCATCATCGCCAGATGGACAAGACGGCTATCTCTCATTTGGTGGCGACATAAAACTGGGCGACATATTGCCCAACAACTTTCTTTCCAATTTGGACCTCCAGGGTGAACAACGTTACGTTGTGATGGGCATAAGTAAGGCTAAGAAAAATTCATCACAAGTGTTACTGCGCGACCTAAAAACTGGCTCATCACTTTCGGCCTACGTGCAGGATGACCATCAATTATTGAATGTCGGTCGCTCCGCCTCCATGCGAAGTTCTCGTTCCCTATTGCCTGCTGTACGGGCAGACATTTTGGATGATTTCAGAAATCTAAATCATGAAAAAATAAAGAGTCGTGTAAAGCGTCTACTTGAAGAAAACGCAAGTATTTCAGCACAGCGAGACCAAATCGAAGCACGGATAAACGAAGAGGGCGAATTGTCAGATGAAGACGACTTGCGTTTTGGCGTATTGGACAACATGCTTTTGGCCGTAGGTGACGAGATTGAAGAGGTTCAATCAACTATTGAATATCTGTTGGCCGAGCAACGCCAGGATTCTATTGACAAAATTACTAGAGAAATTGCTCTTTCTGATGCCAAGAAATATACGGCTAAGGACATTGATAAAGTCGGTCTTTCTCAAGATGAATGGCAACAAGTATCGGCACTTATACAGGGCTCACCACGGGAACGAGAAATACTATTTGACCTTCCGGCAGGTGGTAGGGCGAGCACAATGTCGGCTAATAACCTTGCAGATAGTTTGAATAAAATTATTAAAGAATTTGCAAAGGATTCAAATAACTTTACGCCATTTTATAATTTTGATATTGATGAAGTTTTGTCATTAGATGATGTTAATGACGAAGATGAAATTAGAGCAATCAATTCAGCGGCAACACACATGCTGCGTCATGCTTATGTTTCCATACAGCGCGGCAAACAACTACTAAGTGCAAAAAATGCAATCATCAATACAACTTCGGCCGACATTACGGAAAGCGAAGTTCTCGCAATCGCTCCGACAACGCGAAGCGCAAAGCGCGTGGGACGAACCATGGGCAGGTCAAGCGTCCCCACCGGAAGGGGTCTACCGGACACGGAACGCCTTTATCCCGGGAGAAGTGAGAAGTTTGCTGACTCCGATGTTCGATTCATCAACATAGAT
>Ga0222713_10000343_pt1 | contig 52424 bp, 40 predicted proteins | sample C33_649DmetaG_FD_165061 | JGI IMG/M metagenome (GOLD analysis project Ga0222713, IMG submission 165061) | Estuarine water microbial communities from San Francisco Bay, California, United States - C33_649D | ecosystem: Environmental > Aquatic > Marine > Unclassified | place: USA: California...
CTGCTCTGGATTCAAGTTCAGACCAATTTACCAAATCCCTTAGTTTATATAATTTGTTTGTAGGATTTAGTTTTATAGATAATCTCTCGTCAAATAACCTTTCTTGTTTTTGAGAAAAAGTAATATTTCTATAGGTGTAATTTTAAAATCCATAAGCTTTATGAGGTAATTATACCATTTTCTTATGGATTTTGTAAGCTGTTTATAACATCAAACCCCTTGCTAATTAAGCCGTGGAGAGTTTTGAAGGAGAGAGTATTTGTTATTGAACCAGAGATAATGGTGTTACTACCATGATAATTTGTTTTCCTTCCATTTTTGGCTCAGAGTCAATTTTTGCGATAGATTCAAGATTTGCAATAATTTTAGCAAATAATTGATTACCTTTTTCTCTATGTATTATCTCACGTCCTTTAAACCATAAAGAAATTTTTACTTTATCGCCTTCTTCAAGAAATTCTCGGATTTTTCTTAGTTTAACATCAAAATCACCTTGACCGATATTAACTTTAAATTTCATTTCTTTCAAAACGATTTTTTTCTGTTTTTTCTTAGTTTCTTGTAGTTTTTTCTTAGCGTCGTATTTATAGCGACTAAAATCAAGAATTTTGCAAACAGGTGGTTCGGCATTGGGGGAAATTTCAACTAAATCAAGACCAAGTTCTTTAGATTGCCTTAGAGCTTCTTCTAGAGTAACTACGCCTATCATTTCTCCCTCTGGACCCACTAATCTTACATTTTTAGCTGTAATCTCCTTGTTAGAGTTTGGAAATTTACTTTTCTTAAACTTTGTTATAAAAACTCTCCATTATAAAATTATTTATAAATTAATTATTAGCAAATAGGAGATTTTCAATCTAAATATTTCCTATTTTCTGCAATAATCATTTTAATTACTTCTTCTACAGAAAAAGTTTCTTGCTCTTCTGAAGAACCAAGTTTCCTAATTGTTAAAGTTCCATCTGCCTGTTCTTTTTTCCCAACAACAGCAATTAGAGGAACTTTTTGATTAGAAAAATTACGTATTTTATAATTAACTTTTTCCCTTGAAATGTCAAGCTCGGATCTGATACCATTATTAATAAATATTTTATTCAATTGAATAATGTGTTCGTCGAGATCATTAGTTATACCAACAATTGCGATTTGAATTGGCGCAAGCCACAAAGGAAAACGACCAGCATATTGCTCTATCAAGATTCCCATAAATCTTTCAAACGTGCCAATTATTGCTCTATGTAGCATTACGGGTCTTTTCTTCTCTCCTCCAGCCGCTATATATTCTGCATCTAAGCGCTCTGGAAGCACGAAATCTATTTGCAGAGTACCACATTGCCAATCTCTGCCCATTGCATCGGTTAGAACGAATTCAAGTTTAGGTCCGTAGAAAGCACCTTCACCAGGATTTATTTCATAAGCAAAACCTGCTTCTTCAATAGCTGTCTTAAGAGATGATTCTGCTTTATCCCATATGTGATCATCACCTGCTCGTAAAGAAGGTCTGTCAGAGAATTTAACCTTAATGTCTTTGAAACCAAAATCGTTATAGACTTCCCTTAATAAATTACAAAAAAGAACTGTTTCGCTATTAATTTGTTCTTCAGTACAGAAGATATGAGCATCATCCTGTACAAAATTGCGCACTCTAAGTAAACCATGTAGACCACCTGTTGATTCATTGCGGTGGCAACAACCGAATTCAGCCATTCTTAATGGTAGGTCGCGATAGCTTTTTGTACCTTGCTTAAATATCTGCACATGGCAAGGACAATTCATTGGCTTTAAAGCATGAGTCTTATCATCTTCTTCAATAGCAAACATATTTGCTCGGAATTTTTCCCAATGACCAGATAATTCCCAAAACTTTTTATCTAGCATCATTGGAGTTTTCACTTCTACGTAAGAATTTTTTTCAAGCTTTCTTCTGATATAATTTTCAATTACACGATAGATGCTATAACCTTTGGGATGCCAAAAAACCATTCCTTGAGCTTCTTCTTGAAGATGAAATAACTCAAGCTCTTTGCCAAGTTTTCTATGATCTCTTTTTTCTGCTTCTGCAAGCATATTCAAATGATTGTCTAATTGCTCCTTAGTTGCCCAAGCAGTTCCATAAATACGCTGAAGCATTTCATTCTTGCTATCTCCGCGCCAATATGCTCCTGCCACTTTCATTAGTTTAAAATGTTTGATTTTTCCAGTAGATGGGCAATGAGGCCCTCTACAAAGATCAACAAACCCTCCTTGACGATATAAAGTAATTTTCTCACCTTCTGGTATTGATTGAATAATTTCAGCTTTATAATATTCACCCATTTTATTGAACATTTCTATGGCTTCGTTTCTATCCATTTCTTCACGCACAAACTTCTTATTTTCTTTAACTATTTGGTGCATTCTTGCTTCTATTTTCTCAAGATCTACAGTTGTAAAAGCTGTGGATTTAGCAAAATCATAGTAAAAACCATCTTTAATTGCAGGGCCAATAGTTACCTGTATATCAGGGAATAAATCTTTGGCTGCTTCGGCAATAATATGCGCAGCATCATGTCTGATAATTTCTAAAACCTCAGGGTTTTTTGAAGTCAAAATTCTAAGGGAGCTATCTTTTTCTATCGGCAAAGATAAATCCGCCAATTGACCATTAATCTCAACAACCATTGCATCCTTAGCAAGAGATGTAGATATGTCAGATGCTATCTCAAAACCAGTTACTCCTGCTTTGAATTGTTTTTTTGAACCATCTGGAAAAGTAATATTTATCATAACAACTGATATTAATCTAATTTAACTTGCTATATTTAGCGTTTTTTGTACTATTTTGTCAAATGGATAATAACAAAGTCAATGCTTAATTTACCTAATTGGCCTCGTTTGCCTATTTGGCAAATAGAGAAGAGAAATGACCTGCAGCTTATGCAAACTTTGTTAAGAGCCTTAGAATATCCTCATAAAAATTTACCCCCTACTATTCATATCGCAGGAACCAATGGGAAAGGATCTAGCGTGGCTATGTTACGCAGCGTATTTGAAGCAGCTAATTATATAGTCCATACTTATACTTCTCCTCATTTAATTGAATTTAATGAAAGAATCAATTTAGCTGGTAAAAATATCTCGGATTATCATTTATTAGAATTACTTGAAAAGGTAAGAATAAAAGCTGAAAAACTTAATTTAGAACCAAGTTTTTTTGAGGGAGTAACTCTTGCAGCATTCTTGGCTTTTGAAAGCATACCAGCTGATCTCTTAATTCTAGAAACTGGTATGGGCGGTAGAATTGATAGTACAAATGTTATTGAAAAACCTATTTTAACTATTATCACAACAATTTCTCTTGATCACACTAGTCATCTTGGTAATTCTTTAACAGAAATAGCCAAAGAAAAAGCTGGTATTATAAAAGAAGGGGTACCTTGTGTTATTGGTCCGCAAAACGATGATGTATATGAAGTTTTAATTGATAAATGTAACCAATTAAACAGTCCAGCATTTTGTTATGAATATGATTATATAATAGAAGAAACTAATGCTGGCTTAATGTATCGCTCTAAAAAACATTCATTGATTATTCCATATCCATTGTTTCTGCTTGGACAACATCAACATTTAAATGCAAGCAGTGTAGTTGCAGCAACTATGCTGATTAACGATCATTTCAAAATTACAAAAGAAAATATTGCAACTGGTATAGCAAATACAAAATGGCCAGGTAGGATAGAAATGGTTGATCCTAAAAAATACTCCCATTTATCAACTGATAATATACAAATATATCTAGATGGCGCTCATAATGAAGGCGGCGCTTGTGTCTTATCTTCATGGCTCAAAACCCATATAAAAAAACCAATATATATTATAATGGGCATGACGAATAATAGAAATATAGAAACATTTTGTCAGTATTTTCAAGATTTAATTATAGAGGGTAGAGCTATAAAGATTTTATCAGAACCTTCTAGTTACAACCCAGATGTAATTGTTGCAAAAAGTAAAAACTACAATATTAATATTAAATCCAGTGATTCATTGGATTTAGCAATAAAAGAAATAAGCTGTTTAAGCGCAAATAAAGAATCGATTATCTTAATTACAGGATCTTTGTTTTTAATCAGCGATTTTTATAAATTATTATTATAAAAAAACTTGTTGCTAAAAACCCACTTTATTTAGCAAAACATAGTTTTATTTATTAGATAGTTTTGAAAATTTTACTTTTAAGCTTGCTAGTAAAAAATCATCAATATAAGCTTTACATAGCTAATATTAATCCATTAACTAATAAAGAGGTGTTTTATGAATCTTTCTAATTTTTACATTGATCTTAACCGTGACATAGCATGGAGATTGCTTCTTGTTATGTGTAGCATCAGCGTCATTTTGTTGTCTTGTGACGATGCTTTTGCGGCAGCATCATCTACCTCAAATGACGTTGTAGGTCAGACTTTATGTCGTTTAGTAGAAAACCTTTCTGGCGGTATAGCTAGAGGTATTGCAACAATAGCGATTTTTGCTGTTGGTGTAGGTCTTTTCTTAGGTAAATTAAATTGGGGAATTGCCGCTGCTACCGCTGCAGGTGTTGGTATTATATTTAGCGCACCTCAACTTGTTGCATTTTTAAGTGGCGATGATGCTAACTCAAGTTGTCCAACTAGTTAAGTCTTTAAAATTAGGAGGAGAAATTATACCTCCTCCTAATATATTATTATTCAGTTATTTAAGTTATATTACCTCCCATCCCCTTGTCATTCCAATATAAACTGGTTAAAAAATCTGTGAAGATATATCAAATATTACTTTTTTGTTTAATCTGTTTTTTTAACTCAAAGATCGTTTCTGCATCCGAAAATCTTGAAATAAAAAACGAAGAAGAGATTGAGTATAAAAAACAATGTTTAGAAGATTTAGAATTTTTCAGAAAAAACATAGCCGAAAATTCAGCTCCATTCAAAAACCCAGATGATCGACATTTTAAGAAATGGTTTGATGAGGGATACTTGCATGTAAAAGAATTAATAGATGGTATAAAAGATAGTGATGATTGTTATTACGCAATGAAATTTTACCTGAATGGGTTTGGTGATTCTTATGTCAGTATGAGAGAGTATATAAAATTACCTCAGGAGCAATATCCAGGATTTTTAACAGCAAAATATGGTAATAATCATGTTGTTATATACAAAGATCCTAATATTAATTATTTAAAAGATGTTAGAATAGGGAACCATCTTACTCATATTAATGACATACCTATAGATGATTATTTTGAGAATTATATTTTGCCGTTTTATAGTAATGATGATTCTGAATTTTCTCAAAAAACAGCTAGTATTTTTAGTCTTATAGTCAATGGAAATCGATATGTACCTATTCCTATAACCGCAACTGTTAGAGACGGAAAAACAGAACATAAATTGGAACTAAAATATACTGAATTGCCTTTAACAGCTTTGTCTGTTACTAATTCTATAAAACAACCTGAGCCTGATAGGCATTTTAAAGTTGAAATGATATCTAACGGTGCGTGGATTAGCATACCTAGTTTTTATTTGAGCAGGGAAGAAGCTATTTCTTATACTGGTATGCTTTCAAAACTCAAAGAACTTGCTAAAGAAGATTATATAATATTTGATCTAAGAGGCAACAGGGGTGGGGGGGCTGTATGGTCAAGACCTATTATTCGTAATTTGTGGGGAGATGATTATATAAAACATCTCGGTAAAAAGCATGATTTTAATTTGACTTGGGTAAAAAAAATTAGGGTTAGCAAAAAGAATTTTAGTAATTTTAAAAAATATTCAAATGCATTGGAGATCAAGGAATTTGCGTTAGCATTAAACAAAAACAATGATTTTTTTGAAAAAAAATGGACAATTTACAACGAAGATCTTAACTTATATACAAACGAAGATAGCGCTCCTTTTAAAGCCAACATATTTGTTTTTACAGACCATTTTTGTCGTAGCACATGCTGGTTATTTGCAAATCAATTACTGCAGATTCCAGGTGTTACACATATAGGTCTTCCAACCGCAATACAAACCCGCAACTCTTATGCTGAAAAAGCTAGATCCCCTAGTGGTAATTTTGATTTCTTTTATCCAACAGAACTTAGAGTATCTCCAAATATTAATGTTGACCAAGCTTTGATTCCATCCCAAATATTTAATGGTGATATCTTAGATGAATCTGAAGTTATTGATTGGGTATTGTCAATCACAGAAGATGCTAAGTAGAGTTTATAGCTATTTCAATCAACATCTCTTACAACGCTAAATTTAAATTTATTTTTTTGCAAATTAAACTTTGTTATCAACATTGCCCAAAATCTTGGTTTGTATATAGTATATTTTCTTGTGTATTTAGTATTAGTATGCAATTCATAATTTTTGATTAATGAAGATATGACTTCATTATAATAAATTTTATACAAATCATGCATTGTTGCTTTAGTAGTTACATATCCCCATTTCATAACTTGTTGTGGCACTCTTGCTAGAGCTTCAACACAAGCTATTGCTTCTTCAGCTTCATGGTCATTACGTTTATAGACATCAGCAACTGGGGAGAGATTCGATTGCATATCCAAAATCATCGCTTTTATCATGATTCCCATATATTTCTCCTTTAGAAATTTTTTAATGAATATATGGTGATGAGCAAGAGCAGTTTTTACTAATTTGCGCTTATGATATTTTATTAATATTTTAATCCATAATGTTTTTAGCCCTGAGATTTTTTGCTTATCATAAAATTTCAATTTTGTTTCAAGGGATAAGATTTTATCCATTCCCCACAACAAAAGATTGTTATATAATTTTTTACATTTTTGTATATCATTTCTTCTAGCTTGTTTGACATGGGGTTTTGCTCTAGTGCAAGAGAAATTAGCGGAATGCCTACCTATCTGCCGCCCTTGAGGATCTCGCATTATATCGGCATAGTGACCAACTTCTTGCCCAGCAATAATTTGCAATCTTGCTGCTGCTGCCCAGCCATTACCATGAAAAGGATTATTAGCATCGTTTGGAGAAAATGGATCTCCCCCGCAAGAAACATAAATACAGACATTACTACCATCAGTACTTTGCATTCCACTATTTGTACCTGATGTTTTCCATCCTGACATATCCATTACATCTCCGATATTATGAGAGTAAGTTATAAATATTTGCGTACGATCTAAGAGCAACCATTTTATGACTATCGGATGGGCAGATTGAACAAAAATTCTAGCAAGTTTTATTTGCGTTTCCTTAGGTACATTGAATAGTTTTTTTGTTTGATTGAGCAATTCCTTAATTATATTATCAATTTTTTGCTCTGTTATAATTTTATTTTTTTGTGAATATAGATTTTTAATAGTTTCTTTTGTATGTTTTAGTAAATTTTGGTCAATTAATTCTTCTTTAGTCATCATTATAGTAATATTACAGCTAGGATCCGAGTATCTAGAAAAATTACAATAATAATCTGTGTCGATACGCATTCTACCAGAATCTAATAGCTTTTTAGCCAAATCTTCATATTCAATTTGCATATCTTTTTGGTCAATAGACGGAATTTTGTCAAGAATATGATAAATTGAGCTCATCTTGTAATCCAAATATTGATGATAATATTATTAGTAAATATTTATTATATTCAATAAATACTGATTTATAATTTTTTCTTTTCAAATAAACTGGCTGCAACACAATATGAGTAGTTTTTGGTAACCAAAGATTTAATTCATAAATAGCTCTTGGTATTGATTCAGGAGCTATTACCAATCTAATTGAATTAATTTTATATCTTTTAAGAAGATAATAAACATCCAAAATATAGCTTTTTTTTATAATCCCTTGTGGTCTTTCATCAAATATAAAATGATATTCTTCTATTCCTTGTTCTTTTAAATAATTTTTATAATTAAAATAATAATCCTCTCCAGTAATTAAAAGAAGATGGGAATAATTATGGTGTATTAAATTAGCTGCTATATGAAGTCTTTGTTTATTTGCTCCAAATACTACAATTGCTTCGGTAGTTGTTTTATAATCCAAAACATAATTGTGTATCACATGGTTAAAATAAAAAAATCCTATTCCCCATGATAATAATATTAAGCTAGAAATAGTACGTATTAATCTCATTAAAACTTTTCTATAAAATTTTTTTTTAAAATTATATCAAATTCTTCTAAAGAGATATCTAAACCAATCTCTTTTAACGAAGTTATAGGAAAATTATTAATCCCACAAGCTATTATACCTGAATAATGTTCGAGATTTGTATGTATGTTGATTGAGATACCATGATATACAACCCATTTTCTTATTCTAAGACCTATTGAAGCAATTTTAGCTTCAACATTTTTACTATTTTTAACCCAGATTCCAATCTTGCCTGGAATAGTAAAAGCTTGAATTTTAAACTCCGCAAGCGTTAAAATTATCCATTTTTCAAGCTTCGAAATATATAATTTTAAATCTTTTGAATTACACCCTTTATTCAAATCTATTATAGGATAGATTATTCGCTGACCAGGGCCATGATAAGTAAATTTTCCTCCACGTCCGGTATAAATTACTGGAAATCGATCTGGAGTTAATAATTCATCTTGTTTATAATTTGTTCCAGCAGTGTATGTTTCATTATGTTCTAATAAAAAAATACTATCTGGTTCAAGAGATTTTATTACCTTGTCCAATTGATTTTCCATCATTGTTAAACCTTCCTGATAATTAACAAGACCAGGTACAGTAATCCATTTTACCAAACTTCCCCCATCACCCTATCCTATCGACGACCAAATAATTTCTCTATATCTTTGAGTTTTAGTTCAACATAAGTTGGCCTACCATGATTACATTGAGCTGAAAAATCCGTATTTTCCATTTGTCTTAACAATTCATTCATTTCCACAATAGATAAAACTCTACCAGACCTTACGGCATAATGACATGCATAGGTTTCTGTAACATGTTCAATCAATTCAGTTAGCGCTATATTTTCACTCGATGCTGTAAGATGGTCTGATAAATCGTTAATTAATTTAATAACATTAACATCGCCAAGTAAACTTGGTATTTCTGATATAATTATCGATTTTTCACCAAATTTTTCTATTGATAAACCAAGATCAAACAAAGATTTTTTATTTTCATCGATGATTTCAGCTTTTTCTTTTGAAGATAATTCAATTATTTCAGGAATGAGCAATCTTTGTCTTAAAATTCCTTTTTTCTTTATTTGTTCTTTGATTTTTTCATAACCAAGTCTTTCATGCGCTGCATGTTGATCGGTAATAACAACACTATCTTTAGACTGCGATATTATATAAGTATTATGAAGTTGGGCTTTAGCAGCGCCAAGATAATATTTGCCATCATTTATAAAAACTTCTTCTAATTCAGAATTTATAGCATTTTCTGTTTTTGCGTAAGGTAATTGATCATGCTCGAATGTATGTTGCAAAACATGATCCGAATTGCCTCTTTTAGCAAGGTTATAATCGATATTAAAATCAGCTTTTTTATTTTCACCTGAAGAATATTGCCAATTGCTAGTTTTGGAAATATTTTGTTTTGGTATCTGAAAATTATTAGAAACAGAATAATTTTTTTCAGCTAAATAAGGTGAAATATTTTGCTGCGTCATGTAATTTATCGCAGAATTGGCTAATGTAGTAGAGACTCTTTTACCATCAGCCCTCAAAGCTTCTTGTATAGCACTAATAAAAATAGATCTGATTAAATTTGGATCATGAAAGCGAACTTCTGTTTTAGCTGGATGTACATTAACATCTACTAAATGTGGATCAAGTTTTAAAAACAAAACTGATACAGCATGGCGATCTCTGCTTAAAAAATCTTGATAAGCAACTTTCAAAGCTATATTTAATATTTTATCTTTTACAGGTCTATTATTTATAAATAAAAATTGTTCTTCAGCAGCTGCTTTATTATAAGTTGGAATGCTTGTATAGCCATATAATTCTATATTATTGCGTTGAAAATTCACATAAGCAGAATTTGCTAAAAACTCTTCTCCCATTATCTCTGCAATACGCATATTTAATATTTTACTAAAATCTTCTTCTCTTGTTCGAACTTTCATTAAATCTTTATTTTCGTGAGTAAGAGTAAAATCAATATGGGGGTTACTAAGAGCAATTTTTTTGCATATATTTGTAATTGCTGCTAATTCTGTTTTATCTGTTCTCAAGAATTTCAACCTTGCTGGAGTGGCAAAAAACAAATCTCTAACTTCAATTAAAGTCCCTTTATCAAGAGATGCCTGTATAGTTTTTTCTTGGACGCCCCCATTGATAGTTAAGGAGTAAGCTACAGAAGAATCTTTTTGTCTTGAGGTAATTTTAAACTTGCTAATTGCTCCGATGGAAGGAAGAGCCTCCCCTCTAAAACCAAAACTATTAATATTTAGCAGATCTTCTTCATCTAATTTAGAAGTTGCATGTCTTTGAATCGCAAGTTCCAGCTCTTCTTTAGACATGCCAAAACCATCATCTCTTATAATTATAAGATTTTTGCCAGCCTGTTCTAAGATAACTTCAATTTTTGTTGCACCAGCATCTATTGAATTTTCCACTAATTCTTTTACTACGGAAGATGGTCTCTCGATAACTTCACCTGCAGAAATTTTATTGATAGTGGTGTTAGATAGTATCTTTATACTCATCTGAAAACGATATTCGCTGATTAAGTTTATATAGCGCAAATGATATCACTAAAATAGTAACAATAAAATAACAAACTGGTAACCAACTAATATTTGTTTGATGATAGATAAAAGTTGAAATAAAAGCTGTTGGTGCGGAAATAATAATTGATCCTATTGCATGGCTTAAACTGAATAATCTATATCTGATAGAAATAGGAATAGATTGTTTTAAAATTACAGCTCCAGGCATTGTTATGAATGGAAGAGTTGCGGATGTTAAAAATAAGAAAACAGGACTAACTTCTAATTTAGATAGATAGTAACACTGGAAGAAGCTAAATATTATAAGTATAAAACTAGCAATTAAAGTTGTTTTATACTTAACAAATTTATCAGCTACAATAGCAGCCACAATGCTAAATATCATATATATTACTATAGAAATAGAGATGTATTTCTGCATTTGCGCTTTCTCTACTGTTTCAAGAACCTGAAAATTATAAGTTCCAAAAAAAATTAGAATAAATTGATTAGTACTACCTATTGCGCCAATTAACAATATACATAAAGCAAATAAACTTTTGTTAGTTTTTAGAATTTCATAGATTGATAGATCTTTAAATTTCTCAAATTTAGGCTGATTACTAATTTTCATTTTATCTTTGAAGCCAGTTATTTTCATAATTATAATCACTATGAAACCGAGTACAGAACCAAGCAAGAATGAAAATTTCCAATTATAATTTTGCAAATAACCAGAACTAAAAGCTGTTGCAGATAATGAAGCTACTAATGAACCAAGCAGCGTAAAGATCGTTGTAATACTTATTCCAAGACACTGTCTAGAGCTTTTTATATGCTCGAAAACAAATATTCTCACACCATCAGACCCAGAAGAAACAAGAGCAGATATAACCATTCTACATAATAAAACTATTAATACAGAAAATAATCCTATTAACTCATTGGATGGCGTTATAAAAAGTATGAAAGAAGCTATCGATGTCCCGCTAAGACTAATGATAAAAGAATTTGATCTGCCATTTAAGTCTCCCAACCTTCCAAAGATTATTGCTCCAAGAGGTTTTGCAATCATTGCTACAGACATTAAAAAATAAATATTTAATAACTGAATTACAATATCATCTTTTGGAAAAAAATGACTAGCAATATTGGCGGCTAAAAAACCAAATAAATGGTAATCATAATACTGAACAAACACTATTAGTGCTGAAATCGCAAATGTTTTTTTATTCAATTAATGTGTTTATTTATATGATTTCAAGATATGTTATTTATAGTCTGTGATTCCCGCACAAAGGCGGGAACCAAGTAACTTGACTTTACCATCCCCATTTTTATGAGGATGAATTTTTTCAAAAATTACGCAGCAGCTGCAGCTTGGATAATCTGAAGCGCAGCATCCGAAACTCTTGCACCAGCTTGCAATGTATAAATCGCAGCTTGTATACTTTTTACAGCAGCAGAAAAAGCAGTAGACGACTCCACTATATCAGCATCTAAGTATTGAGATGACGCATCTTTCATTCTAGAAACCGAATCCGTAAGATATTCAGAAACCGAATCTATAGTCTCGCTCTGACCTTGTATATTAGATATCGCCGAACGCACAACACCAAGAGCTCTGGTTAAAATCTTTTGAGCAATAGCCGCACCCTCCCTAGTAGATATGTCGAATTTTTCTACAAAATTACCTTGATCGTCTTGCATCAATTTATTAATCCCAACTTCAGGAATTTTCACTGTTAAAACATCATTAAAACCAAGACCAACTCTAACATCAAGACCAGAACCAGAACTTGTTAAAGATGCTGTAATAGCCTTGCCAACACTAGTATAATTACTAACATCACTCAAAGAAGTTAATCCTTTGTCTCCTAAATTAATAGTTAGTTTATCTCTGCTATTTCCTTCCGTTAAGACTAAACTATAACCTTTTACCAACCATGATGGGTCTACACTTTTTAATACAAAACTTGACTTACTACCATCAGCATTATCAATAGTAGCTGTAAAGTCAACTTTTTTTCTATCATCCTCATTTTGTTCCACAACAAAATTAGAGAAATTTTTGTTTGTAAAATCTGTTGATGTTAAAGAAACTGCCATACCCTTAACACTACCAATAACTCCGCCCTTTTCTGAAATTATCTCACCAGCATCCGTATTTATAACCAAACTCTTAGTCTGCGCAAAAGTAGCTCCCTCTATAAAAGTTTTTATATCAATACCAAGAGATGCTTGGGCATCATCTTTAGTCGTAATATTAGGCGCTCCAAGACCAGCATTAAAAGGCAAATAAACATTTCCACTGGTAGTAATTGAAAAAGATTCACCGGTTGCTTGCTCTTTAAATGTAATCTTTTGATTAGAAAGATTACTACCATTCGCTCTAAATGCAGCACCGGTAAAGATTCTTCCCCCGATTTTTGCCTCAAGCAACACTGTAACATCACCAGCATTAGCAGCAGCAGCAGCAGGTAAATTCCCCGTTTGTGTTTGATACGCAGTCCTAGCAGTAACTCCAGCTCTAACATCCGTCACGGTAATTTCTGGTTTTACTTGATTTATAAATGCATCTACATTTTTTAATCCGCTAACATCTATCCCGCCGGTTTTAGCAGCAAATGGCTGAGCTACAATTTCATCTGCACCAGTACCAACAGCACCAGCACCACCAGCACCAGCAGCAGCAGTTGTTATTACAAGATTCTCAGGATTAGCACCAGTAATCTCAATTTTTGGAACATATCCTGAAGCACTAGTTATAGTTAATACGGCAACATTAACAGCAACAGTATATTTTGCATTCAAGGCCGGGTTAGCCTCTATCGCAAGTTTCAATGATTGCGCAGAATGTCCCTGATTAGCTCCTATCTTAAGTGTCCCATCAACATTAATACCAGCAGCACCACCAGCACCATAAGTAAATGTTACACCATCGATAGTGACTTCGTCACCATCAGCACGAGCAGCATTAGCAAAAGTCAATATAAACTGATTTGTTCCATCCTGAGTCGCCTCAACAACAGCAGTGTTCTTTTTTAGATCAAACCCTTCTTTGGTTTCAAAATTCTGCTGAAAAGTAATATAGTTTTTTGTAGCTGCATTAGCAGGAGAAGCAGATCTAGTCACAACCAAAGCTCCTTGACTGATATAATTCTGGAGTTTAGGATGGTTAATAATTTTATCATACAAATTCGCAAAACTTGCTGTTCCACTAGCCCCACGCGCAACAATGGTAGGATCCTTAGGATCAGCAGCATCAGCATATGTAAATGTTACACCTGCTACACTAACTGTGTTACCAGCCACAGCTGCTGCATCAGCTGCAGTTTGGATCAAAGTTTGAGTAGATGGGTTAATCTTAGCAACCCCCCCAGCATTAGAGCTAACAGTAACAGTAACAGCCCCGCCAGAAACAGGGGTAATAATAACACTCTTGTCAATTACCTGCACTCCATAAGCTTGCAATTCCTCTTTACCGCAGTTTCTTATTGACTCAACAAAATTTCGAGCAGTATCTTCGGCATTACTCCCTTTAGCAATTTGAAGCTTCGTGAAATCTGGCTGCACACCATTATCAACAAATTTAAATGTTACCGATCCAATGACTATACTATCTCCATTATCTCCTGGTGTAATTTTACTATTATCTCCAAATTTTACTGTTGAAGTACCAGCATGGGACTCTCCTAAAAATTTAGCATTAGCATCCATTGTTTTTACACTAACAGCTTTGTTAGTAAAATTACTTCTTACAGACGAATCAGAACCTAGATCGCCATTTAGTATTTTTCTTCCATTATATTCAGTTGAACTTATCTGAAGCTTTAATGATTCAAGCTTTTGGTTAAGACTATCATTCAAAGATGCAAGAACTTCCTCTGATGCTCCACTACTTGCCACCACGGTAGATATCATATCACTAATATTATTAGCTGAAGAATTAAGAGAACCCATCGCTGCACTCAAAATACCTTTACTATAACCCATGCTATTAAGTATCTTAGAACCTATCTTAGCCTGATCAGCAAGACCATTCCCCAAAAAAGTACTAACAACATCATTATCAGCCTTTACACCAGTACTTAGGCTTCGTGAATCTTGATCAATACTCTTTTTCGCAGCAGACATCGCAGACGGCGCTGTAAGTGCAACTGTATTTCTTAATCCTATCTTGCTCATATTTTTTACCTTTATTTATTATTATATTTTATTAATTAATAACCAACTACCAAACATCATTAAGCAATTTTCGTGCCAACCTATATTCTTCTTTCAAAAATTACGCAGCAGCTGCAGCTTGGATAATCTGAAGCGCAGCATCCGAAACTCTTGCACCAGCTTGCAATGTATAAATCGCAGCTTGTATACTTTTTACAGCAGCAGAAAAAGCAGTAGACGACTCCACTATATCAGCATCTAAGTATTGAGATGACGCATCTTTCATTCTAGAAACCGAATCCGTAAGATATTCAGAAACCGAATCTATAGTCTCGCTCTGACCTTGTATATTAGATATCGCCGAACGCACAACACCAAGAGCTCTGGTTATTACCTCCCTAGCAGTATTGACATTTTCCTTAGTTAATAAATCAAGTTTTGGAATATATTCATTTTGATTATTACGATATAATTTAGTAACACTCATATCAGGCATAACAAGCTTGAAAGAATCAGAAGATTCTACCCCCACTCTAACATCAAGACCACTACCAATTTTCATTAACGATTTTTTTATAGCAGCAGAAATATACTTATAATTTTGAGGATCATTTAAAGAGTTTAGACCATCTTTACCTATATTAATAGTTAAACAATCATCATTACTTGCCATAAGCTTTATACTTGAACCCTCGCTTAATTCCGCAACAGCTGATCTCGCAACAAACTCAACACCACCAATTTTCGCCGTGAACAAAGCTTCGCTACTATCATATGGATTAGGAATAATTGCAAAATCTTGAATCTCTTTATTCGTAAAATCCGTTGAATTTAAAGATGCAGTCATTCCCGTTATATCACCTATAACACCACCCTCATCAGTAATAATCTTCTCATTTGATGTATCAATATCAAGATCTCTTGTTTGAGCAAACACAGTCGACTCAAAAAGTACTTTAAGCGGCGCAGCCAAAGTCTCCTGCGCTTTATTCAAACTGGTAAAATCAGCATCAAAATTTCTGGTTCTTACAACAAAAGACTCACCACCCCCTCCTTCCGTAAATACCATAGACGCATTATTTAGATTGCCACCATTAGCTCTCCACACAGTAGATTGAAAAGCTCTACCAGCAATATTAACTTCAACAATCGCAACGCTATCATTATCATTTACCGCACCACCACCAGGTATTACGGACTCGGAAGTTGATTGCTTATATAAGTTTTCCGCATCAACACCAGTCGCTTGGGCAATCACTCTAAACTCTGCCTTAGGCGTGCCTATAAAACCATCTATATTACTTATCTTACTTACATCAATCGCCGCTTTTATCACAGAAACATCATTAGGGGAGATGGCTGTAGGGGTATCTGTAGCGTTACTAGTACCATCATCAGCTGGTGTATAAGTCAACTTCAAATCGTAATCTGAATATATGGTTAAATTACCACTCTGGTCTGCTTCAATAGAAAGTTTTTCTGCTTGATAGAGATATATTACATCTGGATCCGCAATCATTGCAGTATACAAAGACGGCGCAATACCACCAGGAGTATCAATTGCCCTCGCTGGAACAGGAAAAGTTTTAATTCCTACTGACGGTATATTAATAGATATTGACTCTCCAGGACTAGCATTTGGAGCAGTGTTAAAAGACACTTTATGAGAATAAGTAGTCGCAGCAGAAATAAATACAGTATCACTTCGTATTTCTCCTCCTCCTAATGCTGCTCCTTGAAAAAACGAATCAAATTGCAAAAGAGATTTATCCAAAGTGCTTTTAATATTTACAGCACCGAAATTATTTGCTGTTATAGATAAAAGCTTTTCATCTATAAGCTCTTTTGTTACAGGATGATTCATAATAGCATCACGAAGATTATAGCCAGTCTGTGCATAACCCCCCATTCCAATCTCTACTTTTGTTGGATCACCTCCAGCACTCCCATTCGCTACATATTCAAATTTTATACCCCTGATAGATACCCAAGAACCAACACTAGCTTGTCTCAGAAACTCAAATGAATAATTAGAAGGCTGCGAGTTATCAACCATACCAGCCTGCGGAGAATTAATTGAAAGCGATATATTACTAGATGATTGGGAACGTTGTTGAATAACCACTAAGCTGTTTTCATCACTAATGTTAGTAAATACATCGTAAATTCTTAAAGCCTCAGATGAATGATTTTTAATAGCAGTAACAATTGCACCGGCGGTTTCTTTAGGAGTAGCAGCTATTGCTATATGACTCTCATTATTTTCGTCAAAATTAGCAGGATCCATCATGGTGAATTTCACACCCCCCAACCTTATTACATTACCTTCTTGTATGTTCCTAATATCATTACTAAGCTGTATGTTTTTTTGCGCCTTAGCTCCCAATGTTTCAAACGCACCATCTCTACCCACCCCTATCTTTCTTACATCAATAGGCTTAGTATTAAACTTCGCTTTTACCATGGCATCAGAACCAAGATCCCCTGTTAGGAGTGTTTTTCCGCCAAATTTAGTAGTTTTTATTTGTTGCTTAGCACTCTCTAACCTTGACTGAAAATCATCATTTAACCCCTTAGCAACTAACTTATCAGAACCACTAACTGAATTAATAATACCAAGCATACTGGAAAAACTTGAAGCAACAGAAGTAAGGCTAGATTTAGCCGTGTCAATAATATTTTTACCACAGCCCAAAGCACCGCTAATCTTACTTAAAATTTTAGCTCTATCGTCAAGACTTTTCCCCAAAAAAGTACTAACAACATCATTACCATCCTTTACACCAGTACTTAGGCTTCGTGAATCTTGATCAATACTCTTTTTCGCAGCAGACATCGCAGACGGCGCTGTAAGTGCAACTATATTTTCTAATCTTATCTTGCTCATATTTTTTACTTTTATTTATTATTACATCTTATTAATCAATAACCAACTAACTAAACATCATCAAGCAATTTTCATGCCACAAAATCATATATGAAAAAGTAGTTTTAATGCTTGGCATATTAAATGAAAAATAATTATATTACAATTATTTTGAAATAGATTTACTAGTTACTTGAAAATAATAAGAATATGCCATAATATAATGGGCTCAAGTTTAAGATAAATTAAAGTCATTGCGTCTATGGTACCTAAAATATGCTAATATTAAGCGATTTATCTAAAAATTTTCATGGAAGATTTGTTCTTAAAAATATCAATTACAACTTCCCTCAAACCGGTCTAATAGCTCTTGTTGGCGTTAACGGAGCTGGAAAAAGCACGCTCCTTAATATATTATGTAATCTAGATGAACCAGATAATGGGGTTGTTACTAAACCAAAATCTAAACTCATAGGATATCTTCCACAAGAACCAAACAACAACCCGAAAGATTCGATTCTTATTGAATGCATGTCTGGAGCGGAAGAATTATTCCAAACCATGCTTGATATGAATAAAGCAAACGAGGAAATGGCAGAAGATTTTACTAATGAAAAATACGAAAAATTTGAATATTTAGAAAATCTTTTTCGTAGCAAAGACGGTTATTCTTTTGAGCATAATGCTTCAAAAATACTAATAGGCTTAGGGTTTAAAGAGGGAACTTTACAAAACCACCCCAAAGATCTATCAGGCGGTTGGAAAATGAGACTGGAACTTGCTAAGATTTTGATAAAAAATCCAGATTTTTTAATTTTAGACGAACCAACTAATCACTTAGATTTACCAACTATAGTATGGCTAGAAGCTTACTTAAAAAAGTTCAAAGGCACAGTATTATTTGTATCACATGATGAATCATTGCTTAATAGTTTACCTAATATTATCCTGCATTTAAAAGACGGAGATCTAAGTGAATATCAAGGTAATTATGATGATTTTTTAATCCAATATGAGCTAAGAGAAGCAAATAAAATAGCCGCCTTAAAAAATATCGAAGGAAAGATAGAGAATGTGTCAAGATTCATTGAAAGATTTGGTGCAAAAGCTTCAAAAGCAACTCAAGCACGCAGTAAAATGAAAATGGTGGCTCGCCTTGAAAAAGACGCTTCTGGTATTGCAATTAATAAAGATGACGCAGAAATTAATGTCAGAATTCCATTAACGCAAAAAAGCGGAAAGGAAGTTGTTACATTTAACGATTGCTCTATAGGATACGCTACACCACTGGTGAAAAAAATAGCCTTCACAGCAATGCGTGGACAAAAAATTGCTATTGTCGGAGCAAATGGATTGGGGAAATCTACTTTAATTAAAAGCCTCTTAAACCTAGTTCCTTTTTTAACTGGTGATATTAAAATTGGGCATAATGTTAAGACAGCTTACTACGCTCAAGATCAGGCAGAATATTTAGATATGAAACAAAATGTTTTAAATAACTTAAAAGCTGCTAATCATGAATTATCAGAAGGACATGCTCGTGGATTGCTTGGTTCATTTTTGTTCAGAGGAAATGATGTTTATAAACAAGTAAATATTTTATCTGGTGGGGAAAAAAGTCGACTTAGTCTTGCTTGTCTTTTAGTACAAAATGCCAATTTTTTACTTCTTGACGAACCAACTAATCACCTTGATATACTTAGCACTGAAATTTTAAGCGAAGCTTTAGCTAGCTACGAGGGAACCATTATGTTTGTAAGTCATAATAGAAGTTTTATCAATGCTGTTGCAACTCATACTCTTGCTTTTTCTAACAAAGGTACAGCTTATTTTTCCAAAGGAAATATTGAGGAATTAAATCTGTTCACAGAAGAACAAGCACTAAATTTGTAGGTATCGATACAAAATGTAACCATTTTCTTTAAGCCATAATTTAGCAGATTTATATTCTGGACACAATTTTGCCACTAAACTCCAGAAAGACTTGCTATGATTCATTTCTATTAAATGACACATCTCATGAATTATTACATAATTTACTATTTCTAGAGGAGCGAAAATCAGCCGCCAGTTAAAACTAAGCGCTAATTTACTTGAACAACTACCCCATTTATTTTTACTATTTATAATCTTAATTTCAGAAAATTTAAAATTATGCTTTTTACTTAAGAAAGTAACAATGTTAGTCACCTCTAACAGAATTTTCTTTTGCAAGAATTTAATTAAAATATTATCGCAATATGATAGCACTGATTCCACATAAATTATATTTTCCTTAATTTGAACATTATTGCGGACAGAATCAATTTTTACTAATAAATATTGCTTCCCAAACAAAGGAATTGTTTTGCTATCAGAATCAATACTATCTTCTCTTTTAGAAATTATTAATCTTCTTCTAAGCCAATGTTCTTTTTCTAATAAAAATTTGTGCCCAGCATTAATATTCTTATTTGGTAAAACTAGTTCCACATTTTTATGCTGTATTTTAATAAAAATATGCTTAGCTTTAATACTGTATCTTATTGGAATATTAATAGAATCACCAAACCTATTCAATGTAATAAAAGTTGGCTCCGTTTTTTGTATAGTCTTCATTGTTCAAAATGAATTATTATTTCAGTATTGATATCTTTAACTTAGCAATTCCTCTAAGCTAACCGTCGTAAATTATATGAATGACATAATTTACTAACCCAGCTCTTTTTACCAAATTATATCATCATTTTATCATTTGAGACAGTTTATTTACAGAAGAAAAAAATAATTTAAAGATAATGGGTTATGATTTTTCTCTTATGGAATCAATGCTTGATCACATTGTATTTAACAAGATGGGAAGATTAAAAAATAAATCACTTCTCTTTTTTAGAATTTTTCTTCCATACATAATAAGTAATCAAAGAACCTATCAAAAATAATATAGTAATGTTTATTTGCTTTAGATGTTTTTGAATTAATAGCTCATTTTTACCTATTAAATAACCTAATGATATCAAAATTAAACACCATAACCCTCCCCCAACTATGGTATACAAGCAAAAAGCTTTTATATCCATTTTCGCAAGACCAGCAGGAAAAGAAATAAAATGCTTTAATCCTGGCAAAAATCTACCAGTAAAAACTGATATCGCCCCATGATTAATAAAGAATTTTTCTATTTTCTCGAGTTTAGATTCATTTAAAAATAAATACTTACCTTTATTTATAAATAATTTTCTTCCAAAAAAATATGCAATATAATAACTTAAAGCAGAGCCAGCTAAGGTTCCTATAGTGCTAATAATTAATACCAAGAAAAAGTTCATATCGCCCTTGTGCGCAAGATAACCAGCAGGAATTAAAGTTATTTCAGCTGGTATCGGTATAAATGTACTTTCAATAAAAGTCATTATAAACACACCAAAGTAACCGAGACTCTCCACGAATCGAACGATTTCTAGAAAAATTTCATACATTATTTATATACAAACCCTTATCAAAATAATTTAATAATATTGAAAAGTTATTATAAGTTAGCAATTTTAAAATACCAGCGCAAAAAGACGATTTATCAAAATTTCCATATTTCTCCTATAGAAAAGCCATAGCAGAACTTAAAGCAAGTATATATTTTATAAATCAAAGAGTAATCTTTCTGGATTTTCAATAGATTGTTTTACTTTTATCAAAAAAGTAACCGCATCTTTACCATCAATAATCCTGTGATCATATGATAATGCAATATACATCATTGGTCGAATTTCAACTTTACCATCAATGGCTACTGGTCTTTCTTGCGTATTATGCAAACCAATAATTCCACTCTGCGGTGGATTAATTATTGGGGTTGAAAGCAACGAACCATACACACCACCGTTAGTAATAGAAAATGTACCACCTGTTAAATCCGACATAGCTAATTTACCATCTCTAGCTCTTGTTGCTAAAGATAATATTTCTTTCTCAATACCAGAAAAACTCATTTTATCTGCATTACGTACTACCGGCACCACTAAACCTTGCTCTGTACCAACAGCAACACCTATATCATAATAATTTTTATATATAATGTCATCGCCATCAATTTCAGCATTTATAGCTGGCACTTCTTTTAAAGCATTAACAACTGCTTTTACAAAAAAAGACATAAAACCAAGTTTTACAACATGTTTTTTTTCAAATTCATCACGATGTTTTTTGCGTAGATTCATTACATTTAACATATCAATTTCATTAAATGTTGTAAGTATAGCAGCGGTATTTTGAGAATCTTTCAAACGTTGCGCTATAGTTTTTCTAAGACGAGACATGCGCACTTTTTCTACTAGCTTTTCTTCAGATGAGTTTACTACATTTTTTACGACGAGAGTACTGGAAGCTTCCAAAACATTTAATACGTCACCTTTGTTAATTCTAGCATCTTTGCCAGTACCGCTAATCTTTTCTGGATCTAAATTATTCTCTATGACTAATTTTCGTACTGATGGAGGCATAGTATTGGTTTTGTCAATTTTCTTTTCTTCTATAACAAGCGGAATAGCAGCGGAAACAGATTGTAATTGAGCATTTGCACTTAAATTACTAGTAGGCGCATTAACAGAAACAGCCCCTGCTTTTATAGAGCCAAGAACCTCTCCTACAGCAACAACATCACCTTCTTTCTTCAATACATCCTCTAGCACACCTTCAGCAGAGGCACTAACCTCTAAAGTAACCTTCTCTGTTTCAAGTTCAACTATTAGCTCATCGAGTCTTACAGCATCCCCAGATTTTTTATACCATTTAGCAACCGTTGCCTCAGAGATTGACTCTCCTAGAGATGGTACTACAATTTTAATACTCATAAAATTTCTCCAATAATTATTCTAAATTATTATTAATATAAATTTAAGATCTATCTAGAATCTAAAATCCCAAGAGCTTTATTTACTAAATCTTCTTGTTGTTTATTATGAACATATAAATATCCAACAGCTGGAGATGCAGATCTTTCTCTTCCAACATAATTTACTCTTAAATTAATTCCCGCTTTTTCTAATGCCAGATCTAAATGCGGACGTATAAATTTCCATGCCCCCATATTTCTAGGCTCTTCTTGACACCACACGAAACTAGAAACAGATTTATATTTCTTAAGAATCTCTATTAAATATTCTTCTGAAAATGGATATAATTGCTCAAAACGAATAATCGCAATATTTTCTATTTTTTTCTCACGACGTAGTTCAAGCAAATCATAATATATTTTTCCAGAACAAAAAATTATTTTTGTTACTTTTGGAGCAGCAATTTCAATATCAATTTCGTCAATAACAGGAGTAAATTCCGTACCTTGGTCAAGTTCCAAAATATTTGATACAGCCAATTTATGGCGAAGCAAAGATTTAGGGGACATAACAATAAGAGGCTTTCTAAAATTTCTTTTAACCTGACGACGTAAAAGATGAAATATAGATGCAGGGGTTGTTGGATATGCAACACACATATTATCTTCTGCACATAATTGCAAAAACCGTTCTAATCTTGCAGAACTATGCTCAGGACCCTGACCTTCCATACCATGAGGCAGTAATACTACTATACCACTCATTCTAAGCCATTTTGTTTCAGCAGAAGAAATAAACTGATCAAAAATAATCTGCGCACCATTAGAAAAGTCACCAAATTGAGCCTCCCATATTACTAAACAATTGGGATCAACCATAGAGTAACCATATTCAAATCCAAGGACTCCATATTCTGATAAATTACTATCAGCAATTTCAAAAAAACCTTGATCATTTGAAATATTATTTAATGGTTCATATATTGAATTATCAACTGGATTATGTAATACCGCATGGCGATGAGAAAAAGTCCCTCTTTCTACATCCTGACCAGTCATTCTAATTGCTGTTTTTTCATTAAGCAAAGTAGCAAAAGCAAGCTGCTCAGCTGTTGCCCAATCAATCACTTTACTTTCAATCAAATTTTGTGCTCTGGCTTCAAATAATTTAATCAATTTTGAATTTATTGTAAAATTATCCGGTACTTTGCAAAGCTTAGTACCAATATCTTGTAATATATTTTTAGAAACACCTGTTGATACTTTATCATCACTAAAACGATCAAAACCAGACCATTTTCCTTCTAACCACTGCGCTCTTGGCTTATAATTACTTACTTCATTAAATTCTGAATCTAACAATTCTTTAAAATCTTGTTTTAAATTCATGTAATAAGATTGATCTATTAACCCAGAAGAAACTAATTTATCAGAATATATAGCAGCTGGTGTTTTTTTATTTTTAATTATATCATACATCATACTTTGTGTGTACATTGGCTCGTCACCTTCATTATGACCATATTTACGATAACAAACAATATCTACAACTACATCTCTCTGAAATTTCCGTCTGTACTCGCAAGCAATTTTAGTGACAAGAATTACAGCCTCTATATCATCTCCGTTAACATGAAATATTGGCGCCCCAACCATTTTAGCCACTTCTGTACAATATCTCCCAGATCGTGAATCATAACTATTGGCTGTAAAACCAATTTGATTATTTATTACCAAATGAAATATTCCACCAACATCATAAGGCTCAAGAGCTGACATTACTAAACTTTCAGCAACAACACCCTGACCACAAAATGCAGCATCTCCATGAACTAAAATACCAATTATTTTGCTACGATCACGATTAATACAATCTTGTTTTGCTCTAACTTTTCCAGCAACTACTGGGTTAACAGCTTCCAAATGAGAAGGATTCGGCGTCAAAGACAAGTGTATCTGCTTACCATATTTTGTTTTTTTATCAGAAGAATACCCCATATGGTATTTCACATCACCCATAATACCAAGATCACTAGGAAATGCGCTATTTCCACCAAACTCTGAAAAAATAGCCCTATAAGGCTTTTGCATAATTTTTGTTAAGGTTGATAATCTACCTCTATGAGCAAGACCGATAACCGCTTCCTGAACATCAAAAGCAGAAGATTCATCTATTACAATATCAAGGCTGATTATAGATGCATCACCACCTTCTATTGAAAATCTTTTTGCGCCAGGAAATTTTACATGTAAATATTGTTCAAAACCCTCCACCTCAACCAAATCTTTTAAGATTTCCTTCTTTTGATCGTCAGATAAAGTAGTAACTATATTAATAGTTTCTAATTTAGAATATAACCATTCTTGTTGCATAACATCATCTAGATGTAAAAATTCAACACCCACTGAACCAGAATAAGTTTTAGTTAATATATCAACAAGCTCGCTTAAAGTAATTATTGTAATACCCCTAAACTCTCCAGAAACATCAACAAGCTCTGATATAGCATCTTTAACAAATCCAAAATCTGTGATATTTAATTTCAACTCCTCCTTAGTTTTTTTTATTTCAAGACCAAGTGGATCGAGATTCGCAAGATAATGACCACGCTCTCTGTAAGCTTTAATCATAAATTTTGCTCTAAGAGAATTTTCTGATAAAGAAGAATTAGCAGCATTATATGAAGCTTTTTCAATAATTGAAGACTGATCTTGAGCAATAATTTTTGCAGTTGTCTTCAATTGAGTGACATCATTTTGCCCTTCAAAAAACTCTATCCAACTCTGATCCACAGAATTAGGATTATCTAAATATTTTTGATAAAGCTCTTCAATAAATACTGAATTAGAACCAAATAAAAAACTTGAATGTTTAAAATCCTTTGCCACAAAACACCCTCTTAAAAATAAACTTACCTAATAATGATCAAAACAAGTTTTTGAAAATCTTGACTAACACTAGTAATTTATCATGATTCTTATTTCCAAACTCATCAAAGCCAATTATAGCAACAGTCGCGACATCTTTTATATAAAAAACTACAAACAAACTTATTATTTATTTTCCCCTCTTGTATAAAATTTATACAAGAGGGACTCTAACATATTAGAAATTAGTGGAGAATTTAATATGAAATGTTTGTGTTTCGTCATATTTCTCTTTCTTCACTGGAAAAGCCCAGTCAACCCTGATTGGCGCTATTTTAGTTACCCATATAAAACCAAACCCAACAGACGCTCTAATAGCTTTATCATTATAAAAACCCTGATCTGTAGAAGCCTTAGAATCAGCATCCCATAAAGAACCTGCATCAGTAAAAATAGCACCTGTAACATTAAACTCCTCGGGTAGTCCAACTGGAAAATTGAGCTCAGAAGATAATGTATAATATTTCTGACCACCAAGACCTTCTTTTGTTACTTTGTCTCTTGGACCCACACCACCAAAAGAAAAACCCCTAAGAGAATAGTCTCCTAAATTAAATTTATCCGAAATTCTTACTTTCTGACCACTCAAACCGTAAATATAACCAGCATGAGCTGATAATTTCACCGTATATTTATTTTCAACAAAAGACTTGAAATATTTCCCTTCAATCTCATTTTTTAAATATTTTGTATTACCACCTAAACCTGCAAATTCTTGACTTCCCGATAGCAAATAACCATTTTTTGGCAACACCCTACTATCAGTTTGATCATAAACTAAATTTTGACCAATAGCAGAGGTAATAAATTTACCCATTTGCTCTTGAATATATATTGACCCTGAATTACTTTCGCCACTTAATCTATCTCTTTTGATTAAATAATCAACTTCATGAAACAAATCTTCTGTTATATCGTAACCGACAGAAGTTTTTGCACCTAAAGAATCTTTAGAATATTTTTGTTCTCCATTACCAAAACCACTACCTTTACCATCATGATTTTCAAAAAAATTTACACCAAGAGATAAATCTTTATCTAGAAAATTAGGATCAGTAATGCCAGCATAATAGCTAGTACTTTGTTTACCAACCTGCACACCAGCATTTAAATATTTGCCTGTACCAAGAAGGTTCCTTTCCAAGAAAGATATGCGAGCAAATGGACCACCAGAAGTATTGTAGCCAAGATCCAGTCCAATAGATGAGGTGGATTTTTCTTCAACATCAATATTAATGTCATACCTATCTTTTTTACTAGTAGGAGAGATATTTAGCAAAAGCTTATCAAAATAGTCTAAATTACGAATATTCTGCTCTCCTTTTTCAATCTTAATACGATTATAAATATCACCTTCTTGTATTTTTAGCTGACGTCTAATAACGTGATCCTCAGTTTTAAGATTGCCATTTATGTTAATTTTATCAATAAAAATCTTCTCCGCATTATCAACTACAATAACAACATCTACCGATCTAGCTTCTCTGTTTGGATTAAGATCAGGATATACTTCAACTTGTGGATAACCGTGAGCACCCAAGTAATCTGATATTTTTTCACAAATAGATTCCATCGATCCAAGATTAAATGTTTCACCTTTTCTTTGAGTGATAAATTTCTCAACTTCCGAGGTTTTGACATTTGATAACTTGTTATTAACAGTAATATTAGCAAATTGATATTTATCACCTTCATCAATTGAATAAGTTAAAACAAAACCCTCTTTAGTTGGTAATAAATCAGCCGTAACAGAAATTATACTAAAATCAGCAAATCCGACTGAATTATAAAATTTAGAAAGTAGATGTTTATCATATTCTATTCTATCAGGATCATAAGTATCATTAGTATCTAAAAACCTAAACCACTTAGATTCCTTAGTCATTATGATAGATCTTAGTTCAGAATTAGAGTAATGAGCATTTCCTGCAAAATAAATAGATTCCACAGCAGTTTTCGGTCCTTCAGTTATTTGAAAAATAACATTAACCGCATTATCTCCTTTAGTCTCAATTTTTGACTTAACATCAACAGAAAATCTTCCTGAACGCTTATACATTTCTTTAATTTTTTCAACATCAGCTCTAAGCTTTGATTTTCGCAAAGATTCGCCAGCTACTGTTGATATCTCATTTGCAAGCATGGAAGATTTTATCTTGGAATTACCAACAAAACTTACTTTACTAACAAAAGATGTTTCTTTTACAAAAATTTTTAAAATGCCATCATTAAAATTAATAGAAATATCCTCAAACAGAGAAGTCTCATACATTCTCTTAATTGCTTCACTTTGAGATTCCAAAGAATAATTTTGTCCCTCGTGAAAACCACTATATTCTTTGATTGTGGATATTTCTATTCTTTGATTTCCATCAACAATAATTTTACTTATCTTCCCATCTGCAAACGCATTTGAAAAAATGCCCAAAGATATAAATAAAAAAACTAATCTTACCACTTTATTCACAAAATCCTCTTGTAACAAACTTAGTTCAAAACCAAGATTAACAACATAAAACAAAAACAACAATTTTTATACCAGCTGGACAAAAAAATACAATAAGAAAAACTATTAACATCACTATAAACTATACAAATAGTACTCATTATAATATTTTAGCTCTGTAAACACTCATTCTGATTTTTACAAATTGTATATATTGCCATTAAGTTTCAATCTAAATAACCAGAATATATCTAACACTATATGACAGATATTATTACAAATTTCTTTTTAAGCTTTAGTCACGATACTATTATCATCCCCTTTGTTATAATGGGTTACATATGGTTAGATAGAAAATTATTTTTTAATGCTATATGTATAATATTATTCAGTATTATATTTAACTCCGCCCTTAAAATTACCTTTCAAATTCCTTTATCACCACTTCTTAATAAAGAAGGATTTGCTTTCCCAAGCGGACATATGCAATCTTCAGCTGTATTATATGGATGGATCTTATTGCATACACAGAATTTATTCTACAGAGCATCAATAATAATAGTGCTTTTTGGGATTGCCTACAGTCTAGTAAATCGTGGGTATCATAATTATTATGATATTTTAGGAGCCGCTTTCTTTGCTTCATTATTACTAACATCATATTACAAGATATCGCAAATAAATCAGGCTATTTTAGCAAAAACTGTTGTTATAATCGCCACTATTATGATGATCTATATTGGCATTAGATATAACCAAATCGCAGAACATTTATGGATAGCCTATTATGGATTAATTGGGATCACAATATCCGAGCAAATCTTTAGTGAAAACCAATCTCGTGAAAAAATATTAGACAAGTTGTTATCTACCATTACCTGCTTTACCATCATACTAATAACAGAAGCTCTATTTTCAACACAAAAACTCTCCACTCTACCAGAGTTTTTATATCAAATAAAATGGGCAATTATTACTTTTAGTATAACGTTTGCTAAAATTGTTCCAAATCTTGTCAGAAAATATCTTCACAAATAATAATTATCAATCTAAATCATTTAGCTACAATCTCTAATATCTTCTTATCCATGGTACCATCTTGTAAATCTTCCATAAAATTGATATCTAAAGCATGAACTAGAAGTTTATTATCTTCTGTACTGAGAGTAACAGTTCCAGGAGTTAGAGTTATAGAATTAGCATAAACAACAACAGCTAACTCCGTACTCTGGGCAGAAATAATCGGTTCTATTGATGGATATATAGCAATATTTCGGCGCCAAGCAATTTTAGACACAGAAATTGAAGATTTTATTATCTCCCACATCAACCAAAATATATATTTTATAGATTTAAAAAAATTAAAACTAAATTTTTGAGGTAACAGAGATAATCGATCAGCAAGATAAAACGTAAGAACTGGCGCTAATATTGAAAAAATTATACTTATGGCATCAAATTTTACTCCCACAAGCCCAACCCAAACAAACAAAAATCCTAATAATGATATAATTTTTTTAGTTCGCATTATTACTTTTTTTTTGATTTTTAACTATAGACATGAATGGTAGTAGTAATGTGCTTAGACAAAACATGCAAGCCACAATAATATATATATTATTAATGGCAATAATCAAAGCTTCTCGATTTATTATATTATTCAATAATGTATAAGCAGCAAGCTCAGGATCATTCACTCTATCAGCTACAATCTCTTTTAAAAACCCTAAATTCTCTTGTACCATAAGAGATGTAATAGGTATATTCTCTTTCATATTTTGCGCAAATATATTAGATTTTGCAATCATCAAGCTATTGATAAATGCAAGACCTATAGCACCGCCAAGATTACGTGTTAAATTATATAAACCACTAGCATTTTGTACTTCTTCTTTAGACATTGTTCCCAAAGCCAAATCATTTATTGGCATAAAACAAAACATTAACGCAATTCCTCTAACCATTTGCGGGAAAAACAATTCCCAAAATTGCGATTCAGCCGTTAAAAAACTATTCAAATAACAACCCAACCCAAAGGCTAAGTATCCGATAGCAAGCATAATTCTTTTGTCTAGTCCAGAATCAAAAACTTTTGCTGCCAAAGGAGCTGAGCATAATTGAAAAGATCCTGTAACAATCATTGTTACACCTATTTGCAAAGTATTAAAACCAGCTACCGAAAACAAAAATAAAGGCAAAAGATACACCGAACAATAAAGTCCAATACCAAGAATAAAAGAATATACACAGCCAAAAGAAAAATTCCTATTCCGAAAAGCTCCAAGATCTACTATTGGGCTTGAAAATCTAAGCTCCCTAATTATAAAAGATACAAAACCTATAACTACTAATATAGATAATAACAAAATATTTGCATCATCTAGCCAATCTTTCTTATTCCCCTCCTCCAACACATACTGCAAAGATCCAAGAGTTATAATCATCAAAAACACGCCAAGAAAATCAAAATTGCCAAGTAATTTGGGGTTTGGTTTATCAAAATCTACATATAAAAACACTGTAGTACATACGAATATCCCTGGTATTACATTCAGCAAAAACATAAAATGCCAAGATATATTTTCTGTTATATATCCACCAAGAGTCGGTCCAAGAGTTGGCGCTAAAGTCACTACAAGACCAATAATCATACTCACTTTAGTCCGCATTTCTTTTGGGAAAATAATAAAAACAGCTCCAAAAGCAGTAGGGATGAGGGCTCCGCCGAAAAATCCTTGCATCGCTCTAAAAACAATCATGGACTCAATGTTCCACGCAAGAGCGCACATCACACTCATAATAGTAAAACCAAGAGCAGCTATGAAATACAAGATTCGAGTTGATAATAATTTTGCCAAAAATCCAGTAACTGGGATAATTATTACTTCTGCTATCAAATAAGATGTCTGTATCCATGATAACTCATCACCAGAAGCTGACAAACCAGCCGCTATAACCGAAAGAGAGCTAGCAACTATTTGTATATCCAAAATAGCCATAAACATCCCTATTATCATAGCAAAAAAAGCTATAATCTGCTTAGGTTGCACTTTTACTTGAGCTGAATCTAACACTATTTTTAATTATTGAATTTAGACTTGATCTAAAATTTATAACCCCTTTTAAAGTTTACCGCAAATTATTTTTTTAACCTCAATTTAATTAAAATTAATTCTCTAATCACAGGAAGTATTATTATAGTTTTTTATAAAGTTATTATTAAGTAACAATTTTATAAACTGCTTCTTAGTTTCCAAAGTGATTTACGAGATATTTTAAGGCGCTCCACTATAAAATCTGATATTACTTGATCATCCACTTTTTCTGCTTCTATTAGCACAGACTTTAATATTTTCTCTATGATTATATAGTCATTTATAAGAGCTGTAATCATTTGATTAGCAGAAGACATTTCATTGGCAGGATTAATACTTACCTTTGGATAAGGGGAATTTAACGTAAACAAAGCAGGCACCTTTTGACCCAATCCTCGAATCAACTCGGCTGTAGTATCTATAGATTCTGCTAAATCTTGATATTGTTCTTCAAAAAGCAAATGAAGAGAAGCAAATTCAGGTCCCTCTACATTCCAGTGATAATTTTGTGTTTTAAAATACAAAGCATAGCTTTCAATTAACAAAACCTTCAAAGATTCAACCATTGATTTATTATTCATCTTACCCTCTTTTTTTACAATAATAAACAAAATGTTTATTATTTAAAGTTTAGCATAATAAATTAAACCTTTAAAAAGAATTCTTTAATCTCGATAGAGTTTTTTAACTATATATAGTTTTTTCAACCAGAGTAATATTTTTAAATTGACAATAATTCATCATCTGTATAGTGTCTCTCTCTAGTTATTGCTTTATAGCGCCTCTGTGGTGGAATTGGTAGACACGACAGATTCAAAATCTGTTGCTCCTAGAGTGTGCCGGTTCAAATCCGGCCAGAGGTACCATTAACTATGTTCTTATCCAACATGAAAACTTATGTTATGAATGTGGATTTCTTTCTAGAATTTTATACCGCAAGCAATATTAGATAGTTTAAACTCTTCAAAATCAAAGTTTTTGGGCAATGAACCGACAATAGATAAGGTTGGCTCTGAAATAAAAATCTTCTTAGCAGAGGCTATTAAATCACTTGTTTTTGTTTCCATTATAACCTTAATAACTTCATCAGTAGGAAAATATTTTTTAAAAAGCGCAAAGTTCTTACCAATCTCTTCTGATTTATACTCAGACCTCTCTTCTGCCATCAGAATACTGGTTTTGATCTGAGATTTCGCTCTTTGCAACTCTTCTTCAGATATATTTTCTTGTATTTTTTGTATTTCTCCCATCAAACTATTAAGTAATTTATTCACATTTTTATGATCAGTACTAGCGTAAATACTAAATATGCCACTATCATAATAGGAACTATTAAAACTACCAACAGAATAAGCAAGACCAAGTTTTTCTCTAATTATTTGAAACAAACGTGAAGATAAACCACCACCTAAAATTACGGATAAAATTTGCGCATAATAAAATTCAGTTATGTTTGAATATGGCACACTTTCAAAACCAAGAGCTATAGATGTTTGCTCTAAAGTTTTTTTTGTATGTTGAAATCCTCCTTTATAAACAGCTGGAACTAATTTTTGCCTAGAAGCAGAAGAGAAAGGTAAAAAATATTTTTCAGCAAAATTTGTTACCTTATTATGCTCAATATTCCCTACTACTGAAATGTAAATATTCTCAGCATTGTAATGTTTTTCTAAAAAACGTATAAAATTTTGTTTCTGAAATTTAGCCAAGTTTTCCACTTCACCCAGTATTGACCTACCGATAGATTGATCCGGAAAAGCTAGTGAATAAAATTTTTCATAAACAAGATCATCTGGATTATCATTAACCGCAGCTATTTCTTGCGTAATAATATTTAATTCTTTTTCTATATCAACTTGAGAAAATACGGAGTTTTGCAAAATATCAGCCAGAATTTCAATAGCTTTATCAAAATTCTCATTTAAAACCTTACTATAATATACTGTTTGTTCACGGCTTGTATAAGCATTGAAATAACCACCAATCATATCAAATTCTTCAGCTATTTTTTTAGCGCTTCGGGTTTTTGTGCCTTTAAAAGCCATATGCTCAAGAAAATGAGAAATACCAGCCTCTTCATCAGATTCATACCTACTACCAACTTTAACAATAATATTTATTGAAACCGAATTTACATGCGGCATATTGAATGTTACAATATTTATGCCATTAGCTAATTTGCTATTTTGAAAACTCATAATTGCTGAATCTCTGTTATATTAATCTGATTAAGAATATTAGATAAATTCCCCTGGACAATCTTAATATCATAATTTTTTATTAATCTCAAGTAAGCTGAATATGCTAAACTTCTAGCTAGCAACTCATCCAAAATTAATATAGATATTTTATCCGCCAAATCCTGACTTGATTCTATTTGAGTTAATAAAGCATCGCTCTTATCTCTTAAAATTTCTGTAGGACCACCAGATTTAGTAGCAATAATAGGGGTAGAATGCTCCATTGCCTCAAGTAATATTATGCCAAAAGGTTCAGAAACAGATGGGAGGCAGAAAATATCTATCTCATCAAAAAACTTATTTTTATCTTCAATCCACCCCAAAAACACAACCTCTTCAGAAAGATTAAAATCAATGACTAATTTTTTTAAAGCAGCTTCTTCTTCTCCCGATCCACCAATCAATAATCTGATATTATAACCCTGTTTTTTGATTAAATCTATCGCTTCAATTAAATAATTAAAACCCTTTTTCCCTACAAACCGACCAAAACTACCAATAATTACAGGATTTTTATATTGCTTCTCTTTATAAGCATGAATCACCTTGGTCATATTAGGTGATTGAAAAATCTTTTTCCTATCAAAACCATGATTAACTAAATAATCTATTAAAATATTGGTTATAGAAATAATATAATCACATTTCTTCAGAGTTTTTATTTTATAATTATGAGCAATACCAATTAGAGGAATATATTTTGGTTTAAAACTATAAGCAAAAGAAATAGCCCTATTGCCATGAGATAGAATTACATCTGGTTTATAAATAATTATAAGTACAAATAAATATATTTTAGAAAAAATACACCATTGTAATAAATTTGGTAATTTTATACTTCCCAATAATGTTTTATTTATTTTTGCAAAAACACTTGTTATGTTAATAACTTCGTGTCCTTCATTAGTTAAAGCAATAGAATAATCAAGAAAAGATTGCTGAATACCACCTAAGTCTCTTGACATCATAATATTAAATATTCGCATTTTGAGCCTTTAATTTTGTATCTTTTAACTTCCAAAGATCTTTGATCGGTAATATTTTGAAATCGACAGATTAATTAAGAATGCAGAAAATTTAGGTTTCTAACCTCAACACCAAGTTGTTTTCGAACCTCTTGCTCATTATTTTCATTATTTATACTAACAAAAACCATCCTGCCTTTGCCAAATCCAAAATCATTTTTAAAATCGTATATTGTACCTAAAACTATTAATTGGTTACTATCAATTAAATCTTTATACTTATTGATGGCTAAATTAACCTGATTATTAACATTTTCAACAATTGCCAATTTTAGATCAGTTTGAGATAATTTTAATGATTTTAATTCTTTATCTATAGATTTGATATTAGTTGGTTTACCAGATAGAACAGATTGCACTGCACCACAAGCAGAATGACCAATAATTAGCAAAAATGGTGTTTTAAGAATTCGAACTCCAAAATCTATGGAACCCTCACAAGTGCTTATTTGATTACCAATATTCCTTACGGCAAAGACACCATTTTGCGGTGTTTTGTCAAAAGATTCCATCTGAACCCTAGAGTCAGAGCATTTAAGCACAGTGGCTCTAGGGGTTTGGTCGTTTCTAAAACTATCAAAAAAAGCTTCGCCATGTTCACAGGCAAATGCTAAATTAGTATCAAATATGTTATTTAAGAAAGTAATCAAATGCACATTATTAGATAACTTCATAAAATAATTAACTCTTAAAATTCAGCAATTTTTGGTGGAGCCAGGGGGAATCGAACCCCCGACCTTTTGAATGCCATTCAAACGCTCTACCAACTGAGCTATGACCCCCTTTTTACTCAAATTCATTATAAATAAACATACTCTATTTGCAATAGAGTTGTTGAATTTGAGATAATAGTAAAATATATATTTAGGTTACTCATAAAAAGATAAAATTTCAATGAAAAATAACGGTGCCATAGAATTAACTAATAAGTTAAATAAAACTTTTGCTAGAAGAATAGGCAAAAGACTTTCCGATTACAACAAAGAACTACTCGAAAAAGTGCTACCAAAATATGTATTTTCTAATAAAAATTTTTCTGCAAACTCAAAAGAGAAAAAATTTTTAGAAATTGGCTTTGGCATGGGGGAGCATTTATTTCATCAAACCACTTTAAATCCAGATAATTTATATGTTGGTGTTGAGGTTTATTTAAATGGCGTAGCAAATTTTTTAAAACTAGCTGCACAAAAAGATAACAACAATTTTTTTATCTGGCCAAACGATTTAGACATGATATTGCAAGATATACCAGACCGTTCCCTCGATGGAATTTATATCTTATTTCCTGATCCATGGCATAAAAGAAGATATTTAAAAAAACGCCTCGTAAATCAAGATAGACTTAATATTTTTAAAATAAAATTAAAAATAGATGGTTTTATAATTTTTGCTTCCGATATAGAAGATTATTTTAAAGATGTAAAAAAATTATTCTCAGAAGATAAGCAATTAATAATGAATAATAATTTTCTGATTCCACATAAAGGTTATATAGAAACAAAATATCACCAAAAGGCTACAAAAGAAAATAGAATAGCTAGATTCATTCAAGCAAGGCTACTTTCGTTATAATTTATCTTGTTGTTTTTTGAGAAGAGACTTGAATTCCGAAGATAATATAGAAAATTCCACCGAATCAAACCCCTTATAGGGAATAAAAATTATAGCGACTTTAGTTAAATTAAGATCCGCATCATTAAGCATTATCCGCATTAAATGCCTTATCCTACGCTTAATTTTGTTTCGAACACAAGCACTCTTGGAAATTTTTTTACTTACTTTCATACCCAAGAAAGTAGGGCTTAATGACTCAGCATTAATTAGGTCAAAGCCTTGAGAAACAATCACTATAAAGTATCGAGTTGACAGCTTTTTACCACGAAGATTTACTAAGTTAAACTGTTTTTGATTCTTTAAAGAATTCAGAGACACAAATTTATGCAGTTAATTTTTTTCTTCCTTTGGCTCTACGATTTTTTATAACTGATCTACCACCAACAGTCTCCATTCTTGAACGAAAACCATGTCTTCTCTTTCTTACTAATCTACTAGGCTGAAATGTACGCTTCATGTTATTTAAATATTATTTTTTGCAAATATACTAAGACGTAATTTAGTAAAAATTATCTTACTTGTCAATATAAATTCAATATAAATATTGACAGCAGATTTTATATCACTAATTTTAAAGGTGATAATATTTATCAACTTTTTTACAAAAATAAAATGATGGAAAGCTTAATAGCTCTATACGAGACTGATTTATCAATTTTACACAATATATGGCATTATACTATTTTAAACATCTCTGGTAACGAGATAAAAATTAGCAATATTGCTATAGCCTTAATATTATTCAGTACTGGAATCAAATTTTCAAAAAAAATCAGTAAAGTTACTTCATCATTAATATTAAAAAAAATAAATCATGATCGTTCTATGATACATAATCTAGAACGGATAATTCTGTCTATATTTTTTGGAGTGACAATGCTACTTTCGTTACAAGTAGCAAACATACCTCTTAATATATTCGCATTTGTCGGAGGAGCAGTTGCTATTGGCTTTGGTCTTGGTGTTCAAGGGGTAGTAAATAACTTAATTAATACCATAATAATTATGGTAGAAAAACCTATAAAAGTTGGAGATATTGTAGAGATTGAAGATACTATTGGAGTGCTAACCTTAATAGGTGCAAGATGTATTCACATAAATAGCTTTAATTCTGGCGAAGTATTGATTCCCAACACAATATTGATGCAACATAAATTATCCAGATGGTCCTGCAATGATAATATCGCATATATAATTTATATTAATGTGCAAAAAACTAATAATTCTAAGATTGACCATAATTTCATTATTCAACAACTCAAAATAGTTATTGATGAATTAGGCTCTTTAGTAGTAAAACAGGAATCTAAAATCTATTTAACAAAAATTTCTGACACAGAAGATCAATTTTGTTTACAGTTTTACTGTAATATAAAATCTTTTAAAGAACATATATTGATAAAAGATAAGGTAAATTTTGCATTACTTAAACATCTGGACATGCCTTTTAAATTAGAATATTCTAAAAACCTAGGATAAATAATTCAGAAACAATTCTTGACCAACATTACCAGATTACTCTATGTATTATATTCTATTTTTATTTATTACTATCACTACGATTGCCCTGCTACTAGGATTAGTATCTATGGCAAAAGGTAATAAACTCAATAAACACTTAGCAACAAAATTAATGAGTTTAAGAGTTATATTTCAAGGATTAGCACTTGCAACTCTCTTAGTGATTTACTTTTTGAGCGGCAAATAAACTCATTTTCTATGCAATATTTCAGAAAAATTAATATCCACAGAAATAGTGCATAACTATGTGAATAATGTGTGATATTGGCATGTAAATCCAATAGCTATTTAGAAAAACCTTATATTGATTAAAAAATGGGCATCATCTCAAAACTGGCATGTACCCAATGAATCAAAACAAACTATTAAGTTAATTCGTATAATGAGAATTAAACTATAGCCATGATTATTATTTTGTGCATAACTTTAGTAATATATACTAAATAACAGAGCTAAATGGGTTCTATCTTGTATAATTACTCTTCTCTAAGGCAAGCCTTAAATTTGACCCTAACCCCATCTATGATAAGTTTATTAACATTGTTAATATCCTCTTCGTTGAGTGTTTTATTATCATCTTGAATAATTACTGAGATAGCAATGGACTTCTTACCTTTTTCTATTTTGTTACCATGATATACATCAAACAAACTAACATTTTTAATCAGATTTCTATCTATGTTTTTTATAAAACTTAGAATCTCACCGATTTTTTGAGATTCCTCAATAATAAAAGCATAATCACGATTTATCATTTGATAATCCGATATTTTTAACTTGGATTTTTTTCCGAATTTTTCTTTAGTAATGGGTAATTTTGACAGATCCATTTCAAAAGCCATAACATCACATTCAATATCAAAAGTTTTTAATATTAAGGGATGAATCTGTCCAAAATAAACAATTACATTTTTACCAAGAGATATGGTAGCAGATCGTGTTGGATGATAATAATTTGGAGCTGTGTCTTGAATTTGACATTTGTCTATTTCAAGAGAAGAATAAGAAAAAATAGATTCTAGATCTGATTTAATATCAAAAATATTAAATTCTCTAGCAATGCTATGAATGTTTTTTGGTTGATTAGCACCAATTCTAATCGCAGCTAAGGATTGAGTAGGCGTTATATTATCTACATCATTAAAAATAGGCCCCAATTCAAATAAGCTTAAATCTTTGTAGGATCTGTTAATATTATTACATGCTATCTTTAATAAGTTTGGCAATATAGATGGCCTCATATAATCAAGATCTGAACTAATTGGATTTTGCAACGTTAATTCGTCTTTTAACTCAGAAAACAACTTAGCCTTTTTGCTATCCATGAAAGACCAGCTTATTACTTCAGTATAACCATTACTTGCAAGTAATCTTTTTATATCCAAAAATCTTCTCTGCTCTCGATTTATGATTTTTTGTACATTATTTACAGGAAGTGGTACAAGTGGTATTTTATCATAGCCATATATTCTAACTATTTCTTCAACAATATCTTCTTTAATCGATACATCATAACGCCAAGATGGAATCGTGATTTCTATCTTATCTTTTTGATTATTACAATAAAATCCTAATTTATGAAGAATAGCTATAATTTCTTCTTCCTGAATATTAAATCCAGCTCTTGAAACAAAAAAATCAAAAGGAAAATCAATAATTCTTGTTGGTAATTTATTATTTCCAGCAATTTGAGTTACGGAGCATTCTCCACCACAAATCATCAATATTAAATTAGTAGCATAATCTAAAGCTTTAAGTGTAAACTCTCTATCAACATTACGCTCAAAACGATAACGAGAATCTGTATCAATCATCATTTTTCTACCTGTGCGCGTGATATAACTACTATCAAAGCAGGCAGCTTCTAAAAAAATTCTATTAGTAGATTCATTACATGAACTATTCTTCCCACCAATAATACCAGCAAGACAATGTATTGCCTGATTATCTCTTATTACTATATCCCCTAAGTTAAGCCCATATTCTTTATCATTTAAAGCAACAAATTTTTCTGTTTCATCTAAAATATTAACACTCAAATTACCTTTAATTTTATCAGAATCATAAGCATGCATAGGCTGACCAAAGGAATATGCTATATAATTTATAACATCAACTATGGCAGAAATAGAAGCACCCCCTATATTTTCAAGATATTTTTGAAGCCATCTTGGACTTGCTTGATTTTTTAGATTTTTGATTTCTCTGATAGCAAAAAATGGGCAAGCTTCCTCATTTAAAACCATTAATTTTGTATCCGAAGAAAAACCCTCTTTAATAACAGGAATTTCCAAAGGTTTTAACACCCCCATCCCTGACGCTGCTAAATCTCTTGCAATACCATATACACCAAGTGCATCAGCTCTATTTGGTGTAACGTTAATATAGATTACTGGATCATCAAAACCAAAATATTCCAAAATATTATTACCAACAATAGCATCATCTGACAGTTCTATTATTCCGGATGAATCACCTTTGATATTAAGCTCTTCTCTTGAACAAAGCATACCAGAACTATCAATACCACGAATTTTTGATTGCTTTATCTTGAAATTGCCATTTGGAATAATAGCACCAATTTTTGCAAGCACTACCTTGATTCCAGCTCTTGCATTACTTGCACCACAAACTATAGTAACTATGTCTGAAGATGTCTGAACTTTGCAAATTTTTAATTTATCAGCATCTGGATGATTAGTAGTTTCTAAAATTTGTGCAATTTCAAAATCCACTAGCTCAGTTCTTTTATCAATAACTTCTTCAACTTCCAAGCCAATCATAGTTAAACGATTTACTATTTCTTCTAAACTAGCATCAGTATCAAGAAAATTTTTAAGCCATAATAATGTAAATTTCATCTTGTTAACCCAGATACTATTGATGGAATATTAAGCGCAGAAAAATTATAATGATTTAACCATCTAATATCCCCTTCAAAGAATTGTCTTAAATCATTTATATCATATTTTAACATTGCAAAACGCTCAATCCCAAGACCAAATGCAAAACCCTGATATTCGTTTGAATCAATGCCAACATTCTGTAGTACTTTTGGATGAACCATACCACAACCAAGCACTTCAAGCCATTTATCATTTTTATCCATTCTAATATCTACTTCTGCAGATGGTTCAGTAAATGGAAAAAAACTTGGTCTAAATTGCACCTCAATATTAGCATTTTCAAAAAAATTCTTGATAAAATCAATTATAATATATTTTAAATGTCCCATATGAATATTCTTATCTACTACCAAACCTTCAATTTGATGAAACATTGGCGCATGAGTCATATCCCAATCAGAACGATAAGTTCTGCCAGGAGCTATAAAACGAAATGGCGGTTTTTCTTTTTCCATTGTTCTAATTTGTATAGGAGAAGTTTGGGTCCTGAGAAGCTTTGTTTTACTAGATGTTTTTTTTAAATAAAAAGTATCATGCATCTGACGAGCCGGATGATCTTCTCCAATATTTAGAGCTGTAAAATTATACCATTCATCTTCAATATCTGGTCCGTCTTTAATCTCAAATCCATATTTAGAAAATACTTGAAACAACTCTTCAAGGCACTGACTAATAGGATGAATACCACTATTTCTAATTTTCTTTGCTGGGATTGTAACGTCTATTCTTTCTTTTTCAAATCTAATATCCAGTTCCTTTTTTTCTAGAATTTGACTTCTTTCTGCTAAAATTTGTAAGATTTTTTCTTTTATACCATTAATTCTTTGCCCCACCTCTTTTCTATCTTCTGGTAATAACTGTCCAAGCTTCTTCATTTCTTCAGTTATAAAACCAGATTTACCAAGATATTGAACTCTTATTTTTTGTAAATCATCAAGATTTTCCGAAGATTCAACTACTTTTTGCACCAAAATTATTACTTCTTCTAGCATCTTCAAAAAACTTAAATTTAATTAAAAAATCAGAATAAAGTATTTCCGTTCAAAAAACAAGATTTGACTTTAATAAAATTATTGAAATTTTATTAAAAAAAGACTAAATTAAATCAAAGTTTTTCATCAATAATTATAAAATAATGCCTTTTGAATTTGATATAACCGACAATGCAGCCCTACGTATTTCTGAGCTTATAGCGAATGAATCAAACAACAAAATAGCTCTTAGAGTCGCCGTTGATGGCGGTGGATGTTCAGGTTTTATGTATAACTTTAATTTAATTGACAACATTAATGATGAAGATTTTATTTTAGAAAAACATGGGGTGAAAATTGCGATAGATCCTTTATCACAAAATTTTTTAACTAAATGTAGATTAGAGTTCATTGAAGAATTAGGTAGCGCTTATTTTCAAATATCAAATCCTAATGTCACGGCAAAATGTGGTTGCGGTAATTCATTTAACATTTAACAAAAAATCTATTAAGTTTTCAGCTGAAATGATTATTTCTTCTTTTTTCTCTAGATTTTTTAGTTTAAAATTATTATTTTGAACTTCTTCAATACCAGCAAATACAATATAATTAGCATTATTTTTCAAAGCTCTTTCCATTCTTTTTTGAATCTTGCCTTTTAGCTCGATTGATATTGGAATATATTTTGATCTAAGAATATCAGCTAGTTTGATAATATAATCTTCAGATTCTTCACCAATTGGTATTAGATAAATAGGGGCTATTTTTTTAACATGATAATTTTTTAATAACATCATTAAGGCTAAACGCTCAACACCTGATGCAAAACCACTAGCAGGTGTAGGAGAACCGCCCATTAACTCGCAAAGATAATCATAGCGACCACCACCAATCACAGTACTCTGAGCACCTAATTTGTCAGTTGTAAATTCAAATGCTGTATGGCAATAATAATCAAGACCTCTAGCTAGCCTTGGATTAACTTTGTAGTTAATCTTTAAAATATCTAAATATCTTAATACTTGATCAAAGTAATTTTTTGCTTCTTTGGTGTAATAATTAATGATTAATGGAGCACCTAATGATATTTTTTTATCATTTTCATCTTTCGAGTCAAGTATTCTAAGAGGCGTGTTTTTAATTAATCTTTTTTTACTATCACCTGATAAATCATTCTCATATTTTAGAAAATAATTAGTCAAAGCATCTTGATAAGAAACCCTTGAATCTTTGCATCCAAGTGAATTTATTTCCAATGTTATATCTTCAATTATATTCAGTTCTTGCAGCAAATGAACTGCAAGTTTTATAATTTCAGCATCAGAATATGGATAATTTGATCCTATATGCTCATAATTAATTTGGTAAAATTGTCTTTGCCGACCAGCTTGAGGGCGGTCATATCGAAATACAGGACCATGAGAGAATAATTTCAACGGTAGTTTTTGTTGCAAGCCATTGGAAATAAAAGCTCTCATAATTCCTGCAGTAAATTCCGGTCTAAGAGCTATGCTTTCAGCATTCCTATCTAAAAAACTATACATCTCTTTACTAACAACATCTGAAGTCTCGCCAAGGGTACGATCAAAAACCCTAGTATATTCAACTATTGGAGTGGAAGCACCTTCATAACAATATAAGTTACTAATTTTTTGGGCTATATTTATAATATGATTATGAAGCGCAAAATCTTCGCCAAAAAGATCTTTCATCCCTCTTAATGGTTGCAATTTCTCTGTCATAAAGATACTTATTTGCTACCATTAATATCATCATCATGCACCTTATCAACAATCTGCTCCTCAGGAACAGATTCTTCCTGAGGAATTTCATTAGGAAGTTCATTTACAGCCGTCTGCAATTCTTCTTGAGTTAGCTCTGTATTAAATCCACCCAAAAACTTAAGTATATTAGAATTAGTAATCAGATCTAAAAATGATTTATCATTGATTTTTAAATTCAAATTCTTTAATTCAAAAATAAAATCTGTTTCCATTTTGTCACCCGCTTCTAAATTTTGGTTTTTACTAAAAACTTTCAAAGCGTCAAATCCATTATTTTCAACATTAGAAACAAGTTTCTTCATCATAACTACACTATTATCATCACTTACCATTTGCGCTACCAAAGGCAATACTACTTCATTAGCAAATTTTGTATTTACCTTAATTAATTTATCAGGATCAGATAAGGTAAAAATTCCAGTATATGACTCTGGGTTTTTACTATCTATAGATAAATTCATATCATATTCATTCACACCAAAATGCAAGTCAGTATGAATCTCAGATTCTTGAATTTTGTAAGATAGATTAGCGCTTAAATTGATATTTTTTAAACCCACAACACTATCAGCTAGATTTGCAAAATCAGCAGCTACAAATTCCTTGATTTTTAGATCATTTTCAACGTGGTATTTATTAAATGCCTCGGCTAAAAATTCTGAAACAAGTTTTGTTATTTCCAGAGCTTGATCTTTCGTGTAATTTTTAACATCGGCAACATCAATATTAGCTTTTACTTCTTTAGAATCTCCAGACAAACTAATGGATACTTTATTATTGATTAAATTATTATTATAAGACGTGTCTAGTTTAAGATCAAATAACTCTTTATTAATATCAAAATTTTCAACTAGCTTGGATGTTAACTCTGCAATACTGATATTCCCCTGAATAAAACTATACATATTTTCTAAATGTTTTTTATCAGCATTTACTACAAGATTTGCATTAGTTTCAACAATAGAACCACCCCAAAAAGTCAAATTATAATTATTGGAAAGATCACGAACAAAATCCTTAAATTTTTTATCTTTTTGAGAGAGAGATACATCAGGCAACTGAAACATTTTCTCTGCCAATAAGTTTGACCAATTAAAGAACCCAATAGTAGCTTTTGCACCTTTTGTATTGGTTTTTACTGTCAATAAATATTGATTTGTCTTTTCATCTAGTTTTCCCATAATTTCATAAAACGAACCATGATCTGATACAAGAATTGAATTATCAATTGCTCTTAAAACAGTCGCACCATCAATATTCCAAGTTATATGAAAAATGTCTTTATCATCTTTTTTGTTAAATGCAAAAGATGGGTTTTCTATAAAAACCTCGGTTTCTCCAGTTCCAACAGAAAGTTTTTTAGCACAAAAAGAAAGTTTACTAGTAAATGGATTATAAAAAACTGAAATTTTATCTAACTTAGCTTGAAAAAAATCAGATTTTGGAAAAATAGCAATATTTTCTACAATTACTGTAAACTTATATTTATGAATTTTAATATCATCCATAGCTAACTCTATCAAACCACTGTCTTTCTTCTCTTGCAACACTGGCAAATATGTTGAATGGATTTTATCTTCAAATTTATTTGCAAGTACAAACCAAATTATTCCAACTATAACAAGAATAACAACAGGCAAAATTTTCTTTTTCATATTTTTATATTATTTATATTTTTATTTGTTCAATTAGAATTTAATTTCTTTTCGTAATTTTATCATGCCAGATACATTTATCAACACAAGAATTCCACTAAGTAAACCCATCACTAGTATAATTTTTTCTTGAGAAAAATTACAGAAAAATATAAAAGCAAACACAGCATAAAGCAAATATATTATTTTACCATATTTAGGGCTTATATATTTAGCACATTTCATACCAGTTGTTAAATAAGCAATTAGCGTTGTGAATCCAGCAAAAAATAGTAACAAAGTAACAAATAAATCGCTATATGGAAAATAATTCGCAATTGTTTTAGATACAATGCTAGTTTCATTTAAGTGGTTCAATTTATACCAGGCACCAGTTACGCCAAGCATAGTATTGGTTAAAACACAGATGAAAGTATCGGTAAATAAAGCATAAATAGCCAGTGTAGCTTGTTTTTGAGGATTGATTATATTAGTTTCACTTTGCACTATTGAATCATAACCTATACCTATATCGCCAGAATAAACAGTTTTAGACATTCCGTGATAAGTAGCCAAAATCATACTACTACCAATAAATCCACCTATAGGTCCTTGTCCGGCAAAAGCTGAATTGATAACAGTGCTAAAAAACTCTGGCAGAATATATATGTTACTTCCAATAATATATAAGGCTACAAAAACATATATGATCATAAAAATCGGCATTATAACAGTACAAATACTCGCAAGCCTCTTGACTCCACCAATAGAACTGTACAAAACCAACACTAATAATACTATAATTACTGCCATTCTGTTAAACTCAAAACTATGCTCTATTCTGTCAACAAGCACAAGAAATTGATAAGTTTCAACACCATATAGACATATCAGAAAGGCAGCAAAGCATGATATATAATTATTTTTAAACGCATCTCGCAAATAATACATTGGACCACCGTCAAAACCACCTTCATTATTCCTTACACGATGTTTGACACCCAAATATATTTCCGAGTATTTTATTAACATTCCAAATACCGAGGCTATGATAGTCCAAAAGATACTTCCAGGTCCTCCTATCATTAAAGCAGTGCTGATACCAACTATATTACCAAGCCCTACCATTCCCCCAACAGACGAAAAATATAATTTGATAGGGTGAATACCAATTCTATTTTTATTTGCACCATCTAGTAAAATATCTTTTATATTTTTTCTAAAATTAAAAATGGCTTTAAATTGAAAACCTTTAGATATTATTGTAAAATATAGCCCCGTAGCACAAATAATTATCCATCCTATGTAACTCCAGTAGAAAGTATTTAGCGAATCAATAATGTTGAATAAGTAGTCCATAATATTTTTATCCTTTGTTAATTATATGTAGTTTTTAAAAATCATTGAAATCATCAAGGACGCTTTCGAACCACAAAAAATTTGAAGATAATAAAAAGATAAATGAAAAATGTTATAAGGGAATTTTTATACATGAAAACAATTTTAGAAATAATTTTTGAATGAGTAAATCTCTAAAGAGACGAAATTAAATTAAAATATGTTTTCGCTTGATCATAATATTTATATAAAAAAAATATAGTTACAAATTGTGTTATATCATAATTTAAAAAAAGATCCAGAAAATATTTTAGACTAAATGCAAAGGAATTAATTTAGTAGGAATTTTTGCATCTGGTGGTCTTATGTATAATGGTTCTATATTACCAAACTCGCCTTTTTTTATTCTATCATCAGCAGCTTTACAAATTTGCGTAGCATTGATTCTAGTAAAACGTGGCAAGATAGTTATATTTGTAATATTTTTTATTTGATTATATATTTCACATACACCACTTCCTGCGCAAATAATTCTTTCATTATTATGATTCGCAAATAAAATAGAAATTTGATCAATATCGATTATTCCATAATTTTTCTTATTTCCAGAATAGTCAAATTCTTGGTAATATAACTGATTTCTATAAGCATTAAGTAAAATTAAAGCTTTATCGAATAGTTTTACTTGGCGCATTAATCTATAATAAGACATTTCAAAGTTTGAGATTGTCACACTTTTAATATTACTGGATATTAAAATAGCTTCTGCTACTGCTAGACCAATTCTAATACCAGTAAAACTTCCCGGTCCATTAGTAAAAGCAAAGTAATCGATCTGCTCATAATTATAATTTATAGATTTCAAAGCTTTCTCAATTAATGGGATCAGAGTTTCTGCTTGCATAGAAGATCTTAAGTCTTCCTCATAAGCAATAATATCCTGATCAACTGAAATAGCTACAGAACAACTATTATTGGAAACGTCAAAAGCTAATATATGATTCTTTAAATTCATATTAATATTTTAAAAACTAAATTTTATTTGTTATAATATCTATTCAAGTTAGAAAATTCAATTTAAAGAAAAAGATATGATTAATCCAGCAATATTTAGAGCCTACGACATAAGGGGTAATAGCCAAAAAGATCTATCAACTGAAATTGCCTATAAAATTGGTTTTTGTTTTGCAAAAATCGTTAAATCTGAAAATACAACGAAAGAAGCAACAACTATTTGCGTGGCTAGAGATGGACGTCTTAGCTCCGAAGAATTGTGCTCTGCTTTATTACAAGGAATCAAAGCAGCTGGAGCAAAAGTTACTTACATAGGTTTAGTTGCAACTCCAACATTATATTTTGCTGACAAAATATTTTCTGCTGATGGTAGTATTATGGTTACTGGTTCACATAATCCTAAAAATGATAATGGTTTTAAAATCTTAAAAAACAACTCCCCTTTTTTTGGTTTAATGCTTCAAGAATTAAAAATAATGATAGAAAAATTTGATTGGGAGGATATCGAAATAAAAACTAGTCACAAAGAAGAAATCATTGATACAAAAGAACAATATATAGACAGGATTATACTAAATAGAAATATTAATAAAAATTTAAAAATAGCATTCGACCCTGCAAATGGTTCTGGCGGAGAATTAACCTCAATTTTGTGTAGCAAATTACCCTGCCAAACTTTTATGATAAATGAAAAAATTGACGGTAATTTCCCTGCGCATGATCCAGACCCAACTATTGCCAAAAATTTACAACAGTTAAAGGATTATGTTTTGAAAAATAATTGTGATATTGGAATTGGTTTTGACGGAGACGCAGACAGAATAGGTGTTGTTACTAAAAAAGGAAATTTTATTGCTGGTGATCAACTACTTTGTTTATATGCAAAGGATGTAATAGCAAAAATACCAAAAGCTAAAATTATTGCCGATGTAAAAGCGAGTGGTAGTCTTTTTGATTATGTAGAGAAAATAGGTGGCATTCCCATTATGTGGAAAACAGGTCATTCTTTCATTAAAGCAAAAATGAAGGAAATAGATGCAAAACTTGCTGGAGAAATGAGTGGTCACATATTTTTTGCTGATGAATATTATGGCTATGATGACGCTTTATATGCAGCTGTTCGGTTAATCGATATTATATCAAACTCTTCTGGATCAATAGATGATATGATAGAAAAATTACCCAAAACTTACAATACCCCAGAAATAAAATTAGCCGTTAGTGATGAAACAAAATTTGCAATTATTGATAATGTAAAAACACTGATCCAAGATCAAAAGATTAATTTTATTGATATAGACGGTTTACGAGCAACCACAAAACATGGTTGGTGGCTTCTAAGAGCATCAAACACTGGTCCAGCAATTATTGCAAGATGCGAATCATCAACTGAAGAAGGTCTACAATCTATAAAAAATGATTTAAAGAAAATTCTTTTACAACATAATCTAGATTTACCAAATCAGTGATCAACAAGAGGGATAAAATTATGCAAATTATTTCAGGTTCAAGCAATAAATTACTAGCCCAAAATATTGCCAAAAACACAGGATATAAATTGCTCGAGACAAAAATTGGAAATTTTAGCGATGGCGAGATTAGAGTAGAAATCAAAGATAATATAGGGGAGAATGTAATAATAATTCAATCTACGTCTCATCCTGTAAATGACCATCTCATGGAATTATTTCTTTTGATAGACACCGCAAAAAGAGCTGGGGCAAGAAATATAATTGCTGTAATACCTTATTTTGGATATAGCAGGCAAGATCGTTGCACCTACAAACATGGACCAATATCAGCAAGCCTAGTAATCAGACTTTTAGAAGTAGCTGGTGTTACCAAAATAATAACCCTTGACCTGCACTCAAAGCAATTAGAAGGAGTGTTTAATGTACCAATTATTAACCTTGACCCATTCAGTATATTTTTTCCTTTTTACAATAATGACATAAATAATGTTGTAGTTTCTCCCGACATAGGTGGCATTTCCAGAGCTAATAATTTTAGCCTTTTTCTTGGCAAAGATTTAGTGATAATTAATAAGATTCGTAACAACCATAACGAATGCTCTATGAACAAGATAATTGGGAATGTCAAAGATAAAAAATGCATCATAATTGATGATATAGTAGATAGCGGCAACACCTTATGCAAAGCTGCTGAACTATTAAAATCAAATACCGCCTTGACCATAGAAGTATACGCTACTCATCCTGTTTTATCTGGTGATGCAAAAGAAAGAATCATGGATTCGCAAATTGATAAAATCTTCACATCAGATTCGATTTATCATAATTCTTTACCTAGTAAATTTAAAGTTACATTTATAGATCAACTAATCAGCCACTTTTTATAGATTCAAGACATTCCTACACCAGAGCATGTTTTAGTACTTCTTCAATATTTGATACTGGTATAATTTCCAATGTATTTTTAATATTTTCTGGTATTTCTTTTAGATCTTTTACATTGTCAATAGGAATCAGAACAGTTTTAACCCCTCCCCTTCTAGCTGCAAGTAATTTTTCTTTAAGCCCTCCAATTGGCAGCACTTTACCTCGCAAAGTAATTTCTCCAGTCATTGCAATATTTCTTTTTACGGGGGTTTTAGTCATGAGCGAGACAATAGTAGTGTATATAGCAATACCTGCTGATGGACCATCTTTAGGTATCGCTCCTTCCGGTACATGAAGATGGATATCTATTTCTTTATACTCATTCTCTTTTAGACCAAGTTCTTTTACCCTAGAAAGAAAACAACTATATGCCGCATCGGCAGATTCCTTCATCACATCACCAAGTTTACCAGTAGCTTTAATGCCACCCTTACCATGGAAAGAAACTGCTTCAATAGTAAGCAAATCTCCCCCTACTTCCGTATATGCAAGACCCGTAGTGTGTCCTATTTGATCTTTCTCTTCCGCTAAGCCAAATCTATATTTTTTAACACCAAGATATTCTTCTAAATCTTCTGGATTAATAGTAGCTGATTTTAAATTTTTATCTTTTAGAATTTTTGTAAGAACTTTACGAGCCAATGCTCCTATTTCTCTTTCCAAAGATCTCACCCCAGATTCTTTAGTGTAATATCTAATTAATTCTAAAATAGTCTCGTCAGGAATGATTAATTCACTAGTTTTCATTCTATGTTGTTTTAATTGCTTCTTTATCAAATGCTTCTTGGCTATTTCTAATTTTTCTTCTTCTATATAGCCGGCAATATTAATAATTTCCATACGATCAAGCAAAGCCCTAGGTAGATCATAAGAGTTTGCTGTAGCAATAAATACTATATCCGATAAATCATACTCAACTTCTAAATAATGATCAGCAAACTGTGAATTTTGCTCTGGGTCAAGAACTTCAAGCAAAGCGGAAGCTGGATCCCCTCTGAAATCAGCGCTCATTTTATCTATTTCATCAAGTAACAATACTGGATTATCAACTTTTGTTTTTTTTAGTAAACTAATAATTTTACCTGGCATTGAACCAAGATATGTTTTTCTATGCCCCCTTATTTCGGCTTCATCTCTAACCCCACCAAGAGCAAATTTACAGTATTTTCTACCCATTGACTCTGCAATGGATTTTACAAGAGATGTCTTACCAACACCAGGAGGTCCTATAAAACATAGAATCGGTCCTTTTATTTTACGAGAACGTTTTAAAACGGATAAATATTCAACAATTCTTGCTTTTACTTTTTTCAAGCCATAATGATCTCGATCTAATATTGATTCTGTTTTATCTATATCAACCAAAGTTTTTGTTCTTTTTCCCCAAGGCATTGATAATAAAGTATCGAGATAATTACGGACTACCGAAGACTCTGCAGACATTTGATTCATCATCTTAAGTTTTTTTAATTCCGCAGTAGCTTTCTCTCTTGCTTCGTCAGAAAGTTTTAGTTTTTTTATTCTTTTCTCTAAATCTGAAAAATCCGACTTATCATTACCACCTTCCATTTCTTGCTGAATGGCTTTCATTTGCTCATTTAAATAAAATTCTCGCTGAGTTTTTTCGATTTGTTTTTTTACTCTCTGCTGAATAGAATTTTCAGTTTCGCTTTGCAGCGATTCTTTAGTGATGATCTCTATAAGCATCTCTGTTTTTTTTAGAATATCAACCTGCTCAAGTAAGCTTTGCTTGAAATCGAGATTGGTTTCTAAGTGAGAAGCTATTAAATTTGTTAAATATCCAGGATTTTTTTGTTTCTCAAGAATATTTAAAACTTCTAAATTAATTCTTTTATTATTTTTGACATATTCTTGAAATAAATCTAATAAACTATTTACTGTTTGATTCAATATTTCAAGATCTGTTATTTCAGAATCAGGTAAAATCGTATAATCCGCAAGAAAAATTTCATTATCTTCAATATTTGTTAATTTTACTCGATTCATTACTTCAAGAAGAATCTTTGCATTATTATTTGGTAATTTAACCGTTTGAACTATTTTGGCTAATACTCCTACCCTAAATAAGTCATTTGTACTTGGATCTTCAATATTTTGTTTTTTTTGGGTAGTTAATAGAATATGCTGCCCATCTTCTATTTTTTTTGCAGAAAGAAGGGCCTTAAGTGATTTCTCTCTACCTATAAAAACTGGAGCTATTGTGTTAGGGAAAATTATTACATCCCTAAGAGCCAGCAACGGTAGATTTCTCTTCTCCTTGTTCATTCTTGATATTACCCTTAATAAATTATATATATATTTTTAATAGATTATAAGCTATATAATAACAAGGTCTAATAAAATCAAGTTAAGATACATATTTTATTATATAATTTATTACTTCAATTTGACTAAAATGTAAAAACTAAAACAGGACTTCACAGTGCAAACTCCAGATATGGTTGCAAAAGCCCACATAAGAATTAATAATCATATACATAACACCCCTCTTTTATACTCCGAAACATTAAACAAAATGCTAGGAAGTGAAATATATTTTAAAATGGATGTTATGCAAAAAACAGGATCTTTTAAATTAAGGGGCGTACTTAACCATCTTTTAGCTTTGAAAGAAAATGGCAAAATTCCTGAGAAAATAGTTGCTTACAGCACAGGTAATCATGCTCTTGCAATGTCTTATTCTGCTAAATTTTTTGGAATTCATGCACGCGTTTATTTACCAAAAAATGTTTCTCCTATCAAAAAAAGAATTGCTAAATACTATGGAGCAGAAGTAATAGAAGTAGAAACTCGAGCAGAAGCAGAAACACTATCACAAAAAGATGGAAAAAATGGTTTTTATTATTTACATCCTTCTGATGATGACCAAATAATCGCAGGAGCTGGCACTATGTGTTATGAAGCTTTAATGGAACTAACAAAACGTAACATCAGATCGCCAGATGCAATATTTGCCTCATGT
>Ga0222713_10000344_pt1 | contig 52394 bp, 26 predicted proteins | sample C33_649DmetaG_FD_165061 | JGI IMG/M metagenome (GOLD analysis project Ga0222713, IMG submission 165061) | Estuarine water microbial communities from San Francisco Bay, California, United States - C33_649D | ecosystem: Environmental > Aquatic > Marine > Unclassified | place: USA: California...
AGTCTTTTATTACATCTTCTAAACTTCTCTTAAATTCAGCAAAGTCTGATTCATCAAAGACAAGACTTTCAATAACAAAGTCTTCATTAACCATCATGTCCGCCAGCTGCTCTAGAGTAGTATTTTCAGAAAGTTTGTCTAGTCTAACATTTTTAGTAAGCTTCTTGATTACTTGTTTGATAGCATAGATAAGTTTCTTTACAAAAGCTTTAAACCCAGAATCAGTTTTAGTTTGTTCTTGTATTTCTTTTCTGGTCAATCCTTCAAGAGCATTAACCAAAACTTCTTCTTTAAATCTATCTGATTCAAATTCTAACTCCGGATAGTTAGCTCTTACGTTTTCTATAAGTGAAACCCCTACTCCAGTTATTTTTAAATCATTATAAAGATTGTCAAACAACTTACGGTTTTGTAAAGCAATTCCTTTAATCAAAGGGTGTGCATATTCATGCAGTACAGAGTTTAAATTTAACGCCTCATCTACAAAATAGATTTTATTCTTATAAAAGAAAGCGGCTTCTCCATCATAAGGAGTTTCACTATTTGCTAAAATATCATATGCTTCCTCAGCTGTAATAAGCTCATTATCAATACCAAAGGCTTTTGAGAATTTGTCCCCTAATTTTGTGGCAATCTCACGAGTCTTATTTTTTTCCATGATGTACTTATCACTTCTTAAGTCTTGATAAAACTTATCTAATAAGTCAGCTCTTTCTGAAGTAGGAATGGCATCTCTTTCAGTAATCGGATTAATCTTTACAATCTTAGTATTTGCATTTTTATTAGAATCATATACTCTAAAGATATTTGGAAAGTCTTTAGCTAGTGTATACATGATACCTAAGTTCTTTTGAAGAATAAGTTTCTCGGCTTCAGTATTGTGTATTAAAGATCCTGAGTTAGTATAACCTCTTGTAATAAATATTGCATCTCCGTATTTATGAACTACTCCTCGAAGCATAGATAAAATAGCATCAATAGGCATATAAGGATCTACAGCTAGAGCGCTTGTAACTCTTTTTGCTAAGTTAGCTTTATCTTGTGCAAAGTAAGTTTCTAATTCTTTCTTAGTAGGATAATAATATTCTTCACCAGGTTTAATCTTCATAGCTTTAATAGAGTACTCCATAACAAGTGCCTCTGCTAAATCTTCCCCGTAGATTAAACTAAGTTTCTTAAATTCAGGTAATGTTTTTACAACACAAGATGCCATAATATTTTTTATTTTAAAAACAATTTTTAAGATGGTCTACAAATTCTTCTTCTGTATAGAATGCGGCAAAACCTTCTACATATTTTTGTACAATATTTTCAGCTGATCCAAAAATCTTCTTTTGGTTTTCAGTTAGCGTACTATAAAAATACATTATAGTTGGGTATTCACCATCATTTCTATCTGCTGAAATATCATCTTTTTCTTTATCTGTCATATTCTGTTCACCTTCAACTGGTGTTTCTACAGATTCATCTGTAGTAAATTCTTCTTCAGGTGTATCAATACTTTCAATAATGCTATAAATTTCATCAAGCTTAAGAGCTTCTTCTGTTGTATCGTTATAGAATATTGCATCAGAGTTTTTAATGTCTACTCCTAACTTTATTAATCTATTAATAATAGTCTTGAATGATTTATATTCAAAAGGTACAATTTCATCATAGACTTCATTTTCTACATTATCTACAGTTGCGTTTTCAGGTATATCTGTTATGTATAATCCTGGGTAAGTATCTTTAATTTTTTGATTAAATGTTTCTTCTCCCATTTCTAATACAAGATTGTCAACAAAAGTATCTAATGTAATTGCGTCACCGTTATTTCTTTTTTGAACTTCAAGTTTTTTCTTTGCTAACTCAGCTGATGGTATAGTATAGTTTTTAAATCTACTATCAGATATTACATTATTATAAATCTCTTGTAACTTATATTTATCAAAGTTATTTTCAAATGCTGCAGAAGCATATCGCATTACAGAAATATAATCTGCGTCATCTAATACTTTATTAAATCCATACTTACTATAACCAGCACCGTGCTGATGTATCATCATTAATGAGAAAACTCTAAACACATCACTTAGTCTTCTATTTTTTTCATCTGCTTCGGCTCTAGCTTCATCTGTATCTTCAGTAGGGAAGATCTTACGAATATTAATATCTCCTAACTCTCTTAGGTTTTGGTAGTATACTTCTGCAAGATCACCTTTAGCAAACTCTCTATCATTCAATTGGATGATTTTATCTTTACCTACATTTGGTAGTACAGACAATTGATCAAGAATTGGATAGGTATCTTTTAAATGTTCAAATTCTTTTATAGTTCTTATAACTAAGTCCGTATATGAATACTCATAACTTCCATTAATAGCATCTTTATTGAAGCTGTTAATTAAGGCTCTTTGATTTAGATACTTCTCATACTTTAAAATATCTTCAGGAGTTTTTGCTTCAGTAACATATCTACTTCTTAAATACTCTCTTTCAAATACATATTTATTATAAGTTGATTGATTAGGAAAAAGATCATCATTAGGAACAAACGCAGCCTTATCTGTAGCCTCATATCTATATGGATCTTTTGGATGAGCTGATTTAAGATATGACTTATTGTTAAATTCTTTTTTCAATCTTTTCTCATCAACGTATATCTTTCCATCAATGTACTCAACTCCATTTTTTACACCCGGCTTTTTAATAACCTCAGTCTTTCTATAAGATTGAGGAATATCAATAACATTACCTTCTGCATCTAAGAAGTTACTCATATAGTTTTGGAAAACATAGTTTACTACAGCGTTATTATAAGCTGTTGCAAATCTTTCTTCACTCTCTTGGCCCACTCCAAATCTCGCAGATATATCTTTAGTATTATTGCTTAATTTATTAGATATAAAATCGCTGATCTTATCATTAAGTCTTAAAGATAAAGCTGGCTTCATGATATCAATAGCCATGTTAGATAAATAGAATGAACTAAGTATAGATTCATTCTTAAGTTTAAGTGGTAAATCAGGATCTATTTTTGAAGACTCTAAGCTATCAACAAACATATTTTCTTTTTTCTTAATCTGCTGCACAGTCTTAAGAACATTAGTATCTGGATTTGATTGCTTTTTAACTGAATCTAATCCTTTTATTTGTTTTTCAAGTTCAATAAAATGTAAGAAAGTTGCTAACTGTAAATCCATATTTTCATTTGGATTCATAAGTGTTTCTTTTAATTTAGCTTTATCAAAGTTTCCAGATTTGTCTAATACTCCTGGTACTTTAGATAAGTAGTTGGCAACATCATAAAATGCATCATTGCTTGTCAGCTTACCTATTCTATTATAGAATAGTTTGTCAGAACCAGCTTTTGTAATTTTCTTTACATTAGTGAATGTAACTTCTCCTCTAGCAGCAGCTCTTTTAAACCCGGCTCCTTTAACATCAAAAGAAAACTTTTTATTTGCATGTTCTATATTTATAATTTCATCATCCCCAATTGTATCTAAAGCTTCATTAAAGTTTTTTGTATTAATGTCGGCAAAAATTTCATTTGCCTTTGTTATAGGTACATATTTAGCAACTACTTTTTGTGCTGCTTTAGACTTTACAAATGTAAAAGGAATAACTTCATTTAAAGATAATGTAGAGAATGTACTCTTCATCATCTTTTGATTTAAAGCATACTCTCTAATAAGCGGTTGTGATACAAAAAGAATTGCTGTTTCTGCAGGAACTCCGGCTTCAAGTAAATAGTTTAATACATTAATAGTTTCTAAGTTAGCTTGAATATAGAATACCCATGCATCCTTTTCAACATCTAGTAGACCATTCATAACATGTGAATAGATATCAGCTACTCTATCATTTTCAGTATTATAGTTACTAGCTAATGAAATTCTTTCTACTCCATTTGAATCTTTTACTTTATTATGTGGTAATAATAAACGCATGTCATATACTCTACCAGTATCATAATACCTATTACCATCATGTTCTTGTGATTCATATGTAGCAGGCATCATTGCACCAATAGACTTAAAGATCGGATGCTTTTTATTTTGCAAAGCTTCAATACCAAGAGTATCTTTACCGACCATGTTTACATCATGCTTGTAAATATTATACCCAGCTTCTAAAACTCTTGTTGGTGAAATAGCTTTCTTTCTTTTTCCTTTTTTATCAGGAGGTCCTTGTCTCATACCTTCTTCATGCATGTTCTTAAATCTATCATAAGAAGTCATGTACTGCTCATACTCATCAGCAAAGTCTTTTACTAAGTAGGTATGGTTAGGACGAATTAATGATACATAGTTATCTGGTAAACTTAATATACCTGCTGTTAAACTAAGCAACTCATTCTCAAGAGCTTTCTTTTGTTTTGCAATAAGTTTACTATGAGACATACCTAAATCTTTTTCTGGAGTAGCTAACGCTTTTTCAAATTCAGCTTTAGACATTACACCATCAAGGTACACACCTTCTCTATCTAAATTAGGCATGGTCCAGAAGATCTTATCAACGTCAAAGTCAGATCCTGCTTTAGCTACAATCTCTGTAGGTACTATAACCATATTACCGGCAGATGGATCAAGAAATTCATATACCTCAGCAAATTCCATTGAGTTCAAGTTCTGAATCGGAATACGCGCCCCGGCCAAAGTAATTGCTTTTCTGTTATTACCTTCATCTAACCATTTGTCATCTTTGATAGCTTGATTAAGAGTAGCAAGATCTCCTATCTCTTTACCATTATATTCGCGCTTTAAGAGATTAACAAAATCACCTTGCAAAGCAATAGCAATTTTCATTGCTTTTGTTTTACCATCTTTTCCTGGATGATAGAATGGTAGATTATTAGTACCAAGATATTTTTTTTCTTGTTCTAGACTTGCTTTATCAAACTTTACTTTATTATCCCAGAGACCGTTATACATTGTACTTGGTACCTGAACAAGAGCCTCTCCATTTACTTTCTGTTTAATAAGTTTTTTAGTAAGAAGAGATAACAACATTTTTTCAATTGTATCTGCTTCAAGATGCAATGATAAATCTGTTTTAACAGTACCATCCCCATTGACACCTATCATTCTAATCAGGTGGTCAGGCATGTCTTTAGTACCTAGTTCTCTTTGAACTAAATCTAAAAACTTAGATAGTTGCCCATAGTACTTACCATCTTTTTCTTCAAAGCCTATACTATTAAGTAGATCTGCTTTAAGTGTTGCACTATACTGGGATACTACATTATGGTAAGCATCTGCAATATCTTTATTTTTTTCATTGATAAGTTTTCCATTGTTATATAGTCCATCAAGAATCAAACCTCTCATTTGAGAAGGGTACATTACTTTACCTTTGTACTTTGTATTTACAGCAGCTGCAACTTTTAAGTACTCCGTATGAATAGTATTTGGAGTAAACTCTAATTTATCTTTTAATATTTTTTGTGTGTCATCAATAAAGATATTATCAAGTTTACCGTTATTTGTAATTGTGCTAACTTTTGATCCAGACACAAATGTATAGTACTGAATATTATTTCTAAGCATTTCATGATGTAAATGCTCAAGCTCTGTACCTTTAATTACAGAAGGAATCAAAGGCTGAAGTGCAAACTTATGCATCGCTGTTACTGGCAATTGATCTCCAAGTATTTCACCATCTTTTCCTTCTACGGCCAAAGCTCCAAAATACTGAAGTTTATATGTAGGGAAGAAGTTAACAACATCTGCTGCACTTATAGGATTATTATTTATTATTTTCTGATACAATGCTTCTTGTTCTGGACTCCAAGCATTCTCTAAATTCTTAAGTGTTCTATAAGCATCAATAGTTATGTAACCAGCACCATCTGCTTCAGTCATTTTTTTATAAGTGTCTAAATCTTCATTTAGTACTCTATCAACTTTTTCTTTTGACCAGCCTCTGCTTTCATAATCTTTACGCAAAGCAGCTTCAATATTATCTAGATATATTGATTCTCTTACAGGATCTTCACCTACAGCAGTATTAAGTGTACCGTTATAATTAGTAAAGTTATTGTACTCTGGCTTATTAACTCTCTTTGCATACTTGCTTGCGTAAGTATTTCCTTCAGCATTTAGAATATTATTTACAAAGTTCTGAGCATCTAAGTCTGAACGGAACTTTGGTCCACCGGAAGTAGATCCTGTGTTTCTTTTATGCATCTCTTCTTTTAAGTGATTGAACTGAGCCATATCACCGTAGAATAGATTAATCGTTTCAAAATTATGGATCCAGGCATTATAAGTATAAGCTTCTAGAAGAGCGTCAACTTTTTCATCTTTAGTCAAGTTGCTTGCATTATCTAATTGATCAAACAATGCTTTATCTATAAAGGCACCTTTTCCACCTTTTATTGTATGATCTGCACTAAAGGAATTAAAGATTCCTATGTTTTCAACAGTCTGCTCTCTGAAATAATTAATCATATCTGTTTTAATGTTTTCTTTAAGAGTAGGATCTGTTGATATAAACTTTTCAAAAGTAGTTTCTGCATTAACAAACTTGTCAATAAATTCAGGATCTAAAAGTTGTTTCTTAGTAGACTCAGTTAATACATTATCAAAAGCTGTAAATACTTCTCCCGCTAAAATATCTTCGCCATCTATAACATCAACTACTTTATTATAACCCTCATATTTTTTAAAGAGATTTTTATTTTTCTTAAACTTTACTACTCTTTCAAACTCAGAAGCAAGATGACCTAATAAGATATTATCTACTGCCATCTTTCTTCCTATTCCAACTTTGTTTGGAGAAAAGAAGTTAACATCTACATAAAGATTAGAATCTTTACCTTTTCCTAAGTATTCAAAAATACCTCCATTAACTTTAACACCAAATGATGATTTCTTAGAAGCGTGTCTAATAAATTCTTGAACACCTGATTTTAACATAGTATGTACTTCTTGCAAGAACTTACTATAGATGTCTAGATTAGTGGTAACAGTACCAACATCAGCACCCATTTCAGCTACTTGTGTACCGGCATCAATAAATAATTCAAGATCTCTTTTCTTAATCTTATTTCCTTTAGTATTAAATAAGCTCTTAAGTACTATTGATCTTTCTGTAAATGTATTTATCTTAGGACTGAAGTGACGCATGTATTTAAACTCATCCTTTGTCCAAAGATCACTAAGCTTTTCTACTTTATTAACGGCATCAACCATTCTACTTATAGAATGCTCATCAATAAATTCATTTACTAAATTCTTTTCTGGATTAAGTACACTATAATTAGATGTGTCTAATCCATAACGTCCTTGTAAGTCAGCAAGTTTTTTAATAATATTTCTTTGATATACTTCTGTTCCTTTAAAACTTGGTAATAAAGATGCATCAATTTTAGATTGCATAACTGTTAAAGGGTCTTTTATAAATGCCGCAAGCAATACTTTTTCTTGGGCAGACGCCCCAGTACCCTTTTTTTGAATTTGAGCAAGGTCGTAAACTATATTGAACAAGTATGGTAAACCATAATCTTCTGACTCTTCTGTTAATATTGCTTCAACTGCTTTACTCTTTTCCAAGAATATACCAATAGATCTAGCAAATTCAACTGACTTTTTTATGTCTAATTCTTTAGGGCTATATTTATTTTTAAAATTATCAACTAGCTTGTCAAGCTTTGTAAGAGACGGTATATTATCAATTCTTGTAATATACTTATTGTCTTTCTCAGTTAAAGCCGCAAACTGGCTTCTGAATTTTCTAATAATGTTAGAGGCATCGATTGATGCATTTACAACCTCAACAGTAAACCCTGTAATTGTTTCTTTTTCTGTATAGGGGTCCATTGCTTTTTCTGGCCATGCTGTCATCTGTAAATAAGAAACTCTTGGTCTAGAAAATGTTTGCCAAAACGAATTAAATATTTTGAACTCCTCAACTCTCTTAATATTAGAAGGATTAGGAATCTTATCTTCTACAAGTTGCTTTAGTTCAGGAATTGTTTTTGAAGCTTTAACAAGTTTTTCATAAATTATTTTAGGATCTTTTTCTGTACCAATCTCTCTCGTTACAATTCTCCACATCTTACCAAAATCAGCAAGCTGTTTAAATCCAAGTTTATTATCTACAGTTTTTCCATCACTGATCTTATGCAAACTTTTTAGAATATATAATACTTCTTTTTGAGCAATTTGGTCTAAAGACTTTTTACCTACTTCTCCATTTTTAATATTGTACTCATTTTCAGGAGAGGATTCATCTACAGGATTACCCTCTTCATCAAACTCTACTATTTCTTCATCAGTATATGATTCTTTTACAATATCAAATATACTGTTTTCTTTATGGTACTTTATAACACCTTTAGTATCATCACCCCAGTTATCTAAAGCTGTTTGAAGAATTCTAATATTATTTAATATTTGTTGCTGAGCAATATTAAGCTCTTTATATTGTATGTCTTCTTTAATTTCTAGTGATTGGAAACTAGTTCCTCCACCTTCTTTATAATATTTATATTGAAGCTCAGCGTCTCTTAAGTCTTTTACAACAATTATATCAGCTCCATCTTTATCAGATTTAATATCCTTATGCTCATAGAAATCGGCAATAATTTTAATTCCATGATAATCATGACCCTTTATTCTTTGACCACCTTTTGTATCAGGATTAAGTTTTGTAAACTCATCAACCTGACTATTTAAGAATACATATTTATGATCTCCTTTTGAACTTCTAATTACTGCAGCAGCTTCTCTTTCTAAATCTTCTATTGTTGAAAGAGAATTAAAATTAGTATTTGTAATAGGACCTAAGTCTTTCTGTAAATCCTTTAATCTATTTTCTAAAACTTGTTTTACCTGGTTATAGAAAATTGCATTATTATGAGGATCTGTTAATGCTTTAGTAGTAGCTGACTTAGTACCAAAGTTTAAGTTTAGAGCATCAATAGTTTCTGAAATAATAGAGTCAATAGATTCACTAATAAGTATTGAGTCTTGTCTACTTAAAGCATCATCTTTCTTACTATCAACTCTTTCAATACCTCTATTTAACATGTCCCATTCAACATTGTTAATGTTAGGACCAAATGTTAAATTCTCTGCTTTTCCAAAATATAATTTGTTAAACATTTCAGAAACAATAGGAGGATAGTCTGTTAAAAGAATTGGTTCATAATAATACTCTACATCAACTTTTCCTCTTTTACCTGCACTCATTGAAAAGAACTTAACTAAGAAGTCTAGTATTTTTCTAAAGATACTTCTTGTTTTAGGTAGCGGAGTCTCTTTATATTTTATAGGATTTTTTGCATATGTTCTAAACTCTTCTGCTAATAATTCCTCGATCTCTTTATAAGTAATATTTACATCTCTTGTGTCTTTTGCATTCTTCCAAAGATAATCTTTGACTTCATCATAAAGAGCTTTCTTTTCTTCCTTAGTAAGAAATAACTGTGTAAAGGCATGCCATGCTTCATGATAAACATCAACCATAGTTCCGCCTTTTCCAAAAAGAGATTTATTAATTTGAATCTTAGCATAACTACCTGCACCTTTAGTTGGAGTTAATTCACCATTAATAGTATTATAAATTAAATCTCCGGATACAAGAAATTTTGCAAAAGAGTCTGAAGCAAATATGTTATACATATGCTCTAACTCAATATATGTAGAGAGTGGAGAATTCTTCCACCATTCTTTTGCTTCTTTGATTTGTTTTCTTGTTACAGCATCCGTATTTAATTTTAAGATGTCCATGAACTTACCAGTTTCATTTGATCTGTCAAGTCCTTTCCAATCCTGACTAAATAAACTATTAGAATTAGATGGATCTGTAGGCGGATTAATTCTTACTTGTGCATCAATCTCAGGATCTACTTTTTGTTCTGTGGCTTCAATAACTTTTTCATCATTGACTTCCTCAGCTTCTTCAGGGATTACAGCATTTGCATATTCACTCACGTCTCTTTCTGCAATAACTCCAAGATAAGGACCGCGTTGACCATCCTCATAAATCTTATATACTTCAATTACATCCGTATATACTTTACCATCTACATTAAGTGTAGGTCTTACTTCTAATCTTACTGAGTCATATTGTACTGGCCAATTAGGATCATCTTTAGGTGTCTTGTTTGTAAAGTACACTTTAGCAGTTTCTTCAACACCAGGTATTGCTATTTGAAAATTAGCAAAAGGTTTTCCTTTATAGACTCCTGATTTAGTTGAAACAACAGATGTGTCTAAAACACCATCTTTCTTAATCATTTCAACTAAGTTATCTTTCATAGTCCTGATAGGACCCTTGATATTATTTTCAAGTTCTGTTTGTTCTTTAGCCTTGTTTACTTGATCTTGTGTCTCTGTGTTACTACCAAAGTAGATATAGTTATTAAAGATATCTTTGTCTGTTACAGCTAATGTTACTTCAGCTGGTAAAGTCTTTATAAAATCAATATAATCTTCTTGAGTAAGATCTAAAGCTGCTGGATTATTAGGTACAATATTAGCTCTATAGTAACTACCCGATTCTAAGTTTTTAGAACTATATGTCATTTTTGTAGGAAAAGTTCCACCTGATTTTCTTGACCAACCACTGTTTAAAACATTCATGATTGCTTCTGCATCAATGTTCAGTTCTTCCTGTGTCTTTGACTCTATAGCTTTTTGTGATAAATCAATTGAATTTTGCGATAAGTTTCTCTTAGAGTTTTGTTGATATGTATCATTTGAATAGAAGAATACAAAACTTTCATTATCAAACTTTGTAGTTGTATAATGCCTTCTAGCCTGTTGACTAACAGAGTTATTTAAAAACTGATTATAGAAAGCAACTCTTACGTTAAATGGCAAGTTCTTGCTTGTTACAACATGAGCAATTTCTTTAGCTATATCTGGGGAAATACCAACTCTATCAATAAGAAGCTCTGCTCCATTAATCTTAATAGTAGCGTACCCTTTTTTAAACAGACCTCTATCTTTTTCTACAGTACTGATACTTTTATATACACTTTTATCAACGTCAGCTAAAGTTGAAATATCTTTAAGAGCAATCTTCTTACCAACATAACTTCCTAAGATTCCTTCACTAACTCCTGTTATAGGCATCAGAACTTCTTCCCCACCTCTTACTTTATTTTGTAAATCATATAGTTCTTTAAATTCTTCTTGTTGCCATTCTCTTGCTTGTTCAATTAATTCAGGTGTGATATTTTTATCACCATAAATAGAAAGTGCAATTTCTTCAGGACTTAAGATAGAACTATATCCATATATATTCGTAACAGTAAATTCTTTACCAGTCTTTCTTACATCTCTTAAAAACTGATACACAGGTTTACCACCATTTTCTTTTGTGGTTATATTACCGTTATCATCAAAGTATTGAACTGCACCTTGTGAATCTGTAATAACAATAACATTAATGTCATCTGCCGGTGTAACACCTTCAACTTGCTTTTTACCTTTTTGAATAGATCTAGATCTAACAATTAAATCTTTAGTATACTGATCTAAATCATTTTGGTCTAGACTGTTTAATTTGGTAACCTTTATCATAATAGGTACACCATCATACATTAAATCTTCTAGTGATGTTTGTGTTTGTAATGGTATAGGTAATTCTTTAATCTTATTTATTACACTATAGATATGTTGTTTTGATTCATCTACTTTTTCAATATTTATTTCAGTAGGATTTACTGCTAAAAATTCTTGAGATGTTCCTGTAAATGCTGAGTATGGTTTAAATCTATATGAGTCTGTTGTAACTTTTACAGGCTCAATCTCAGGATCAACCTGTACAACATCATCTTTTTCAGACTTTTTACTATTTGCAATTTTTCTTAAAAAAGCTAATGACTTTTCTTTATACTCATTAATGATATTATTAATTCCTGTTTCTTCATTAAGAAACTTTTTACCAAGTCTGCTCAATTCATTTAAATCCAGATTGAATTCTGGGGTCTGAATAAAATCAGTATTGTATATATCAATAATAATTCTTGGTATATGTTGAACTATTTTAGCAGCGTTCTCCGGGGTAGAAGCTTGTGCTTTATTCCCATATACATATGCTATATAATTAATAGGATTAAAAGCCTCCTTTTTATTGGAAGCTTCTAACATATGTTTGTAAACACTCTTATACAGTTTTTCTACTGTAGTACTGGATAAACCACAATTGATCATAATTATAATATTTTAACAGTCTGATGTTACATCATTAAATAGTTCATCATCTACTTCGTCAAGTGATTGCTTTAAGGCTTCTTTTTTAAGAGCCTCTTTTTTCACTTGGTCACGTAATAAATTATTTACATTCTCAGAGGATTCTTTAATAAAAGATTTTTCATTTCTTGTAAGAGGTGCCTCATCTTCTGTTGCTCCTGCATCAAAATCCATAACTCTACTTTCTAATTCAAATGCATTGTTTAACTCATCAAAAGTAATAGTCTTTCTTAGGTTGTTATTAGTATTTTCCATAATTAATGTGCCTGCTGATTTATCTACTTTTATTACAGTAACAATGTCTCCTTCTGAAGCAAACATCTCTTTATTTTTCTTGTCAGTAAATATAGTATTTTTTGAAACAAAGGTAGCCCCTGAAGCTGTGTTTTCAGTATTATATTTTACTTTAACATTTGAGTCAAGCTCTCTTTGTCTTTCATCTATAATTCTCTGAAGTTCAAGCACATCATTAACATCATAGTCATTAACTTTTTGTGCTAGAACTTTCTTAACATTATCAAGTTGTTCTTGGGTAGCATTCTGAATAGCAGTTACTAGATTTGGATCAAGTCCTATTGGTTCAACCGGTACTTCAGGAAGACCTTCATACTCTTGTTTGTTAAAGTCTTCATATGGTGAAGTTTCTCCATCTTCTGAAGATTCAGGAGTCTCTACTATTTCAACTTCTGCTACACCTCTTCTAGGAATAACTGAATCAATCATCTCTTGAATTTCTTGAGATGGTACAAGAGGTAATATAAATTGACCATCCGCCATAAATCCTTTTGGACTTGGTTTACCACCTTTAGTTATTTTACCAGTCTCTTCAGTATAATCTACTTCAATAGGTAATAAATTTATCTCAGATTGTAAACCTCCTGTAAGATTATAGATAAGATTTGCATAGGCTGTTTGCTGCAAAGTGTAGTTATCTTTTTTAGAAGACATGTTACCCTGCACTTCAAACCCTTTCCATTTTTTAGTTTGACCTGTCTTAACGTCAATAATATGAATTTTCCCAAGTCTATCTACAGCAAGTAAATCTACTTCACCTGCAACCCCAGCTTCTTCATCAAATACTACAAGGCCTCTTTCTTCAGCATTCTTAGGTACTACTCTTGATATAACATGATAACCCTTTTTATCAAGGAAGTTTTTTACAAGTGTAACATATCCTAGATTTTCAGGATCTTTGCTAAACAACTGATCATATGCTTCTCTGCTTATTTTAGATTCATCGTATACTGCAGCTTTATTATCAAAGACATTTCTTACTTGATCATCAATATAGTTTCCAGATATTCTAGACGCCTCATATGTTTTTTCTAAGATAGTACCTAGTATTTTCTGAAGTATGTCTTCTGAAGACAACTGTTGCTCAGGTGTTATTGTTTTTAACTCTCTCTCTAGTTCAGTATACGTGAACTCGGAAAACCCAGGTAGAGATTGCTTTTTCAACTGATCAATGAATTCCCCGATAGACTGATCATTAAGCCCAGTTTTTTCAATGGTAGTTCTAAATGCAGCAATTACAGCATCCTCTTTTACATACTTATACTCGTCTTTAGCAAACTGCTTAATAACATTTGTTACTCTAGATAATACTTTACCATTAATAACATAGCCACCAGGAGTTTTCAAAAGGTCATCCTGAGCTTGAACAATTTTGTTTACCTTATCTACAGTAGCCTGTTGTTCAGGAGTAAATTGGCTCTTAGCTCTTTTTCCAAGATACTCTTCAATAACTCTTATCTGATATTTATAGTCATTTATTTTTTTGAGTTCTTCTTCTGTAGGCTCAGCTTTTCCTTCTAATACTTTTAGACCTGCTTCAAAAGTTCTTAGATATGATCTAATATCTTCTTCAGCCATTTCATCCAGGTTAAGTTTTTTATTACCTAGCATTAATATAGGACTAACTTGATCTGAAGTTTTTGTACCCTCTGAAAGTTCTTTGTTCTTATTATACTCATTAATAATTTCTTGAGCATTATAGTTACTTCTTATGTAAGATCTAAGGGCATCATCATAATCATCTCCTTGCAAATCTTCCATCCCGGCTTTTTCTGCATATTGTTCAAAAGATACTACAAGGGCATTATATAACTCTGCTGATTCTGCTGCTATCTCTTCAAGAGAGCTCTCAGAAGTAATAGGTTTTTTCTCAGCAGGAATCGCATCTATTTGACCTCTTTCTACAAACTCTTGTAGAACTTCTTGTCTTCTCTTTTCAAATTCTTCTCTGATTTTAGCAACGGCTTCAGGATCAGGACGCATTGCTAATTTAAATTTAACTGCTTTAGTAAACTTATTTTTTGAATCAGAAATTTTAGCAAAGTTTTTAATATCAACAACTTCACCATCAGCATTATTATATCTTAGATTTTCACCTTCTTTATAGAACACGTAATCATAATCATCATCAGTTTTTTCTGTATCATAATTTGCACCAGCATACTCGCCATCAGCAAGATCTTTATTTATGTTTTCTACTTTTACAAACTTAGAATTACCAGCAGGTTTAATCTCACCAAGTTCTTCTCTTACTTCTGTCTTAGGAAGCTTTTCAATCTCAGCTGCTTCTTGTGCATCAAGTTCTTCTAGTTTAGCTTTTACAATAGGGTCATTCAAACCTACTTTATCTTTGTGAGTTTGAACTGCTTCAAGCATCTGAAACAGACTAGCAATTTGATCATACTCTGGGTGTCCTTCTCTAATTACACTTTTATCAGTGTCTCTATAAAATTCTTCTGGAAGAATACCTTCTTCTTGCCACCTTTTAAAATCATCAAGACTTACATAGATACCTCTATTAGCTAACTCATTTAAGAAAGCATTATTCTCATTTGATTCAAATGCTTTGTTCTTCAAGTCTTCATAGTACTCAGCTCTTCTAGAATAAAGATCTTTCATCCATTCTTGATTTCTCTGAATATGTTCTAAGAACCCTTGAGGATCATGTAATAAGTTAATTGATTTTACTAATGCTTTTTGTTCATTACTTAATAAACGGAAGTCTACAAATTTTTCAAAAGCATCCTCTAGATTATCATTAAAGACAATTCCTGATTTACCAGCAAGAGCTTTAAAGTAATTATCAAAGCCTTCTTTAGCATTGCTTAAAGCTTCTGAGTGAACATTTAGTAACTCATTATAAACTTCTTCTTCTGAATAACCTTGCTCTAATAATGTATCTACAATTTGTTTTCTGTTATTTGTAAAATTTACAAACGTATCAATTGTTTCTTTTAAATCTTCAAGAGCATTTAGTTTATCTTCTTTTTGTTTTAGATCTTTCTTAAATTCAGCAGGGGCGTCTTTTAGAGATTTAACATCAGACTTTAAGAATCCTATTTCATTATCTAAAAGATCTTCATCAAATAAAACTTTAACATCTGTAGAAGAAGCTTTTTTAAGGGGTGGATTACTTATGACATCCTTTATGATAGAATCCATTCTTGATGTTGTGTCTTCAAATGATTCATTAAAGAATACTGCATTATCAATTCCAACATTCCATGCTTCATGTAAGAAAGCTGCTTTTTCATAATCAGCTGTTCCTTCAAGAGCTTTAAGTTGATCTCTTGATACAGGATTAGGAAATCTATCTATATAATAATCGTTACGCTGCTTTATTCTATCTATCTTAGAATTTACTGTATCAATCTTTGCTAAATACTTTTCCCCGGTTCCTTGTTCAAGACCTAAAGCTTCTTCAAATTCTTCAGGAGTTAAACCTTTAAGCGCATTTAAATTTTCTTTGAAAGTATCAGTAAGATTATGGCGCATTAAAGTTCTCATCTTAGAAATCAAAGACGCGTTAGCGGCATCTCTAGATTCTTTTTCTGTACCTACATCACCTAAATTATTTGCTTCCACTTGAGTTCCATAATCCATAATTTTTGAATCAAAGAATTCTGAAACAGACTGTGAGTTTAAAGCATCAGTTACACTCTTACCATAATTTTCTTTTTGTTGAATATAGTTTGCGTATTCTTCAGGTTTAAACATTTTATTATAACCTTTAGATAAAGTAAGCGGCAGATTATTTAACGGTGCTGCAAACATACCCATTACAAATCCAGACGCAAATGTTTCAAGTCCTTGTGCAGTAAATTGATTTTTAATTGCTGAATTAGTAAGAGATCGTGCATATTCAAAAGAACCAATTGCTTCAACTTTTTGAGGATCTTTAAACTTATCTATATAATAACTTTTAGTTGCTTCTGCTATAACTTCCTGTGCATTTTCCTGAAGACCTTCAGATATATTTCCTTTAAAATAAGCTAAACCTCCTTTAATACTTTTTCTTAGAGGATCTTTATAAAAACTAGTTAAAGTATTTCTTATAGTCTTTTTTACATAACTATATTCTGGTAAAGCAACTTTTTTTCCAGACTTTAAAGTAACATCCTTAACACCTTTTCTGATAAAACCATCTTCTAAATTTAGTATGTCTTCAGTTTTAGAATTAAGAAATCTTCTTATTCCTCCGCGGGGGCCTACTATATTTGGTATAACAAGTTTATTAGAAAGATAAATTAATCCTGTATTCCATCCTAAAGTTGTTGCACTTCCTTCTTTTGCTGTTTGCAAAAGCATCTGTTGCATTTCATCAGATGGCGGTTCACCATTTTGTAAATAGTGATCATTATATAGATCTTTATAAATATCATTCTGATTCATTCCAGCTTCAAGTCTTGCTTCAGATAAAGCCATGTTAAAACCTCTAACATCTTTGTAGAAACCACCTGCAGTTTGGGAAAGTTTTGCAAGACCTGTTAAGTTCTTTTCATTTTTTGCAATATTAAACCCTGCTTCAGTTAAGTTTTCAAGAGGATTAAGAAATCTTCCTAATGGTGACTTTAATGCTTTTTCAGCTTTTGCAGCAGACCAGAACTTTCTAGCATTGTTTACATTTTCTAATGAACGCAAGGTACTTGTAGTAGCTCTAGATAAATCCATAGCTGTATCTATACCTTTGCCTAATCTATATAAATTTCTACCAACATTAGTTGTAGTTGCTACAGCACTAGAACCTCCTGTAGGCGCAGCCAGCAAAAGTCCAACAAGTTCTTCGGCAAGCGCTTCTGTTATAATACCCGCACTATATGAAAAGTTCATTGCTGCATTATTCATAAATGCAAATGCTCCGCCTTTAGAAGATTGACCAATAGCAGCAGCTTCCGCATATATTCTTGCATCATCTGGATCACCGCTGAAGTCACCATGAAGCATCTTCCATAAACTCTTTGGTCCTGAAACAAACCCTCTAGAAAAAAGAGGAACAGCAGCATGTGTCATCATTCTACTGAAATCATTCCATGCATTAGTTCTTGCATTAAATAAAGATTCATTGTCTCTAAAAGGGTGGAAACCTACTTCATCAAATTTCTCTTGACCATAGGCATGGTATCTTTTATAGAAAGCACCACCATCTGGACCAGCATCATATGCATATATTCTTGCGTAATCATTAGTATCCTGATTGGCTTGTGATATTGCTTTTGCTTTAGCAGCAAAAATATCTGCTACCTCATCTACACTTTTTCCTCTAAATGCATTTGGGTTATTTGCACTTGTTGGATTAGGTGGTGATCCAGCTAGGTTAGCTCTTACATCTGCTTTTCTTTGAACAATACCCTCTGAACCAGGTATCATAAACTTGTTTGGTGCCGGAAAATTAATGGGCTTCATAGAAAGATGGTCTCCTTCAAAAGAAGATAAACCTTGTGCATCTAACGAAGGTGCATTTATTTTTCCAAAAGATGGTCCAAGTGGATCTAATGGACTCATTGGAGTTTCATTATCTGCCATTTTTTGCGTTTATGTTATAACTTTTTACATCTTTAAAGTGGAGCATCATGTTATTTCTTTGTGTAGTAAGCATGTTTCCATAATCCCCTAACTCAGAAGTCCTATAATCTTTCATTGTTCCTGTTGCAGGATCATATAACTTATAGTTAAGAGTACTGATGTACTGACTGGTTCCAAAATTATTTTTTTCTACTGACCATGACCCATACCCAGATGGGTCATTCCATGTATATGTATTACCAGCTTCAACATAAGATTGAAGCGGATCCATATATGCAGACTTCATTAATCCATTTTTAAAACTACCTGCATCTCCAATGACAGTAATACCATTCTTTAAGATATCATTATACTGCTCTTTAGTCAATAAATTATTATCCTGGTCTTCACCAGTAGATAAATATTGCTTTAGCCATTCAGCATCAGGTGTAACTGTCATTGCAGATTTCTTTGCATTGTTAGCTGCAATTAATTGAGAAGATAATTTAAAAGGTTGTACTTTACTTTTAAAGTTATTAGTTGTCATGAAAAGATCCTTTAATAATCTTTCTCCAATTTGATTATATGAAGCATCTTCAATTGATGCATCCATTGCGTTTTTAGTAGCTCCTTTAAATGTAATTTGATTTTTATTTGTATCTCCAAAATCCATCCCGTTTACATCCTTAGCAAACTCATAGAAATACGCCCTACCTTTACTACCTAAAGCTTTATGATTTACAAGTGTAGATTGAACTGCTGGTACAAATAATCCATTTCCTTTCATGTTTCCCATTTGAGATATTCCTGGAGGAGCATCTTTAATAAGAGTAGAAGTACTATAAGCTTTAGCTGCAGCATTTACCATATCTTGATAATCAGAAGAAGAAGACGTAATATAATCTAATCCATGTGTTGCTGCAATCATTGCGGGATTAAGAGTCATATAGGATGCGTATTTTGCAATTTTTCCTAATGTGCCTGTTTCCTCAAATATACCTTTAGAACCTTTATTTAATTTTTGATTTGAAATTTTTTCAAAATCTTTTTCAGATCTAAGCATTCCATTTTCATCATAAAGATACTTAGCTCCTTTAAAACCTTGAGACTCCAACTCATGCATTACAGTTTTAGAAGTTTCAATTCTCCATTTTCTTTCTTCTTTCCATTCATTCATGTAATCATTCATCTGTGCTGACATCATATTAAAGTCATCCATATTAGCAGATACTTCTTTTAGATGACTATTTTGTGCAACCCAACCGTCAAATCTATTTGATAACTTAGTAAGCTCACTCATACCCAACTTACCTCTAATAAATTTGTAGTTTTGGTCAGCATTGCCTCCAAGTTCTTCATTAAACTTTTCTAGAGTCATTCCTTTCTTACCTTTATAACCAAGAATTTGGGCTATCTGCTCATCATTAATTTTACCATCTTTTTTATACATAGCAAGCTGGCTAACCATATTTCTAAGATAAGGTGTAGCATACTCTGCTGTTTTCATTTTGGCATTTTCTCTTGCAACTTCTTTTAAGTTTAATTGATCAGTTGCCCCACCTTCTACACCAGCTTCAGTAAATACATCATCATATCCAGCAAGAAGTTCAACATCACCTGTTTCTGGGTTAACTCCATAAGCACCTGTTTCTAGCTTATACTTATCAATCATATTTTTTCTTTCGCCAGCATTACGCTCTCTTGCTGCTTGTAATTGATAACTACCTCTTAGATTAGTAAGGTATTTATCAAACTGGAACTTTTGCTCATTAACAGCATAAGGATTAGCATCAAGATCTTGCTTAGCATCTCTATATGCAAATACTTCCGCAGCCTCATCAAGATCTTTTTCCATTAATAAAGATGACATACCATTATCAACTTTCCATCTTAATGATTCAATATCACCATAAGGATTTTGAAATCCGGTTGATGTAACTGCAGTATTTTGTCTATCAGCAAGTGCTTCATTATCTTTTTCAATTCTTTGTAAGACAGAGTTATTAATATCTCTACCTTCTTTTAATTGCTCAAGATATTCTTCTGCACCAGGAGCTGCTTTACCAGATTTGATTTGATCTTCAATATCAGCTATCTTTTTATCATATACAGTAGAGTTACTTCTAAGCTGTTTATATCTTTGATCACTCTGCTTTTTAAGTAATGTATAACTCTCTTCAAGATATTTCATTTCAGCGGCATTTTTGTCACCGTTAAATTGAGCAGCATTTGAATAAGCATAATCTTTTCTATTTACATATGCTTGAGTTTTATATATTGCTTGTACAGCGGGATCAGATCCTAGAGACGCTTCAAATAATTTACTTAATGGTTCCATTAATTGCTGACCATTCTTAGTCTTAACAATCCATTTACCATCTTGACTAAAGTCTACAGTTTCTATTGAAAGCCCTGATTCTTTTGCAAGTTCTTGAGCCTTCTTCATTACATTTACATAAGGTGTATAAGATACATCTGCAAAGCTAAGTGCTGCTTCTGCGCCAGCTTCTTTAAACTCCTCACGCCTGTAGTCCATTTCTTTAATACCGGTATCCCAGAACTGACCTCTTGTTTCTTCATCTTTAGAATTTTTTAATCCTTCAGCTCTACCTTTTTGATTATTATAATTCTTAGTCCAAGCCATATCTTTCATTAAGTTTTTATCCTCATAAAAAGGTTTAAAAACTTGCATGGCTTGACCTACATTTTGTTCTAAAGATAAATCTAAACCAGAAACTCTTTTCAAGTTGAAATCAATGTTCTTAATTAACTCATCTTTTCTTTCAATGTTGCTATCTCTAGTCAGATCAGCATAGTAGTATTGACCATATACATTGTTTAGTGCCTGATAGTTGCTATCATACCTTGTTTGCTTTGTTTGTAAAACATTAGCATACAAATTTAAGTCCGGCTGAAAAGGCTGAAACTGTGGTATATAATCTGTGACTCCTTGTAAATACGTAGCCATATTTTCTTTTATCTATATAGTAAATATATTAAAATTTTATAAGTTTAATAAACTTATAAAGTTTAGTAGAACATGAATGGGAAGACATTAGTTCCTAAAACATACCCACCTTGTTGCGCTGTTTGACCTATTGCGTCTAGGTCTGGACCTGAATAACCACTACCTTGACCAATAGCAATCTTAGCAGCAGCAATAGCATCTTTGTCACTCATACCTTGTGACTTATATTCATTTAACCAGTAGTTAAAGTCTTTAGCTAAAGTTGGTGTTGCTTCTTTACCGCCTGTAAAGATTACTTGACCAGATCTTGGATCAACATCATATTGATCTGAAGTTGCATTTACCATTGCAAGATCACTAGCATTTTTCCAACCAGTAGCAAAGGCAGCTCTCTTAGCTTGATCAGCCATTCTCATTGCATTATCATATTGCTGATTGGTCATAACTGTTTGATCGTACAATTGTTTTGCAATCCCCTGATTTTGTAACTGAGCTTGATTTCTAATGTTAGCAGCATTTTGCTCAAACTGGTTTGCAGCTCCTACATTTAAGTTATTATATCGAGCTAGTGTATCAGCTGCTTGCTGAGCACCTTGACCTTGAATTGAAGCAGCTCTTGCTGATAAAGCTTGTGGTCCTACAAATTGTCCTAGACCTTGTGTAAGAATGTTTGCTTGCTCTGATTGAGCTGCTAACTCTCTTGTAGGATCATAGTAAACAGCTTCAGGAACTTCTGGTTCAAATCTTGGTGCCCATGGAAAATACTTATTTACACTATACTTGTCTTTAAGTGTGCCATAATAATTAAGTAAGTCAGGTGTTGTCCACTCAGGGGCAACAGCTTGTTGCTGCATAAAATCAATATCTTCAATAGGTGGTCTTTCTTCCTCATCAACTACTTCTTCAGGAACATCTATAACATCTGGCTCAGCATCATCTGTGTAGTATTCAGTATATACATCAGGACTATCTGGATCATCTTGAAAGTAAGTAATATCACCCTGTTTAATAGCTCCTTCTTGCTTCATCTTTTCTTCATACTCTTTTGGAGTAAGTTTTACTCTTTTAGTTTCAAGTGCTCTATACCACCACTGATCATCTTTATAAGCATCCTTGATATCATCAGCACTCAGCTTTCCATCTTTATAAGCTTGTGCCACACCTTCTGTAGTAGGATCATAACCTGAAGGTATTTTAGCAAGTAATTTTTTATTAGGTTGATGAGATGTTCTTGACATGTAATCTACAACAAGATCAGGATTAGTTTCTACAATTTTACCTTGAAGTTCTGTTACTGCCTTTTTTATATCAGCTTTTGTAACAGATCCTTTAAGTTGAGGAAGACCATACATTTGTCTATACTTATTAAGTCTTACTACACCTTTAGGTGTATAAGCTTCTTCCATACTGTATGGTGGAGTTGCTGTACCTTTTTGAGCTTTATATAAACCACCTTCAGCATATACATCCATTGATTGTTGTGGAGAATACGGATAGTACTTTTTAGTCATCTTTCCATCATTATAACTAGGATAAGATACAAGAGGACTTTGAAAATCCATCCAAGGTTGCTGCACATTATTATAATACTCTTCAGGAAGTTGTATACCTTTTGTTCTATTTGCATAATCCAAATTCATCTGCTCTAATACATCTGGAGACATTTCATAAGGATTAATAAACATTCCATTCTGAGCTTGTGGCATCATAGGCATCTGTTCCATCATAGCTTCTTGAGGCATTTCTTCTTGTGCCATTTCTTGTTGAGGAGCTTCTTGCTGTGGTTGTTTTTTTTGAGGAATAATATCTTCTTCTCTAAGTCCCATAGATTCCATATAAGGCTGTGCTACTACAGGAATACCTTGAGGGAATCCTTTCTTAGATTCTTGAGCAAGTGCAAGAGCGCCTAATTTAATACTATAATTTCTAATCATAGTTTCTGCAGTTTTTCTATCTACTGCATCTGAATTAGGATCTTGTAATATTTTACGGTACTTATTTACATCATATTGTTTAGCTAGTTCTGCCGGAGTATAACCTCCTTTTTTTTCAGGTCTATTAAACATTTTTAAAATAGATGGATCTGATATCTTCATTGATCTAGTATCACTAAAGATAAAAGTATTATCTGGTAAATTCAAAGGTGTGCCTCCTTGATAATGTCTTTTACCAGCAATCTTATAGTGCTCTGCAAAACCGTCACCATTGATATCTCCATAGGCTGTCTCACCTTTTTCTGCTTCAAGATTAGCTTTATCTCTTGGTACTGGAGATAAAGTATCTTTTATTTCAGGATTTGGTTTTCCAATATACTGATCAATATCAGCACCGCCCATTGCAGTTGGTTGAATTGACAAAGACATGTCACTATTTTGTTTACCTGTCTCTGCTCCACCTAACGCCTTGTTAGGCAACTTCTTAATTCTTACTTTGTAATACATAATTCAAAGTTATATAAATTCTATTTCTCCGCCATTAGCCAAGAAATCATTGATTTGTTTTTGTGACATAAATGTTACTGAGCCTTCTTTCTGACCTCCGTGTTTTACTACTCCAGTAAAGCCCATTTCATCTGGTCTAAATAATCCTGAATTAGTTTCGTAAGTACCTCTATTTCTTAATTGATTTATAGCATATAAGTTATCTGCAGTAAGATTCTGATTCATTTGATCTTGAATACCTTTATTTCTAAACGCATCAATTATATTTGCGCCAAAACCTCCAATTGCATTAAATTGATTAAGCAACATTGGAAAATCAAGAGTATACATATTCTTTGTCTTAGCATCCACAGACATCATCTGCTTATTTAATGCTTCTTTGTCTTTATCAGTAAGAACTCCTTCATTAACATACTTACCATCATTACCCATTCTTATAGCTGGTGATTCTCCAGTAAGAGGATTTTCATATGACTTATCTAAATCAAAAGGATTATCTAAACCTGCATTTAGATTAAAGTCAGTATTTCTTTGTTTAAGAGGTGTAGTAGTATTAAACTGTCCTAGTGTTTGAGCTTTAGGTAAATCACCTCCATACTGTTTATATACATTAGCTGGACTAAAAGATGCGTCACCCCTTGCTAAACGGTTCCTTTCTTCTAAAAGCATTTCTTTAATAGACTCAGGTTGATATTGTAATAGCATGTTATTAATCTGAACAATTCTATTAAATATCTTTTGCTGATCCGCGGGCAACTGCTTATTTCTTCCTTGTTGGTTAACAACTACATTTTTATTCCTAGTTGGATTTACTTGTACATTACGATTAGCTAATTGAGCTTGTCTCTGTATCTCAGCTTGTTTTTGTATCTCAGCTTGTTTTTGTATCTCAGCTTGTTTTTTTAGTTCAGCATTATATGCATCAGAACCTGGCATATTTATAGGCGTATTTTCATCACCAAAATTATAGTTTGCCATATTATCAGCAAATTGATTAAACGGTCTATCCTGATCCATTAGTCTTTGTGTTTCAGCAATCTGAGCATCCGTACTATTTAAATCAGCAATTTTTGAGTATGGAGTTGCAAATAGATTAGCATTGTTTTTCAAAAAGTTTGCTTGCTCTTCAGAATAAGCAGGAAATTTGTTAGGAAGATTACCTACATTAACAAATTGGTTAGCATACTGAGAAAGATCTTCTGGTTGAACATCTACTAATTGGTCTAGACCTGTTTCTGCATCTGTAGGTGGAATAAATCGTCTTAATGGATCTTGTTCATCTAACCTTCGATCACTAATTAATTTCTCTGGTAATTTAGTTTGCTCTGGTAAATCCATTCTGTAATCCAACCTTTCTTGAACAGAAGGTGTATCATTTTTTGTAGCATACTCTTCACTATATTGAGAAAGATCTTCAGGTTGTACATCTACCATTTCATTTTCAAATGGTGGTAAAATTGATGCTGGGTTTAAGTTAAATTCTTGTTCTGCTCTTGCTTTATCAGCATTTGGTGTATCAACATTTGTTGCTTTCTTAGTAGGTAGTGTACCTACAGTTTGTAAATCTTCTGGAGAAAGATGAACATCTTCTGTTGACCAGTCTGTTTCTGGAGATCTTCTTCTCCATCTATCCTGTACTCTAGCATCTTTATTAGACCAACGATCTCCAGTTGTATTAGTATATCCAGTAAGAGCATCTCTTCTTGCTTTATCAAAAGAGCCAAATCCACCACCTGGTATATCACCCATAAAGTTTATAGTATACTTTTTAGGTTGTCCCCACATACCACTCTTTCTAACATCAATGCTATGTACTTGAGGATTTACTATTCCTGCAATAGGTTTTCCTGTAGCAGGATCATAAGCAGGACCCATTTGTTTAGCCCATGAACCTGCATATTGAATTGCCGGATTCCAAAAACCTGGACTAAACTGTCTACCCATACCTCTTCTTCTTCCTCCAAATAATGGAGGATAAATAGGACCTACTTGATTATAGCCAGGATAATTATAATTAGTAACTGTATTATAATTATCCTTAGTTGGTGTATTAGTATTTGCAGGCTTTGTAACATCTTTCTGAGTATACTGATCATAAGCTTTATTAGCAGCTGCTTCTTCAGAAGTAACAGTCTTAATCAATTTACCTGACTTATCGTATAGTTCAACATAACCTCCATCTTGGAAATAAGGATCTGTTACATCTTTAGAATCTGTTCTAAAAGACTCATCTAGAAAAGGGATAGAGGGATCATCTCCTCCATAGATGAACTTATAAAGAGTGCCGTCAGTAAAACCACCTTGTTGTAGACCAAGATAGTGAAGAACATCTGCTGCTGGTTTATAGTTTGGATCTGCCACTCTATCAATAAATCTGGCTGTCCTATCAAGAACTCTTGCTGCATCAGGATACTTTGATAAATATTGCATTCCTCTACCCAACATTTGTGTTGGAGTAATTAAACCTTTAGTGTTTGATAAAATGTTACTACCTGTACTTTTTGCCCAATCAGGTGTGCCTAAAGTCCATTTTTTAGTCTCAGGATTAAAGCCATACCATTTATCATTTGATGGTCTACCCCATCTATCTTTTTTACTAGCAACTGGTTTAGTACCTGCACTAAAACCACCTTGTTGAAAAAGTGTGTTTTGCATATGCATAACGAAAGGATTAGTTCCCCAGTTTGCGTCTCTCTGTTTACTAAACCAATTTGGCTCAGTACTTGTTTGTGCATTCCAAGTATTATAAGCTTGTCTATTAGCATATTCAGGTTGCTTTTTCAGCTCTTCAATTCTTTTATTTATATCTTTTAAAGCAGGATTTTGCTCCTCTGTAATACCTTGATGAGCAAACCATTCTGATGCTTTTATAAGTTCTCCTAGTTCACTATTAGGATCAATAGAAGTATCTTTCCAAGTTGAAAGTTCAGCAGACTCTTTAGACTTATTGTTTTGTCCAATTGAGGTGCCTTTTGCCCAGTCAGGTATACCTAAAGTCCACTTTTTACTATCTGGATCAAATCCATACCATTTAGATCCAGGTTTTCTATCCCAATTATCTTTTTCACCAGCAGCTGAGTTTGTTCCAGAAGATGATTTCTTTTTTCCATCTGTTACAGTTATCTGATCTTCAGTAACTAGTTCTTCTGATTCATTTGCTACATTTGTATTCTCAGTAGAGGTAGTTGTCTCTTTTTCCTTTTCTTCTTTCTTAGTGTCTTCTATCTGAGTCTTAGTATTTTCTATTTCTTGCTTTACAACTTCTGCAGGATTAATTTGTGAAATAGGTGTAGTAGCAAAATTGATTGTGTACTCTCTTGGTCTACCAAAAAGACCTGTTCTTCTTACATCAATATTTGCTAGTTGTATATTACCAGGCATCATGTTCATTCCAGGATAATTTACCATACCTGCAGTTGGTAACATGTTAGGTAACATATTAATGTTCATCTGTTGTGGAAACATCTGAGTTCTTGCATTTAAGAAGCCCATTGGTATTTGACCAATCATTCTATTCATTCTGCGGTTCATTCTTCTTTGTTGTCCACGAGAACCACCAAACTGCATATATGAATCATAAGTATTTTCTAACTGCTCTTTTAATTGTGCATCATTAACATTAGATGTAATACTTTGTAAGAAATTTTGATTACGCTCTTCTCTTGCACCGGTGTCTGTACTGTTAGCACTTGAAGGACCATCCTGTCCACCCATTTGTTTTTTTGCAAGTTTCATTACATTCTTTACAAATGAATTCTTAGATCCTCCGTATTTAGCTATTACGGTATCCATAAATTCAGAATCATCATATTGTCCTTGATCTGAATCTGCATAATACATTTGTTCAAGTTGAGCTTGTCTTGCAGCATCTTCTTCTTCTTGAGCAGCAGCCTCACCGGCCATTTGTTCAGTAAGGAGTTGTTCTGCAGTATATTGATCATTAAGTGCATTAGAAGCTTTTAATTCCTCTTGATCATTTACATATTGTACTAGAGATCCTAAAATTTCATTTGCTTTCATAGCGTCTATTCCAGCACTGAGTAAGTTATTAAACACTTCATCTGTACCTAAACCGTCTACTAACATTTGAGCAGCTGCAGAAAGTAGTTGATCATCATTTACTTGAGGGGTTGGTTGTACTCCACCCATTTGCGCCATCCACTGATTCATTGGATTGAATGGGTTATTATTTTTTGGAGGAGTGATTCTTACTCGTTTTTTCATAATATATGCTATATACTAAATATAATAAATTTTAAATTACTCAATAAACTTTAAAAGTTTAATCAAGTAGATCAATTGTGTACCCTAAATCCTGTAGTCTTTTTATCTCCTTATCTGATAATTCATCTTCATATATTTCACCACCCTCTTTTCTACCATAAACCATTCTGAATAAATGTAATAATTCTTCTTGATTTGGACTTCTTTGTTCTGTTCCTATAGTATTTAAGTCTTGCATTACAGTCATAGGAAAATTAACATTTGAATATGCAGCTTGTCCTAATGGACTTCCGGATAATCGCCCAAGAGTTGTACCTGCTTTAACCCAATTCCAAGCAGTACTTTCTGGATTCTTTAAATCTGTATAGGCTTGTGGATTATTATATATATTCCTTCCTAATTCATATAAACTTTTTCCATATAATATATTTGATGGAGTAATACGATTATTAAAGTATTTAAGACCTGGACTTAATCCTCTTTGATAAGCTAATGCTCTATCTCGAGCTGCTTTAGGAAGATTAAGACTAAGTGTCTTAAGTAGTGGTTCGTCTAATACTTTAACTGAAGCATTAAATACAGGAATTGTATTTAGCGCATCTTTTAAAGGACGAATAGCCGGGGCAAATTGAAGAGCTCTTAGAGATGCATCAAATGGTCTATCATTTGCCATAGCTCTAGAAATATAATCACCTGCTTCTAAAGGATTGTATTGGTTTAATGCATCTCCAATTAAATTTGGTACACCATGTGGTGTAATATCTATACCGGTTTGCTTCATTTCATTAATATCATGAGGCATATTGCTTGAACTACCTGTAGCAACTGCATAATGAAAAGCAGTAAAAGGATTTGTTATATACTCCCAAGTTCTTTTTACAGGATTAAATTCTTTACCTGCCATAAGAGGTTCAGCTTTAGGAGCATATATAATTTCATTAGCTATTTGAGATTTTAAAATTGAAGAAGGATCTTTTGAATAGTCATTTAATATTTTTTCTATATCTTTTCTTTTCTTATTTAATATATCTCTAGTATTTTTTACCGGGTCATATGTCTCTCCTCTTTTTTCTGCATCTTTTTTATTTGATAAAAGTATTCTATTATTAGGAGTAATATCATATCCCTCTGCCCGCATTAATTTACGCATTTGCTCTCCTTCAGATGTATAATCAAGCAAACTAATTTTTTGATTAGTAATGGGATTTGTACCTATATTAATAACTGATCTTTTATTAATATAATTTTCATAAGCATTTAATTTATCATATTCATTTGCTAAAGCTTTAGCCATCCCAGTCATTTCCATTTGCTTTTGTCTTTGCATCTGAGCTCCAGTATTATATAATACTCTACGATCAATACTTGTGTCTGGCATATTTACAGCAGTAGTTGATGCTGATGCTTGAGGTATGTCTAATTGATTATATCTAGGCTTTTTAGATGTCTCTGTACTATGTGCAAGAATTTGAGAAGGTTTCATTTTTACAGCATTCTTCTCTAGTATCTTAACTCTCTCAGCTACGTTACCTTTAGAAAGAGGAGTAAACTTATTCCCGTCAAACTTTGACCACTGCCCGTTATCTTTTAGATAATACTTATTATCATACATGTAGTACTGACCTCCTTTTTGAAAAGACTTTGTCATAGGAGCTGCTTTTTTGTAGTTCTCAGAAAACTCTTGAGCTTCTTCTGGACTATCAAATCTTATAGCCTCACTATCCATAGGGCTTGCATACTCATTAAATTCAAGATTTCCAGAATCAGATTGCTGAATAAAAGGTACAACGTAGTTATCCATAACTGACATATAGTGTGTTCCTTTTTCTCCTGGTATAGTCCCAGCAGGTTCTCCATAAACATATTCATCTCCTGTGTATGTATAATCTACAGGATTCTCTGAAAGCATTCTATGAGCTGCAGGATTACCTCTTAAAGCTTCCTGTTTCATTTTCATTAAATACAAAGAATAATCTTTATCTTCTAATTGATTAGCAGGACCTGCTGTGTTATAAGGACCACCATCTTGATAATACTTAGCATTAGGATCAAATGTCTTTTTCTTTTTTGACTTTTTCTTTTTAGTTAATTTATTCTCTTTAAAGAGTTTGTTTTGAGCTGCAAGATCTCTAGAGTATTTTTTTTCTCCGCCTTTCTTCATGCCAACTCCTGCTAGCGAAGGTGTTAAAGATTGTCTATATGGAGTTAAATATTTTAGATCATTAATCAGAGCTTTTGTCTTTGGAGCAAATCCGGTACCCATAAAGTTAATTGAATTCTCTCCTAATTCTGTTGCAGTTTCACCCCACGGTTTTTCTCCAATTGCTGACTCATATACAGATGCTGTGTTACTTGGTAAATTTCCTATACCTTCAGTTAAAAACTCTGCGCCCCAATAGTTATTTAATGTTGCTTGATTAGCAACGGCTGATCTAAAAGGTTGTGATCTTACAAGTGCATTTTGTACAGTTGGATTAGCTAATACTCTATTTGCTCCAGGAATCTTAGAAAGATTTCTAGGAATAAAACTACTTGCTTGAAAAGGTTTATAATTAAGCGCAGCCCCTGCTCTTGGTAAAGCATAAGCACCTAATAAACCAAAACCTGTATTTGCAACACCTGATGCAATATTTCCTTTATTAAAATCTATACCAGCCTGTCCAGCAGATCTAGCAGGATTAAGATAATTTGTCAGGTCATTAAAAGATGTTAAAGATGAATATCCCCTTTTTAATTTTTCATCTTTAACATCTTTTAAATACTTTTTGTATTCCTCACTTTCTCTACCCATGTATATATCCTGAAAACCTTTTAGTTTTTCAGCATAGTTATAAGCAATTGCAGGGTCTATATTGCCCATACCCTTCATAGCAGTTGTAGGATCTATTGACATATAACCTTGATTAGGAAGAGTCCCCTGTCCCCAAGGATTTATAGCATTTCCTACATAATAAAGTGGATCAGCAAAAAAGGCCCTAGCTTCTTGACCCATCTGCTCACCAAAACTTAAATCATCATATACTTTTTGGTTAGCTTTCAACCAATCATCATAAGTTAGTCTTTCTATATCAGCTTGGGCTTGTACATTTTCAAGGTAATTAGGATCTCCATTAAATTTTTCTACTTGTGATGTAAGATATGCTATATCTTCTAATGGTACCATATTACCATTTTCATCTGCATAAAGAGATGGTTCATTTCTTACTCCTTCATGATAATCTTTTGCACTTACCATGTCATCATAATAGTCAGGTGCTAGATCAGTACCATAACCTCTCTGAACAAAAGTTTTAGCTTTTTGATAGTCTTCAGTTAATTGAATAGGTTTTGCTGACTTATCTAATACTTTAGTTCTTGAACCAGAAGGATCTTTAATTGCTGTATAGTTTTGACCATCATAAGATATTAGCCAATTTCCATGTATATCTTTTTTATATATTACGTCAGGTCTCCCTTCATATGTATAAACTTGATCAAGATTATTTACACCCGGGCTTTTAGAATAAGCTACAGATTTTGATTTAGCAGGTACAATACTTGATTGATAAGGTCCTCCCGTTTGTTTAGTAACAAGTTTACTTAAATACTTTAAACCTTTGTAGTTAGCTTCCGGATCAACATCTTCTGCAGTACGTTCTCCGTACTTTCCTAGCCTTGCTAGATTTAATACTTTTGATTGAGGTCCCCAATCTAAAAGAGCATCATATAAATATTTTCCTCCTTGTTTAGAAGCATCAGTTTGATCTTTAAAATAATCATCCCAATTATAATTAGGATTGTTTATTAAATCATATGTACTCCCTATACTTTTACTTAGAGACCCTGCTAGTTCAGGAGAGCGCTTTGCTGTATTATAAGCAGTAAATCCTTTAAGTACTTTATCTACCGTACCATACTTGTTTATAAGATCTGCAGTTCTACCACTTGTAGATAGAATATTATTTGCACTTCCTACATACCTTTGAATTACAGGATTGTTAAATACAGATCTCGTTAGTTGATTATTAATAAGATTTGTATTTCCTATTTTACTTACTACTTGTGGGAGGGTCTCTGTAATAAGTGCTCTTCCTGCACTTGTGAAACCTAATGGTAGTGTCCATACCCAATCAACAGGTTGAGCAGGAGCATCATTATAATTATTATGAGCTCCTGGAATACTAGCAATAGTAGCATCTATAGCAGCTACTTTTTTATCATACTCTTGCATAGCAAGAAGACGTTCATTTGCTCTCTTATCAAATTCTCTTTGCTTCTCTTCTTTTTCTTTAGCAATCTGTATATTTTGAGCATCTACCTCTCTTGTTTTTCTTGCTTGTACATCTTTAGACAAATTAGATGACGCTACGTTTGTTGTTGAACTTACTTGTGGTTTGTTATCAAGAAGAGGATCATAGTTTCTTTGATATTGTTTATAACTACCGGCTGGTCTTACAGGTGTAGCATTTTTGTACAGCTCATGGCTTCTTCTAGCAACATCTCCTTTAGTAAGAGGGACGTATTTTCCATTAATTTTTTTCTCCCATTTAAGGTCATTTGTAAGTCTATAATCATTACCGTTATATATATAATTACCAGGCTTACCAAAATTTGATGGTTTTTTTAGTCTATTCCTTGGATCTTCTGATTTAAGATAAACTTTTTCAAGTTCGAGGTTTAAAGCAGAAGGTATTTGTTGACCATATTGAGCTTCAGGTAATTCTTCTACTATATATCCACCATCTCTATAAGCTTGTATTTCTTCATCTGTAAGTTCATAAATAGGACCCTCTGTATTTCTCAAAAAACTCTGTTCTTCAGGTTCTATTATTGATGGATTTTCAGTAGCAATATTTCTACCATATGCATTAGTTACGGGCCTCCACCCAATCTTTCTATCTTCATCCACAGCATGTTGAAAAGTAGGATGCCAAGGGGCTTTTAAATATTCTCCTGTGTCTGCATTAATACTGTATGCATGATAAAAACCATCTTCTTCTTTTGGTTGAGAATAATCAAAAGTTTCAGGCATTCCTTCTGACATCCAGTATCCTCTAATATCATAACTTGGATCATCATCCATTAAGTTATCAGGAAGTGTATTATAGAACTTTTGGAATCTCATCTCATCTTCATCTGATAATGATGTTGAATGAGTTCCTCCTATTTGCATTTGAGGATATTCATCAACATAGTTTGCTCCGGGGAAGTTATAGTTTTGACCAGGATACATCATTTGAGGAATACCAATATTTGGTACTGCCCATACAGGATACGGTACACCACTCATGGTGATATCATTACCTGGTATTCTTGTAATTTCTCCAGGATATTCCCATTGACCTCTTGGATCAGTTATAATATCTTTCTTCTTAGCAGGAGCTTTTGCACTGCCTAGATTCTTTACTGCTTTGGATAGAGCTTTCTTATTATACATTATCTAGGAGAATAAGTGTTCTTACTATTTACAATTTTAACAATCATGTTAGTATCATTTGATACTATCTTACTCAAAGTTAAGAAATTTAAGTAATGTCTAAACTTCTTTCTTTGTAACTCAGACTTGTTATAATCTAAGTTATTTTGATTAAGTGTTCTTATATAACCATTAGCTTGAGTAACCCAAATGTTTTGAGCTTCTGTAGGTCCGACAAGAATAGTTGTACCAGGTATAACCGGTCCTGTTGGAGGATAAGTAGACCCAACAGGGAACTCACCTCTGTCTTTAGTAATATCCCAGAACTGATTAAATCTATACTTCTGTTCTTCTTTAGAACATAAGATATCAATTGAATTAATATTTACTTGTGGATACTGTAAGCTTAATGCTACATTATTTTTAGGGAACATATTAAGATTTAAATATCCTGATACTTGTTCTGTATTATATACTATAGCTTGATCAAAGTTATAATCAAGAACATGGAACTGATCTACACAATTACCTTTAGCTCTTCTATAACATTCAAGAATATATTCCATACTCCGTAAAGTGTTTACGGTTTGCCCAGTTGGAATTGGTAACTCTACTTCAAACGGGTAATTAATTCCATAGTAATTACAGAACTTATCACACTGATAATTATGTTTCCATATACCATTTCCTTTAGTACTAAGGAAAGTATTTTTACCAGGCATTAATAAATCAGGATGCCAGTCATGGAATGAAATCCAAAATTCATTCTTAGGATCATAACTTATTGTCCATGAAGCATCGTCAAAGAAGATGTTTCTTATATCAGTATCTGAGAATTTAAATCTAGTCTTCCTATAAATAAATTGATTTGTTGCAGAATCATATATTACTTGACCTTTATATTGATCTTTAAGTTTATAATCTTTCTTACTAAAATATAGTACTGAATTTAGATTATCATAAATAGACTGACAACCAATTCCTGCTACCGGATTATCAGTATGTGGGTAATCAGGAAAATCATCAAGTAGTTTAAATGGTAAGAATAAAGTAAACCACCACTTCATACCGTTTTGAGATATCTCAGTTAAGCTGCCTGTATAAGCCATTATCTTACCTTGATTCTGTGAAATGTAGAACATTCCTGCAGGTGTAGATATTACAGATCTAGAATCTTGAGATGAACCATACTCATAAGGTTTATCTGAAATAACTACACTTTGAGGAGTTTGTGCAAATAATCCACCATCTCCTATTGTAATCTTAGTTCCAAAATCAGTTTGAAGTTGATCTACTCCCTGGAATACTAGAGGACTAGAATTTTTAAACGTGATGAATATACCAGTTTTTGCAAAGTTCTTTACTCCGGATATTTGGTCTTTAAATTCTTTATAGTTATTGGCAAGATACACAAACCAAGAATCTTTAGAAGACTCCTCTTGTTGTGGTAATGAGTATATAATCCAATCAGGTCTATATGTATAACATAACTTAGCTACATAAGGATTATAATATCTTGACTGCAAGTTTCCTTGTGAGAAATACTGTGTAAATAACTTAGAGATACTTAATGAGTAATCATATGCATAATAGTTTCCTCTTGTTATTGTCTCAGGATTCATATCAAAGAAAGCTTGTAAATCATTATATCCATAAGGATTATAATGCTTTTCATATATTGGAATACCTGATTCTCTAAAGTCTACAATAACATCACTTTCTACAAAGAAGTCTCTTACAGAAGAACAACCTAAATAAAAATATGATTCTTTAACTCCTAAGAATCCTGGATAGTTTCCAGGTGAGTCATTATCATAATCATAGTTTCTATTATCCAACTTATAAAAGTTTGTAGGAAAAAGACCTGTTCCCGATGAAGGTGGGTTAAACCATTGAGAAGGGTTTGTTAAACCCCCTATAAAATCTCCTATCTCATACTTTTCACTATTCATCCAAAAGCGTGGTCTAGGGATCATCTGCCTTAATAGATAATTCCATTCCATACCATCTGGTTGGCCGTATAACCAATCATAGAAAAAGAACATACTATTCTTTTCAGTATACCTGTTTATATAAGTATCTCCATTAAAGAATATACCAGTTTTTTGAATCTTCTTATGTTTTATTCCTAAGCCACAAAGAGAACTTGTAAGTATTGTAGTATCTTTAGTTTGCTCACAAGGGGTGATAGGTATTTGCTTGATGGCATCAAGTTGACCATACTGATTTCTTATTCTGTATTTAATAGCACCATAATGACTAATGATTAATGCATTAAATACATCTGTTTTATGATCCTCATTAAAATCAATGGTTAAGTTATTACCGGCTCCTAAGTTGTTACCCCGACCAGTTCCAATTGAAATAAGACTTTGATCTCTTATATTATCTAAGATATAATCAGGACCGTTGTTATTTCCTGTTCCATCTACAGTTCTTAGCACAACAGCATTCTGTCTCTTTAAATTATTAATTCTGTATTCTACAGGATTTCCTCCTTGTAAATAAGGATTTACATCTTGTAAAGAATCTTTTAGATAAAAGCTATCTTCAATTCTAAATCTTTGTCTTCTATCTGTTCTATGCGTATTAAAGATATCATAGAACCCATGAGCTTGCATTTGAAGAGCATATTGTCTATATGGCAACAAAGCATAAATAATTTTCATTGCAAGATCTGATCCTTCACTGAAATAATATAAGGCTTGTTGTGCTGCTGCTACAGGCCCCAAGTATTTAACTGATCCAAATTCTTGTGAATATTCAGGAGCTGTATAGATTCTTCCTTGTGCTGTTGCATTACTAAAACTATTAAAACTTTCATAAATACCTTGTAATCCTTCACCTCCTGTAAAAGCATCACCAATTACTGTAATAGGGTTTGAATAATATAAATTCAAAGCTTGATTAAATAAAAGTTTATCAGCATTAAATCCTAGCATCTGAGAAGGTGACCAAGCAGCAACAGTTGTTCCTGAGCCACCTCCTGTAGTCGTATTAGGATAAACCTGTTTTGCAAAACTACCTCCTGGTTGATTAATAGTTCTTTTACCTAGTAGGCTGATAACTGCTTCTAAGGCTCCTGCTAAGAATGCAACTGCAACAACAGCATTAGATACTAACTTAACTTTAGGATGTTGTTCAGGTTCAATAAAGTATTGCTCACTGATTCCTTTTACAGTACCGTAAAGTTTTAATTCTACTGTAGATAAAAATGGTGTTCTAAAATTTGTATCAGGTGAATGGAATGTAGTAATGTTTTTTGGTATATCCTGGAGCTTTACTTCTACTCTATCATTATCCTCATCTGTTACAATTACATAAGGATCATTAGCCTCGTTTAGTGGATTATAAAAACTTGGCCCTACAAAATTATTTAAAGGTCCATCATTATCAACCGGGTTAGGAGGAATAATTGTATTAAAAGGATAGTTTGGATATAAACCTTTTTTATTACCTGCCGCATTACCTTTAATATTGTAAGGTCTCAAGTTGTTAAGCATTCCTTTAGCAACAATAGTCTTATTACCTTCTCTAGAACCTCTTAATATTTCATATCCTACAACACCAGGTATATCGTTACCCTCATTATCTTTTGGATAAATGATATTTTCAAACTCAACACCTAATATTCTTATCTTATTTTTATTAGCGTTATTAGGATCTTTGCCATGATGATGCACATTCTGATGTGTAGTTTGATCCGGCATCTTATGATGTCTGATAGCTTTACCACAAAGATCATAATTTGGATCCGTAGTACCTGTCCAACAATAAGAAGATGAGTTCCATACTTCAGGTTGATTATCTGGATATTCTTCTGTAGATTCCCAATAAGCCATATTACCTCTTGCAATTACAACACCACCATCAGGTAACTGATCATAATCAAAAATACTTGTTACAGTTGCTGTATTGTATACTTCAAATAATCTTTCTTGTTCTGAAGGATCAGTAAACAAAGTATTAGTATCTGTATAGGGTTGGGTTTCAAGAGTTGAAACTCCATTAGGTGGAATAAAATTAGTAGCAGGTCTACCTGGTATATGATATGAGGAAGACTTATCCCCTGTATTATAAATCCATCTAATAAAAAATGAATAAACTTCATCTCTTAAATAACTTGGTTTGTGACCACCATCAACATAGTATCTCTCATCATATTCTACGGATACCCATTTAGTTCTAATTAAATTAGCTAATGGTTGATAGTTAAAATCAAATCTTGAAGTAGGTCCTACTTTAAGTAGGTAATTATTAGTCTCAAGAATTTGGTCAGACTTTTCATAGATCGGTGTTTGAATAGGTAATTCTGCAACAGGAATAGCAGGTAAATCTTCTTTAATTTGATCTATATAAACTTTAGTAGTTTTAGTAGAATAAATACCAATCTTTTTTGCTACTGCTCCTTGATTAATATTTGCTACTATAACTAAAATAAATTCTTCAAAGTTTTCAGTATCAGCTTCTATATCTAATTCAAGAGCCCCTTGCGGTTCAAGTTCATACCATAGAGGTTGAACATTACTTGGTGAATACCAATCTGTAACTTTCTGACCTTTTATACTATATGCAATGGTTGCAAAGTAAGATCCGTTTCTAAGTGTCCCTCCTGCTTTACCAGTTGATACATTAATACAAGGGGTATTAACTAATCTAGCTAGTCTTAATTTATCGCAGTCTAATGCTGTTGTATCTTCACAAGTTATACAATCTATAGGATGTCCTACAGGCCATACTCCTGGGGATGTTTCGTATGTATTTGTAGAGTCTTTACATCTTTGAACCCAATCTACACCAGGCCACTGTAATGATTCACCGGCAGAGTTTATATAAGTGTTGTTTCCTGCCCATGTATAGCTACTGCTTGGCCATGTTTGTGGATCTCCAATATTTATATATCTATCAGGATTTAAGCCATCTGCCCAATAACCTGCCCAAGAACAATCTTCTTTTTCTCTAGAGGCCCCTGTGATAAGATTAAGTTCATTAAAGTTAAGACAAGAATCTTGTACAATAATTCTATACTTACATTGGTCTTCTTCAAATAATCCAATTTCAGAATTTACTGAAGCAATCTGATTAGGTACATGTACTGCAGTATATATCAACCATTTGTCACTGTAGAGGTGGATAGTCCCAACTATCACCTTTCTCCCGTTAAGAATTGTTTCTCCAGCAACAGAACAAAGATAATTAGCAGATTCATTTGATAGTGTACCTAGATCACCCTCAGCTGTATTATTAACTGCATTACGAGCATGAGTCCACATGCCTTCTGTTACAAATGAAGGATCTGAATCTTTATTTAATCCTTTTACAAAAGTACTTGTCTCACTATTACTAATATTTTGAGAACCTGATCTTGCCATAATTATTTTATAATTACGTTGCCGTTATGATACCTATAATATAAAGGATCAACATTATAACTCTTAAACATGTTATAGTACTTACCATACATTGCTTTACGGTTAGCCCACCATAACTGTTCCATCTCTTTAAAGTTAGGAGTGTTAACCAAACTAAGTGCTTGATTACGCGCCCCGCGTATTCTCTGTTCAACCAAAGACATCTTCTGAGTTACATCTTCACCATTAAAGTAAAGATTCTCAAGAATTCTTTGCTTGAGTGCATATTCATAATATTCATTAAGTAGCTCATGATCAGGTACTAGTAAATTGCCTTCATCATCTTCCATACTACTTTGGTAATTAAGATATACTTTACCAGTCTCAAATGTTGTATATAAGAACCCATCTTTTATCCAACCTTCATTTGCAGTATTAAAGTATAAATTAGGACAATCACATTCTATACCTTGACTCGCTTTCATTTTAAGAGGTATCATTATTTTATACACTCTAGTTTGTGAAGCATTTACAATTTGTATAAGCTCATATGAATCGCCTTTGCAATTCATAAATACTCTAGGCTTAATACATGTATCTCCATAAGGACTATTAGGGTCAAACTGACCTGGTAAATAATTTCCTACTGGAGTATTTCCTGAGCAAGCTGCTGTTTGATTACAAGGATTAGAATTACATGTAGAACAGTTTACTGTAGGTTCAGTACATGGATCAACAGTAACTGGTGTTTCTGTATACGGTACTTCTTGAATATTTGTTCCTCCAATATTATAACCTGTCCTTACTTCATACTCACCACATATCATAGCAAAATTAAAAGTATAGAAGTTATCAGGTAGCTTTACTTTACCGTGTTCTACTTCTAAGATTGCTTCTCGTGTTTGATTGATTCTTAATCCTAAATCATAATTAAGTCTTCTTGCTACTTTAATTAAAGTCTGTGGATCAATCATATTCTCAAGAGCATATGTATTGAAGTCAACTGTTACATCTTCAAACAATTGATCAAATGTCCGGTATTTTAAAGTATAATTGTAATCCATTATCTAAGTACATTTTGACTATCATCTGCATCATCCACAGGAAGTTTTGCAAGCATAGTAAGTTCTTGTAATACAAATTGCTCTATTTCAGAAAATAGATATTCTGGAAATGGAAGTTGTTGATCTTGTTTTATTATACATTGACCTTCAGGAGCACATAAGAAGTCAGCTTTATCTCCTTCAAATATTCCTTCAACTTTAACAGCATCCCACATTATATCTGGAAAGTATAAATATCCATTTAAATACCAAAAGTATTTTCTTTTATTGTATTTAAAATTAGTTGTCTTAGTCATAGAAACATAAGTACCTGGTTCAGTTCTCATTAACTCAGTTTCTCCATCTATAGAAGATACAGTACGTAGAACAGGTCCAAACATACCATCAAATAATTGAGGTAGTTTCTCTTTTGTTCTTTTAATCATACATCCTGAATAGACACCAGTACATCCTGCTTCTATTTTATCTACTTCAATTAATTCAACAAAAGGAAGAAAAGTAAATAAAGAACTAATTTTCATTAGCCTATTTTGATTGTCTTCTCTTTTTAAAAGAGTCTTTCCATATTTAATAATAGAAAAGTAAATAGTTCTATCTGTTAAAAACGGATCTTCTTTAACAGCTTTTAAACTATTTCTTACTCTTGATACTGTTTCCCCTACTGTTGTCATAGATCAAACTCGTTATAATCTTTTAAATTTTTATTTAGAGTAGCTTGTGCCATATCTCTAAATCTATGTTTGTCATAAGTTTTTCTCATCTTAGCGTTAGCATCAATTCTAATATACATGTTCCAGTTTTCTGGATAGCTTTTAGCTACTGCTCTTTTAAAATTTCTGCATGGAGTAAAACTCCAACACTCTCTGTTTACAAACTTAATTTTGCTTGAAAAGCTAGTATAAAATATTTTAGCTAGCTTTCCATCAGTTTCCCAATTCTTATTTGTTACTGTCATTCCATATTTTTGAGACTTTGCAAAATCTATGTTCTGTCTCATTGGTGACTGACATGTACCAATAAAGATTACACCAAGCCCTTCTGGAAGTTGCACCCCATCTCTTGTTTCAATTACTTCTTTCCAAAGAGTCTCATTAAAAGTCTTAATGATTTTTTTTACTGTTGTCTCACTAAGATCTTTATATTTTGGGTACTTATCTTTTAATACTTTTATAAAGGCTCTGTCTGCTATGTTTACACTTTCTTGTCTAAATCTAGGAGCCTTTAAGTCAGCTTGCTTGTATTCTTTTTTATTCATTATATACTATTTAATATACGAAAAATAATGGACTATAGCAAATATACTAAAAATAGAAAACCCTAGAAAAGTTCCTAGGGTTATCCTTTTGTTAGCCACAGAACCAACAAACTGCGACATATCTTAAAATACTTTCTTAAGTGTAAATATCTCTGAGTAAATACTGTTTCCAGGATCGGCTGTTCCCCATGTTGCTATTACTTCTAAAGTATTATCTACAGTAGTATCAAATAGCGTATTCTCAATAATACTGAAAGTGTGTCCTTCCATTGCTGTACTTGCATCTTTTTCATATACAAATGTTCCACCAGAAACTATTGATGCTACGCCTGCTGCACCAATTGCTCTAATAGTAAAGTCAATATCTAGTTTCCACTCTAAATCTGTAATTCCTGGAAGAGTCATTACTCCTGTATCAGCAAGAGTAACAGCTCCTGACATTATTGTTATTTGTAAAGTATCATTATTATTTGCAGAAATATGTCCTGTAAATTTTGCATTAAAGCTATCCCCAACAGCAAATGCATCAGCAGGAACACTTAATGTTCCAACTCCATTACCTATTAAAGACATAGGAGTTGTAGTATTTTCTACAGGTATAGAGTCTTCTGTTTGTGCAAATAGACCAGGAGTTATCTGTTGTGCAACTGCACAAAAATAAGCAACTATAGCTCCTAAAGCTCCTTGAACACTTGTGTTAGTTGCTACTACTGTAGTATTATTACAAGTAATGTCTACACCTGTGTAGCGGATACACTGGGCATCAAAGACTTCTGCACATGGTTGTGGGTTCGGGCAATCTACTGGTGTAGGACATGCCGGTGGTGTTGTAAGATAAGTATCTTTACACCCGCAATTTATATTATTATGATTACATGCCATAATTTAAATATTATCTAATTTCTTCTATAAAAAACTGTGCCTGAAGTAAAGTTGCAGTATCTCCACTTCGTCCTTTAAACTGTAACTGAACGGACTCTCCGTTAAGAAGACTAACAACTGTAAAGAATGAAGTATTTCTTGGTACAATACTAAAGTCTTCTATTGATACATCAACAGCATGCCCGCTTGGCGTTGTTACAACTGTTTCAGTTGTAACTGAATTAATAACTGTATTTGTTGTAGAATCAATTAAAGCTACTCCAAATCTACTATATCCTAATGACTCATATAAAACAGTTGATCCATTTTTAGTAATAGCTCCATCAACCCAATTACTAATAGTAGGTTGTGGATATCCGCTTACTGTATCAAATTCAGATTTAGTATCATAAGATACCCTTACTAAGAAATCTTTAGTAGCCCCTGTAGTATTTGTATACGCTAATCCTGCATATGCAGGAGGTATGAAATATGTCATACTTACAAATCCAGGTTGTACTGTTAGATCTATAGTAGATGTAACAGCATCATAGTAATATACTTTAGCAGGTCTACCAATTTCAAATGTAGTCATTGCTCCTACTACTGAAGTGCTTACTGTAATATCATCTGTGGTTGTTACTTCATATTCCATTAGCTCACGTCCTCTTGTATCACATAGAGCAATCCATAGACTTTGAATAGCTTCAGCTACTGTAGTAGCATTTGTAAATCCTGCTCCTCCATATTGCGCACCCATTGTTTGTGTCGGGTTGCTATACTTAAACTGAAGAGTAAGATCTGTAGTTCCAACACATTGAGCAGCGATAGCTCCGATTAGTTCTCCTGTAGTTCCTGTAGCATTATAAAAGTCACACCATACTTGGTTAGTAAATTCATCTAATAAAACATCTACAGCATATGTACCTGGAGCTAAAGATCCTATAGTACATGTTGTTGTTACGTCACCTGGTACAACAGGTGTTGGAATTGGAAATTGATCAAGTAAATAATCAACGTCAGTTCTTAAACCTTCAAGTGTTAAATTAATTACAGCAATTTCATCAACAATTTGACAAAGTCTTGTAGCAATTGTTTGTACATAGTTTGTTAAAGTTGATATTCCACCTCCTAGACACTCTGGAACAGTCACTCTACAATTATCTGGACATCCTCCTGATTCTCCTGGTGCAGGAGGAGTAATATTTTCCAGTTCACAAATTTTTGTAATAAGAAAATTGATCAGTGCTTGAAAATCTTCAGGAGGACAAGCGCCTAGATTAAAACAAGAAAGATCATAATTTGAGATATTCAATGTATCCATGATAGTACATAGTTCTGTTGCTAACTTATGTGTAACATCAGAAATTGTATCTCCTTTGCATAATTTAATGCATGCTATATCAGGTCCTTGCCAAATTACACAATTTGAGGATATTGGGCTACAAGGTGAGTTATCTAAATTTAAAGGCTTCATACTTTATACATATATTATAATATAATAATTTTTAACGTCTATTCCAAACTTATGGCGTAGGACATGTTTGACAGTCATCATAAATAGTACCAGGTGTCCAGTATGCAGTTACTAATCTATTTGTAGGTTCAATTACCTCATAACAGATATCATTAATAATAATTACTTTACCAAGTACATCATATTGATTGTCTATTCTTACAACTTCTGTTGCTCCTAGTCCATCACATCTTGTGATAAAATACTGTGTCGTATCTGGACAAGCAGTATTGAGTGTTGTTCCTCCAATCACCGGACAAGCACAGGTGCTAACAGGAGTACAGGTATAATCAGGATTTACTAGAATATCTAACATAAGCATCTCATGCTTAATAATCCATTTCATATCTTCATCTGGACAACAGTTAGATATACCATATCTTTCAGATAGAACATCTTTATACATTGCTTCTGAAAACGCACACTCTACTTTTTCATAATAGTCTGTTGAACAAACTGGTGTATTATATCCTGGTGTTACTGCTCTTTTAGGCGTTGGTGGAACCGGACATTCTCCGTCTACACAATTACCAAATTGAGTTACACTTACATTAGGGTTAATATCCCAAGCAATTGCACATACTTTTTCTATTACTGTTTTGCCAGCAACTGTAACTTTATGAAGTACTCCAAGATAATCTGTATAATTAAAACTTGTTGCATTATCGGAAGTATTTGTAAATGTTACGCAAATTGCAGGAAGAACCGTAGTTGTACAATCTATACAATCTGTATAACTTGCTAAAAATTCTACTTCTTGTGGATTTGGTACAGGAGATGATGTTGCTACTTGCCAGCATATATCTGGACAAGATGCAATTGTAATTACTTGTCCTACATGATCAAACAAGTCTGTTATAGTCACTATAGGTTCAATTGAACCATCATCTATACAAGGAGTTAATTCATAATAATCACTTGTACACAATATACAATCTCCAAAAGGAGAAGTAACTGTAACAGGTATATCTGAAGGAGTATCTGTTGCTAATGCAACTACAGAAAAGCATTCATCAGGATACTGATCTACCTGTACAAATTGGCCAACAAATTCTGATAAATCACTGCTTGTGTAAACTATAAATTCTTCTGTTGCGCAATTTATTAATTGGTAATTTGTTTTAGGCAAAGAATCTTTACAAGCTGGACAATCTTCATATGTCAAAGAAAAGTCAATATAAATTGATTCATCACAATGTCCTATATATTCTATGTACCAACACTGTCCCTGATATTGAACAAAGGATGTTAACGGTATTTCAGATGCAGGATTATTTATACATATAGTGTTAAGAGGATCATCACAATTGACTAATTGATATCCACTAATATCCACAAAGTTTGCAATACAACTATCACAATCAAAATAAGTATTATAATCTACTCCAAAAGTAAGAGTTGATAAATCTACAGCCGGATCAAAGCCTGGAGGGTTACTTCCAGGTAAATAATTTGCCGTAAATTGAGTTACTGTAAAACAACTCCCTGTTTGAATACTTGTAAAACTCACACTTGTTCCAGCAGGAGAACCTGTGTTATTCCAGAAAGTAGTGTCAAAGGGAGTAACAAAATAAGTTCCTGTACTACCAACACAAGGAGTAAATGCAATATACTGTGCCATTATTTATTTGTTGTTGCTTTCAACTTTAACTCATATTGAGAAGCACAAGAAGCACACACTGACTTACCATCAGATGCTTTTTTCTTTTGACATCCACAAGTTAAATTTCTTCCGCAGTTTAAACACTTTGACATAATTTGTTGGTTTTATATCGTTTAACAATTTACGCATTCAAGCTTGTTCATAAGCTTTATTGCATAGTTATATAATGTCATACCTTTCTGAGGCTCAAGACAAAATTCTACTTTAGCTTTTGCTGCATCTAGATACATGCGTATCTTTTGTAGTTTAGCTAATTTTTCTTTTACTTTTTCACTTGGTTCACATGCTGCTAAATCAAGATTACAAAGTACTTTATTATATCTTATTAAAGCTTGTGTAATTCTCAAATGATTATATTCTACATATACTAGATCATTAGGAGACACACTATACTTAATAATATATATACCATCAGGCAAATCAGCATATACTTCCCCACACTGATTAATCTGCATTTGTAAATCACAAGCTGTCAGTATCTGTGAAAAGCCTGGATCTAATTCAATCTGAGTAGAATAACTAAATCCTGGAGGTGTTACATTTAATGTAGGACATGTAATAGGTACTAAGTCAGAATATACACTTGTGTCAATAATAGACATTATGCATGCATTCATTACTGTAGGTACCTCTAAACTTAAGACATGATTTGCCATAATAGTTCTTTATAAAAGAAAAGGAGAGGAGAGATTAACTCCCACTCTCCCTTTTCTTAGGTTTAGTAAATTAATTATACAATTACAACTGGTGCAATTGGTACTAGCGCTGCGCATGGTTCACCTTCTTGACCAAAGCCACTGCTATCACATGCATTACCACAGTTTACTAACCATGTATCTAACCATAAATAAATAGCAGATAGTTGAGTATTAAGTGTTCCATCAGGAATACCATCATCACCAGATCCCGCAAGAGCAAATAATTGTAACAAGTACTGATCATTATCAAACACTCCAGTAGGGTTATTGAAACGTGGTACATTGTGCTGTAGATAAACTCTATCATAGAATAGATTTCTATCTACTGCTGCAACAATCTGATCTCCTTGAGTAATCTCACGAATACGTAGATCTGAATGCAAAAAGTTTTGACGGTAAGCTTCAGATAGTGTAAGTTCACGTAGAACTGTTTCACCTAATCCGTTAGCTTGAAGACCTTGACATTCTGTTACAACACAGATTCCAGAGAAAGCACATGGATCACCATTAAGATCTACTTCAGAAACATAAATACGTACTGGCTCTTTTTCATAGAAATCAGTAAGTTGGAAAGTACAATTTCCAAATTTAGTATCTACATAAGCTCCATTAAGAACAAGACCTGCACATGCCCCATCTACGTGAGGAGTTGTTTGATCATAGTCATTCCAAGTACCACCAATAGTATATCCTGCTGGTGCAACATATCCTGTTGTATCTGTTCCTGGTGCATACCATAATGAAAGATCTTCAGCAACAACTACTGGTAATACAAATGGATTGATAAGTGGAGAGTCAACAATTTGTTGAGCCCATGCAATCATTACATTTGTTGAGTTAGTTGCAACTGGTGTAATTGCTCCATCAGGACAACATCCTGTGTAAGCAGATACTGTTAAGTAAGCATTGTGGTTTAAGAAACGTAATGCAGGAGAACCTTTAATATCAATACGTAGATTGTAAGTTTCCTCACACAAGAACTCTTTGCAACAATTTTCAACTGCATTAATTACTGTATAAGGTGTAGAACCAACGTTAACTACCATTGCTTCAGGTGCGTTAGCAGTTACTGAATACAAACGTGATACATACTTAGGATTGATTTCTTTAGACTTGTTAGACTCTAAGTATCCTCCGTGAAAAGGACCAATTTTGTCATTAGAATAAAGAGACCCGCCAGCAAGAATAATGTTACAACAATCTGTTGGAACTGGATTAGTAGGATCATAAAGGTTCCAAGTTTTTGGATCAACAATTCCAAACTGTCCAGTTTTTAACTGGTTGCCTGTAGTACCAAGTTTACCAAACTCCAATCCGGTAAATTCTTTTACCAAGAATGCTTTATTAAAAGCGTGATTAAAATAAGCCATTGTTTTGTTTATTAGTTAATAAATATATACATATAATATAATGAAAGATTTAGTAAAAACCAAATCTTCAATAAAAAATTATCCTGCTACTTCTCCCATATCATTATCCAAAAGTCTTAATGCTAAAGGATCAGTACCAAAAGTTTTAAGTTTGTCTACCCAAGTTTGCATCTTATCATGTTCTTCAACCTGCTCTTTTAAGTAAGATAAACAAAGCTCATATAACATATGGTCTTTCATACCAAGTGCATGATCTGCCATCTTCTTAATTTGAGATGATACTTCAATCTCATGCTCATAAGACATCTGTACAATCTCAGGAAGACTTCTTGAAAAGTCTTGTTGTGGTGGATCAAGTCTTGGTGTTAGTGGTTGTACACCAAATGCTAAAAGATATTTACGTGCAATATCTGCATGCGTAAGTTCTTCATCTGAATACTTTCTCCATAGAGCTGCTGCACCTTTAAATCCTTTTTCATCTAACCACATTGTCATAGCCATATAAACACGAGAAGAGTATTCTTCTTGTTGAATACGGTAATTAAGATATTCTACACATGATTCTGTGATAAGAGGATTCATAGTTTTTACTTCAGGTACGTCTTTAGATGTTCCAGTACTTGGTTTATCAATTGCAGGAATACCCATTGAAGAAGGCACTTTTACAACTTCAGGTCTCTTTAATAGTCTTGGTTTTTGTTCCATTATTATTAGTTGTTACGTTCTGCAGTTTCTGTACCTCTAGAGAATTGATTTCCTGATTCAATATCTCCAGCTAAAATACTAGCTGCCTCATCTATTATTAATTCTATGATATCATCTTTAAATTCACATTCTACTTCTTGCGCAGATTGAATATTAGTATATGGATCTATACATCCTTGTACTTGAATCTTTACAGGTTGTCTATAGTAAATTAAAGATGCTGACTCTACATCAAAATCATTATTTGTGTAGATGTTCACTCTATTCCCTTTTAGCGTAGCAAATGTTTCTGCCCACTCAAAATTTGGTTGCTTAGCTTTATCTCTCAAAAGTTGATTAAGGTTTCCTTCTTCTGCAAGATAGACTGTCATGCGTCTTTTATCACAACAGTCTTTTTTAGCTAATACATCAACTCTTTTCCACTGAAAATAATCATCAGGAATAGAGCCATCATAGTAAATACCCTGATCAGATATTACTAGATTTTCAGTGATTAGAAGAACATGGAGATCATCTTTTCTCCTGGTAGACCCCTCATCTCCTTCTTTAGTTAGATTAATACCATGTAGCTGTCTACGGGCCCATTCAACTTGTGCCTTATTAAATGCCTCAACTACCTGCCAACATTCTATGTTGTCATAGTCTTGAGAGTCTAATTTATTTAGACGTTGTTTAAGCTTTATGGTAATAGTACTATTTAACATTTTATTAGATATTATTAAAAGCCTCTTCTTTTATTTATTCTACTAGCTCTATTTGATCTTCTTCTATTTATCTTTTGGGCTTTTCCATAATTACATCCTGGTTTACCTGGCCAACAGGTATCATCAAAAGTAGTAGTTATCATACCTTCTTCTGCTTTAAGTAAAGACTTCTTAAATGCTTTCATAGCTCCACCAGCTTTCATATAAGCTTTAGCCTTATTATCATTAAAGGTTTTAAGCGGATTTGATGTAGTTTTCTTTTTCATAATTATTTTCCTTTACGTGCCTTAGCCATTTTTTTAAATGTTCTAGCAAGAGCTTTTCTTTTTGGTGTACAAGTAGCCTTAGACATTGGAGTGCAGTAACCCTTATGCTTAGGGTTAACTGCTTTTTGTATCCAATTCTTATCCTTCTTTTTAGTAGCCATTATTTTTTCCTTTTTACAGTGCCACCTTTTTTAAGATTATTCTTAAGTCTATAAGCTTTACTCATCATAGCAATACCTACTTTACCTGCAATACCCGTTGGTTTAAATTTCTTTTTTAAAAGTTCTTTATACTCAAGAGGACGTGCATTAGCGGGTGGTCCATCAACATTTCTTTCCTTTTTAGCTCCTCCTTTCTGCATTTTAGTTTTAACAGTACCTCCTTCTTTCCAAGCCGGTGTAGCAAGAAATTCATAAAGTTCTTTGTTTATACCTAAGTTCTTCTCAGCCCTTTCAGGATTATAATATCTTGAATTATTATTTTTAGCTTTAGCTTTAACTTTAGCTTTAGCTTTAGTTATGTTTTTAACATATTTAATTTTATCCTTGATATAGCTTTTAGCTCTTTTTACAGGATTATCCGGATCTTTAGGTTTAGTCTTTTTCTTTTTCATGATATAACAATTAAGTTTTTAATTTTAAAAACTATACTTTCCTTTACCTTTAAAAACTTTAGATGTTTTAGGTTTAGATTTTTGTTTACTTATACTTTTAGCTTTTTCCTTAGCTTTTGCTAAAACTAATCCTCCCTTTGTTGATTTTTTTTTGCCTTGATTTTTACCATAAAGATAAGCGCCTCCTACAGCTCCAGCAATACCAACTTCTGTTGCTATAGTTCTTTTAATACCAGATTTAACACCAGCTTTCTTTCCAGCTTTATATATTTCTTTTTCACGTTTAGCTGCAGCTGCAGCTTTTTGAGCCGCCTCTTTAGCTTTTTTTTCTGCTTCAGTTAGAGCAGTTACTTCTTTTTTACCACCTTTAATGAAAGCAGCCGCTCTCTTAATAATTCCCCCAGGGCCATACTTTTTCATTGTTTTCATTGTTTTGTTTGTTTTAAAGTTTTTAAATAAACTTTTTAGCCATAATTATTTAAGTTTAGAAGTTAATCTCTTAACTTTTTTACCAAGTCTTTTATATGTACCGCTTTTTTGAGCAGGTGTATTCATTTGCTTATTAAAAGCCTTTTGAGCTTTTTCTGCAATACGTGAATCTTTTACAGCAGCCTTAATTGATTTTTTAGTAGCTTTGGTAAATTTCTTTTCACCACCCATTTGCATCTTACCATATTGACCAGAAGTACCCATGTTTTCCATAAGAGCTTTGGCAGATCTAGTACCACCGCTTACACTACCGCCTTTTTTTGCTTTAGGAACTGTCATAACTACGCTTTTATTTGTTTTTCTTTTAGGTTTTGTTACCTGCATTTCTTTAGAGTCTTTGTTATTTACACTTACAGTAGGATCTATTACGTAACTATAACTTTTTGGTTTATGAGCATACTTAAGATATTTTTTAAGATACTTTTCAGCAGATATATTTTTTGCTCTACCAAGAGCATTATTTTTTGAAAAGGTCGCCCCTTCTTTTTCACTCTCTTTTAAAGCACTTAACATATTAACAGTACCGCCACCTTGTTGCATTTTCTTTACGCCACCACACTTGGCGCAAGCTAATTTTTTCTTTGCCATGATTATTTATGTTTTCTACTTGTTCTTAATCCATTAACTGAAGCTTGTCTTCTAAGTTGACTACCCCTCATTACTGAGCCACCTTTTTTATAAGGAGGGAATCCGCCTGATCCACCAGCTGATGGATATCCACCAGAAGGATTAGCAGCTTGATTAGCTCTACTTCTAGCATCAATTACAGAAGTAGCTACATTACCAGCACTATTTGCTACATTACCAACTGTATTTAACAAAGTATTTATATCTACTCCTTTTCTCATACCCGTTTCTTTCATTGCTGCTCTTTTTGCTGCCCCACTTCTTAATCCTGCAGCAATGTTATCTTTATAAGCATCTGCAAATGTTCTTTTTGGAGGAGGAGTTGGAGTAACAGTAGTTGGAGTAACAGTAGTTGGAGTAGGTGAACCAGGCATTGGAGGAAGTACTTCTCCTTCATCTTGATATTTTCTCATAGGTCTTTTAGCTCCACCAGATTTCATCATAGGCTTTCTTGACATAGATTTTTTATTTGACTTTTTCATAATATATATATTTTAACAGTTCCACTTTCTTAAAGACTTGTTGATCCTTGAGTTAGGATCTTTAGCCGTCTTAGAGCTTGTATTTACTTTTTTCATACCTTTCATCCTGGCACAGAATGACTTACGTCTTTTAGCATCCTTGCTATCAGGATCAAGTTTAGAAGGTTTAGTAGTTACAGCTGTCTTAAGCTTAGAGCCTGGATTAGCTTTACGGTAAGAAGCCACGCCTTTTTTATTAAGACCTCCTGAAGGATTCTTACCTGCTTTTCTTTGCCATGCTGGAGACTTTGCCATAACTATACTTTTTTAACTCTTCTTCCCATACCTACTCTAGACTTCTCAGCTTTCTTAGCAGCTAGTTTAGAAGGAGATATTTCACTCTTTGTTTTTGGTGTCTTACTTGAAACCCTTTTAGTAGGGCGGCAGTATTCATTTTTACCACCAGCCCCACAAGGTTTTCCAGACTTTGTGTCTTGCCACTTTTCTGCTTGCCATCTTTTAAGCTCAGTTCCCTTTTTAGTCTTTTTTACTTGACCTTTACCTTTGCGACACTTAGCAATAGCTTGAGAAGCTCTAGCTGAAGGAAACACTGAATACTGTGCTTTTACTTTTTTATAACAAGCATCTTTTGGCATTATTTCTTTTTAGCATTTTTCTTAGCTGCCGTAATAATATCCGCCCTAGTAATTTTAGTTTTAGGAGCAGCCATTGCAGCTAGCTTAGTATTCTTAACACTTCCACCTTTTTTATAAGCACCAGATCCTCCTTGTCCTTTATTAGTTTTATTTTTTTTACTTGGAGTTGAGCCAGTTTTATCTTTTTTACTTGGAGTTGGACCGGCAGCAACACTCTTTGCTATAGCACTACTATTTTTATTCGATTCATTATTGGTTATTCTATTATCTACATTTGAAGTAGAAGTAGAAGTAGAAGTAGATACTGACTTAGGAGTTTTTGCTCTTGCTGTTCCAAGAACTTGAGAAACACGTTTAGCTCTATTATCTCTTTTATTTGCTACAGTTCCTTCTCCTTCAATTTGTGCTACAGTGGCTCTTGTTTGAGCTTTAGCAATTTTCTTTTGCTGTCTTTTTTCAAATCCTGTAGATCCACCATCTTTCATCATTAGGCTTTTTCTTTTTATAGAACCGCCTTTTTTATAACCAAGATCTTCAATTTCTTTACCAAATTTTTTAGCAATGCCTTCTTGTAGTTTTTGTTTTTTAATAACACGTTTTCTTGTTTTTTTCTTACTACTTTCTGGACTTGTTGTTCCACCTGCTTGATAAAGTTTAGTCATTTTTTTCATTAATATATATATTTATGAGTTCCAAAGTTTTTCTACTTTGTTGATTAAGTCTTTAAGAATATCTTCATTCAAAGGATTCTTCAAGTACTCAACAACATCAGAGACGTTTCTACCCATCATAGTTCCAGATTGAGCATGATAAATATGACCGTCTGCCTTATTAATAATATACTTAAAAAATACGGAATCTTTAACAATTGATTTAATTTTTAATGTTTCCATATCCATAGAAGCTGCATCAAGGAAACTTCTTGCTGCTTTTTCTTTGTTACCTTCACTACCTTCACCTTGAATATGTCTATCCATATTATCGTAGATAATATCATTAGGTGTATACTTTTTATATTGTGCACTTGCTGTATCTACAACTTTTGCTATATAGAATAACTTAGTGCTATTTTTATCA
>Ga0222713_10000346_pt1 | contig 51961 bp, 46 predicted proteins | sample C33_649DmetaG_FD_165061 | JGI IMG/M metagenome (GOLD analysis project Ga0222713, IMG submission 165061) | Estuarine water microbial communities from San Francisco Bay, California, United States - C33_649D | ecosystem: Environmental > Aquatic > Marine > Unclassified | place: USA: California...
GACGCCGGCGTGCCGCTCATATAACGGCGCGCCAATTCATGCTCCGGATGATCGGCCAGGCCGGCATATTTCACCCACGCCACCTGCGGGTGTGCCTGCAGGTATTCGGCAACCTTCAAGGCGTTCTCGCAATGCCGCTCCATGCGCAGCGCCAGCGTTTCGAGCCCCTGCAGGATCAGGAACGAATTGAACGGCGAAATCGCCGCGCCCATGTTGCGCAGCGGCACCACGCGGCAGCGGCCGATGAAAGCGGCGGGGCCGAACGCCTCGGTGTAGGTGACGCCGTGATAGGACACGTCAGGCGTGTTGAGCAGCGCGAAGCGCTCCTTGTGCTGTGCCCAGGGAAACTTCCCGGAGTCGACGACGATGCCGCCAATGCTGGTGCCATGGCCGCCCATGTACTTGGTCAGCGAATGCACGACGATGTCCGCGCCATGCTCAAAGGGGCGGCACAGCATCGGTGTAGCGACGGTGTTATCGACGATCAACGGTACGCCGTGGCGGTGTGCGGCGTCTGCCAGCGCGGCGAGGTCAATGACATTGCCGGCTGGGTTGCCGATCGATTCGCAGAACACCGCCTTGGTGCGCTCGTCGATCAGCGACTCCAGCGCAGCGATATCGTCGTGGGCAGCGAAGCGCACCTCGATGCCCTGACGCGGCAGGGTATGGGCAAACAGATTGAAGGTGCCGCCATAGAGTTTGGCGACCGAAACGATGTTGTCGCCAACTTCGGCAATGGTCTGAATGGCATAGGTGATCGCCGCCATTCCCGAGGCCACAGCCAATGCCGCCACGCCGCCTTCCAGCGCCGCGACGCGCTGTTCAAGCACGTCGGTGGTGGGATTCATGATGCGTGTGTAGATGTTGCCCGGCACCTTCAGGTCGAACAGGTCCGCGCCGTGCTGGGTATCGTCAAACGCGTAGGAGGTGGTCTGGTAGATCGGCACAGCCACCGCGCGGGTGGTTGGGTCTGGGCTGTAGCCGGCATGGACGGCGAGGGTTTCCAGCTTCATGACGCGCTCCTTGTTCTTGTTCATCGGGGCAAAGGCCCGAGAGCATGAAACTGAACGCCGATGCGGTCAATGATCCAGGGCAAGCACCGTTATCAAAGCGGTGTGAGCGGCCAGAACAACGGGATGACCAGCGTTGCGACGACCCACAGCAACAGATTCAGCGGGATTCCCACCTTGAGGAAATCAGCGAAGCGATAGCCACCGGCGTTATAGACAAATGTGTTGGTCTGGTAACCGATCGGCGTGGCGAAGCTGGCGCTGGCAGCGAACATCACCGCGACGACAAACGCACGCGGATCGATACCGAGCTGCTGGGCGAGGCCGATGGCGATTGGTGTGACCAGCACGGCGACGGCATTGTTAGAGAGGATCTCAGTAAGCACTGAGGTGAACAGATAGATGAACCCGAGCATGAATAGCGGGCCGGCCCAAGGCGTCAGGTCGACCACGCTGGAAACAATCAGCCCGACCAGCCCTACCTTGTTCATCGCTACGCTGATGGCGAGCATGCCGAAGATCAGGCTGAGGATCTTCCAATCGACCGCCTTGTAGGCGTCCTCCACGTCCAGGCAGCGGGTCGCCAGAACCGCCGCGGCACCGATGATCGCCAGGCCTTCGATCGGCATCACACCGAACGCTACCAGCAGCATCACCATCAGCGTCGTGCCAATGGCGATCGGCGCCTTGTCTCGTCGAAAAGCGCGCTCCTGTACGGCGTTGAGGCTGATCAGCTCGCCGTTGTCGGCGAAACGCTTGATCTGCGCCGGTGTGCCCTCGACCAGCATCACATCGCCGAACTGCAGTTGGAAATCGTCGAGGTTGCCCTGGATGTTTTCGTCCTGCCGGTGCACGGCAAGCACATTGATCCCGTAGCGGGCGCTGAGGTCGAGGTCGCGCATCGGTCGGTGGCTGTAACGCGAGTTGCGCCCGACAATGGCTTCAGCGAGCACTTCATCCTCGCTGCTGAGGGTCTCGAAGGCATCGCTGCGGTTGAAGCTCAGATGACCGCTGCCGCGTAGCTCAACTACATCCTTGACCTGGCCGTGGATGACCAACACATCGCCGGCCAGCAAGCTGAAATCCTGTTCCGGTCGGCTGTGCAAATGAACCCCGCGGTTCACCTGCAGCACTTGCAGTCCGCTGCCACCGTTGAGGTTGGCCTCGGCAATGCTCTTGCCGACGACGGGCGAGCCTTGAGGAACCCGCAATTCGCTCATGAAGGTGCGATCGAGCCTAGGCCCGAGAAGCTTGGAGAGAGTGTCGCGCTCCGGCAGCAGCCGCTTGCCGATGGTCAGCATATACAGCATGCCGGCCGCGGCGAGCACCAGCGCAGCGCCGGTGATTTCGAACATGCCGAATGGGGCGAGGCCCGCCTTGCGCGCCACACCGTCGACCAGGATGTTAGTCGAGGTGCCGATCATCGTCAGCGTGCCGCCAAGGATGGTGGCGTAGGACAGCGGAATCAGCAGCTTCGAAGGCGTGGTGCCGGCCCGCGTTGCCAGGGAAATGGCCACCGGTGTCAGGATCGCTACCACGGGCGTGTTGTTGAGGAAGGCCGAAATGACCAGCGCAGTAATCGTCAGCCCGCCGAGCACGCGGGTCGGGCTGGTGCCGACCAGCTGACCCAGCCAGTTACCCAGCGCATCGATGCAGCCGGTGCGCTCCAGCGCCGCGGATATCACGAACATGCAGGCAATGGTGACGGGTGCGGAGTTGGACAATACTCCGAGCACTTCCGCGGGGGTCAGTAACTGGCTGGCGATCAACACCGCCACCGCAATCGCCACCACGATGTCGGGGCTCCAGGTCTCCCGCACGAAAGACACCAGCACCCAGACCAGCAAGGCGCAGACGAAAAGCAGCGGCAGCGAATCGGAGAGCATGAACGTCCTTAACGTGGCGTAACGACCGGCCGCAGACAACGGCCCCGCGCGCACGATAGGGTCGAGCATTTAGAGAGTCTAGGAACGTTTATTCCGGTTTATATGCGTTTTAGGTATTAGAAAGATTAATAGAGGCTCAAGCCGCGTGGAGCGAGGCGTTGCAACAAGAAAGGTCGGAGGCAAACTAAAAAGCCGCGCAATGCGCGGCTTTGGAGTTGGTGGGCCCACACGGACTCGAACCGTGGACCAAAGGATTATGAGTCCTCTGCTCTAACCAACTGAGCTATAGGCCCTCAGAGGCGGGCGGATTATACCGGTGGTGTTGCGCGTGCGCCAAGCGAAGCTGTGCGTACAGGCATGTTTTGACTGGCCTGAATGCAAAACCCCCGGCGCGGGCCGGGGGTTCTGTTTTACTCGTCGAGGAAGGAGCGCAGATGCTCGCTTCTCGTCGGGTGGCGCAGCTTGCGCAGCGCCTTGGCTTCGATCTGACGGATCCGCTCGCGGGTGACATCGAACTGTTTGCCGACTTCCTCTAGGGTGTGGTCGGTATTCATGTCGATGCCGAAACGCATGCGCAGTACTTTGGCTTCCCGTGCGGTGAGACCGGAGAGGACTTCGCGAGTGGCTTCCTTGAGGCTCTCCACCGTCGCCACGTCGATTGGCAATTGCATGGAGGAGTCTTCAATGAAGTCGCCCAGGTGCGAATCTTCGTCGTCACCGATCGGGGTTTCCATGGAGATCGGCTCTTTGGCGATCTTCAGTACCTTGCGGATCTTGTCCTCGGGCATTTCCATGCGCTCGCCAAGCTCTTCAGGCGTGGGTTCGCGGCCCATTTCCTGCAGCATCTGACGAGAGATGCGGTTGAGCTTGTTGATCGTCTCGATCATGTGGACCGGGATACGGATGGTCCGCGCCTGGTCGGCAATGGAGCGAGTGATCGCCTGGCGTATCCACCAGGTAGCGTAGGTCGAGAACTTGTAGCCGCGACGGTATTCGAACTTGTCCACCGCTTTCATCAGGCCGATGTTGCCTTCCTGAATCAGGTCGAGGAATTGCAAGCCGCGGTTGGTGTACTTTTTGGCGATGGAGATAACCAGGCGCAGGTTGGCCTCGACCATCTCCTTCTTGGCCCGGCGAGCCTTGGCTTCACCGATCGACATGCGACGGTTGATGTCCTTGATGTCAGCGATAGCCAATATGCATTCTTCTTCCAGCGCGAGCAGCTTCTGCTGGCAGCGTTGGATGTCTTCCTTGCGTGCGGCGATGGCCTCGGCGTATTTGCTTTTGCCATTGGCCAGCTTTTCTGCCCAATCAAGGTCTGTTTCGTTGTTAGGGAACTGACGCAGGAAGTCGGCGCGGGGCATACGTGCGTCTCGCACGCAGATTTGCATGATGGCGCGTTCTTGGGCACGGACCTGGCTCAAAGCATCACGTACGCGATCGACCAGCGCATCGTACTGCTTAGGGATGAGCTTGATCGGCATGAACAGCGTGGCGAGTTCCTGCAGGGCATCGGTCGCCTGCTGGCTACCGCGGCCATGCTTCTTCAAGGCCTTCTTGGCGACGTCCAATTGCTCGGCGACGGCGCCGAAGCGAACGCGAGCAACTTCCGGATCCGGACCGCCATCGCCTTCTTCTTCATCGCTGTCGGAATCGTCCTCTTCCTCGTCGTCCTTGTCGTCACCGGCCGGCTTTGCTGCTGCCTGCGGTGCGACGGGCTCGACTTCTGCCTGAGGGCCGGCCGCGCCGTCATCGTCAGGGTCGATATAGCCGCTGAGAATGTCGGAGAGACGCCCACCCTCGGTGGTGACGCGATCGTAATCGGCGAGGATGCTGTCGACGGTACCCGGGAAATGGGCAATGGCACTCATCACCTCGCGAATGCCTTCCTCTATGCGTTTAGCGATTTCAATCTCGCCTTCGCGGGTCAGCAGTTCGACAGTACCCATTTCACGCATGTACATGCGCACGGGGTCGGTGGTGCGGCCAATGTCGGTTTCGACAGCGGCAAGTGCCGCCGCGGCCTCTTCGGCTGCGGCTTCATCGGTATCGGCTTCGGCCAGCAACAGGGCATCGGCATCCGGGGCAACCTCGAATACATTGATACCCATGTCGTTGATCATGCGAATGATGTCTTCCACCTGTTCCGGGTCGGAAATATCCTCCGGTAGGTGGTCATTGACCTCGGCGTAAGTCAGGTAACCCTGCTCACGGCCACGCTGGATCAATTCTTTGAGACGGGACTGCTGTTGCGCTTTTCCGGACATATAACCCTATCCACTGACGGTTCTGGCGGGCTGAAAACAAGCTGAGCATTATAGCCGAGCAAGGACCTCACGCGCCAGTTGAGGTCGATATAGCGGGTGTTGAGTTGCGATTTAGCAGGCTGCGCAGCTGCTCTTTCTCCTCTGCGCTGAGTTCACCCTGGCGAGCTTTGCGCAGCAGCGTTTCAAGGCTGCGGTCGCGTTGTCTGGCAGCAAGGCTTGTTATGGTGTCGAAAAACTGTTGTTCAAGGTTATCGGCCGAGATTAGCCATTCTTTCTCGGCAAGTGCGCGCAAAAGGCGCCCTTGGTCGGTTCCATGCCAGCGTGCAATCAATTGCAGGCTGCGCAGTTTGGGGTTCTTTTGCAGCGTTCCCAGCAGGGCTACAAGCAGTTGTGCGTAGGTGTCGTCTTCCGCCGCGAAGTGGCTGGCATCTTCGACCTTCTGCGCAAGCTCAGGATGGTGGAGGAGCGTACGCAGTGTGGTCAGGGCCGGTGGTTCTACTGAAGCGGGCGTTCTCGGTGCGCGTGGCTTTTTGAAGTCTGGACGCTGGCCGGGCTTTTTCCAGTCTTTTTTCCACTCTTTCTTGCCGCCGGTCTTCGGCTGGGTGGTGGCCGGCGGTGCGTAGTAGTCGCCTTCGTCATGGCCAGCCGCGGTGTCGTAATACACGCTGTCGTCATATTCCAGCGCGGGGCTCGGCGATGCTGAGCTCATCTGCTGAAGCGCTTCGCTGTGCAGGCCGGTGATTTCCCCGAGGCGCTGCCGCATCAATGCGCGCAGGTTGTTGCCGGGGATTTTTTCGATGAGCGGTGCTGCAAGAGTCGCCAGGTGGGCCTTGCCTTCCAGTGAGCGCGGGTCTGCTTCTTCACTAAGCTGCTGGAAGAAATAATCTGCCAGCGGTTGCGCCTGTTGCTGGATTCGGGCCCTGAAGGCATCGGTACCTTCGCTGCGCACCAGGCTGTCCGGGTCTTCGCCTTCCGGCAGAAACAGAAAACGTGCGCGGCGGCCATCCTGCAGGTTTGGGAGCGCCGATTCCAGAGCGCGCCAGGCAGCCTTGCGACCGGCTGCGTCACCATCGAAACAGAACAGCACGCTGGGCACGATGCGGAACAGGCGCTTGAGGTGTTCGTCACTGGTCGCGGTGCCCAGTGTCGCGACGGCATTCCGTAGCCCTTGCTGCGCCAGTGCAATGACGTCCATGTAGCCTTCAACGACCATGATTTCATCCAGGTCGCGGTTGGCCTTGCGTGCCTCGTAGAGCCCGTAGAGTTCCTGGCCTTTATGAAAGACAGGTGTTTCCGGCGAATTCAAATATTTTGGCTTGTCATCGCCAAGCACTCGTCCACCGAAGGCAATGACGCGCCCTCGACTGTCGCGAATCGGAAACATCACCCGGTCGCGGAAACGGTCGTAGCTCCGGCCGGTTTCGGCGTTTTCGATTAACAGTCCGGCGTCGATCATGGCCTTCTGCTGAAGGGCATCGCCACCCAGGTGCTTCATCAGGTTGTCCCAGCCGGGCGGGGCAAAGCCGAGGCCGAAATCCCTAGCGATGACACCTGACAAGCCCCGCCCTTTCAGGTACTCCACCGCGGCCTTGCGCGCCGGGTGACCCTTGAGGGACTGTCGATAGTAATCAGCGGCGGATTCGAGCAAGGGGTAGAGCGGCGAGTCCACGGGCTGACGTGGTTTGCGCCCCGGTCCGCTTTCTTCGCGCGGCACTTCCATGCCGGCGCGCTTGGCTAGCTCCTCGACTGCCTGGGGGAATTCCAGGCTGTCGTGATCCATGATGAAGCCGAGCGCGTTGCCGCCAGCGCCGCAACCAAAGCAATAGTAGAACTGCTTATCCGGGCTGACGCTGAATGAGGGGGTCTTTTCCTTGTGAAACGGGCAGCAGGCGGTGTAGTTTTTGCCGGCTTTTTTCAGTTGGATGCGCGAACTCACCACCTCGACGATGTCGGAGCGGTTGAGTAGGTCATCAATGAATGATTGCGGGATCAAGCCGGCCATAGGGGTATGAGAATACGCTCGCAGTGTTCAGGCCGGAATGAAAAAAACTCCGGCATTTCGCCGGCTGGCGAAGCGGAGTCTCCTTCAAATGCAAAGCCCGGCATTGGCCGGGCTTGATGCAGCGTCAGCAGTACTGGATCAGTACAGGCGAACGCTACGGCGCTGTTCGCGCTGCACTTTCTTAGCGTGACGCTTGACTGCGGCAGCAGCTTTACGCTTGCGCTCAGCAGTTGGCTTTTCGTAGAACTCACGGCTGCGGACTTCGGCCAGAACACCGGCCTTTTCGCAAGAACGCTTGAAGCGACGCAGAGCTACGTCGAATGGTTCGTTCTCTTTAACTTTAACGTTGGGCATCCAGGACGTACCTTCACTTGTTTACCGGTTACAACGCGCTTCGGCAAATATCGCGAGCACGCTGGTTTTAAGGGTTGCGGATGTTAACGCCTTGCCGCGTGGAATGCAAAGCCCCTTATCGAAAAGCGCTGGTCGGTCGCTGGCCCCGGCGATTAATATGCGCGGCTTCATTCGCTTCTTAGGAAAGGTCGTGCCCATGCTGGTTCTGGGGCTGGAAACTTCATGTGACGAGACCGGTGTTGCACTGTATGACAGCGAGCACGGCCTGTTGGCCGACGCGCTGTTCAGTCAGATCGATCTGCACCGCGTCTATGGAGGCGTGGTGCCAGAGTTGGCGTCGCGTGATCACGTCAAGCGGATGCTGCCGCTGATTCGTCAGGTGCTCGAAGAGGCCGGCCGCGAATCCAGCCAGATCGACGCGGTGGCGTATACGGCCGGCCCCGGCCTGGTGGGCGCGCTACTGGTTGGCGCTTCTTGCGCACAGGCGATGGCGCTTGCCTGGGGTGTGCCGGCAATCGGCGTGCACCATATGGAAGGACATCTGCTGGCGCCGATGCTCGAAGAGGAACCGCCGGCGTTTCCCTTCGTCGCGTTGCTGGTTTCCGGTGGGCATACCCAATTGGTTCGAGTAGATGGCATTGGACGCTATGAACTGCTGGGCGAGTCGGTGGACGACGCCGCTGGCGAGGCTTTCGACAAGACGGCCAAGCTGATGGGGCTGCGCTATCCGGGCGGTCCGGAAATCGCAGCGCTTGCCGAGCGGGGCACGCCGGGTCGGTTCACTTTTCCCCGGCCAATGACAGATCGGCCCGGGCTGGATTTCAGTTTCAGCGGCCTCAAGACATCCACCCTGACGACTTGGCAGCAACGTCAGAGCGCCGGCGACGACGGTGAGCAGACCCGCTGCGATATTGCCTTGGCTTTTCAGCAAGCCGTGGTCGATACGCTGACCATCAAATGCCGGCGTGCGCTGAAGCAGACAGGGCTGCACAGCCTGGTTATTGCCGGTGGTGTGAGCGCCAATATTTCGCTGCGCCAGAGTCTTGAAGCGATGCTCGCTGAGCTGAAGGGACGTGTGTTCTACGCTCGGCCACGTTTCTGCACCGACAATGGGGCGATGATTGCCTACGCCGGCTGCCAGCGTTTGCTGGCGGGCCAGCAGGATGGTCCCGAGATTTCGGTACAGGCGCGCTGGCCAATGGAAACGCTTCCGGCAATTTGACGCCGGTTAGCTTAAAAATGTCGCTCTCTGCCTTTAGACAGGTCGCGCAGGTTGTTACGGTGACGCCAGGCGACGAGCGCGGCCAACAACGCCATAGGCCAGAGCGCCGTAGGTTGCATCCAGGCAAGAAGGGGCAGGCAGAGCGGTAGTGCGACCAGTGCGGCCAGTGAACTGGTGCGTGACAACGTGAAAACAGCCAGCCAGATGAGCAGCGCCAGCAATGCCGTTGCGGGATGCAGGCCAAGCAAGACGCCAGCGGCGGTGGCCACGCCTTTGCCCCCACGGAAGCGGAAATACAGTGGATATGAGTGTCCCAGCACCGCTGCGAGACCGATCCAGGCTTGTTGCTCGATGGCCAGGCCTAGCGCTGCGGCGAGCAGCACTGGCAGCAAACCCTTGAGTAGGTCACCGAACAGGGTGCTGATGGCCAGGCCTCTGCCGGCCAGTCGCAGCATATTGGTGGCGCCGGGATTGCCGGAACCGCCGGCGCGTGGATCGGGTGCGCCGGTCAGACGACTGAGTAGAATGGCGAATGAAAGCGAGCCGGTCAGATAGGCGAGCAGTGCTAATTGCCAGAACATGGCATTCATCCGGGGCAAGGAGCTCCTGAGTCTAACGGCCTGTCATGAAGTTGTCGTGCCGAGGGAGAACGTTGCGTGGATACAGTTTTAATCGAAGGGCTGGAAGTGGATACGCTGATCGGCGCCTATGAGTGGGAGCGCGGCATTCGACAATGCTTGCGGCTGGACCTGACCCTTGGCTGGGACATCCGTCCCGCCGCCCAGAACGACGAACTGGATAAAGCGCTGGACTACGCCGAAGTGACTGCCTCCATTGATCGTTTCGCTCAAACGTCACGCTTCGAGCTGGTAGAAACCTTTGCCGAACGCCTGGCTGCTTCGCTGATGAGTGAGTTCGGCATTCCCTGGTTGCGGCTACGGGTGACCAAGCCGGGCGTCAACCCGCGCGCCAGGGCGTTGGGTGTGGAGATCGAACGCGGATGCCACTGACTCGCGTACTGCTGGGGCTCGGCAGCAACAACCGCCGTGAACGGAATCTGACTGCCGGTCTCGATGCGCTGGAAAAGCTGCTCGGAGGCATGCGCTGTTCACCCGTTTTTGAAAGCCTTGCGGTGGGCTACAAGGGTGACCATTTCTACAACCTCGTGGTCTCCGGTAGCACCGAGTTGCCCTTGATGGAGCTGGACCGACGACTCAAGTTCATCGAAGCGGACAACGGACGCTACGCGCCGGACCGCAACGGTCTACCGCTGGATATCGATGTGCTGATGTATGGCGATCTGCAGGGCAATTTTCATGGATTGCAACTGCCGCGGCCGGAGACGCTGAAAAACGCTTTCGTGCTCTGGCCACTGGCATTGCTTTCGCCGGAGGTGATGCATCCCGAAGCCGGGCGGTGCTTCGCTGAATTGTGGCGGGAATCGGTCATCGAGCAGCAGCTGTGGCCCGTGCGTTTTCAGTGGAAGGGCGAGGAGTTGACGCCAGCGTCGTTGTTGTCCGCCGCGGACCCGCGCTGACTTCGCCTTGCAAAGAGCGCGGGTTCCGCGCGTTGCAGCACGGCAAGCGCTGATCAGTTGGCGTTGTCTTGATAGAGGCGTTGATATTGGCGGACAGCTTCCAGTCGTTCGCGTTTGAGTGCTTCTCCTAGTTCTGCGCCCTTGTAACCCTGTTCAATAAGCGGTTTCACCTGTACCGCGCGGACATGCTCGGCGGCTCCGCGCAGGTATTCGGCCTGCGGATAGGCGTGCCCCTCGTGACCGCTCTGCGCGTCCATAGCGCAGCAGGCGACGAACTGCTCGAAGCGTTCCGGGCGGCGGTAGATGTCGAAATGCTGCAGCAACTCGAACAACGTCTGCGCTGGCAGTGACATGGCCTGATGGCCGAGCGAGTGGAGTTCGCCGACCAGCCTGGCCAACTCCTGGCAGTCCCGCGGCACTTTGTAACGCGTGCTGACGATGTCAATTGGCGATGTTATGGCTGTTTCAGAACTCGGCGCATCTAGGTCAGCGGTCTGTCCCAGCGGCATCAGCAAACAGGCCCAGCGCACTGTTAGGGGCTGAGCATGAGCGGCGCATCTGTGTAGCACCTCGAGCGTGTGTTTACCGGCCTGGGCACCATCCTCGAGCGGTAGCGTCTCGTCGAACAGCCGGTCGATTTCCGGAAATAGCTCCTTCAAGGCGCCGCAGTCGCGTAAGACTTGCATGAAGACGTCAGGGTGAGGCTCCATCAGCGCGCGGGCGATTTCCTTCCAGCTGCGTTCCGGTGTCAACGCCAGTAGTTCACCTGATTCGGCGAGCTGACGCATCAGCATCTGGGTTTCGGGCGCCACGCTAAAGCCGAGTTCGGCATAACGCGCGGCAAAGCGCGCCACGCGCAAGACCCTCAAAGGATCTTCGGCGAAGGCGGGGGATACGTGTCTGAGCTGGCGAGCGGCGAGGTCGGCCTGGCCGCCGTAGGGATCGATCAGCTGGCCCTGTTCATCCTCGGCCATGGCGTTGATGGTCAGGTCGCGGCGGATAAGGTCTTCTTCGAGAGTCACTTCGGGGCTGGCATAGAAGGTGAACCCGCCGTAACCGCGACCGCTTTTGCGCTCGGTGCGGGCCAGTGCGTATTCCTCGCCAGTGACCGGATGGAGGAACACGGGGAAATCTGCGCCCACCGGGCGAAAACCCTTGGCTTGCATCTCTTCGGCACTGGAGCCGACGACCACCCAGTCCACCTCGGTCACAGGGCGCCCCAGCAACCGGTCACGTACCGCTCCGCCGACTTTATAGATTCGCATGCAGTCCTCCATTGCGGCGGAGGATAAACGAATGCCCCGAAGCAGCAAGCTGCGACTGCTCTCGGGGATCCGCTCTGAAGTGGTGTGTAATCGTCAGATGGGTGGCAGCGCCAGATTCATACCGGGGTATTTGGCCTCAACGTCCGTGTCGACTCTCGGCGGCATGTGGTGCGTGGCGATCAGCTTGTCATCCTGCATCGATTGCAGGTGAACATCGAACCCCCAGAGCCGATGCAGGTGTTTGAGGACCTCGTCGGTGGAGGCGCCCAAGGGTTTGCGGTCGTGCTGCTGGTGACGCAGGGTCAGCGAGCGATCACCGCGGCGATCGACGCTCCAGACCTGCACATTGGGTTCACGATTGCCGAGGTTGTATTGGGCTGCAAGCAATTCGCGGATGGCGTGGTAGCCATTTTCATCATGGATGGCTGGCACCAGCAGTTCATCCTTGCGATCGTCGTCGAGGATGCTGAACAGTTTGAGGTCGCGGATGACCTTGGGTGAAAGGAACTGCAGGATGAAGCTCTCATCCTTGAAGTTGTTCATTGCGAACTTGACCGTGGTGAGCCAGTCGCTGCCGGCGATATCCGGGAACCAGTGTTTGTCTTCCTCGGTGGGGTGCTCGCAAATCCGGCGAATGTCCTGGTACATCGCAAAGCCCAGCGTGTAGGGATTGATGCCGCTGTAGTACGGGCTGTCAAAGCCGGGCTGGTAAATGACGCTGGTGTGTGACTGGAGGAACTCCATCATGAAGCCATCGGTTACCAGGCCTTCGTCGTACAGGTCGTTGAGCAGCGTGTAGTGCCAGAAGGTCGCCCAGCCTTCGTTCATGACCTGCGTCTGGCGTTGTGGATAGAAATACTGTGCGATCTTGCGCACGATCCTCACCACTTCGCGCTGCCAGGGCTCCAGCAGCGGCGCATGCTTTTCGATGAAGTAGAGGATGTTCTCCTGGGGTTCAGCGGGGAAGCGCTGGTCTCGCTGACGCTCGTCTTCCTTTTCGCCGAATTTGGGAATGGTCCGCCAGAGATCGTTGATCTGCTTCTGCAGGTGCTCTTCACGGTCTTTCTGCCGCCGCCGTTCTTCCTCGGCTGAAATCGGGTAAGGACGCTTGTAGCGGTCGACGCCGTAGTTCATCAGGGCGTGGCAGGAATCGAGCAGGTCCTCCACCGCGTCGATGCCGTGGCGCTCCTCGCACTGCATGATGTACTGCTTGGCAAACACCAGGTAATCGATGATCGAACTGGCGTCGGTCCAGGTGCGGAACAGGTAGTTGCCTTTGAAAAAGCTGTTGTGGCCGTAACTGGCGTGGGCGATCACCAGCGCCTGCATGGTGATGGTGTTCTCTTCCATGAGGTAGGCGATGCAAGGATCGGAGTTGATCACGATCTCGTACGCCAGGCCCATCTGCCCACGGGTATAGGATTTTTCTGTGCTGAGAAAATGCTTACCGTAAGACCAGTGGTGGTAGCCCAGCGGCATGCCTACGGAGGCATAGGCATCCATCATCTGCTCGGCAGTGATGACCTCGATCTGGTTGGGGTAGGTGTCCAGCGCATAGCGCTCGGCGATGCGGCCGATCTCACGGTCGTAGGTACGGATCAGATCGAAGGTCCATTCCGAGCCGGTGGAAATGGGCTGTCGTTTCATGCTGCTTACCTCAGCTAGCCATGCGCCGCTGGAAGAGTTCGCGGAACACCGGATAAATGTCCCCTGCTGTCACCAGCTGCTGCTGGGCGAACGAGTCGCCGAAGGCCTCGGCCACTTGGTTGTATTCGTACCACAGAGCCTGATGTTCGCGAGGGGTGATTTCGACGTAGGAGAAGTACTGGACGAACGGCATGATCTGGTTGATCAGAATGTCCCGGCATACCGGCGAGTCGTCGTTCCAGTTATCACCGTCGGAAGCTTGCGCGGCATAGATGTTCCACTCGTTGGCCGGATACCGTTCGGCCATGATCTCCTGCATCATTTTCAGCGCACTGGAGACGATGGTGCCGCCGGTTTCGCGGGAGTAGAAGAACTCCTCCTCGTCGACTTCCTTGGCGCTGGTGTGATGACGGATGAACACCACCTCGATCTTGTCGTAGTTCCGCTTGAGGAACAGGTACAGCAGGATGAAGAAGCGCTTGGCGATGTCTTTGGTGGCCTGGGTCATCGACCCGGACACGTCCATCAGGCAGAACATCACCGCCTTTGAACTAGGATTGGGGTGCTTGACCAACAGGTTGTACTTGAGGTCGAAAGTGTCCAGAAAAGGCACGCGATGAATGCGCGCGCTGAGTCGTTCGATTTCTTCCTCGGCTGCCTGGATGTCGGTGAAGTTAGCCGGTTCTTCCAGCTTGAGCCGTGCCAGCTCAGCTTTTACCTCGCGCAGTTTCGCGCGGCTGCTTCCGGACAGGGCAATCCTGCGCGCGTGAGCCGAGCGAAGGGTACGAACGATATTGATCCGAGACGGATTGCCCTCGTTGCTGATGCCGGCGCGGACGGTCTTGAAGGTATCGGTGCCGGTCAGGTGGCGCTTGACCAGGTTGGGCAATTCCAGATCCTCGAACATGAAGTCGAGGAATTCTTCTTGGGTAATCTGGAACACGAAGTCGTCCATGCCTTCCCCGCTGTTGCTGGCTTGGCCAGCCCCTTGGCCGCCGCCACCGCCTTGTGGGCGAGGGATGCGCTCACCGGCAATGAACTCCTTGTTTCCGGGATGCACGATGGTTTGCCGACCGCCGCGACCGTGGTGAAGGATCGGCTCATCGGTATCTCGGCCGGGAATACTGATCTGTTCGCCGTGTTCCATGTCGGTAATGGAGCGGCGTCCAACGGCCTCCTCCACGGCTTTTTTGATGTGTCCTCGGTATCGCTGCAAGAAGCGCTGGCGATTGACCGTGCTCTTGTTTTTGCCGTTCAGACGGCGGTCGATCACGTAACTCATACGAGCCCTCCGGGCTGAGCTGGAAGTTGCGAGCCGCGAGCCGGAAGCGTGCTGCTTTGGCTTCCAGCTCCGGCTCCAAGCCCTCAGCTGCTCTTACTGCGATTTACGTACTCGCAGATACCATTCCGAGAGCAGGCGAACCTGCTTCTCGGTGTAGCCGCGCTCGACCATGCGCACGACGAAGTCGTTGTGCTTCTTCTGATCCTCCTTGCTCGCCTTGGCGTTGAAGCTGATGACTGGCAGCAGATCCTCGGTGTTGGAGAACATTTTCTTCTCGATCACCACGCGCAGCTTCTCGTAGCTGAGCCACGACGGGTTCTTGCCGTTGTTGTTGGCACGGGCACGCAGCACGAAGTTGACGATCTCGTTGCGGAAGTCCTTCGGATTGCTGATGCCGGCTGGCTTCTCGATCTTTTCCAGCTCTTCGTTGAGCGCCATCCGGTTGAGGATCTCGCCGGTTTCAGGATCCCGGTATTCCTGATCCTGAATCCAGAAATCCGCATAGAGCACGTAGCGGTCGAAGATGTTCTGGCCATATTCGCTATAGGACTCGAGGTAAGCGGTCTGGATTTCCTTGCCGATAAAGTCGACGTAGCGCGGCGCCAGGTACTCCTTGATAAAGCGCAGATACCGCTCGCGCACCTCGGCTGGGAATTGCTCCTGCTCGATCTGCTGCTCCAGCACGTAAAGGAGATGCACCGGGTTCGCGGCGATTTCATGGGGATCGAAGTTGAACACCTTGGACAGGATCTTGAAGGCGAAGCGGGTGGAAAGCCCATTCATGCCCTCGTCGACCCCGGCCGTATCGCGATATTCCTGCATCGACTTTGCCTTGGGGTCAGTGTCCTTGAGGTTCTCGCCGTCGTAGACCCGCATCTTGGAGTAGATGTTGGAGTTTTCTGGCTCCTTCAGGCGGCTCAGCACTGAGAACTGCGCCAGCATTTTCAGCGTATCGGGCGCGCAGTGGGCTTTCGACAGCGAGCTGTTGAACAGCAGCTTGTCGTAGATTTTGATCTCGTCGCTCACCCGCAGGCAGTACGGCACCTTGACGATGTAGATCCGGTCGATGAAGGCTTCGTTGTTCTTGTTGTTGCGGAACGTATGCCATTCCGACTCGTTGGAGTGGGCCAGCAGAATGCCGTTATACGGGATCGCGCCGAGCCCTTCGGTGCTGTTGTAGTTGCCTTCCTGAGTGGCGGTCAACAGCGGGTGCAGCACCTTGATCGGCGCCTTGAACATCTCGACGAACTCCATCATGCCCTGGTTGGCGCGGCACAGCGCGCCTGAGTAGCTGTAGGCGTCGGCGTCGTTCTGCGGAAATTCTTCAAGCTTGCGGATATCGACCTTGCCTACCAGCGCCGAGATGTCCTGGTTGTTCTCATCGCCCGGCTCGGTCTTGGCCACCGCGATCTGATTGAGGATCGAGGGATAGAGTTTGACCACGCGGAACTGGCTGATATCGCCGCCGAACTCCTGCAGGCGCTTGGTGGCCCAGGGCGACATTATCGAGCTGAGGTAGCGACGGGGAATGCCGTAATCCTCTTCGAGGATCTGCGCATCTTCAGCCGGGTTGAACAGCCCCAGGGGCGATTCGAACACTGGCGAGCCCTTGATTGCATAAAAGGGTACTCGCTCCATCAGTTGCTTGAGCTTCTCGGCGAGCGATGACTTACCGCCGCCCACCGGGCCCAGCAAATAGAGGATCTGCTTCTTCTCCTCCAGGCCCTGCGCGGCGTGGCGGAAATAGGAAACGATCTGGTCGATGCAATCTTCCATTCCGTGGAAGTCTTCAAAGGCGGGATACCGGCGGATGACTTTGTTGGAGAAAATCCGCGAAAGTCGCGAGTCGGCAGAAGTGTCGATCAGTTCGGGCTCGCCAATCGCCATCAACAGGCGTTCGGCTGCAGTTGCGTAGGTCCCCCGGTCTTCCTTGCACAGGTCGAGGTATTCCTGAAGCGAATACTCTTCCTGACGGGTTGCTTCGAATCGTTGCTGGAAATGGCTGAAAATGCTCATTGACTTCACCTCGGACGATGCTCGGAGCCGGTGTTGTCATCATGCATTCAGGTACGGCCGCCTTACCGGCCTGTGGAGTTCCCCCGAACACCTGATGGTCGAAACTGAGGCCCGGTAGCCGCTGTACGGCTTCCACCTGTTTGGATGGCCTGCACTGAAGGATAGTTCGGATTCGGCAAGTTCAAGGGGGGAGAGGTGTTATTGCCGCTGCGTTTCGTCGGAAGGGAGGCTCAAGGCCGCATTATCTGCGGCCTAGGCGGGCGTGATTTTTTAGGCGGGATCGCCTTGTTCAGTGTCTTGCGGAAACGCTTGTCGCCAAAGCTCGAAGCCGCCGTCAAGGCTGTAGACGTCTGAAAAACCCTGGCCTACCAGATAGGCGGCTGCGCTCTGGCTGGAGTTGCCGTGGTAGCAGACGACTATCAGCGGTTGGTCGAGATCAGCGGTAGCGATGAAGTCTGGCAAGGATTGGTTGTCCAGATGTGTCGAGCCGGTGACGTGACCATTGGCGAAGCTGTTCGGGTCGCGGATGTCGACGATCACGCCGCCTTCACTGCGCAGTGACTGCGCCTGCTCGGGTGAAATACGTTTGAACTCGGTCATGGCTTGGCCTCACAGTCGCAGCTGTACAGTTCGTTGCTGTCCACATTCATCAGTGTCATGGAGTTGCCCCATACGCAGCCGGTATCCAGCGCGTAGACGTTCGGCTCGTCGCAGTTGCCTTCCAGCGCGGCCCAGTGGCCGAAAATGATCTTTTCGCCGCGGGTTTTGCGAGTGGGGTGGCTGAACCAGGGCGCGAATCCGGCGGGTGCTGAGTCGAGGCCTTCTTTGGCTTCGAGATCGAGGGTGCCGTCAGCTTTGCAGAAGCGCATCCGGGTGAAATAGTTGGTGATCAGACGCAACCTAGGGATGCCGTGCAGCTCCTTGCTCCACTTGGCCGGCTGGTTACCGTACATGCCGTCGAGGAAGGGTTGCAGCATGGCGTCATCGCGAAGCGCCTGTTCGACCTCGGCCGCACGGCGCAGGGATTTGCTTAGTGTCCATTGCGGTGGGATGCCGGCATGAACCATGGTGACCTGGCGTTCGGCATCGTGGTGGACCAGTTTCTGCTGACGCAGCCAGAAGATCAGGTCGGCTCGGTCGGGCGCATCGAGGATCGGCTGGAGCGTGTCGGACTTCTTCAGCCGCTCGACCTTGTGCGTGACGGCCAGCAGATGCAAGTCATGATTACCCAGAACGGTGACGCCCGAACTGCCCAGGTCTCGCGCGAAGCGCAATGCTTCCAGCGATTGTGGGCCGCGGTTGACCAAGTCGCCAGCCAGCCACAGGCAGTCGCGTGAAGAGCTGAAGTCAACTTGTTTGAGAAGACAGAGCAAGGGTTCGAGGCAGCCTTGCAGGTCGCCGACAGCATAGGTAGTCAATGCAGGGCTCCCGGTACCGCCAGCCGAAACGGCGCGATCGTGGCATCGAAGCGGTGCCCGTCCTCGGCAAGCATTTGATAACTGCCCTGCATCGTGCCGACGCGTGAGGCCATCAGCGTGGCGCTGGTGTAGACATGGCGATGGCCGGGGGCTAGTACCGGCTGCTCACCCACCACGCCTTCGCCGCGCACTTCCTGCACCTGACCGTCCCCATCAGTGATGATCCAGTGGCGTGACAGCAACTGCGCTGGGAGCTCGCCCTTGTTTTCGATGGTTACGGTGTAGGCAAAGGCAAAACGGTTTTGGTCTGGCTGTGACTGGTCTGCGAGGTAGGCCGGGCGGACATTGACGTCGATCCGGTAGCGGAGGTCTTCAGGCATGGTGTGCTCCTTCGCGTAGGTCGCTTTCAGCCGCGGGCAAATAATTGATCCGATAGTCTTACGAACGCGGCGAGGTCCAGCTGTTCCGGGCGCAGGCTACCATCGACGTCGGCGGCGGCGATCGCATCTGCGTCCAGCAGCCCCTTGAGGGTGTTGCGCAGCGTCTTGCGGCGCTGATTGAAGGCCTGGCGAACCACGGTCTCCAGCTGCCGGTGATCCCGCGCAGGATGCGGCAACACCTCGTGCGGGACCAGACGCACGATGGCTGAGTCGACTTTTGGCGCCGGGTTGAAAGCGCCAGGGCCCACGTTGAACAGATGTTCGACGCGGCAGTGGTACTGCACCATGATCGACAGCCGCCCCCAGTCGCCACCACCTGGCTCTGCGGCAAGGCGCTCGACCACTTCCTTCTGCAGCATGAAATGCATATCGCGGATCAGGCTGGCGTGATCGAGCAGGTGAAAGATCAGCGGCGTGGAGATGTTGTACGGCAGGTTGCCAACGATGCGCAGGCTGTTTGGCTCCGAGCTTAACTGGGCGAAATCGAATTTCAGCGCATCGCCCGGGTTCAGGGCGAAGTTCTCGCGGTCGGCAAATTTCTGTTGCAGGATCGGAATCAGGTCCAGGTCCAGCTCGACCACGTCTAAGTGCGCACCGCTGTCTAGCAGGCCTTCGGTCAGTGCGCCCTGGCCCGGCCCGATCTCGACGATCCGCTCGCCCGGCTTGGCATGGATGGCGCGCAGGATGCGATGGATCACGCCCGCATCGTGAAGGAAATTCTGGCCGAAACGCTTGCGCGCGCGGTGTTGGTAGTTCTCGGACATATACAGCAGTCTCAGGAGCAGCTGGAAGCGTGAGGCTTGCAGCTGGGAGCGAAAAGGCCCGCAGTTTAGCAGCTGCGGTCGCTGAGGCGAGTGCCCCCGCCGCGGGCCATTGCGGTTCGGAGGCGTGCTGGAAAGTCCGGAAGCGGTTTTTGTCGACTCCAGACCGCTGTTCCGGCCGCTGCTCGACAGGCTGGGGCCGCCACGCCGATTCTGTTTCAGGTGTATGCCTTACGCCCGAACAGGGCTTGTGCTGCGTGCTGCGTGCTGCTTCTAGCTGCCGCTCATCTCATACGCGGTTTCCAGCGCGACTTGCAGGCTGCCGGTGTCGATTCGGCCAGTGCCTGCAAGATCCAGCGCGGTGCCGTGATCGACCGAGGTGCGTACGATCGGCAGCCCCAGCGTGACGTTGACGGCTGCGCCAAAGCCCTTGTACTTGAGCACCGGCAACCCCTGATCGTGGTACATCGCCAGCACCGCGTCGCAGTGTTCGAGGTGTTTGGGCGTGAACACTGTGTCAGCCGGTAGCGGGCCGATCAGGTCGAGCCCGTCGCGTCGCAGGGTTTCCAACGTTGGCTCGATGACTTCGATTTCCTCGCGGCCCAAATGTCCGCCCTCGCCAGCATGTGGGTTGAGCCCGCAGACCAGAATCCGGGGATGGGCAATGCCGAATTTTGCTACCAGGTCGTTGTGCAATATGCGCGTCACACGCTGCAGCCGCTCGGCCGTGATGGCTGCCGGCACCTCCTTGAGCGGCAGATGGGTGGTGACCAGTGCAACCCGTAACCCATGCGTGGCCAGCATCATGACGACCTGCTCTGTGCCGGTCAGCTCCGCGAGAAATTCGGTGTGTCCTGAAAACGAGATGCCTGCCTCGTTGATGACGCCCTTGTGCACCGGCGCAGTGATCATGCCGGCAAAGCTGCCATCAAGGCATCCGTTACCGGCACGTGTCAGCGTCGCTAGCACATAGTCTGCGTTCGCCGGGTTGAGCTGGCCGCTTATGGCCGGCGCAGCGAGCGCGGTGTCCCAGACATACAGGCTGTTGGCGGTTGCCGGCTGGTTCGGCCAGCTGCCCGGGGCAACGTCGATCAGGGTGATGTCCAGCCCAAGCTCGGCTGCGCGGGTGCGTAGCAGCTCGGCACTGGCGATGGCGACCAAAGCGTGAGGGTGGCTGTCGCGTGCGAGCAGCAAACAGAGGTCCGGACCAATACCGGCGGGCTCGCCGGGCGTCAGGGCGAAACGTTTGACGGTCATCTCTAGGCCTTTGGGCTGATGAAATGAAGCGGGCCGGCCGATTGGCCGGCCCGCTGAGGCGTCGCTGACGGGCAACTCAACGCGAAATCAGAGCTTGATCTCAACGTAGGCTTCGTCGCGAATCTGGCGTAGCCAGTTCTGCAGCTCTTCTTCGTACTTACGGTTGCGCAGCAAAGACAGGGCCTGTTGCTCGCGGAACTCTTCGCTGGCGTCTGTGGCGCGGCGTCCGAGCACTTCCAGGATGTGCCAGCCATACGGCGTCTTGAAGGGTTCGGACAGCTGCCCACTGGCCGTGTTGGCCATGACTTCACGGAACTCCGGAACCAGCGAGCTTGGGTCGATCCAGTTGAGGTCACCACCGTTCAGCGCCGAGCCTGGGTCTTCGGAGAAGTTCTTCGCCAGCTCGGCAAAGTTCTCGCCGGCCTGGATGCGGTCACGCAGTCGCTGGATCAGACGTTGACTTTCTTCTTCGCTGCGGATTTGACTCGGCTTGATCAGAATGTGGCGAACATGGACCTCGTCGCGTACCTGAGTATCACCGCCCCGCTTGTCGAGCACTTTTAGCAGGATGAAGCCCGGCGGGGTACGCACCGGCCGGGTGACGTCGCCGACCGACATGCTGCTGACTTCGGTGTCGAATGGCGGTGGCAGCTGAGCGGCTTTGCGCCAGCCCATATCGCCGCCTTCCAGTGCATTTTCACTGGCCGAGCGTGAGACGGCCAGTTTGGCGAAGTCGGCGCCTTGCTGAAGTTGCTGATAGGTATCCATCGCAGTTTTTTCAGCCGCCTGAATCGTGGCCGAATCAGCCGACTCCGGCACCGGGATCAGGATATTGGCCAGTCGGTATTCTTCCGACAGCTGCAGCTTGCCGAGATCGGAAGCCAGGAAGTTTTCCACCTCTTGATTCGATACCTGAACTCGCTCGGCGATTCTGCGCTGGCGCACCCGGCTGATAACCATTTCGCGGCGAATCTGCTCACGAGCGGTGTCGAGGTTCAGGCCGTCACGCTCAAGGGCCGCGCGGAACTGGTCCAGGGTCATGTTGTTGCGCTGGGCGATGGTGCTCATCGCCTGGTTCAGCTCTTCATCGGAAATACGGATGCCCGAACGTTCACCGATCTGCAGCTGCAGATTTTCGGTGATCAGCCGTTCCAGCACCTGTTGCTGCATAACGTCTGCGGGCGGCATTTCCGCGCCGCGTTTCTCGATGGTCTGCTGTACTTCGCGGGTCCGTTGGTCCAGCTGGCTTTGCATGATCACGTCGTTGTCCACGATCGCGACGATACGGTCGAGCTGTCGAACTTCGGCCGACGCGGACAGGGCAGCAGTCGCGCTGCCCAGCAATAGGGCGCCCGCCAGCAGGGGGCGCAGATAATCAGAAAGCTTGATCTTCACGTTCACGGTAACCTTGTATGCCTTCGTCGAGGAATGTCTCGGTCGAGCTGCCGAACACGCCGCCGAGTCCCTTGAGGACGATTTGCAGGAAGATGCCGTTGTCCGGCTCATCGTTCTGCGATGGGTTGAGACTGGTTTCGTCGTAATCGATCCAGTAGCGGTTGATCAGACGCAGCTTCCAGCAGCAGCTGTCGTACTCGAAGCCACCGAAGGCCTCCAGTGTCCGATTGCGACTGTAGTCGTGCTGCCAGCGTGCGATCACGCTCCACTGCGGCAGGATCGGCCAGATAGTGGAGATATCGTGCTGGTTGATCTTGTAGTAATCCTCGATGTACTCAGGCGAACCCGGCGCACCGTAGTCGCCGCCATAAGTCCACTGCCCGGTGGCCTGGTCGAACCGTACGGTGTCGTTGCGATAGCGGTAGCCGAAGTTGACGATCTTCCGCGGATTGTCAGCTGGCTGATAGTGGAACATGGCGCTGCCTGACTGCGTTTGGCCCTGATCCGGGTCCCAGTTGAACGTCGAGGTGAAGCGCCAGTCGCGGTTGTAGCGATATAGGTACTCGAGGGCGTATGGCGAGACGTCCGAGGTCGAGCCTGGACGATCTTCCAGGTTGGGTAGCTGCACTTCGCGGTCGCGGAAGTAAATGATCTGGCCAACGCTCAAGCGCTGACGCTCCAGTCCGTTCGGCTCGATCCAGCGATTGGTCACGCCCAGCGAGAGCTGATTGGCATCACCTATACGGTCCTTGCCGGAGAAGCGGTTTTCACGCCACAGCGAAGAGTAGCTGAAGGTGTTTTCACCGGTATCGAACACAGGAATGTCATCTTGGTCTTCTTCCGGTACGTACAGGTAGAACATCCGCGGTTCGAGGGTCTGACGGTAGTTCTTGCCGAACCACTGGGTGTCGCGGTCGAAGTACAGTCCGCTATCGACGCTGAAGATCGGTACGCTGCGATCAGGCGAGTCGTTGAAGTCGCTCACCTGGCGACGGCCTGTATTGTCCAGCGTCAGGTCGTACTTGGTGTACGCGTATTTCAGCGATGGCCGGACGAAGCCCCAGCTCCAATCGAGCGGCAGACTAACGCCGGGCTCAAGGTGCAGACGCTCGCCTTCCGCTCGAGTCAGACCGCTAAGACGGGCGTCGTACCACAGCTGCTCCGGCGTGCCGGTGTTGCCATATTGGTCGGTGAAGTAACCATTGCGCAGGCTGCGCTGGAAGCTGACGAACTCGGTGCCGTAAGCGAACCGCAATCCACCCGGCTGGAACGGCACTGCGCCGTTCAACGTCAGCTGCGGCAGGCGCTCGTAGGGTGTGATGTCGGCAATGGTTGCACGCTCGTAAGCGTGCACGTTCAGCTGAGCCGTGTAGGACGGCGCGCGGTAAGTCAGGGTGCCACGCTGATCTAGGTGATCCGGTTGATCGATGCCCAGCTGGGTATCCAGGTCCTGGAAGTAGTAGGGGTCGCTGATGTCGGTGTAGTCGACCTCTGCCAGCCAGCGCGTGTCCAGGCCGGTACGGTGTTGCCAGCTGTACATCCAGCGCTGGTCCTCGTACTCAGACTGCAGCTTGCGCTCGTCGTTGCTGTCGTCCAGGTAGGCGGCGCCAAACTGGCCTTCGCTGCGACGGGTCAGGTAACGGAACTCACCTTCCATTAGCAAGCCGCGATCGGTCATGTAATTCGGGTAGAGCGTGGCGTCGAAATTCGGCGCCAGGTTGAAATAGTACGGTGTGATCAGCGACAAACCCGTATCGCTGGAGGAGCTGACGCTCGGCGCCAGGAAACCGGACTGACGGCGGTCATCAATCGGGAAATAGATGTAAGGCGTATAGAACACCGGAACACCCTTGACCCGCAGCGTGACGTTGGTTGCCGAGCCGAAGCCAGTGGCCGGGTTGAGGGTGACGTTGTTGCCTTGCAGATACCAATCGTTATCGCCGGGTTCGCAGCGGGTATATGTCCCGTCCTTGAGGCGGATGATCGCGTCCTCGGTACGCTTGGCATACAGTGCACTCCCGCGGACCTTACCTTCGTGAACCACGTATTCGGCGTTTTCGACCTGCGCTTCACCTGTGTCGAGGAACAGTTCAGCGCGGTCACCGACCATCAGTGCGCCGCCGTCACGCAGACGGACATTGCCTTTCAGCTCGCCGCGGTTCTCCAGCTGGTACAGGCTCGCCTCGTCGGCTTCGGCCTGGATACTGCCCTGGCGAAGTACCACGTCGCCCGCCAGCGTGGCGATTTCCTGCTGCTGCTCGTAACGGGTTGCTTTGGCCGATACGTAGGTCGGTGCCTCGCTCATCGGCGTGCCGTCGAACTGACCGGGGCGGTTTGGTTCAACATAGGTACCGGCACAGTACGGACCTGTCTCGGCCAGCTGTGCATTGGTCAGCTGATCGCGCGGCACCCAGTCCAGATGGCTGTAATCGGCGCTGCGCGAGGCCAGTGCCCGGCCCTTGCTTTCGGTGACCAGTTTGGTGGTGGCCGCCTGGCGCTCGGCCTTGTTGGCGCTGGGCTTAGCACTAGTGGTCTCGCCAGTAGACGTGCCACGATGAGTCGGACGCGGTGGCAGGGCCGGGCTGGCGGCATCCGCTGCGCAATTCCAACCCCCGTCGGCGCCGGGTTGGCAGGCGAACTGTTCGGCTGCGATGACCATGGGCGCCGTTACAGGTTGCAGTGCGAGCAAGCCGCCAGTTACCAATAGAGGGAATTTTTTACGAAAAGCGGGATATTTGACTGCCATCTTGTTTTTTGGTCCGTGCTTGCGGCGAGCCATCGGCCGGGCTGGGCCGCACGCCTCTCGATGGGCTGAAAAAGATGCTGGATAATAAAGCATGACCCGCTTATCGGCTAGCGCCGTGGAGAGCCCCTGATATGCCGCAACCTGATCAACGTCTGCTGGACCTAAACGCCTGGCTGGAGCCCCATCTAAACGCGCTTTTTGCTCGTCGCGGCTGGGGCGAAGTGCCCGAGGTGTCGCTGGTTGCTGCCAGTAGTGACGCCAGCTTTCGTCGTTACTTTCGATGGGAGGCAGGGCAGCACAGCTTTATCCTGATGGACGCGCCACCGCCCCAGGAGAACTGCCAGCCGTTCGTGAACATAGCGGCAATACTGGCCGAGGCTGGCGTGCATGTGCCCGAAATTCTTGCGGCTGACCTCGAGCGAGGCTTCTTGCTGCTCAGCGATCTGGGTCGGCAGACCTACCTGGACGTGATCGACAGCGATAATGCTGACGCACTCTTCGCTGACGCTATTTCGGCGCTGCTGACGTTCCAGGCCAACGCCAACCAAGCAGCACTGCCTTCCTATGACGAAGCCCTGCTGCGCCGCGAGCTGCAGCTATTCCCTGAGTGGTATGTGCAACGACATCTGGGCCACAGCTTCACTGCGGATGAGCAACAGCTGTGGGATCAAACCTGCCGTGTGCTGATCGACTCGGCGCTGGCCCAGCCAACAGTGCTGGTGCATCGCGACTATATGCCACGCAATTTGATGCTCAGCGAGCCGAACCCCGGCGTACTGGATTTTCAGGACGCTGTGAATGGCCCGGTCACCTACGACATCACCTCGCTGTTCAAGGATGCCTTTCTCAGTTGGCCGGAAGAGCGGGTGCTTGGCTGGCTGCAGGGTTACTGGGATTCCGCGCGTGCGCGGGGGATACCGGTGCAGGAGAGCTTCGCCGAGTTTCATCGCGCCAGCGATCTGATGGGCCTGCAGCGCCACCTCAAGGTCATCGGTATTTTTGCGCGAATCTGTCACCGTGACGGCAAGCCACGCTACCTGGGCGACGTGCCGCGCTTTTTCGCTTATCTCGACACCGTACTGGAGCGCCGCCCTGAACTGGCCGATCTCAAGCGGCTGCTGCAAGGGTTGCCGCAGGAGCCCACTGCATCATGAAGGCGATGATTTTGGCGGCGGGAAAGGGCGAGCGCCTCCGGCCCCTGACCTTGCACACACCCAAACCGCTGGTCCGCGCGGGCGGCGTGCCGCTGATCGAGTACCACATCCGGGCGCTGGCCGAGGCCGGTATCGATGAGCTGGTGATCAATCACGCCTGGCTGGGTGAACAGATCGAGGCGTACCTCGGTGACGGTCGGCGTTTGGGCGTTCGCATTCAATACTCAGCCGAGGGCGAGCCACTGGAGACCGGCGGGGGGATTCATCGTGCTTTACCGCTGCTGGGGACGGAGCCTTTTATCGTGGTCAATGGCGATATCTGGACCGACTATGACTTTGGTGCGCTGAAGCGGCCGCTCAAAGGCTTGGCGCATTTGGTGCTGGTGGACAATCCAGCGCATAACCTCAAAGGTGATTTCAGCTTGATCGACGGCTGCATTGGCGACGGAGACACTGCGACGCTGACCTACAGCGGCATCGCCGTACTCAGCCCGCAATTGTTTACCGGGTGCAGTGCCGGTGCGTTCAAGCTTGCGCCACTGCTGCGCCAGGCGATGGCTGTTGGCAAGCTGAGCGGTGAGCATTATCGCGGGTGCTGGATTGACGTTGGGACGCATGAGCGTCTGGCTGAAGTCGAGCGCACGCTCGAGGCACAGCGCTGAATGTTCTGGCCAATCACGTTTCTAGGCGCACTTGCGGGGTGGCTGTTGGCGAGCATTCCGGGCGCCCTGTTGGGTGCACTGATCGGGCAAGTGCTGGATCGTCGCTTCGGGCTCGACTCCTGGGCGAGTGTTCGCCAACTGCTATCAAGGGCCAAACCGTTGATGCAGGGCAACGACTTGCTGTTTTTCCTGCTCGGACGCCTGGCGAAAAGCAGCGGGCGTATCAGCGAGGCTCACATCCAGGCCGCCCGCAGTGAGATGCGCCGGCTACAGTTGAACGCTCCTCAACAACGCATGGCAATTGACGCCTTTTACCGTGGCAAATCCAGTGGGGACGGACTACGCGAGCCCTTGCAGCGATTAAGGGGGCGGCAGGATGAAGCGAAGGCGCTCCTGCAAGCCTGCTGGCGCATGGCCAGGGCACAGGGGCAGATCGATGCGCGTGAGCATGAGTTGATCATGCTCTGGGGCAAGTGGATGGGCTGGGATTCGGTGGCCGTGGCGGCGCTGGACCAGCAAGGGGGGCGCCGCCAGGGCGCGCCGAGCAATCCCGGTGGGGCCTACAAGCAGGCATTGCGGTTGCTGGGAGTCCGTGCCGACAGCGAGCCGCAGGCCATCAAAAGGGCCTATCGGCGCCTGCTCAGCAAGCACCACCCGGACAAGCAGGCCGGTGCCGGCGCAACCGCCATCGAGGTGCGCGAGGCAACCGAGCGGACCCGCGAACTGCACCATGCCTACGGCCTGATTCGCGAGCGGCGGGGCTTTCGTTAGTGCGAGCCGCTCAGCGCTTATATTTCTCGTTTGAGCCAGCCGCGGACTCGTCGAACGAGCGCTTCCTGATCGGAGGGGCGATCGCCGGTCTGCTGGGGTAATCCGACTTGGCGATAGGCCGGGTGCTGGATTCGGCGGCTGGCGTTCAGTCGCTCGCGAGCTGTCCGTTGCTCACTCCCTGCGTCCTTGTAATAGAAGTCCCCGGTGGCCAGTTTGAGGGTCGGCACCAGCTGCGCAAGCGGCTCGTCTTGTCCTTCCGGTTGGCGCGGCTGAATCACCAGCAGATGCCTGACATCCGCCGGCGCCCGTTGCTGAAGATAGCGGGCCGCCCAATAGCCGCCTGTACCCTGGCCTAGTAGCACAATCGCTGCGGGTTGTTTGCTGCGGGCGAAGGTCAGGGCCGCCTCGATGCGTGCAGTGATCTGCTCGGCCTGCTCTGGCTTGGGCGCGGCCGTTTCGGCCGGGGCTTGCGCGTCGTCGTCGGCTGCCGGTTCGTCTGGCACTGCTGCGGCTTCTTCAGGCAGATATCCGGCTTCGCTTGGCGGCGGCTCTTCGGTGGGCTGTTCAGGCTCGGGTTCGCTGGTCGGTTGCTCGGGCGTTTGCTCAGTGGCTGGCGGTAACAGCAAGCCCGGCGAGTCCGGAAGGCTCAGGCTCAGGGTGTGCCAACCGTGGTCCGGCAGGCCACGACGCAGCGGGCCTATGCCGCGCGGCCAGTTGGTGCTTTCGCCCTCGCCAGGCAACAGGACGATGACACCCTTGGGTTCAGCCACATTGGCAGGGCGCCAGAGCGCAACGAAGTCGTCCTTGTCCGCGTTCAGGCTGATGAACTCGCTGGGCGGCAGTTGGCGTAATAGGTCCGCGGCCATGGTCGCGCTGCGAGAGGGCAGCGGCGGGCGATCAACAGCTACCGGAGCCGGAGTGGCTTCCGGTTCGGCAAGCTCCTCAACGGCGTTGACCAAAGGACTGGTGACGATGGCGAACAAGGCGATCGCCAAACCAGTTGAAACGCGAGCATGAACCATGGGCTTTCCTGATAGACGCCGGCCTGGCGCTGCCGTGGTGCTGGCGCAGGCGGTGCAGATGCACTACAAAAGCGTTTTCGGCACGAATGCCGATCTCGTGAGGCTTATGGTGTCATTTCTGCTGCGTTGTTGCTGCCTGTTGCTTGCACTGAACGCAATGACCGTTGAGGCCTCGAGCGTGCCGCTGAGCGATGCGCAACAGGAGTGGCTGGCGGCAAACCAGCAGTGGCGTCGTCTGCGCTAACCGGATATACGTGCACGACAGCATCTACGATGCATTCGCCAACAAGCTTTGCGCTGCAGTTGCACGGCTGAATGTGGGTAACGGCACGGAGGAGGGCGTCACCACCGGCCCGCTGATCGACGCCGCCGCAGTGGCCAAGGTCCAGCGCCATTTGCAGGACGCGCTGGACAAAGGCGCCACACTGCTGACCGGCGGCAAGCCGCACGCACTGGGTGGCACCTTCTTCGAGCCGACCCTGCTCGGCGACGTCACCGCCGAGATGGCCGTGGCGCGCGAGGAGACCTTCGGCCCGCTGGCGCCACTGTTCCGCTTCAGCGATGAGGCAGCTGTGATCCACCAGGCCAACGACACCGAGTTCGGCCTCGCTGCCTACTTTTATGCACGCGACCTGGGACGGGTGTTTCGCGTGGCCGAAGCGCTGGAGTACGGCATGGTTGGTATCAACACCGGGGTAATCTCCACCGAGGTGGCCCCGTTCGGCGGCATGAAGGCCTCCGGGCTCGGGCGCGAGGGCTCGCGCTACGGTTTGGACGAGTACGTGGAGATCAAATATCTGTGTCTGGGCGGCCTTTGAGCCGGCCAGCAATTGCGTCGTGCAAAATATTGCACATGCTATTACTGTTATCCGAACGCCCGGATGGCCCGGCAGTCGATCATCGTATGCTGCCGGACCCGCTTTCAGGTGTTCATTCCGACCCGAGCCGACGATGAGCGGCTACTGAGGAGCTTATGAGCAAGACCAACGAATCCCTGATGAAACGCCGTGTCGCCGCCGTTCCCCGTGGGGTCGGCCAGATCCATCCGATCTTTGCCGATCACGCGAAGAACAGCAGCGTGGTCGACGTCGAAGGTCGCGAGTTCATTGATTTCGCCGGCGGCATTGCTGTGCTGAATACTGGCCACCTGCACCCGAAAATCATCAAAGCGGTGGAAGCGCAGCTGCACAAGCTGACCCACACCTGCTTTCAGGTGCTGGCTTACGAGCCCTACGTCGAACTGTGCGAGAAGATCAACGCGCGGGTGCCAGGCGATTTCGCCAAGAAGACGTTGCTGGTCACTACCGGCTCCGAGGCGGTGGAAAACGCCGTGAAGATCGCCCGCGCCGCCACCGGCCGCGCCGGAGTGATCGCGTTCACTGGCGCTTATCACGGCCGCACCATGATGACCCTGGGGCTGACTGGCAAGGTCGCGCCGTACTCCGCTGGAATGGGCCTGATGCCGGGCAGCATCTTCCGCGCGCAGTATCCCTGCGCTATCCATGGCGTCAGCGTTGATGAGTCGATCGCCAGTATCGAACGCATCTTCAAGAACGATGCCGAGCCGCGCGATATTGCCGCGATCATCATTGAACCAGTGCAGGGCGAGGGCGGCTTCAACGTCGCACCCAGAGAGTTCATGGTCCGCCTGCGCGCGCTATGCGACGAGCACGGCATCCTGCTGATCGCCGATGAAGTGCAGACCGGCGCCGGACGAACCGGGACGTTCTTCGCCATGGAGCAGATGGGCGTGGTCGCTGATCTGACCACCTTCGCCAAGTCGGTCGGCGGTGGCTTTCCGATTGCCGGCGTCTGCGGCAAGGCTGAGATCATGGACGCCATCGCGCCTGGCGGACTGGGCGGCACCTACGCCGGCAACCCGTTGTCCTGCGCGGCGGCGCTGGCTGTCATGGAAATCTTCGAGGAAGAGAAGCTGCTCGACCGCTGCAAGGTGGTGGCAGAAAAACTCACCACCGGGCTCAAGGCGATCCAGGCGCGGCACAAGGAAATCGGTGAGGTTCGTGGGCTCGGCGCGATGATCGCCATCGAGCTGTTCGAGGACGGCGACCATGCGCGTCCGGCCGCGGCGCTGACCTCGCAGATTGTCGCCAAGGCACGGGACAAGGGCCTGATCCTGCTGTCCTGCGGCACCTACTACAACGTGCTACGTGTGCTGGTGCCGCTGACTGCCGAGGACGAGCTGCTCGAACGCGGCCTGGCGATCATCGCCGAGTGCTTCGACGAGCTGACCTGATCCACCCGAGGCGCGTCGGCATCCGCAACGGATGTCAGGCGCGCCGCAACCCCGACCCTCGGTTACAATGCGCCGCATTCCGCCGTGCTACCCGAGGTCGTCATGCAGCCGTTCGCCATCGCTCCCTCCATTCTTTCCGCCAATTTCGCCCGTCTGGGTGAAGAAGTGGACAACGTCCTCGCCGCCGGCGCAGACATCGTCCATTTCGATGTGATGGACAACCACTACGTGCCCAACCTGACCATCGGCCCGATGGTTTGCTCGGCACTGCGCAAGCACGGCGTCACCGCGCCTATTGACGTGCATCTGATGGTCCGTCCGGTGGACCGCATGATCGGCGACTTCCTCGAAGCTGGTGCCAGCTACATCACCTTTCACCCGGAAGCTTCGGATCACATCGATCGATCGCTTCAGCTGATAAAGGATGGCGGTACCAAGGCCGGTCTGGTGTTCAATCCGGCCACCCCGCTGGATGTGCTCAAGTACGTGATGGACAAGGTCGACATGGTCCTGTTGATGAGCGTCAACCCCGGATTTGGCGGCCAGAAGTTCATCCCCAACACCCTGGACAAGCTGCGCGAGGCGCGCGCGTTGATCGATGCCAGCGGGCGTGAAATTCGCCTGGAGATCGACGGCGGGGTGAATCCAAAGAACATCCGTGAGATCGCTGCAGCCGGGGCCGATACGTTCGTCGCTGGCTCGGCCATTTTCAACCAGCCGGACTACAAAGCCGTGATCGACCAGATGCGCGCCGAACTGGCGCTGGCCCGCTCATGACTCGCCTGGAGCAGCTCTTCGACGGCGAGTTGCCGCGGCTGGTGATGTTCGACCTGGACGGCACCCTGATGGATTCGGTTCCGGACCTGGCCGCTGCGGTGGACAAGATGCTGATGCTGCTGGGTCGTGAACCTGCCGGCATTGCGCGAGTACGCGACTGGGTCGGCAACGGTTCGAAGGTACTGGTACGTCGGGCACTGGCCGGTAAGTTGCAGCATGACGGCGTTGCCGATGAATTAGCCGACGAGGCGCTGGCGCTTTTCATGCAGGCTTATTCCGGCGGCCACGAACTGACCACGGTGTACCCCGGCGTTCGGGAATGCCTGGACTGGCTGCGTGAGCGTGACGTGAAACTCTCGATCATCACCAACAAACCGGCGCAGTTCATCGAGCCGCTGCTGGAGGAGAAGGGGCTCGCGGGTTACTTCCAGTGGCTGGTCGGGGGCGATACCTTGCCGCAGCAGAAGCCCGATCCGGCGGCGCTGTTGTGGGTCATGAGCCAGGCGGGCGTCGCGCCCGATGCGTCGCTGTTCGTTGGCGACTCACGCAACGATGTGCGCGCGGCGAAAGCGGCGGCCGTTCCCTGTGTCGCGCTGACTTATGGCTACAACCACGGCGAACCCATCGCCAACGAGGAGCCGACACTGGTGCTCGATGACCTGCGCGAGCTGGTTGCTTCGGTTTCGGGGCTGAGCTAGTGTGGCCTCTGTTCCGCACATCCCGCAGACGAGATCAGATCGTGGTGGTCACCCGCAAACAATGGATGAATGTCATCAAGGCCCTGGCCCGTTGGCGCTGGCGCGCCTGACATTTCCTGCCGGCTTCGCCCGGTACGTTTGCACAACTCGACCTTATGTAGTTCCCCTCCGACCACGAGGCTGACATGACCCGCGAAGAATTCCTGCGTTTGGCCGCCGAAGGCCACAACCGCATCCCTCTATCGTTCGAAACCCTTGCTGACTTCGACACGCCGCTGACGCTCTATCTCAAGCTGGCCGACGCGCCTAACTCCTACCTGCTCGAGTCCGTACAGGGCGGCGAGAAGTGGGGGCGCTATTCGATTATCGGCCTGCCGTGCCGCACCGTACTCAGGGTGCATGATCACAACGTTAGCGTGACCACCGATGGCATCGAGATTGAACAGTCCGAAGTCGAGGATCCGTTGGCCTTCGTCGAAGCCTTTCAGCAGCGCTATCGTGTGGCGCCGGTCGAAGGCTTGCCGCGTTTCAATGGCGGGCTGGTCGGATACTTCGGTTACGACAGCGTGCGCTATGTCGAACGCAAGCTGGCGGCCTGTCCCAATCCCGATCCGTTGGGCACGCCGGATATCCTGTTGATGGTCTCCGACGCCGTGGTGGTCTTCGACAACCTCGCCGGCAAGCTGCACTGCATCGTGCTGGTCGATCCATCGCAGCCGAACGCCTATGAGGCGGGGCAGGCGCAACTTCAGGCGCTGCGCGAAAAACTGCGGCAGTCGATCACGCCGCGCCTGGGCCTGGACTTCGAGAATGGCGGCGGCACCGAGCCGACCTTCCGCTCCAGCTTCAGTCGCGAGGACTACGAGCAGGCGGTCAACCGCATCAAGGACTACATCCTCGCCGGCGATTGCATGCAGGTGGTGATCTCCCAGCGCATGTCGATTCCCTTCAAGGCCGCGCCGATCGATCTGTACCGCGCGCTGCGCTGCTTCAACCCGACTCCTTATATGTACTTCTTCAATTTCGGCGATTTCCACGTGGTGGGCTCGTCGCCGGAAGTGCTGGTGCGGGTGGAGGAAGGTCTGGTGACGGTCCGGCCTATCGCTGGCACCCGCCCGCGGGGCGTCAACGAGGAAGCCGATCTGGCTCTGGAACAGGATCTGCTCAGCGACGCCAAGGAACTGGCCGAACACTTGATGCTGATCGACCTGGGCCGCAACGACGTCGGCCGCGTGGCCGAGAATGGTTCGGTGCGGCTTACCGAAAAGATGGTCATCGAGCGCTATTCCAACGTGATGCATATCGTCTCCAACGTCACCGGCCAGCTCAAGGCACCACTGACGGCTATGGATGCGCTGCGCGCGATCCTGCCGGCTGGCACCTTGTCTGGTGCTCCAAAGGTCCGCGCCATGGAGATCATCGACGAACTCGAGCCGGTGAAACGCGGCGTTTACGGCGGTGCAGTCGGGTATCTGGCCTGGAACGGCAACATGGATACCGCTATTGCCATCCGTACCGCAGTGATCAAGGACGGCGAACTGCACGTGCAGGCCGGTGCCGGCATCGTCGCCGACTCGCAACCGGCGCTGGAATGGGAAGAAACACTGAACAAACGCCGCGCGATGTTCCGCGCGGTGGCCTTGGCAGAGCACGGGAGCGACTGACGTCGGCGCGGCTCAGGGGTTCATTCGGCGACTGCGACTAAAGTCCTTGTTAGCCGTATGGTAATGGCTTTTGGCTAGCCATATAGTCGTGGAAGCCGAGCAGGATCGCTCGGCGATCCAACCCCAGCCAATTCGAGCCAGCCATGTCGCTATTGCCGAGTCCCCGCTCATCCTCCGTTCGTCAGTCCTGGCCGTTGGCATCATCGTTGGTGATTGCCCTCGCTGCTCTGCTGGTGTTGGTCTGGCTGTTATCGAGTCTGGCGGATCTCAACGGCAGCCCGGTGTGGTTTCCGTTACCGCTGCACATCGCTGTCGAAATCTTCTCGATCGTTATTGCCGCGTTGGTGTTCGCGGTGGCCTGGCACAGCCAGCAGCCAGTGCATCGATCGAATCCGTTGCTCGCCTGTGCGTTCCTGGCCATCGCGCTGTTGGATCTGGCGCATATGCTGTCCTACCGGGGTATGCCCGTTTGGGTGACACCCGCTTCGGCGGAAAAGGCGATCGCCTTCTGGCTGGTTTCCCGCGTCTTGCTCGCCTTCACCCTGCTCGCCGTGGCGTGCCGCCTGTGCCACCGAAGCATTCCACTGCCGCGGCACCTGCTGTTGGCATCGTCGCTGGGCTTGGTCGCCCTGGTTGTTTATCTGCAGCTGTTTCAGCCGCAGCTGTGGCCGCGAACCTTTGTCGAAGGGGAGGGGTTGACCCGCTTCAAGGTCCAGATGGAATGGTTGATCATCAGCCTCTTCGCGCTGGCGGCATGGGTGTTCTGGCGGGCTCGCGAGGTTGGAGACGATGGCTATTTTGATGGAATGCTGGCCGCGACACTGGTCTCGATACTCGCCGAACTGTGCTTTACCGCCTACTCCAGCGTGAACAGCTTCTACAGTTTGCTCGGGCATCTGTACAAGATCGTCTCCTACGGCTTCATCTATCAGGTGGTGTTCGTTTCGAGTGTGCGCGCGCCGTACGAGCGGTTGGCGATCGAAATGAGCGAGCGGATCGCTGCGCAACAGCGCATTGACTATATGGCCCACTTCGACAGCCTGACGGGGTTGCCCAACTTGTCCCAGCTGGAGGACCGGACCCGTCAGGCGATGGCCAGCGCCCTGAAACTCAAGGGAGCAGTTGCGGTGCTGTATGTCGATCTTGATCATTTCAAGATGGTCAATGACTCGTTCGGGCGCAGCTTCGGTGACCAGCTGCTATGCACAACCGCAGTAAGGCTGCAGCAGGCATTGCCAGACAGCGCCATGCTGGCACGTGCCAGCGGCGACGAGTTCGTCGTGTTATTGGCGGACCTGAAGAATGCCGAGGGTGCGTCGGCTGTGATCCAGCTTGTCCTCGACGAATTGGCCGAACCCTTCATGGTCGAGCGCCAGCAAATCGTGGTGTCGATTTCCATTGGCGTCGCGGTCGGCCCGAACGATGGCATGGACTTTTCCTGCCTCCTGCGCAACGCAGAAATGGCTATGTACAAAGCCAAGGAAGCTGGGCGTCGTACCTGGTGCTACTACAACGCTGCCTTGGATACTGAGATGCGTGGGCGGCTGTACCTGATCAACGGCCTGCGGCTTGCTATCGAGCGAGAGGAGTTTTTTCTGGAGTACCAGCTGCAGCTGGACCTCGCCAGTGGCAGGGTAGTGGGCGCTGAAGCCTTGTTGCGCTGGCAGCATCCGCAGTGGGGGTTGGTCGCCCCCGGGCAGTTCATTCCTGCAGCGGAACAGAGTGGTCTGATCGTCGATATCGGCGAGTGGATCATTCTCGAGGCGTGCCGACAGGCCGCACGGTGGCAGGCTGAAAAGCTGGACATCCCGCGTGTCGCTGTGAACGTCGCGGCGATACAACTGCACCAGGGCTCGCTGGAACAGACTGTAGCCGCTGCCTTGGCGCAGACCGGTCTGCCGGCTTCGGCGCTGGAGCTTGAGCTGACCGAGTCCAGCCTCGTCGACAACACTGAGCAGGTGATGATTGCGCTGGCAGGTCTGAAGGCTCTGGGAGTTACGCTGTCTATCGATGATTTCGGCACCGGGTATTCATGTCTGGCGTATCTTCGGCGGTTGTCGGTGGACACCTTGAAGATTGATCGCTCCTTTGTCAGCGATCTACCCAACGAAGACGGCCATGCCATCGTCGCCGCTATCATCCACATGGCCGGGTCGCTCGGGCTGAACACGCTGGCAGAGGGGGTCGAGGACGAGGCCACTGCTGCGGAGCTGCTTCGACTTGGCTGCCGGCAAGCGCAGGGTTTTTTTTACGCTCGGCCGGTTCCGGCATCCGCACTACCCGCCGCTATCGCTTCGCTGCCGGTATAGGGCGCCCGGCTTGGCTGTAGCGGGCAAGCGATGCTCTGGTATAGTCCGGTTGAAATCGTGGCCTGGCATGGGCTACTTTGCGCTGTCAGCTCTGCGAGACCTTTTCCGTGAAATTCAGCAGCACCCTCCTGATGCGTCTGTTCAAGGCCCATGCCCGCTGGCGTTGGCGCGCCTGATCCTCGTTGCTGGCCCCGTGCCGGAATACCCCGTTCACACCTGTATTACCGACCGTTCTGCCGAGTCGCTATCGCGCCGGTCCGGACCGTCATGGCAGGTGGTGGATCAGCCTCAAGCCCTAGGGTGACGCAAATGCTGCTAATGCTGGATAACTACGATTCCTTTACTTACAACGTCGTGCAATACCTCGGCGAACTCGGTGCGGACGTCAAAGTGGTGCGCAACGATGAGTTGAGTGTCGCCGAAATCGAAGCACTGAACCCGGAGCGTATCGTCGTATCGCCTGGCCCCTGCACGCCGAACGAGGCGGGAGTTTCACTCGACCTGATCCGCCATTTCGCCGGCAAGCTGCCGATTCTAGGCGTTTGTCTTGGCCATCAGAGCATCGGGCAAGCGTTTGGTGGTGAGGTCGTGCGGGCGCGTCAGGTCATGCACGGCAAGACGAGTCCGGTCGCTCACCAGAACACGGGCGTGTTCGCCGGCCTGAACAATCCACTAACGGTGACGCGCTACCACTCGTTGGTGGTCAAGCGCGAAACGCTTCCCGACTGTCTGGAAATCACTGCCTGGACGCAACTGGAAGATGGCAGTGTCGACGAGATCATGGGCTTGCGGCATAAGACGCTGAACATTGAAGGCGTGCAGTTTCATCCTGAGTCAATCCTCACCGAGCAGGGGCACGAATTGTTCGCCAATTTTCTTAAACAGACCGGAGGCGTGCGCTGATGGATATCAAGGAAGCCCTCAACCGCATCGTCGGTCAGCTGGACTTGAGTACCGATGAGATGAAGGCGGTGATGCGCCAGATCATGACTGGTCAGTGCACCGATGCGCAGATTGGCGCGTTCCTCATGGGCATGCGCATGAAGAGCGAAACGATCGACGAGATCGTCGGCGCCGTACAGGTGATGCGTGAGCTGGCCGAACCGGTGCATTTCGATACCCATCGATTAGTGGACACCTGCGGTACCGGTGGCGATGGGATGAACATTTTCAATGTTTCGACTGCCGCAGCCTTCGTGGTCGCCGCCGCCGGAGGCAAGGTGGCCAAGCACGGTAACCGTGCGGTGTCGGGCAAGAGTGGCAGCGCCGACCTGCTCGAAGCGGCCGGTGTTTACCTGGATCTCACGCCCGAGCAGGTTGCGCGCAGCGTCGATGCAGTGGGTGTTGGCTTCATGTTCGCGCCTGCGCATCACGGCGCGATGAAATTTGCCGCAGGCCCACGTCGCGAGCTGGGCCTGCGCACGCTTTTCAACATCCTCGGCCCGATGTCCAACCCCGCAGGCGTCAAGCATCAGGTGCTTGGCGTGTTCAGCAAGGAACTCTGCTGGCCCATGGCCGAGGTGCTGTCGCGCCTGGGAAGCCAGCATGTGTTGGTGGTGCATGCGCAGGATGGGCTTGACGAGATCAGTCTGGCGGCCCCGACCTATGTCGCCGAACTGAACAAGGGCGAGATCACCGAATACCGTATCCAGCCTGAAGATTTCGGGATCAAGAGCCAGAGCCTGATAGGTCTCAATGTCGAGGATGCACAGGGTTCGCTGGCGCTGATTCGCGACGCACTGGGACGGCGCAAAACGGACAATGGGCAAAAGGCTGCCGACATGATCGTCCTCAATGCCGGTGCTGCGCTTTACGCGGCCGATATCGCCAGCAGCCTGAAGCAGGGCGTAGAGATCGCTCACGATGCGTTGCATACAGGTTTGGCGCGAGACAAGTTCGAGGAGCTGGTGTCCTTCACCGTGGTGTTCAAGCAGGAGAGTTCGCAATGACCAGTGTGCCGACGGTTCTGGAAAAGATCATCAGGCGCAAGCGCGAGGAAGTGACTGAGCGTCGCGGCCGGGTCGGCCTGGCTGAACTCGAAACAATGGCGGCGGCAGCCGACCCGGTCCGCGGTTTTGCCCGCCGGCTGCAGGAGCAGGCGCGTAACAAACAACCGGCTGTGATTGCAGAAATTAAGAAAGCCTCACCAAGCAAAGGGGTGCTGCGAGAGGATTTCGTGCCGGCGGACATCGCCAGAAGCTATGAGGCAGGTGGCGCCACCTGCCTCTCGGTATTGACCGACATCGACTTCTTTCAAGGGGCCGACGACTACCTGAAGCAAGCGCGCGCGGCATGCAAACTGCCTGTCATCCGTAAGGACTTCATGGTCGACCCCTACCAGATCATCGAAGCCAGAGCCTTGGGCGCGGACTGTATTCTGCTGATCGTCGCTGCGCTGGAGGACGGTCAGATGGCGGAGCTGGCCGATGTGGCGAAGGCTCAGAATCTGGACGTATTGGTCGAGGTCCATGATGGAGCAGAGCTGGAGCGCGCGCTGCGCCTCGATACGCCTCTGGTCGGGATCAACAACCGTAACCTTCACACCTTCGAACTCAGCCTGGAAACGACTCTCGATCTGCTGCCACGCATCCCTCGAGACCGTCTGGCGGTTACCGAAAGCGGCATTCTTCATCGTGCCGACGTTGAGTTGATGGAAATCAACCAGGTGTATGCGTTTTTGGTGGGAGAGGCTTTCATGCGAGCCGAGCAGCCTGGGGTTGAGCTGCAGCGTTTGTTCTTTCCCGGACGCGCGAACCTACGGTCGTCGGTCGATCCCGAATAAGCAGCGTGAATAAAAAAGCCGGTTAATAGCCGGCTTTATTATTGGCGTGACGGTTGGCTCAGCGAGTGCCGAATACCACCATGGTCTTGCCTTTCACGTGTACCAACCCCTGGGATTCCAGGCTCTTCAGTACACGCCCGACCATTTCCCTCGAGCAACCAACGATGCGGCCGATCTCCTGGCGCGTGATCTTGATCTGCATGCCATCGGGGTGCGTCATCGCATCGGGCTGCTTGCACAGGTCGAGCAATGTGCGGGCTACGCGACCGGTTACGTCGAGGAACGCCAGATCACCCACCTTGCGCGTCGTATTGCGCAAGCGTTCAGCCATCTGGCTGCCGAGCGCATAAAGAATATCGGGGTCTTGCTGGGTCAGTTCACGGAACTTGGCATAGCTCAGTTCTGCTACTTCACATTCAGTCTTAGCGCGAACCCATGCGCTGCGTTCTTTTTCTGAACCTTCTTTCTCGAACAATCCCATCTCTCCGAAGAAGTCGCCGGAGTTGAGATAGGCAATGATCATTTCACGACCATCGTCGTCTTCGATCAGGATCGTGACCGAACCTTTAACGATGAAGAAAAGCGTTTCGCTACGGTCACCGGCATAGATGATAGTGCTCTTGGCTGTGTAGCGTCGGCGATGGCAATGTGCAAGTAGTTTGTCGATGTTCTTGATCTTGGGCGTGAGTGTAATAGCGACCATGCTGTAGTCCCGGAAGATGTGTCCAATAGGAGGCAGTTCTTATTATGTATGACTGAGTTCTGTTATCAGGCTTAGCGAGCTTAACAGACCCGTTCGGGTCGACAATAAAACTGCGACACGAATATCAACTTTTGGGCATTCATTTCGTCGGTTTACCGCCTCCAGCGACCGCCTATGGACATGCTAAGCTTCGCTCCTTTTCAAGCGGGGTCTATCGATGAAAGCGCGCATTCAGTGGGCTGGCGAGGCAATGTTCCTTGGCGAGTCCGGCAGCGGCCATGTGGTGGTCATGGATGGCCCACCAGAAAATGGTGGACGCAATCTAGGTGTCCGTCCGATGGAAATGCTCTTGCTGGGCCTCGGCGGCTGCAGCAACTTTGATGTCGTGAGCATCCTGAAAAAGTCGCGCCAGGCTGTGGAAAGCTGTGAAGCCTTTCTTGAGGCGGAGCGCGCTGATGAGGATCCGAAGGTGTTCACAAAGATCCACCTGCGCTTCGTCGTTAAGGGACGTGGATTGAAGGACGCGCAAGTCAAGCGTGCCGTGGAACTGTCTGCCGAGAAGTACTGCTCCGCCTCGATCATGCTCGGCCGCGCGGGTGTGGAAATCAGCCATGACTATAAGATCGTCGAGCTTGGCTGACGTCAGTCCGGCGAACTTCGTCGACTCGACAATGCCGGGCGCTACCGAAGCTGGCATCTGATTAGGGCTACCGGAATTTGGCCGGGCGGCATCGGCCAGCATAATGCGCGCCCCGTTTTAGCGGGGCGTTTTGCTAGAGCAACTCAGCCACGATCGCAATGCGAAGAGGTGTATGCAGTCCTACACAGATACAGGGGTATCTGACGGGCACGCTCGATCACGCGGTGCGCCGCATCGAAGAAAGTCTCCAATGGTTAAAAGCAAACTCAAGCTCCACGGGTTCAACAACCTGACCAAGTCCTTGAGCTTCAATATTTACGACATCTGCTATGCCGAAACACAGGAAGACCAGCAGGCATATGTGGAGTACATCGACGAACAGTATGACGCGCAGCGGCTAACGCAGATTCTGACTGATGTTGTAGAGATCATTGGTGCAAATATCCTGAACATTGCGCGGCAGGATTACGAGCCGCAAGGCGCAAGCGTGACCATCCTTATCTCTGAACAACCGGTAACGCCCACCGACAGCCAGATCGAAGAGTCACCTGGTCCGTTGCCTGAGACCATTCTGGCGCATCTGGACAAGAGTCATATCACCGTTCACACGTATCCAGAGATCCATCCGGTCGAAGGTATTGCCACCTTTCGGGTGGATATCGACGTGTCGACTTGCGGCGTTATCTCACCGCTCAAAGCCCTCAACTATCTGATTCATCGGTTCGATTCGGATATTGTCACCGTTGATTATCGGGTTCGCGGCTTTACTCGTGACGTCGAAGGCAAGAAGCACTTCATCGACCACGAAATAAACTCAATTCAGAACTATCTATCCGAAGACACCCGATCGGCCTATCAGATGACCGATGTGAACGTGTATCAAGAGAACCTCTTCCACACCAAGATGCTGTTGAAAGACTTCGAGCTGGAGAGTTATCTATTCGGGGACGCCACTTGCAATCTTTCGCCAGAACAACGTGGAGAGGTGGAGGAACGTCTGCGCCATGAAATGCTGGAGATTTTCTATGCGCGCAATATGCCGAGCTAAGACAACGGTCTTCTGAAAGCAGAAGGGCGCCATGTAGGCGCCCTCTTCGTTAGGATCGGGTCAGATCCGGTAGGTGGTTTTAGTCATCACCTTAGCCATCAGGCTCATGCCGAACTTCACTGGCGCTGGGAAGCGCAAGCCCCCGGCATCCAGAGCGGCGGTCGAGTGCTGCGCTTCGTCCGTGCGCATCTGTTCGAGTATTGCCCGGGACTTCTCGTCGTCTTGTGGAATCTGCTCGAGATGCTCATCCAGATGTTTGCAGACTTGATCCTCGGTGGCGGCGACGAAGCCCAGGCTGATCCGGTCGCTGATCAGGCCAGCGGATGCACCGATGCCGAACGACAATCCGTAAAAAAGCGGATTCAGAACACTGGTATGACTGCCCAGCTGGTGAATACGCTGTTCACACCAGGCCAGGTGGTCGATTTCTTCAGCTGCAGCTCGCTCCATCGCCTCCCGTACTCTCGGCAACCGTGCCGTCAGTGCCTGTCCCTGATATAGGGCCTGCGCGCAGACCTCACCGGTGTGATTGATGCGCATCAGGCCGGCAACGTGACGCGCTTGGCTGTCGCTCAGCTCGGCCTCGTTCTTTAATACGGCGGGAGTCGGTCGCTGAGGTTGGCCGCTGAACGGCAGCAGCGTCCGTAACGCGGCATCGGCCTGCAGCAGCAGACGGTCGGCAGGTGAGTATTGGCGTTGGTTGGGCATGTCGCCTCCAGATGATTCGGAGCAGGCGTGGACAGTGGGTGGTGCGTTTGGGTAGCGAGTGTTCAGCCGGGGGGCCAATGCATCTGACGCTGTCCGAGCACATGCATATGTATGTGATGGACCGTCTGACCGCCAAGGTCGTTGCAGTTCATGACAACCCGAAAGCCTTCCTGGCAGCCCTGCTCTTCAGCGAGACGCTGCGCGGTAAAAAGAATATGCCCAGCAAGGATCTTGTCGTCGTCTTCGCTTAGATCATGCAGGGTCGCGATATGTTTTTTCGGAATTACCAGGAAATGTACCGGCGCCTGGGGCGCGATGTCATTGAAGGCGATAACCTGTTCGTCTTCATAGATCTTTTGCGCAGGGATAGTCCCGGCCACGATCTTGCAAAATAGACAATCCACGGCGTTTCTCCAGAATTGATCAGAAAGCAGTGTAACAGGCGATTTTCGGACTGGTCAGCTGGCACGGAGCATAGCGAATGAAGAATGATATCCACGACTTGGCTCTGGTGCTCGAATCAAGGCTGCGATTGGTGCTGATCGAGTCCTGGGGCGAGCGTCGGGTGCTCGAAACCCTGAGCGGATTGGCTGTGAACCGGGGTATGACGTTGCATGTTTGGTCCGTGACGGAAGGCTTGCGGCATCTCGCGTTCGGTGGCGAGGCGCTGGATGCCGGCGAAAGCTGTTCAGCTGAGGTTGCATTAAGACGGGTCAAGCACGATCCCCTTGGCAATCTGTATGTATTCTGCGATTTACATCCGTTTCTCGATGAGCCACGTGCGGTGCGTTTGTTGAAGGAAATCGCAATGGCGCAAGGGCCTTCTGCGCCCACGCTTGTGCTGGTTTCCCATGCCCTCAAGCTACCTCCGGAGGTTCAGCGCTACGCGGCTCGATTCAGTCTCACCCTGCCGTCCGAGGAGGAGCTGGTGAGCATCGTTCGGGATGAAGCGACCGTCTGGAGCGAGCGTAATCGCGGCGCCCGCGTACGTACCGACAATCGCACTCTGCAGCAGGTCGTAAAGAATTTGCGTGGGCTCAGTCATGGCGAAGCTCGCAGCTTGGCGCACAGCCTGATCTGCGACGACGGGGCGATCACACAGGAAGATCTGCCGGAGCTCAATCGCAAGAAATTTGAGTTGTTGGACATGGAAGGCGTGCTCGGCTTCGAATACGAAACAGAGCGTTTCGCTGATGTTGGAGGACTGCAGAACCTTAAGCGATGGCTGGTGCAACGTCAGGCTGCCTTTGTGGCAGGCAGCGGATCGGATAGGCCGCGCGGGGTGATGCTTGTCGGCGTGCAGGGTGGTGGTAAGAGCATGGCAGCCAAGGCGGTCGCTGGGCTTTGGGGTTTGCCACTGCTGCGCCTGGATTTTGCCTGCCTGTATAACAAGTTCTTCGGTGAAACCGAGCGCAATCTGCGTGAGGAGCTAAAACTGGCCGAACAGATGGCGCCTTGCGTGTTATGGATGGACGAGTTGGAGAAGGGGCTCGCGACGGGCGAGATGGATGGCGGCGTCAGTCAGCGAGTCCTAGGCACCCTGCTGACCTGGATGGCTGAGCGTGAAGCGCCGGTGTTTATGGTTGCGACTGCCAATGCGGTGGATCGGCTTCCGCCAGAACTGCTGCGCAAAGGCCGCTTTGACGAGCTGTTCTTCGTCGACCTGCCCGATGCATCAACGCGGGCTGAGATCTTTCGAATTCATCTGGCACGGCGTGAGCTGAAAGCCGATCAGTTCGATCTGGAAGCACTTGCGGTGGCCTGTGATGGTTTCTCCGGTGCGGAGATCGAACAGGTGGTGGTATCGGCCGTCTATGCTGGTCAGGCCCAATCTCGCGAACCGGATCAGGACATGCTTCTGCACTGCGTCCGGGCGACCGCACCGCTTTCGGTGGTGATGGCCGAAAAGCTGGACGAGCTTCGTGGTTGGGCTTCGGGGCGAGCCGTGCTGGCCTGACTGGCGTGCTGCTCCCCAATGAGCGCTACAGCTTACTGGTAGGTTGGCAAGACGATGGCGGCCAGGACGCCGATCACAGGCACAAGTAGCCAGAGCGCCGCGAGAATTTTTACCGCCCGGCTATTCGGTGGTTGTGGCGGACCGAAGCGATTCACACCAGGGTTGCCGGGCATCAGCAATACCACCAGTGGCAAGACGGTGCCAATGATCGGCACCAGATAGAGCAACATAAGCCAGCCGGACCAACCCAGATCATGCAAACGCTGCACGCCAATCTGAATACTTACGAGCAGGAAGCTGATGCCGAATACGCCGGTAAGAATCACACCGAGCACGACTGAGGCGGCGGACATCATGCCTGCTACTAACATTAGGCCCAGCACCGCAGCCGTCAGCGCCATTGTCCAGGCCAGATAGCGCAACCGGCCAATTCTGCCTTGTGTTGTGAATACTTTTAGCTCGCCGTACTCCGCAGTCGGGGTGCTCACTTCAGCGCGGGGCGGAGCGTACGGATGCGCAGCGCTGTTACGTTGCGCTGGCGTTTCGCCCAGCTGTGCCTGGCGTGCCAGGTACTTCTGGATAACGATCCCGCAGCTGTGGCATTCGATAGCGGCTGGCTGAGTGTGGCCGCATTTGGGGCAGTCCATCTGCTCACTGGCGATAGGGACCTCGCTCGAAGGTGCCGGCGCATAGTCAGCGATTGCGAGCGTCAGACCTTTTGCTGCTTCGGGTTCCTTGCGTGCCTGGATGCCGGCACGCTGCAGCGCTTGCACGTATCGGTCAGCTTCCGGAGCGCTCAGGTCACGCTTGATATGTACTGAGCCCCGACCAAACAGGCGCTCGACTTTGTCGGCGTCGCTTTTAAAGAGTCGGGTCAGGTTGCTCTTAGCCGTATCGGGCGATACGCCCGGTACAAGTTCACCGTCGAAAACGATTCGGAATTGATCAGTGCTCATCCAGCGTCCCTGTTGCCGGTTTTTCGCGCAAGCCTAAATGGCGGGTGAGCGGCCAACAAGCGCCGCCAATCAGAGTTTCACGAGGCTTGTGGCAATTGAGAGATGCGTCACGGTTGGCGCAGCCAGCGATGCGACAGCTGCGCTGCGTGATCGTGGGCGGCACGGTATTCCCGATCCAGCCGGGCAATCAGTTCTTCACTGGTCGGCAGGTCTCGTATTTCCCCCACGCCCTGGCCCGCCGACCACACGGTTTTCCATGCTTTGGCCTCATCGCTGACAGGCTTGAGCTTTTCTGCATAATTCATTTCGCCTTTGTTTTTCAGGCGCTCCTCGTCGTAGCCGGCTTGCTGCAGGCTTTGACGCAGGAAGCTAGCAGGTACGCCTGAAACCGCTGCGGTGTGAATGATGTCCGCAGCATGTGCCTGCAGAAGCATCTGCTTGTATTCATCCGAAGCCTGGCTTTCGCGGGTGGCAATGAAGCGCGTCCCCATATAGGCCAGGTCCGCGCCGAGGAGCTGCGCCGCGAGTATCTCGTGGCCATGGTTGAGGCAGCCGGAGAGCAGCAGTGTTTTGTCGAAGAACTGGCGAATTTCTGCCACCAAGGCAAAGGGGCTCCAAGTGCCGGCGTGCCCGCCTGCGCCTGCTGCCACCGCTATCAGACCATCAACCCCAGCATCAGCAGCTTTCTCAGCATGACGTCGTGTGGTGACATCATGAAAAACCAGCCCGCCGTAGCTGTGAACGGCGTCCACCACTTCTTTCACGGCGCCGAGACTGGTAATGACAATCGGCACCCGCTGCTCCACGCATATTGAAAGATCAGCCTGGAGCCGAGGATTGCTGTGATGCACGATCAGATTGACCGCATACGGCGCAGGTTTATGGGCACCCGACAGGTGCTGGTCTATCTCCTGTAGCCAATCACGGAAACCGCTGCTTTCTCGCTGATTCAGTGCAGGAAAGCTGCCGACCACACCGCTGGAGCAACATGCTGCTACCAGTGCAGGGTTTGATACCAGGAACATGGGAGCGGCAACCAATGGCAGGCGAAGGCGCTCTTCGAGGAGTGCTGGCAATGACATGGCAGATTCCTTGGGTCGGTTTCAGAATGGTTTGATGACGACCAGAATGACGATAGCCAGTAGCAGCAATACCGGAAACTCATTGAACCAGCGGTAGAACACATGGCTGCGAGTGTTTTCGTCGCGTGCGAATCGTTTTAGCTGAGCGCCACACATATGGTGATAGCCGATCAGCAGGACAACCAGTGCGAGCTTGGCGTGTAGCCACCCTCCGCTGAACAGCGCAGGGTTAAGCGCAATCATGCCTATGCCAAAAGCCAGCGTGGCGACCATCGAGGGAATCATAATGCCGCGATAGAGTTTGCGTTCCATGACCTGGAACCGCTCTCGACTGATCGCGTCCTCGCTCATGGCGTGATAAACGAACAATCTCGGCAGATAGAACAGCCCCGCGAACCAGCAGACGATTGCAACGATGTGCAGGGCTTTCAGCCAGAGATAGAGCATTCGGAAGTTCCTTCGGTTCAGAGTCAGCACGATAGTAGTGGCTTGAGGGCCCACGCGTCATCTCGGTGGTTGGCCCTGAGCGCAGGCGCCTTTATCATCAGCGTTCTTTATCGTTCCACTGCGAGAGGCAGCTCATGGTCAAGGTCGGAATCGTTGGCGGCACAGGCTACACCGGGGTCGAGTTGCTGCGTCTGCTAGCCCAGCACCCCCTGGCGGAAGTGGCTGTGATCACCTCCCGCTCCGAAAACGGGGTCAAGGTGACGGATATGTATCCGAATCTCCGAGGCCATTACGACGAGCTGGCCTTCAGTGTGCCCGACACCGCAACGCTAGGCGCCTGCGATGTTGTCTTCTTCGCCACTCCCCATGGCGTGGCCCATGCCCTAGCGGCAGAGCTGTTGGATGCCGGTACTCGGGTTATCGACCTGTCGGCGGACTTCCGCCTGCAAGATGCGGATGAATGGGCCAAGTGGTATGGCCAGCCACATGGGGCGCCTGACCTGCTGCCCGAAGCGGTTTACGGGCTGCCGGAAGTGAATCGGGAACAGATCAAGGGGGCGCGCTTGATTGCTGTGCCCGGTTGCTATCCCACGGCAACCCAGCTCGGCTACCTGCCGTTGTTGGAGCGTGGCCTGGCCGACACGTCTCGGCTAATAGCCGACTGCAAGTCGGGCGTTAGCGGCGCCGGACGGGCAGCGAAGATCGGCTCGTTGTTCACCGAGGCGGGCGAAAGCATGATGGCCTATGCCGTCAAAGGTCACCGTCATCTGCCAGAGATCACCCAAGGGCTGCGACGTGCCGCCGGGGGTAATGTGGGGTTGACCTTCGTTCCTCATTTGACGCCGATGATCCGCGGCATTCATGCCACTTTGTACGCGACGGTTGCCGACACCTCGGTGGATCTGCAAGCGCTTTACGAACAACGTTACGCTAGCGAGCCGTTTGTCGATGTGATGCCTGCAGGCAGTCATCCAGAGACGCGCAGTGTTCGCGGTGCCAATGTATGCCGTATCGCAATCCATCGCCCTCAAGATGGAGATCTGGTGGTCGTGCTGTCGGTCATCGATAACCTTGTTAAAGGCGCGTCCGGTCAGGCGCTGCAGAACATGAACATTATCTTCGGGCTGGATGAGCGGCTCGGCCTAGGCAATGCGGCTTTGCTGCCCTGAACTGGCTGTCAGTGAAATCGCTTGAGATCAGCGTCGTATCGGTCCGTGATCGATGAATAGTTGACCAATTTTGTAGGACAAGCCGATAATGCGGCGTCAAGCAGTAACGTGCGTTCACGCGCCAGGAGAACCAAATGAGTGTCGAATCCTTCACGCCCACCGCGATCCAGTTTAGTCAGGGCGCCGCGAGCAAGGTGAAGAGTCTGGTCGATGAAGAGGGCAATCCGCGGCTGAAGCTGCGTGTCTTCGTCACCGGCGGCGGTTGCTCTGGTTTTCAGTATGGTTTTACGTTCGATGAGGAGCTCGCGGAAGACGACACCATCATTGAGCGTGAGGGTGTGAGCTTGGTGGTGGACCCGATGAGCTACCAGTACTTGGCTGGTGCTGAAGTCGACTATCAGGAAGGCTTGGAGGGTTCACGCTTCATCATCAAAAACCCGAACGCTACGACAACCTGCGGTTGCGGCCAGTCATTCTCGATCTAAGTTCTCTTGCAGCAAAGAGACACCGTGCCTTGGCACGGTGTTTTTGTTTCTGAGCCAGGATGGTGACGGGCTGGTAAGACCGTGCGACGCGAACAGCTCATGCGGGGTAGATGGCGCCAAGGATTCGAAGCCCGCGAGCGCCTGTCACGCTTGGACGGTTGGCGGCGATACCCTCTATGCAGCAATGCGCTAACCAGGCGAATGCCATGGCTTCTAGCCAGTCCGGTTCTACTCCGTAGCTCGTGGTGCTCGCCAGCTCGCATGTTGGCAGCAATGCTCGCAGTCTTTGCATCAGAGCCGTGTTGTGTGCGCCGCCGCCGCAGACCAGCACATCCTCTGCGTCAGGTTGGGCCGTCATGAGCGATTCGCTGATGCTGCGGGCAGTCAGTTCGAGCAGGGTAGCCTGGACATCTTCAGGAGCGAGGTCGGGGAAAGATGCGAGGTGGGTGTCCAGCCATGGCAGGTTGAACAGTTCCCGCCCGGTGCTCTTTGGGCCATGAGTAGAGAAGAACTTGTCACTTAACAGTAGCGTCAGCAACTGGTGATTGACATGGCCGCTGGATGCCCAGTTTCCGTCGCGATCATAGGGTTGCCCCTGGTGGCGATGTATCCAAGCGTCGAGCAGCACGTTGCCTGGGCCGCAGTCGAAACCGCGTGTCGACGTGCCAGGTTGTAGCAAGCTGACGTTGCTGAACCCGCCAATATTGAGCACCGCTCTGATCCGTTTCGCGTCGCTGAACATGGTTTCGTGGAAGGCGGGTACCAGCGGTGCGCCCTGGCCTCCGGCTGCAATGTCACGCCGACGAAAATCAGTCACAACGCTGATGCCGGTTAGTTCGGCAAGTAGAGAAGGCTGCCCGATCTGGATAGAGAAGCCGCGTTGCGGCTCGTGCCGCACGGTCTGCCCATGGCTACCGATCGCACGAATGGCTGAAGGGGCAAACTGCGCTTTGTGTAGCAGTTGGTGTACCCCGGCGCTTGCTAGTTCGGCCCAAGCCTGTTCAGCAATGGCTGCCCGGGCTAGTTCGTCAGAAGCGGACGTACACAGATCGAGCAGATCCTGTTTGAGCTGCCACGGCATAGGCTCGTAATGCGTCTCCAGCAGGGTCGTTCGTTGACCCTGCTCAATCAGAGCGAAGTCAAGGCCATCCAGACTGGTACCTGACATGACCCCGATGTAGAACGCCATCTACTCGCTCTTCATTGCCAGCATGGTTGCGCGCTCTTCGTCCATGCGCGCCATCAGGGGATTGCTGAGCTGCAGGAAGCGCTGTTTTTCGTTCTTCGCAATTGGGTCTGCCATTGGCAATTTTAGGCCCAGCGGATCGACATGTACGCCATCGACCTGAAATTCATAATGCAGGTGCGGGCCGGTCGACAGGCCGGTCGTACCGATATAGCCAATGATTTGGCCCTGTTTGACCGAGGAGCCGTTGCGTACGCCTTTTGCAAATCCCTGCATGTGGGCGTAAAGCGTGCGGTAACGATTACCGTGTTGAATGACCACGGTGTTGCCGTATCCTCCTTTACGGCCGGCGAGAAGCACTTTGCCGTCTCCGGCACTCTTGATAGGCGTGCCGCGGGCTGCGGCGTAGTCCACGCCTTTGTGCGCGCGGATCTTGTTCAGAATGGGGTGTTTGCGACCGTTGGAAAAGCGTGAGCTGATCCGCGCGAAGTCCACAGGTGTGCGAATGAAAGCCTTTCGCATACTTTGACCGTCAGCGGTGTAATAGCTGCTATTGCCCTGCTTGTTGGTGTAGCGGACAGCTGTATAGCTCTTGCCGCGATTGGTGAAGCGGGCCGCGAGAATGTTGCCTGTTCCTACCCGGTCGCCGGCAACAGTTTTTTGCTCGTATATCACCTCGAATGAATCGCCTTTACGTATATCCATGGCGAAATCAATGTCGTATCCGAACACGTTGGCCAGATCCATCGTCAAGTTGTGGCTGAGTCCTGCGCGCTTCGCAGCTAGGAACAAGCTGCTCTCTATGCGGCCATAGGCGTAAGCAGTACTCACGTCCGGCTTGAGCTGTTCCTTCTTGAATACGTAGCTGGTGCCAGAGCGCTCCAGTTGCACGCTTTCCAGCTTGTTCAACTGGCTGCGTAGCTGGGCTAGGTTGCCCTGGTCATCCAGTTCAAATTCTAGGCGCTGGCCAACCTTCAGGCGAGCAAATTGCTTTGCCTCTTTGCTGCTGGCCAAGACGTCGTGAACTGTTGCTTGAGGAAGACCAACCTTTGCAAATACCGTCGACAGCGTATCCCCGTTCGCCACGACCACTTCTTTCGACAGAGGTGTAGCCGCTTCGGCGTCTTCCTGCTGCAACGACTGAAGGTCAGGTTCGCCAGGGGTTTCGGTCCGAGTGAAGGGGGACTCAACCGAAAGGCTAACAAGAGGTTCTTCGCTTGCGGTCTCAAGTTCTGCGGCGGTATCGAGACGCAGATCGAGAAAGGTTTTCTTGGCTTCAACTTCGCGGGATGGGAATACAAGAAGTGCCAGGCTCAGAAGCGCAGCTATACCGCTTGCAGCCAGGAGATGGCTCTTCGGGTAGAGGGGGGCTTTCGATTTTGAATAGGTCATTAGAAAGTCTGGAATGTCTGGCGATATTTTGTACAGAGAAAATATTTGCCTAAAATATAAGCAAAGTGCTGTCGAGGCAACCCTTGAATCTACCGGCCGCGGGCTGGTTCGCGTTCGACGACGTTGAATTTTCCGGGGGTTCTTGTAAGGTTTACCGCCTTATTTCCTGGCGTGGGGCCTCCAATGAAGTCGGTTCAAGAGCAGTTGTCGGTGATCAAGCGGGGCGCTGACGAAGTGCTCGTCGAGGCAGAACTGGTTAACAAGCTGGAGCGCGGCCTGCCGCTTCGAATCAAGGCCGGCTTCGATCCAACTGCGCCGGATCTGCATCTCGGCCATACCGTGCTTATAAATAAGCTGCGCCAGTTTCAGGATCTCGGGCACCAGGTGGTCTTCCTTATAGGGGATTTCACCGGGATGATCGGCGACCCAAGCGGCAAGAGCGCAACGCGGCCTCCTTTGACGCGGGATCAGGTGCTGGAGAATGCGGAAACCTATAAAAGTCAGGTGTTCAAAATTCTTGATCCTGCCAAGACCGAGGTGGCCTTCAATTCCTCTTGGATGGATGGTTTGACTCCGTCCGACTTTATTCGTTTGGCATCGCAGTACACCGTGGCTCGTATGTTGGAAAGAGACGATTTCAGTAAGCGCTACTCGACCAACCAGCCTATTGCTATCCACGAGTTCCTTTATCCATTGGTCCAGGGTTACGACTCCGTTGCGTTGCGGGCGGATGTGGAGCTGGGTGGGACGGATCAGAAGTTCAATCTGTTAATGGGGCGCGAGCTGCAGCGCTCTTATGGGCAGGAGTCTCAATGCATCGTCACCATGCCGCTTCTAGAGGGTCTGGATGGCGTGAAGAAAATGTCCAAATCGTTGGGTAACTATGTCGGGATCCAGGAAGCGCCGGGCGTCATGTATAGCAAGTTGGTGTCGATTCCGGATGCGCTCATGTGGCGGTACTTCGAGTTGTTGAGCTTCCGAGACCTGGCGGAAATCGACGAGTATCGGGTTGATGTGTCGCGCGGCGCGAATCCTCGCGACATCAAGATCAAGCTGGCGGAAGAGATTGTTGCTCGCTTTCATGGTGAGGAGGCCGCCGCGACAGCTCATCGCTCTGCTGGCAACAGAATGAAAGAGGGTGAATTGCCCGAAGATATTCCTGAGATCGACCTGTGTTCTACAGAGGATATGCCAATCGCCTCGGTGTTGAACCGGGCAGGGCTAGTCAAGAATGCAGCCGTGGCTCGTGATCTGTTGGCTTCGGGTGGGGTGCGGGTTGATGGGCAGGTTGTCGATCGGGCGTTTCTCTTCCGCGTTGGTTTCGTTCACGTCTGCCAAGCAGGGAAAAAAGCTTTCGGTCGTGTTTCGCTTAAGTCGGAATAAAACAACGGTTGACGTGAGTTTCTGGGCGCCTATAATGCGCACCTTCTCCGGCGCAGGCCTTTAGCGAAACCTCTTGTAAATCAAGAAGTTAGCGAAAATAAAAGGGTTGCACGGATGGCGAATTCGAGTAGAATGCGCCGGGCTGACAGGGTGGTGGTTGAGTCCTGTCGGTGGTTTCGGTCAGGTTGATCGGAAGCGGTTGAAAGA
>Ga0222713_10000348_pt1 | contig 51420 bp, 77 predicted proteins | sample C33_649DmetaG_FD_165061 | JGI IMG/M metagenome (GOLD analysis project Ga0222713, IMG submission 165061) | Estuarine water microbial communities from San Francisco Bay, California, United States - C33_649D | ecosystem: Environmental > Aquatic > Marine > Unclassified | place: USA: California...
AAACCACTATTACCTGCGGTACCATTCGTACCCGTTGAACCAGAAGATCCACTTAACGCACTTAATCCGCTGTTACCAGCAACACCAGCAGTACCGTTAGAACCAGAGGTTCCTGTAGATCCACTTAATGCACTTAACCCACTATTACCAGCAATACCGTTATTACCGTTTGTACCATTTGTACCTGTAGATCCACTTGATCCACTCAATGCAGATAAACCGCTGTTACCAGCAACACCATTAGAACCAGAGGTTCCAGATGTTCCTGAAGATTTACTTAACGCTGAAGCGCCATCAACACCAGCTGTACCTGTAGATCCACTTGATCCACTTGTACCCGAAGTTTTTGAACTATTTGAAGCCCCATCAACACCAGCAGTACCCGTAGATCCACTCGAACCGCTTGTTCCTGAAGATTTACTTAACGCTGAAGCACCCGTTGTACCAGTTGTACCACTTGAACCAGAAGTAGCGGATGACCCACTTAATGCGGATAAACCAGAGTTACCAGCGATACCAGCAGTACCGTTCGTACCTGTTGATCCACTCGAACCGCTCAATGCGCTTAAACCACTATTACCAGCGATACCATTAGAACCAGAGGTTCCTGATGTAGCTGATGAACCAGAAGATCCACTTAATGCGCTCAATCCATTAGAACCAGCTGTTCCTGAAGTAGCTGAACTACCTGAAGATGCGGATGAACCTGATAACGCACTTAAACCACTATTACCAGCAGTACCGTTTGTACCTGTTGAACCACTTGAACCACTTAATGCACTTAACCCGCTGTTACCAGCAACACCAGCTGTACCATTTGTACCCGTTGATCCAGAAGATCCACTTAATGCAGATAAACCACTATTACCTGCGATACCATTTGAACCAGCTGTTCCTGAAGTAGCTGAACTACCTGAGGTTGCGGAAGATCCACTTAAAGCAGATAAACCAGAAACACCTGTTGTACCATTTGTACCTGTAGAACCAGAAGACCCACTCAATGCGGATAAACCGCTATTACCCGCAACACCATTAGAACCAGATGTTCCTGAAGTTCCTGAAGATTTACTTAATGCTGAAGCACCATCAACTCCAGCAGTTCCTGTAGAACCAGATGAACCACTTGTACCTGAAGTTTTTGAAGTATTTGAAGAACCATCAACACCAGCGGTTCCTGTTGAACCACTTGAACCAGAGGTTCCAGAAGATTTACTTAACGCTGAAGCACCAGTTGTACCAGTTGTACCACTTGAACCTGAAGACGCTGAAGATCCACTTAAAGCACTTAATCCGCTATTACCAGCAGTACCATTTGTACCTGTAGAACCAGAAGACCCACTTAAAGCGGATAAACCGCTATTACCAGCTACACCAGCTGTACCATTTGTACCTGTAGAACCAGATGAACCACTTAATGCACTTAAACCAGAGTTACCAGCAGTACCATTTGTGCCTGTAGAACCAGAAGAACCACTTGTACCTGAAGTTTTTGAACTATTTGAAGCCCCATCAACACCAGCCGTTCCCGTAGAACCACTTGAACCAGAGGTTCCAGAAGTCCTAGATAACGCTGAAGCACCGATTGTACCCGAAGATCCAGAAGACCCAGAGGTTCCTGATGTAGCTGATGATGCGCTCAACGCTGATGAACCAGCTGTTCCTGAAGTAGCTGAACTACCTGAAGAACCACTTGAACCCGAAACACCACTTACACCAGAAGTACCAGCCGTACCACTAGTACCAGAAACAACTTCTGAGAAACCGAATTCACCTGTTGTTGGGTTAAATGAAACAAAATATGTTGGATTATAATTTTCCGTCATACCTGTAACACTTAATTGATCTAAGGTGTAAGAACCTTTTAGATTTTTAGTGTTCTCAAACTTGTGAGTTACATTATTGTAAACAAGTATATCCCCGTTTTGAGGGTTCAGTAAAACAATGTCATTTAAGTCTGTCAGACCTAAACCCTCTACTGTATTTTTAATGTTTGTGAAGTTAGCGTCAAGTTCTGTGTAAGAAAGCGCTCTTCCTAAATTTTTTCTAAGATAAATTGTTACTGTTGCCATTTATATATGTTAGTTTAAACTACTAACATATAAATAGTATCAAATACTAATAAGGCAACAGTAACGTGTTATTTTTTTTTTATCTTTTTTTTAATCGGTTATCTTAACCGTTGTTTTATCTAGTTTTTTATCATAGATAACATTTATCTTACCAGATTTTGGCATTTGTTTACGCAACATTTCATCTGAAATTGGGCCCTCAACATATTTTTGTATGGTTCTTTGGATCTCTCTAGCCCCATAAAGTTTATTAAAACCTTTTTCTAGTATAAAATCCTTCGTTTTTTTGTCAACCTTAAAGGTAAACCCGATTTGTTTTAAATGATTTTCAAATTCACCCAACTGTAAATCTATTATTTTTGTGATATCACTTTCATTGAGATAATTAAAATAAACAATTTCATCCAAACGATTAATAAACTCTGGTTTAAAGGTTTTCTTTAGGTTTTTTTCTATAATACTTTTTGAATTACTAATAGCATCAGCTTCGGAATCATTAAAACCGATCTTAGTACCGAAATCTTGGACCTCTTTTAAACCAATATTAGATGTCATAATAATAACAGTGTTTTTAAAATTAATTTTTCTACCGTTAGAATCTGTTAAAAACCCTTCATCTAATAATTGTAACATAACATTGAAAATATCTGGGTGTGCTTTTTCAATTTCATCAAATAGGATTAAGGAATACGGTTTATTTTTAATTTTTTCCGTTAACTGTCCACCTTCGTTGTAACCGACATACCCTGGGGGCGCCCCAATTAATTTACTGATATTAAATTTTTCAGAATATTCGGACATATCAATACGTATCATAGAATCTATTGAACCAAAAACCTTTTCAGATAATGATTTAGCTAGCTCTGTTTTACCAACCCCAGTTGGTCCGATAAATAAGAATGAACCAATTGGCTTGGATTGCTTTCTAATACCAGTTCTATTTCTTTTAATAGAAGATACAACTTTATCGATAGCTTCTGATTGACCAATAACACAATCAGCTAGATCATCACCCATAGATAGTAATTTTTCGACCTCATTTTCAGAGACTTTACTAATTGGTATACCCGTCATCATTGACACAACCTCTGAAATCATATCAGCATCAACAACATTACGTTTATCATTAATCATTAATTTCCAATTCGCAGTTTCTTTATCTAACTCAACCAAAATCTTTTTCTCCTGATCACGTAGACTAGCCGCTTGCTCGAAATTCTGTGTTTTAACAACAACTTGTTTTTGCTCTTTTATATCTTTTAGTTTTATCTCAAGATCTTTAATTTTTTGAGGGGCTTTAATAGCAACCTGTGTCCTTGAACCAGCTTCGTCCATAATATCAATCGCTTTATCTGGAAACTCTCTATTAGTGATATATCTATCAGCCAAATAAATTATTTCATCAACCGCTTCTTCTGTATACGTAACTTTATGGAAATCCTCATATTTTTCTTTTATATTCATTAAGATTTCTTTTGTTTCATTTAATTGTGGTGGGTTTACCATAACTTTTTGAAACCTACGATCTAAGGCCCCATCTTTTTCAATATGTTCACGATACTCATCTAAAGTTGTTGCACCAATACATTGAAGTTCACCACGAGCTAAAGCTGGTTTAAACACATTTGCGGCATCCAAAGACCCAGAAGAATTACCAGCACCAACAATTGTATGTAACTCATCAATGAATAATATCACATTAGGGTTATCTTTAGCCTCATCCACGATAGCTTTAATTCTTTCCTCAAATTGACCACGGTATTTTGTACCAGCAACAAGAGATGTCATATCCAATGTAATAACACGTTTATTGAGTAAAGGTCTTGGGCACTCACCTGTTGCTATTTTTATAGCCAAACCCTCAGCAATAGCTGTTTTACCAACACCTGGATCACCAATAAGAATCGGGTTGTTTTTCTTTCTACGTGTTAAAATTTGACAAACACGTTCAACCTCTTCTGCCCTACCAATAACTGGGTCTAATTTACCTTCTAATGATAGCGCTGTTAAATCACGACCAAAACTATCCAACATAGGTGTTTTTGTTTTATTATTCTTACCAGGGTCAACAGGTACATATTTACTACGTTCCTTAGGGATTTCATCATCATTTGAAAACGAACTGGCTTGTGGGGTTGACAATTGTTTAATTTTTTTCGCCACAAAAGTTTTAGTTAGACCATATTCTTTAAATAATTTGGTTATGGCATTATCTTTCTCCATAAAAATTGAGAAAAATAACTCAACAGTTATGTACTCAGTTTGTTTTTTTCTTAATATACACTCTTTAATTAGATCTTGTAAATCCGATTCAAACGGTAATATCGTACTATTATCATCCTTAGATTTATCAGATAACCTCTTGTTCATGTTATTTAAATCCTCAACCATAACATCAAAATCGAGGACCTTATTTTTAACAACCTCATAAATCATATTTTCGGTTGTTAATATACCGAAAACAACATGCTGTAACCTGAGCATCGAGTCATTATATTTTAATGCGATCCCCTGGCCTTTTGTAAAGGCGCTCCTTAACTCGTTTGACATTCTTTCTTTCATGTGTATCTATATTTTATGCAAAGATAGGAATAATATTGACATAAGCAAATTTTTTCCTTATTATTGTTATAAATAAATATTTATGGAAAAGACAACAATCTATTTTAATGACGGTAAATTCATAGAATATTCCGAAAAAGAGGGTATGAATAACATATCCATGATTAGTGGTAATCATTTAATAATAACAACAAAATCCACACAAGATACTGAAAACGGGAAAGTTATAGTTCATAACACCATAGTTCATGACTTAGCTACGGTTAAGAATTTTGTAAAAATAACACCAACAAGAAATGTTAATATTGAACAAAATGTCAGTAGCAAGTAAAAAATATTTGGGTGAGAATGTTGTAGTTTCTTACGAAAGTTCAAATATAAAAGAGGGTAAGTATAATACTAATACAAAAAAACTACAAGTAACTTTTAATAATGGTATGGTATATGAGTACGATGATGTGCCACATGAAACCTTTGCTGCCATGAATTTAGCCGAAAGCCAGGGTAAATACTTCAACGCCAATATAGCCAAAGCCTATACATACAGAAAACTTTAATATATGTACGTTGATATACGACACGAATCTAGGGCTAATATAACTTTTCATAACACAGCAAAGATATCCATACGTGGAACCCAAAATTATTTAGTTAAATGGTTCCATAATGATGAATTTTTTGGTGAAATGTTTCTGAATAGCGGTACATGGGGTGCCTATCCGATGAATGAAATCGGTAATTGGAGAATTGAATTTTGGCAAGAAAATAAATTAATCTACACATATAGCAATATATTAGATAAAAGTGATATTCTTATTATTTTTGATAAAAATCATGATTCTTTTGGTGATTTCGTTAAAAAAATAAAAGAATATTCCGATGAAATAGCAAATAAATTTAATTGTAATGTTTATGTATTTTTTAAAAACTCAGAGCTTTGTGATTTTAGCGAACATAAAGCAATACCTTTACGATTAAATGACCATATAACCAACTTTAAAATTATTTATAACAAAACATTATAATGGATAACCTAATTAAAATTTACGAAAACGCTATATCTAAAGAAGTTTGTGATCTTATTATAAATGAATTTGAAACATCTGGAAGCCAAACTGAAGGTATTAGCGGTGCTGGTGTTAATAAACTTGTTAAATCATCAACTGATTTGATGATTCACTTAAATTTAGATAACCCAAATTGGTTGTATATCTATGATTACTTAAGAGAAAATCTATTGGGTAACCTTGTTGAATATATTGAACAAAACACTTTTATGACAATTACAGGTGGATTCGCATCAAAAGCATCTGCCGTAAGAACGGCCCAATCTTGTTATATGGCTGGTAATAACGGTCAACCACATATGCAAATGCAAAGATACATCGATGATCAAGGTTATTACGCTTGGCACCACGAAAATGAGGGTGGTATAACCAGTAAAAGAGAACTATTCTTTATTTACTACCTAAATGATGTTGACAACGGTGGTGAGACGGAATTCAAGTTTAACTCACAAAAAGTAAAACCAGAAGCGGGTAAATTAGTTATAGCCCCAGCTTTATGGACACATAAACATCGTGGTAACCCCCCACAAAATGGTCAATACAAATATATCATCACTGGTTGGATAGAAAAAAAAGATGACCATTATATTTCTGAAGAATTTGAAGAAGATTATTTGATTTAACGTCCTTTTATCAATACAAAGATATTTATTAGATATGGACAATATTATTAGCAGTTTTAACGTTAGGGCCAGTCTTTATTCCGATATTTGGGATAACGCCTCTTCTGATGATTTTAAAACAATTAAATTACATAAAGATGTTAGGGAACACCTTATCGCTATAGCAAAAGATTTCATAGAAAGTCTTGGTATTGATACATTTGTTATTGAGGATATTTTATTTGTCGGTAGTTTGGCAAACTATAATTGGTCTGAATATTCTGATGTTGATTTACACATTGTTATTGATAAAGAAAAGGTTAATGACGATTTAGACTTAGTTGATGAATTTTTTACCGCTAAAAAAGAAGTTTATAACCTTAAACATAATATAAAGGTTAAGGGTTTTGATGTTGAATTATATGTGCAAGACATTAAAGAAGAGTTAGACGCTTCTGATGGTATATATAGTATTCTTTACAATAAATGGAGAAAACAACCTAGTAAAGATAAAGCACCTATAAATAAAAAAGATATCATTAAGAAAGTTAAAGATTTCACGAAAAAACTAGACGATATCCAAAAAGAAGAGGAACCAGATGCTAAATTACTTAAATTAAAAAAGCTTAAAGAGAAGATAAGAGCTTATAGAAAAAGTGGTTTAAATGCAACGGGTGAATATAGTACAGAGAATCTTGTTTTCAAATATTTAAGAAGATCTGGCTATATGGATAAATTAGCTGATTTAGGTATTGATGTTAAAGATGAGTTTTTATCATTAGAAAACGAACAATATTGATTTTTTTATAAAAATCCGTATATTTATAAGAATAATAACTATTATTAAAAAACAAGAATATGAGACCAATAGGTTCAGAAAAAATACAAGATGTAGACCAAAAACTAGCTAGAATCCTTGAGATCGCTGGTGTCACTAAAGAATCAATCAATGAGAATAAACCATTAATTGGGCATTTAGGTAATGTTTTACATGAAGCAGTTGCTGCTGATGGTACCGAATACGGTATCGTACAAGAAGAAAAATATGTTTATGTTAAAGTAAAAACTGAAAATGGTTATGAATACCTTTCAGGTGTACAAAATATTCATGAACATTCTTATAGATCTTACGCTGAAGCTCTTAAACACTTAAACATGATGTTCAAACAAATCAACGAATCTGTTGGTCATAAAGAAAACATCGATGTTTTAAAAAAAAAAGTCTAACTGAGCGTTACATTCTTAAATTAAAAGGAGCTGGTTCTGATAATACAGAGCCAGCTTCTTCTGTTAATACAGGTGTTGATACAGGTGAAGCGGCACCAACTGAAGAACCTCTTGATTTAGCAACAGATTTTTCAGCTGAAACACCAACAGACATGGGACCTGAAGAGGTACCAACACCAGAAGCTCCCGCACCAGAAGAAGGGGAAAACCCAGATGAACCTATTTTAAAAAGTGTTCAGAAATTAACTGGTAAATTAACCCAAAAAATGAGAGATGGTGGACAAGAATTAGAATCTAAAGATTATAAATACGTTGTAAACTCAATCCTATCAGCAATTGATATGACAAAAGTTAGTGAAGAAGATATGGCCGATATGCTAAGTAAACTCCAGAATAAAGATTCAGAGGATACTACGGATTCTGAAACAACACCAGAGGAGCCAGTTCAGGAACAACCAGGTGACTACCTAAAACGAATACAAAAATCCGTAATGGATGAATTTTTAAAAAGATAATAAAATCCCCGAAAGGGGATTTGTTTTTTTAAATAGTTTTTATTATTTTTGTATAAATAAATAAAAATGATAATAGGAGTTCTAGGAAAAAAACGTTCAGGTAAAGACACAACAGGTGATTACCTCGTTTCAGGCAAAAATTTTGTGAAATATAGTTTCGCTAACCCGATTAAACGTGGGGTCATGGAATTATTTGGTTTTACAGAAGATCAAGTTTTTGGTGATGCTAAAGATGAAATTGACCCAACTTGGGGGATCACACCAAGATTAGTACTACAGATAATGGGTACTGAGGTTTTCCAATACGATATGCCAAAATACATACCCGAACTACAAGTATTTGGTAGAAGTTTCTGGGTTAAGCGTTTTGAACAATGGTATAACCAAAATAAGGATTTAGATGTCGTTATTTGTGATGTGAGGTTTCAACACGAAGTTGATGCGATATTAAAGATGGGTGGTACGATATTATCGGTACAAAGACCAAATCTAAGTACTGGTGATGAACACGCATCTGAAAAAGAAATGGATTCTATTGTTGGTATCACAACTGAAATAATAAACGATCGTACTTTACATGATTTGTACGATAAGATAGATAATTTGGTGAATGATTTACGAAAACCCCTTAGCTGAGATATTATCGGTACATAAATTTAAAGTTGATAGAGCTACAGCTGAAATGTTATGCTACACCTTTAACAGGGAAATAAAGTGTGATAGGAAAATTAATATTGAGTTGTTTAGAAGGTTTGCTAAATACAACCCTTTATACGTTTTTAGTTGGGGTGGTGTTTTAAATTATGGGGTAAAAGACCAGCCAATACAATTACAGGGTGTTGAGATAGTTGTACCAGAAGGTGGTGAAGAAAAATTTATGGAAGATAACTCAAACTTTATATTCTATGGTGGGTCAAATTCAGGTCTTCAGTGGTTAGACGAAGAAGATGGTGTTGATGGTGTTGATGGTGTTGATGGTGTTTACGGTACCTGTAGGATTAACTTTTAGTTATCTTTAATCTAAGATTACCAGTACCTTTTATAACCCTATGCCAGTCATGTCTTGCTATTTTTAGTGAGACATTTTCTTTTAGTGGTATCGGTAATTGATCATCGTATTGAAAAAACCAATCGGTTTCATTCAAAACCTCAATAACCCTATCCTCATTATCCCTATGCCATTTAAGTTCAATGGGGTCAATATCCTCACCAAACTCTCTTATAACACAATTATCGCATATCGCAATATCCGAATATGGTTTACCAGTATCCACCAAATTTAGATTTTAAACCAAGTAAACTAGCGTATCTAGGTAATCTACATGACCAGTAAGATGCTTTAGTTCTATCTTTTTTATTAGCACAATCATGTCTAGCTGCAAACGCTTTACGTGCTGCTGGGTTGTTTAGTTTAACCGATAAACCAGTTGTATCCCCAAAAGAAACTTTCTTAACACCACCACCTGGTTTTCTAACATAAACATAGAATTTTTTAGAACCACCTCTTTTAGGTTTTCCGAGCTCTACGTCCTTACCTTCGTACTTTGCCTCAGCTAGTAGCTCTTCTTCCGTCATATCGACTGTAAATGGCAAATCTAAAGCTACCATAGCACCTTCATATAGATCAAATTTACCTAAATCAGTATTTTCAAACAATTTTACGCTTAATTCAGAAATTTTTAAAGCACCACTCTCCCATAACTCTCTAGTTTCTTTAATGATCATAGCGTGTTTTGGACTACCTGGTCTATATATGTTTTCTAATAAAGAAATATTGTTATTCAAATGATATTGAAGTGCCTCAGAAATTTGGGATCTTGTTAACCACTTATCAATATTCTCCGTTAACCTCTTTTCAATTTTTAATTCAAAACATTCTTCACAAATAACATTTGATTCAGATAACATCGGGGTAAATTCATTGTTTTCATACATGTCCTGAATAACTTCAAACACAAAAGATAAATCTTTATACCCTGGCTTAACGGATACCTGATAACAATCATCAGATTTTTCCATCATAGGTTTGCCGAAATCCTCTAGTTTTTTTGATATATAGAAACTAGGGTTATCACATTCTTCGTGTATACTAAATAATTCATCAATAACCTCAAGTGTTAATCCCTCGTTAGAAGAGTCAACCGCTTTATCCCAACCCTTTTTATTTGGATAATCCTCATCACCTGGCTTAGCTGGTTTATAGTTTTTACCCAATCTTTTTTTCTTTTTTCTAATATTATCCCACAAACCATTTTCCTGTAGGGTTTCTGTTATATCCTTTTTAGTAACAATCATATTATTTGTTTAGTAATAAATATCATTAAACCTAGTGAAAATTTTGTATTTAGTAAACTAATTTTATATATTTGCAATATGAAGTACATGAAAGAGCATCAATATGTTTTGATAGATTCGGAGAACAACGAACTAGTACTGGTTGGGATTGATTTACTATTAACTCGTTTAAAGATCGATTCACCCGAATATTTTGTCGGGCCAGAAACTAAAAACCCCAACAGTATTCAGAGAATTAAAAACGCTGTGAGTTTTATTAAAAGAAATGAGTATAGACAAGATTATTTTGAACCAGCACTTTTAAATGTTGAGTCGGGTAAGATTGGTGTGTTGGATGGGAGACATAGGATAGTTGCCGCAAAAAAAATGGGGTACACTCATTTATATATTGAGGTACCCCGAGATTTAAAAAAATTATTTATTGGTTTAATTTAAACCGATTAATTTACCAGCTTCAGCTTTTAATTTATCACTCCAAATTTGCTCCATTGATTGCTGTGTAACTAAAAGAAATTTATATTCACCATCTTCCCATACATTAGGGTCGTTAGTGATACTAATCTCTTTATTTCTTTTTGCCATGTCATTTAAATAACTTTCTAACCCATCTAAAAGATCGTCATCAGAAATAGTATCTTTCCAATCAGCAGCATTTACCGAATAACGCCCATCTTCATCGGCTTCCTCTTCTTGTGGTATATTTAGATAATCAGATAATTCTTCATAGATGTCAGTATCATTCTTGTAATCATCCCACATATCAGTATTTGTATATATGAGTTGGTTATTTTCTTTGTTCTTTAAAAGAAATTCACTTCTTTCATAAACAACACTAACATAATTACCGCTAACGGTTTCACCCATTTTCATACCCTCTTCGTAATCTTGATTCCAAGGGGCACTTGGTGTGTCAGAACCCATCGGGTAATTATAATTATCCATTTCGTCAATAGCTTTATTACCGAGCTCGTTAAATATTCTTTTTAACTGGTCTTCAGTTATTTTGTATTTAGTTTTCTTTTTTTCACCCTCACCACTAAGTTGTAGACCAGGTGCTGGTTTATCAGCGACATTAACATCTTTCTTTTTACCTAAGATAGTTGCCACTTGATTCTCAGTCATTTTATAAATTTTCTTACCCATAATATTCTTTTATATAAATAAATATAAGATTATTGTGTTAAATTCTTAAAATCATAAATATTATTTGGTATCGATTTTAAATGTTCAAAACCATAGAAAGCGCTCATTGTCGATTGTTCTCTTATGACATAATTTTCGATTAGAGATTTTGAATGGAAACTATTGATAACATAATTGGTACCAAAACCACATAAGATAAAATCCTTATCACTTAACTTACACACAAATATCGCTTTTTTATGTATTGGGTGATAAAAAATTGGAAACTCATTATAACTAAAAACTATAACATCGAACCACTTACCAACTAATTCCCTAAATTGATCAATCGGATCTGTATTAATTCTCTTATAATCCATAATCGGATAACCGATTCTATTTGATATCGCAGTTATGACACAAACATTTAGGAACATATCCTTGTATTTTTGATTATTTTGAGTTAGTTTTGTTGTATTCTGTTCCTTTTTAACAACAGCCCTAATATAAGATACACAATTATGTATATCTTTCTCATTTAAACGAATAACAGCAAATTTTTTTCTATGCTTATCAAAAGCATCTTTAAATGTTAAAATTCCCATATGTAACAAAAGTAGATAAAAATTTGGTTCTAACCAAATAATTTATTAGTTTTGTGCTATGAAAAAAAGTTATACAAAAGAACAACTTAATTTTATTGAGTTCGATGGGCCAGAATCCATAATATTATCAGCAACTGCGGGTAGTGGTAAAACACACTCTACTGTTGGTAGGTTGAATCATTTATTAGCTAATGGTGTGGACCCCAATAGAATCATATTTTTTTCATTTACAAATGATGCTGTTAATGAACTAAGGCATCGTATTGATAATGAGGTTAAAATCACAACTATACATAGTTTTACAAGTAGTATATTAGGTAAATTGGGTAAATTCAAACCAATTGTCACTTTCTATGATTTTATTGGTTGGTATCGTGAAAAAAAGAAACCATCTTTTAAAGACCCGAGAAAAGTTAGGGAAGACTATTATAAAAATATCGAAAAATTTTATGAGGAAGGCGCTGCAATCTCGTCATCTTTTTCATCATATAAATTACAGTTTTATGATGGGGTTAAATCACCAAAACCTAACTTTTATGATTATTACGTGGCTTTTTTAAAGGAGACGAATAGTCGTGATTTTTCTGATATGTTAATTGATACCGAAAAGTTATCAAAAGATCCGAATCACCGTGATTTTTTCAATGGTATGTATGATTACGTTTTCATTGATGAGTACCAAGACACTTCTACATTACAAATGAAGATATTATCAGCTATAAACGCTAAACAATATTATCTAATTGGTGATAAAAACCAATCAATCTATGGTTTTTCTGGTGCTAACTGTTTAAAAATCGAGTCGTTACTAAAACAAAAAAAGACGGTTGTTGAATTAACCTTAACAAAGAATTTTAGGTCACATAAAAAAATAGTTGAGAACGCAAATAGATTTAGTTCATTACGTGCGATTCCAGAATCAGAACACGATGGTTATGTTGATGAAAAGTTTATTAGCAAAAAACGTATGTTCGAAATGATGTTGGATGGTAAACCATTAACTGTATTAGTGAGAACAAATAATGTTATTAAAGAAATTGAGAAACAAGCGCTAAAGAAAAAAATACCGATGAGATATTTTAATTTCATCACCAAAACAGATCTAGATAACATCAAAAAATCTAACATTACCGATGCCCTAAAAAAGAAATTAAACGATGTTCTACCATACTTTATGAGTAATTTAGAGTTTATCGAGTTTATTGAATCTAATTCCGATTCAGATGTATTCGTAACCTCAATACATAAAAGTAAGGGTAGAGAATTCCCTAGGTGTATTGTAATAAACTCAGCAGATCCTGAAATGATAATCAACCATGGTAGTATGACGCATGATTTATCTGAGTATTCATTTTTAACAGAGGATGGGGATATTGATGAGGAAAGTAGAAACATTCATTACGTTGCGGTAACTAGACCTAAAGAAGAACTATATTTCATGATATTTGATGAGATATAAAACAAAAAAGCCACTCATATGAGTGGCTTTTTATAGAGGGTGTTAAATTATTGACTTTACATTACCATATGTATTGGTTTGAGTATAATCACGATTTACTCATAATTAAATCTCTACCAGGTTAAAATCACTTCTAAAGCTACTTATTCACCTTTTACCTCTACGGTTTTTTTATCTACCCTGCCCTTTATAAGCTTTTTTGTAGTTTTTACTTCCTTTATGTTTACTAGCCTTACTTTTTTTGTGAACACCCTTTCTATTTTTTTTAGGGTTACTTTTGTAAAGCTTAACACCAGACGAACTTGATTTTTTTGGAGCTGCCATATTTGTAATGTATTAAAAAACGTTTATTATTATTAATATGAAATTAATTTTTTCATTCTATTTAAACTCTCATAGATAGCACCAGTTTCAAAATCATCATAATTTTTAACAGCGTGTATATCATCTTCAGCATCAGCCATAGCATCGATATCGTCATCACTAGGCTCATTTTCTGGTTTGTACGCATCTAACTCATCATCCCAATCAATTTCTTCTTCCATTGTGAATTCCATTTCAGAAATATTTTCCTGATTTTCTGGTTCAGTTGGGATCATGTTATCAATGTTAGCCGATTCTCTCTCATCATTACTCAAAGCATTCACCATACTTTTAGTTAATTGGGAATAAACTTCATCACCGAATCTTTCTAAGATACCATTTTCTTCTCTCATGTCAAATACTTGACCTGATGCCATAAAAGCCAAAACGTTTTCTAATTTGAAATTCCTAAAAGCTTTTTTAGATGCAGCCGTATTATCACCACCAAATTCTTTTAACGCTCTAATATACGCATTTGTGTCAACAACATTCATAAGATTATTGTTTTTCAAAACATTTATCTGAGCATCTGTTTTTTCAGCTGAACTCGCCTCATAAGCTTTGATACTTCTTCTAAAGGCGATATGTCTTACCGTCCCATCTTTTTTAACAAACGCAACGCTTGTTGTGATATTTCTTCTGTAATTATCTTTTACCTTATCTGGTAATGTTTCAAATGTTAACATAATATATTTCTTTTCAAATAAATATCTTGACAAACTTAAAAATTATGGTTATTATTAAAATAATATAAAAAAGAATTAGGATATGATAAGTTTTCACAATAGATCGGATAAAACAATGGAACCTATAAATAAAACCAGTATTTTCACATCCAGACTTGATGCCGCAAAATATTTTGCTCAATTAAAAAATTTAGACCTAAAGACTTTTATCAGACTATTTAAAGTAAATAAAGATATTAAAAATTAAATTGGTATGTTATTAAAGAATGGGTCTAATAATGAGGATGTTAAAAAGATACAGAGATTATTAGGATTAAAAGATGATGGTAATTTCGGTGATAAAACTGAGATCGCTGTTAAAAAATGGCAAAAAGAAAACGGGTTAAAAGATGATGGTATTGTTGGTGATACAACATGGGATAAAATGTTCCCTAAATTGGTTATCGTAAACAAAATAGATATCGATAATTCAGATCTAAATTTAAGTAAATTAAAGGGTGCTATACCTGATAATGTTTTAGCTCAAATACCTGAGACAGCAAAACGATACAATATAACAACAATTTTAAGACTAGCTCATTTCTTAGCACAATGTGCACATGAATCAGGTAATTTTAAGTGGGTTGTTGAATTCGCTTCAGGTAAAGCGTATGAAGGTAGAAAAGATCTTGGGAATACTGAACCAGGTGATGGTGTAAAATTTAAAGGTCGTGGGTATATCCAGTTAACTGGTAGGGCTAACTACACAAAATTTTCTGCTTTTTGTGGTGAGGATTGTGTAACAAACCCAGATCTTGTTGCAACAAAATACCCAATGATGTCAGCAGCATACTTTTTCAATAACGTTAAATTATGGCCAATATGTGATAAAGGGTCAGATGTTGCAACAATAACCGCTGTAACCAGAAAAGTCAATGGTGGTACAAATGGGTTAGATGATAGAATCAAATATTTTAATAAATTTTATAAACTTTTAAATAGCTAAAATATGGGAAGAACAAGATGGAATAGTGTTGAAGAGTTTGGTCAAGCTGTTTACAAAGCTGCATTAGCACATAAAAGTCTTAATAGTATTTGCGGTGATCATTGTAGTGGTAGTGTAAAAGGTAAGGTAAAATCTTCAAGTGCTGATGGTTTTTCACTTAATTTGGTATCAACTAATTTAAGTTCGGTATCGCAGTCATATTTAAATGATAATACTAAAATACAAAGAGTTAGTGCATCACCATACGCACCATCTTCGGTTGATTGTAGCGGAAACATTAGTGTGACCGAAGTAATTAAAAATGTTGATTGGAGTTATTCAAAATATGAAGTCCATACCCAGAATAGTACATCATTTGGTGTTAATGGTAGTGGTGAGTATGAAGGTGCAACACTAAGTGGTTCATATAACCAACAAAATAATAAGCAAACTGATAAAATTGATGAAAATTCTTCCTATAAGGAACAATCAATGACAATCACAATTGGTGCTAATACTGGTGTTGTTGATTTCTATGTTAACAATTACATTTGTAGCGATTCCGTTAATTTGGATGTTGATTATGATTTTGATACAATTACTGTAAAAGCTGTTTGCCAATATAAAGATAAAAATACTGGTGTTATATTTAATGGTGGCGTTCACGAACATTATCATGTAACTCTTAGGATTACTGATTTGGGTATTAACCCAAATATTACGATATCAACCCCACTGTTGTTTAATGTGAATTATAAGGATGAGTGGCCGAGTTGGGTTATTGAATAAAAAAAATATGTATACAAAAGAACAAATTAAAAACACCATGTTAGCCAAAGGCTATAGATGGTTTGATGACGCAGCCAATAAAGGATATGATGTTAATATCATTGGTGTGAGAAATAATGCTCCGTCTATTGCGGATAAGGTTACCAATGTATTTGATGACCATATAACCGTTACATTTAAAGATGAGAAGGGTATTGAACAATTTTATTGCTGGAATGCCACCACGGATCCTGGTAAAAAGGGTGTTATGGAGTTTCACAATAACAAAGGTGTTGCTAGATTGGTGCCAGGGCAATATAGAGGCATTTGGTCAATTGATAAACACCAAGGCAAATACGATGCTTTATGTCAGAGAAACGGTAATGTAAGTGTATATAGAGATGCGAATAGAGATTTAATGTTTAGTGAATCAGTTACCGATACGGGTATGTTTGGGATTAATATGCATAAAGCTGGTCAGGACTCAACCTGGGTTGAAAACTGGAGCGAAGGTTGTCAAGTGTTTAAGAGAGTGAAAGATTTTGATGAGTTCATGATGATATGTAAAAAAGCTTTAAAAATACATGGAAATAAGTTTAGTTACACTCTATTAGAGTCCACTGATATAGTATAATAATTTTAATAAAAATTAATTAAAATGAATTTTGTAAAAATTTTAAACGGTAAAGCGGTTTCAACCGATGAGATAAATAATGAAACCCAATCAGTTCCAGATGGAACATACATCGCAGCAACTTTAGTTGATGGTGAGATAAGATTTTATGGTACGATTGAGGAAGATGGTTTAATAGATATTGCGAATACCGTATCAACAAATTATTCTGGGACAATAGCGGAAGCTAAAAGCGTCATAAAATCAATTGGATGTTTATTCTTAAACGGTATTGAGGTTTCTTTATAAAGTATGAGCTTCAATAAACGCTATGTCGATCATAAAAAAATATTAATCTATAAGAATAGATTAAATGATTTGTTTAGTGATAAAATAGATGCGTTCTTTTTTAGAGATGAGTTTTCTAAAAAAATATTTGATATGTTTAACAATAAAGAATTTGATTTAATTGATAAAAAAATATCTGATTTCGAATCAAATTACGAATAATTTATTTTTTTTAGGTAAAATAAAGATATTTATTTTAAATTTAAGATATGAATAAACCAGCTTTAGTTTACTTAAAAGATTTACAGAAAAATTTAAATGATTTAATCGAAGAACATGAGAATAAATTAGAATATATAGAACCAGAAAGTTTTAAGGATGATATTAATGAAAATATTTTAGGTAAAATATCTGATGTTTTATATGAAATAGAAACCATAATTTCTGATCTAAATGATGGTTATTATTCGGATAAAGATTTAAATAATGATGATGATTTAGATGAATTTTGATAAAAAATAAAATTTTTTAAAAAAAAAACTTGCTTATTTAAAATAACTTTATTAATATTGTACCATATTTATAAAAGATATGAAAAACTAGATTAACAAATTAATCATCGTAACCAGAAAGGACTTAGCACCAGGTTACCAAATTGCTCAAGCGGGTCACGCTTTAGCTCAATTCATGCTTGACTATCCTGATCAAGCTAATCAATGGAACAATAACTATCTTATCTGTTTGTCCGTTGAAAATGAAAATCAATTAAAAACTTTATTGGAAAAGATCTGTATGCATGACATACCCGTATCTTATTTTCTCGAACCAGATCTTGGTAACGAGATGACAGCTATTGCTTTTCAAGGAAGTGAAAAGGCGAGTAAATTAACCTCGTCTATACCATTAGCATTAAAATCTTATAATAAACAATAAATCAACAATTATGAAGTAGATTACAGAAAAACCAGAAGAGATCGTGTTTCACTTTAATAAGAAACATCTCGAAATCCCAACAATCCCAATGTGGGTTGTGAAGTGTCGTGGCGACACCTATTATGTTAACCATATTGATGTATCCCCTGGTGTGGGGTTCTCAACAAAGGAAACTCCTGATAACCCTCATACCAAAGGGAGTATAAAATTCAAGGCCAACTTGATGATTGAGGAACAAAATAACATAATTAACGCTAAAATTTATTAAAAATGAAAAACACAAAACACAACCCAACAATGATGATTAAATCAGCTTTCTCAAATAAACTTCACAAAATATTAGGTGAATGTATCGAACATAAACGCTATTCAAGAGAATGGTATGCTTGTAAAAGAGAAAAAACAAAATTAACTGATGAGGATAAAATTAAACTTTTTGATGAGATTAAAACCATCTATGAAGAAACTTCTCAAGAACTAATAAATTATTTTCAGGATAGAAATCTTAAGAAAAGAGTTGAAAAACAAAGAGTTGAGAGAGGTTATCAACCAAAAAAGAAGACAAAAAAAGAGGATTATGAAAAAAATCTTCAAGAAAATTTGGATAGTAAATAAATTTGTCTTAATTTTGTAGTCCAGTTGAGTTAAAGACTCAATGGATGTTGTGTGACGAAATTGGTATACGTGCTGGTCAGTACCCAAAAGAGTGTAGAATGGGGGAAACTGGCGGACATACTACGGACACGAGTAGTAGGAGATTAGGTCTTTAAATCCATGTGGGTTCGAATCCCACCACAACAACAAAATGGCTCTGTGGTGTAGCGGTAACATTACAGTCTCTAAAACTGATAGTCACGGGTTCGAACCCCGTCAGGGCCACTAAAAAAATAAAAAATAAAAAATTTTTTGAAAAAACTTGTTTTTTTCAGGAACTTTGCTTACTTTTGTACTATATATTAAAATAACAAAAAAATGAAAAATATGAACCTACATATCGTGGCGATTAAACCGATGGCAATTTGCCAGTGGTATCCTCGTACCCTATCAGGTTCAGACCAAGTATTTTCATAATGTTATAGAGATAAAACTAAAACTAGAAAACACAAAGCCCTGGACCTACAAGTTCAGGGCTTTTTTTTTGCAGTTCTTTGACGTATTGGTAATTTTAAAAATAGTGTAGTTGGCCAATTGGTAGGCCGCCTCATTTGGGATGAGGACATAGTGCAGGTTCGAGTCCTGTCTACGCTACTATTTCAGGATATGGGGGAGTCAGGCCGTCCCCGCCTGCCTTGGACGCAGGAGAATCGCTGGTTCGAATCCAGCTATCCTGACACAATGTCTTCGTAGCTCAGTTGGTTAGAGCACCTCACTTTTAATGAGGGGGCCATGAGTTCGAATCTCATCGGGGACACAAATGTATAAGTTGATCGTGGTGGTCGGTTGGTCTGCAACACCAACGGTGTTGGTTCGATTCCAACCTTATACTCAAACACACACGGATATGGTGTAACGGTAGCATAAGTGACTCCAAATCTCTTGGTCAGGGTTCGAATCCTTGTATCCGTGCTAAAATGCCCTTGTAGGCGAATGGTATAGCCGCCTGACTTAGAATCAGGAGCGAAAGCATTGCAGGTTCGAGTCCTGCCAGGGGTACCAAAGTGTTGGCTTCAAGTCCCAGTAGGGAAGTACACTTAAATAAAACACGCAACGGGGAAAGTGTCGACTTAAGAAACGGCAAGTACCTACGAAGGGACACATGCACCTTTAGCTCAGTTGGTAGAGCGCTGCCCTTACATGGCAGATGTCATAGGTTCGAGCCCTATAGGGTGTACAAAGGTTGATCGGGGAATGATCACATCAATAGTTCGAGAGTGAATACTGACTGGTGTGATCGGAGTTTGCAGGTATTCACCCAAGTAATGCCGATCGTAAAAGAGGATGTCCACTGAACCATCTTCCTCTTCCCTAATTCGCCAGTATCGCATAGCGGCAATTGCGGCTGACTGTAAATCAGCTCCCTTACGGGTTCGGTGGTTCGAGTCCACCTACTGGCACAAAATTAAACGGGGCTATAGCTCAATTGGCTGAGCGCTTCCCTTGCAAGGAAGAGGATGTGGGTTCGAGTCCCATTAGCTCCACTATATTGTCCCTTGGTGTAATGGCAGCACATCTGGTTTTGAGCCAGAGAATTCAGGTTCGAGCCCTGAAGGGACAACAAATACCTCGCCAGATTGGCGAGAAAATGGCGAGATAGCTCAGAGGAAGAGCGTTCGGCTCATATCCGAAAGGTCGGGATCTCGGAATTCCCTCTCGCTACTCCTGTTCAATATTAATTGATGTTCAGTGACACTGAACACCCCATTTTAATGAACATTATATGGTTTCTGTAGCTCAATCGGGAGAGCACTTGATTGTGAGTCAAGAGGTAGTGGGATCGAAACCCACCAGTCACCCAAAATAGGTTACCCCGCTTGTTCCGTCAGGGGTTATAAAATAAACATCGGTTAACGGAACCCATGATGGAGACCTTGCCAAGAAAGTATGTTAAAGATGTTGTAACAATGACCTATTATTCACCTTCATAGCTCAATGGATTAGAGCGTTTCGCTACGAACGAAAAGGTTGGGAGTTCGAGTCTCTCTGAAGGTACAATAAACCTGTTTTTGCTACGATAAACGAACCACGTTTATTGTGCAAAATCTAATTTATCGTCTTATAGCTCAGTTGGTTAGAGCGTTTTCCTGATACGAAAAAGGTCCCTGGTTCGAGTCCAGGTAAGACGACAATAAAATTACCAATACTAATTTAAGATAAAATCCTTTATTTACCCGACTTTTTACCTATTATTAAGATACTTATCTATAAAGAAAATATATGAAAATAGGTATCACAATACAGCTAATTAAAAAAAGATCATTATTTGTTAATGGCATCGGATTAAATTGTTTAATGTTTTACGATGTTGTTAACAAAATAGATTTCGTTGATGAGATTTATTTAGTAAACACTAACAAAGAAAAGTTAACTGAAGAGGAAATTGCTGAATTAGATTGGTTAAAAGATTACAATGTTATTAATTGGGATAGCCAAACAAGAGATAATATTAATTTTCTAATCACGTTAGGTTCAGTACCTCACGACACCGACCTTAAATGGTTTAAAGAGAAAGAGGGTAATAAGATTGTTTGTTATAAAGGTGGTAATAGTTTTATCATACACATGGAAGAGTTATTATTTAACGGTAAAATCGGTGATGATAACACAACAAAAAACGGTATATTAAAAACAAGGGAATTTGATGAAATTTGGATGGTACCTCAACAAGAATACCATAACAAACAATATCTAGAAATACAACATAAATGCAAAGTTAGATCAGTCCCATTCGTATGGTCCCCAAAATTTATAGAAAAAGATGCTAAAGTTTACGAGGGTACTAATAAAACACCATGGTTTGATGAGAAAGTTTTTGATAAATATGTTGTTGCCTGTGTTGAACCAAATACGAGTGTCTTAAAAAATATGTTACCGATTCTATATTCATATGAACACGCTTATAGACTAAAACCAGATTTATTTCAAAAATTCCACGTCACAAACGCTATGCAACACCTAAAAAACTCTACCCTATTAGATTTTGCGGGTTCTTTAGATATACACAAAGAAAAAAAATTAGCTTTTGACGCTAGGTGGCCAATAACAGCTTTATTAGCTGGTGATCACCATATGATAGTTTCCCATCAATGGGGTAACCCTTTAAATTACGCTTATTTAGATACAGTGTATTTCGGATTCCCTTTAATCCATAACGCTCATTTGTGCCAAGACATAGGTTATTATTATGAAGGGTTTGAGGTTAAAGATGGTGGTGAACTAATCGTTAAAGCCGCTGAAGAGAGAAAAAATGACACCGATTATACAAAAAGACATCACGAGATATTAAAAAGATATACAACGGATAATCAAGAAATGATTAATCAATACGCTCTTTTAATCAAAAACATATATGAAAAAAATCATATTGATGGAACTTCTTATGATTGGAAATCAAATTTATTAAAATGAGAATCAGTTATATAATGCAATCATATCTGGGTGAATACCCTGGATCTAGATCAGACTCACCTAAAAAATTTATTAGAGCTGTACAATCTTTCTTGGATCAAACCCACAAAGACTCTGAACTTATTATAGCATCCGATGGTTGTGAAAAGACTCATCAGTTGTACTATGAACTTTACAAAAATGAACCCAGAATTAAATACGTTTACATTGATAAAGATACGCCAAACATGTACGAGGGTGAGATTAAATATTATAGAGGGTTACCCAGACAGGTTGCTAGGTCTTTAGTCACTGGTGATATCACCACGTATATGGACTCAGATGACTTTCTTTTACCGAATGCGGCCGCAACTATTAATGAGGTTTGGTCTGAACAAAAAGATACCACTGGGTTTGCACTAATAGATCGCTGGTATGACAACGAGGTTATATTAACCATGGACAAAATGGATACCATTGTAACTGAACCCAATTTATATGAAATCAATGGGCTAGGGAGTAAATGGGTTTTAAGCAAAATGTCTCACCCAACCTTAATATTACAATCAACATGGGCTATTTCACATAGAAGTCATGCAACATCAATTTGGAAAGATATTGTTGGTGAAGGGTATTCAGAAGACACAGCGTTTTCAAGGGCTTTAATAAAAGAATTTGGGGCTCATAACGGGTTCTTGGTACAAACACCCTTCTATGTTAGGTGTCACTTCAGTAAATTATGGGATTATTAAATACATAGATCATGGAGAAAATTACATTTGTTCTGACAAGTTGTGGGAGATTAGATTTACTAGAAATAACACTAGATAGTTTTTTTAAATTTAACACATACCCAATAACTAGATATATTATTACAGAGGACTCGGCTAACCCTAAGGTTTTCGAAGAGTGTCTTAAATTAAATCGTGAAAAGTATGATAACAAACTAGAATTCGTATTTAACTATGAAAAACTAGGTCAATCTAGATCGATTGATAAAGCATACTCAATGGTAGAAACTGAGTATATATTTCACTGTGAAGAGGACTGGGAGTTCTATAGAGAAGGATTTATCGAGGATTCGATAAAAGTCCTGTTAACACAACCCAAAGTTTTACAATCTTGGATTAGACCTAAAAGTGATAAAATACTAAATAAAATAGAAAACAAGGTTTTTAATCTCCCGATGAATGTTTTTGTTAGAAGGGTTTTACCAGCTAGTTTTTTAACTGGTGATAAAAATGAGGATGGGAGTCCTATGGTTGTAAAAGATTATATGGGATTTAGCTGGAACCCAGGTGTTAAAAGACTTAAAGATTGGAAAGATTTACCAAATGGCTACGCTGGATTTGAAAGAGAGCACCTAGTTGATCATTATTATAGAGATAACGGTTTTATGGTCGTTAGCCTTTCTAAAAACGATGACGATGGTTACGTTAGACACATAGGTTGGAATAGGAGAACCGAGAACACGGTTTTTTAAATTAATCGGATAAATAATTTAATTAAAGACTTGGATAAACCTAAGTCTTTTTTTGTTTAATTATTACCAATAAAAAAAGGGTGGAATTTCTTCCACCCTTTTCAATTTAATATACCTTATAGATTATTTCAAATCTGATGGGTATTCAGCAACATAAGTAACCGCTTTGTTGATGTTCAATAATATACCAGCACCAGGACCAGTCATATAGATCATCGCAGCTTCACCTTCTTGCATAGTTAAATCGGTACCACCATAAGGGTTACCAACTAGACCATTAGGGAAACGAAGCGTAGCCGTACTTGTACCAGTGTTAGCACCAGCCAAATCTTTAACGATTACGGTTGTTATTGTACTACCCTGAGCAGCCGTAAAGTCAACAACAACAGCTGTTTCAGCTGGAGCGTTAACTATGATAATAGCTGGGGCAGTTGCCGCAACCATATTAGAAGCAGCTGTGTATGTAACAGCGTTAGCATCTCTAATAACAGCTGGGTTTGCAACCAAATACTCTAATGAATCAATAGACGCACTTTGCTCAGTGTTCAATGTGATAGCAGCAGAAGCTACGATTTCCAATGAATCGATTGAAGCATTTTGTTGTGTGTTCAACGTGATGATACCAGAAGCTACAGTTTCTAAAGAGTCAACTGAAGAAATAGCAGCAGAAGCAACTAACTCCAATGAGTCAACAGAAGCGTTGATACCAGTTACATCAGCATTTGTAGCGGCTATCTCAGCAGACAATGCGTTAGAGATAACAACCTCAACCGAGCTAGCTCTAGTAGCCTCAGCAGATACCGCTGTTTCCAATGAGTCGATAGACGCACTTTGTTGTGTGTTTAATGTAATCGCTGTAGAAGCAACAGTTTCCAATGAATCGATTGAAGAAATAGCAGCAGAAGCAACAGTTTCTAAAGAGTCAACAGAAGAAATAGCAGCAGAAGCAACAGTTTCCAATGAATCAACAGAAGAAATTGCGGCAGAAGCAACCAATTCCAATGAATCAACAGAAGCGTTAACCGCAGCAAAATTACCAGTACCCAATAACTCCAATGAGTCAACAGAAGCATTGATAGCGGTTACATCAGCATTTGTAGCGGCAATCTCAGCTGATAAAGCGTTAGAGATAACAACTTCAACTGAACCAGCTCTAGTAGCTTCAGCGGATACAGCTGTTTCTAAAGAGTCGATAGACGCACTTTGTTGTGTATTCAAAGTAATTGCTGTAGAAGCAACAGTTTCCAATGAATCGATTGAAGAAATAGCAGCAGAAGCAACAGTTTCCAATGAATCAACAGAAGAAATTGCAGCAGAAGCTACCAATTCTAATGAATCAACAGATGCATTGATACCAGTTACATCGGCATTTGTAGCAGCGATTTCAGCAGACAATGCGTTAGAGATAACAACTTCAACTGAACCAGCTCTAGTAGCTTCAGCAGATACTGCTGTTTCTAAAGAGTCGATTGAAGCACTTTGTTGTGTGTTCAACGTGATGATACCAGAAGCAACAGTTTCTAATGAATCAACAGAAGAAATTGCAGCAGAAGCTACCAATTCTAATGAATCAACAGAAGAAATAGCAGCAGAGGCAACAGTTTCTAAAGAGTCAACTGAAGAGATAGTAGCGGAAGCAACCAATTCTAATGAATCAACAGATGCGTTAACTGCTGCGAAATTACCAGTTCCTAACAATTCTAATGAATCAACAGAAGCGTTGATAGCAGTTACGTCAGCATTTGTAGCAGCGATTTCAGCAGACAATGCGTTAGAGATAACAACTTCAACTGAACCAGCTCTAGTAGCTTCAGCGGATACAGCTGTTTCCAATGAATCGATTGAAGCACTTTGTTGTGTGTTTAATGTAATTGCTGTAGAAGCAACAGTTTCCAATGAATCGATTGAAGAAATAGCAGCAGAAGCTACGATTTCTAATGAGTCAACAGATGCGTTAATACCAGTTACATCAGCATTAGTAGCAGCAATCTCAGCGGACAATGCGTTAGAGATAACTACTTCAACTGAACCAGCTCTAGTAGCTTCAGCAGATACTGCTGTTTCCAATGAATCGATAGACGCACTTTGTTGTGTATTCAAAGTAATTGCTGTAGAAGCTACAGTTTCTAAAGAGTCAACTGAAGAAATAGCAGCAGAAGCAACTAATTCCAATGAATCAACAGATGCGTTAACTGCTGCGAAATTACCAGTTCCTAACAACTCCAATGAGTCAACAGACGCATTGATTGCGGTAACGTCAGCATTTGTAGCAGCGATCTCAGCTGATAAAGCGTTAGAGATAACAACCTCAACCGAGCTAGCTCTAGTAGCTTCAGCAGATACTGCTGTTTCTAAAGAGTCAACAGAAGAAATAGCAGCAGAAGCTACAGTTTCCAATGAATCGATAGATGCACTTTGTTGCGTGTTTAATGTAATTGCTGTAGAAGCAACAGTTTCCAATGAGTCAACAGACGCATTGATTGCTGTAACATCAGCATTTGTAGCAGCAATCTCAGCAGACAATGCGTTAGAGATAACAACTTCAACTGAACCAGCTCTAGTAGCTTCAGCAGATACTGCTGTTTCTAAAGAGTCAACAGAAGAAATAGCGGCAGAAGCTACGATTTCCAATGAGTCAACAGATGCGTTAACCGCTGCGATATTACCAGAACCCAATAACTCCAATGAATCAACAGAAGCGTTTATACCAGCTACATCAGCGTTAGTTGATGAAATTTCAGCTGATAAAGCAACCTCTAAAGAGTTGATTGATGCGGTTTGTTCGGTATTTAATGTAATTGCTGTAGAAGCAACAGTTTCCAACGAATCAATCGAGTTGACCGCTAATGAAGCAACACTATCCAAATACTCAAAGTTACCGTCTAATTGCGTGAAACTTAAAGCTTGGTTAAGGTTTTTTCTTAAATTTAAATTTGCCATTTTGTTTTTTTTTGTTTTTAATTATTTTTAATTTTAATTTTAATCTTTATTAAAAGTGTTAGGTTTTGGGTATGTAGTTTGATTTAACGAGATCCTCAATAAAGGTTTTTCTTTGATCATCATCTAGGTTATACCACGTATATATTGATGATTTTTTAACCAACTCTAACTCACTGTTTAATTGTTTAACACGTTCTTTAATTAAATCCAGATGGTTATGACCAATTTCAAACCCCTCAATACCCAATTCTTTACATAATTTTAATAACTCAATTATGTCTGTTTCATCGAAAGCTTTCACAGCCCTATCAAAAATTTTGGATAACCTAAGCCTTTCCTCTTCCGATTCATCCAAATTTTTATCAGGGTGTGTCATAATAACAATCTTCCTGTATACCTTTTTAATATCCTCTGGTATTTTAATAGAATTATCGATTTCTTTTTCAGTTAACTCAGAATCACCATTATTTTCATTAATAGGTGTATTTCTTTTTAAGTTACATTCGCTTGCAAATGAATCAACTTGGGTTAAAAAATCAGATAAACACTCATCATTTATAGCGTCAATCATCATTAACTCATCCTCGGTTGCAGCTAATTTGCTTAGCAAACTTTTTATTTCTAAATCCTTTAATCCCATACATAACAGAAGGCCTTATATAAATACTCGGCACTTTTGTTAAATCTTAAAGTAAAGCCTTTTTTTTTAAAAATTTTTGATTTTTTTTAACCTATTTATAATAAAAGCTTTTATGAAAAAAATTACCTTAAACGAAGAACTTAATAGAATGCAAGAAATGATGGGTGTTTGGCACGTAAGTCCAAGTGGTAAACGTACAAATATGTCACCAGAAGATGATGACTATGAAATTAACTACGGTAAAAATGCTATCGAAGAAATTTCCCCTTCAGACATAGTTGGTTCAATGAGAGAAGAAGAAACTGATGAAAATATTGAAGTGCTAAATAAATTCAAAGATCAATATGGGGATAAAAATGGTGAAGAGGTTTATTACGCAACCGCTAATAAACAAGACAGAGACCCAGAAACATTTGAGAAAAATGAGGAATTCGACCCGAGTGATAGTGATGGTGATGGTCTTTCAGATTGTTGTGGAGCACCTATTGTTATGCATGACATTTGTTCCGAATGTGGTGAGCATTGTGAAGCTGAGGAAGAGGTTGACGAAGAATCCGCAATTGGTGGATGGGATCTTGCAATGGAAAGTATTGATGAGCTAGAGAAAGAGCTAGAGGAAGAAGAAGGTTCTTGGATGGCGATGAGAGCTGGCAAGGATGGTAAAGTTTTTGAAGGTAGGGGATTTCAGCAAGAGACTTACTTCGACACACAAGCTGGGGCGTTGGAATCAGCTGAGGAATACGCTGCTAGTAAAGGTTATACAGTTAATTGGGAAAGCATAACACCTTCACACGTGGCTTATGGACAAACTGTTAAATATAGTGTTGAGTTATTAAAGGATGGTATGCCAGCTAGAAAAATGTTACAAATATCTCTATATAGAATGGAATCTGGTAAATATGAATTAACAAACTATATTAACTAAGACGCTATGGAATTAAATGAGCAAATATCTAGAATCAAACAAATGATGTTATTGGATGAGGATGCTTCTTCACCCACAGCCACATCAACAGGGTCTGTTTGGGATTCTGGTGTTAAAAGAGGTAAGGGTAACCCTGTTGGTAATACTAAATGGGAATCTGGTATAACGAGAGGCCCTGGTAACCCCTTAAATGAGGACGATAAATTGGAATCATTTGCAGAGGTAAGATTAGGCGGTGCTGAAAAAATTGCGGATAACGCAAAAGAAAAGGGCGGTGCTGCTTTGTTAACCTATCACCATTTTGAGGTTAAATTAGAGTATTATGAAAAAGCCGCTAAGGGTGAGTTAGATATGGATGACGCAAAAAAAGAATATAAAGATCTACTCGAAAAACTTTATTTAGCAACAAAAGATGATATGGATATTCAACAGATCACTTTTCAAGAACTTCTCGGTAAAATGGAAGTCCTGGGAGAACTAATAATTAAAGAAAATGAAAAAGGAGCTTAACGCTCCTTTTTTTATAAAATAGTAATACTAATCGTAATTGGGTCATTCACATTAAATGCCGCTTCAGAACCCCTATCTACGGTCAATGAACCTATTGGCGAAGGAGACGCACCGAATCTACTATCATAGTAAACAACATTAGCACCATACTCACCAATTTTAAATGCGTCTGATGTAAAATTGTATCTCACATAATCCATACCTTGTGTTAATGTTATTTGCCCAGAATTACCAACCAAATTATTTAACGTTGTTAATTGACTAGTACCCGTTAAATCATTACCATTTATGTATAGTTGATAGCTATATACCCCGTCTTCGGTACCAACTAAATTTGGATCATTATTTGTGTTACCTGGTGCACCACCAAGAATCGGGTGAGCGGGGAATGTTATGTCACCATTCATTGGTGCTGGTGCATACACTAAAGAAAGTTTGTAGTCACCTGTTACATAAGAACCGCCACCTGAATTATAATCATTAGTTATTGCATAGGGTGAGCTATCAACCCAAGCCCTAGCACTGGTAATATCAACAAAACCACCTGGTGAATTAGGTAATCTATTAATTAAACCTAAAAGAGCTGAATCGTTTAAACCCTGGGATTTCCAGAATGTTGGTTTATTTAATGAAGCAACACCAGTACCATTACCAGTTACCCTACCACCTAAACCTAAAGAAGTGGTATCACCGATAATAACATACCCATCGCTATTATCAACACCAGCTACCCAATCACCCATCGTATAATCTGGGTTATCATTAGCGATAGCTAGGTTATTTTTTTGTATAGTACCATTTATAGTACCACCAGTATTATAAGTCACATCTTGCTTCACCTTAATCTATTGTTTGTGTTTCGAGGATATCTTTATTATATTTCGCCAACCATTCAGTTGCGTCAATTAGTGTGTTAAATGTTTCAGATAAATCTGATAACGAATCTTTTTGTTTATCTAATTTATTACTTAAATCATATAATGTTTCAACATTATCTGGGTATTCCCCAACTTCATAAGCCTCAACAATATCGTAAAATTTATCATATTTACCAGAAATATAATTTTTACTACTATCTAGTTTTTCTTGTGCAGACTTCATTTGCCCCATGTTATCGTAAATATCTTTTAGACTTATGTTAACAACATTAGCACCAAATTTATTAATTAAATTTTCAGCCATTTGAACATCTTTTTGCGCCTCAACAACAAATTGGTTAATCTTATTTTCATCATAAGTCCAGTTCTCTGAAAGAACCTCATTTATTTGAAAGATCTTTCCACCTGGTTGGTTGATCATCTCAACCTCACGAGCGTTGGTTACTGGTTCTTCAGTATCTCTATAAACAAACGTATCGTATTTATATGGATCGTATGTTATTGATTTTGAACTACTCGCTGATGGTATGTCAGTAGCTGGGTAGGTAATAAAGTCAACCAAGTCACCGATAACGAATGCATGAACATTCTTTGACATCTCAGCCCTAACTTTTTCCATACCACCTTGCCTAACTCTAAACTCAACATTATTAAGTTTAACATAGTCAGCATGAGCGATCACCAGACCTTTATATTGTATCGAAAATGTTTTTTTATGAAGGTTATAATAAACCATCACCCTTTTACCGATATTAGAATCTTCAGCACCATCTTCTGGAGCCGCATCTTCCGTATTAGAAAAAAGATCTAATTGATTTTCTGTTAAACCCATCATCTCGTGGATTCTAAACAGCTCTTCTGTTAATGTAATTTTTTTACCCATATTAAATTGGTGTTGCACCGTATTTTATACCAACCAAGAAAGCATCCACATCTGAAAACTTCTCAATTAATTTATCACCATCATATACCGATACTTTACCAGAAATATCCTCAATGACTCTGTCACCTATCTCAAGAACATAAGGTGCTATTTTATGTAGATTACCTACCTTACTTTTTATTTCATACGCAACAGTGGTATCATAATATACACCACTTTCCATAGAACCTTCGGAAATATCTGACTCCTCTATCTCATCAAGCTCATACTCAGGTGAATCATAATCTTTTAAATCCCCAATGGGGTATCTCTCACCAGTCTCAGCGTTATACTTAACGATCATAGGGCCATTTTGGCCGTCACCAATAAAATAGTTTACATTATCATCTGTAAGACTCCAAAATAGTGGTCTATCAAAATCATCAAACTCTCTTTGAACAACCTCTTCACCAGAAGCTGATTCTATCGCAGCTTTTTCGAAGTCGAAATTTTTATCTTCTGAAGAGATATCTGACCCCTCATTTTCATTAAGGCCGATCATCTTGCGGATTCTTGAGATCTCTTCGTTTAAAGTATTTTTTTTCATAATAACGTATTATCTATATAAATATCATAAAATGGTTATAAAATCGATTTTATTACCGATAATTTTTGTTTATGGTAAATCTGGGTTAACCCATTCATTTGAAATGAGAATCGTTTCCATTTGTGAGTATGTATAAGGACCCTCTTTTGTTGTTAATGTTGAAACAAATGCTGGACTAGCACCTTCCCACTTAACGAATGTTTTTAAACCATTAATTGAAAACCTCAACGTCTGCGGAGATGTCTCAATAATCTCACTGAAGTTTATTTTATCCATCTCAGATGGGTTAAATATAATAAAATTTCTATTTTCGTATGACATTATAATCCGTATTTAGTTTTAGATGCGTTATAATTTTGTAAAACCTCGCTAGCTGTTAAACCCCTACTATAAGCCATAACCGACCCCATTCTACCTTGCCAATAACCAGCGTAACCTGTACCAAGTTGAACTCTTTGAGGTGTGGTTGTTAGCACCCCGTATGAATTAGAACCTGAATTAATTAACACACCGTTAATATACCAAGAGACAGTTGTCAAACTCCTAGCTATAGTAATGTTATTCCATACGCCACGTGGTGTATCACCAGAATTGCGTGATGTATATGGTGTTGTGTTTGAGCCAGCATTACCATAGTAATAGTTTATATTTAAACCAGCTTCATGTGTCCAAGTACCATAACCACCATACGCCTGGTCCCATATATTTCTTCTACCAGTCGTATTTGTATGGTAAACCCAAACTGAGACCGTTTGCTCCATTTTCCATAAATCCATACTAGCTGAATTATAAGCTATCTCACAATAATCATTTGAACCATCAAAGTCCATCCAACCACCAGTGTTATAGGTAACACCATTGTACATAGTTGCGTTATTATTAGCGCCAGATAAATCGTACCATACGTTACCTATCCCAGGGTATGAACCCTTCTGCGAGGCATCCAGGTAAATTATTAAACCATTTGTAACAACATTATCAAGCGTGCCCCCAACCAAGTTAAAAACAGTGCTAGCGGCCAACCATTGTAAAGCCTGTTCCGCTGTTGTAAATGCGATTTGGTTTGATCTAGTTGGTAGTTTATTAACCACGTTTAGTAAACTAGCGTTTGTTAAATCACCCGTAGACCAACAAATTGGTTTTGAGTTCGCCAGGGTTGATAGACCTAGGGAAAAACTATCTGAATAAATAACGTATTGATTAGTACTATCGGGGCCATTATACCAAGTTAACCCCCCTGGGTTTGATTTATAGTTATCCAACGCCAACCCTATTTCTATCTGATTTTTTTTAACTGAGTTAGCTGTTTTACTTGAGGTGTTTAATGCTATAGGTCTTCTTGACATGATTTATGTTTTTATATAAATAGTTATTATCTGTAATATTAACCCCACCAGTCAGGTAAAATCTCAAAATTTTTGGTATCGGTATCGGATAACCTAATAACTCTTGTCTTAAAAACATACTCATCATCATCAGTATAAAAAGTTGTTGAAAACACATGATCTTCACCCTCGCTAAGACTCGTTCTACCATTACTCCAACCACTATCACCAATCGCTTGACCGATAGCCGCCCAGGGTGAGCCTATCCACGGGTTATTTACCTCAAATTGAAGAACAATCTCATCATTATAGAATTCACCAACCACGTCAACACCATCGGAAACAGAATCAGCATAAATAAATGTTTCATTACCACTTATTTTTTGATATTTTGAACCATTGGTTTTAACCATCCAAGACCCACCATTTGCTCTAAAAATTACTTTTGTTAATTTAGCCATGACAATACTTTTATAAATTACACTCCACACTTTTTTTAATTATATCGTAAGTGGCTTCATTTAATGAAACAACTTTCGGTGCATCTTTTCTGAATGTTTCAAGCACATCATCATAAGCCCTACAGATATCCTGCTCAAGCTCCTCTACCGTTGTTTCGTATTTAAAACCACCAGTCGGGTAACCGCCACCCATTTTAACCAAGTTACCATTAACATCGAATAAGATTCTATCACCAAGCGATATTAAAATACCGTTTTGGAAATACCCCGCCATTAATTTACCCCTGTCGGATACAATACCAACACTTTCAAGTGGTCTCTCATCGCTTTCCATAAGACCCATCATCTTACGTATTCTAGTAATTTCATTTAAAATATTTGTTCCCATAATATATGTTTTTTTACATATAATTTATATTATATGCTTTTTTACATATAAATAGTTTAAACTTCCATAAAACACCTTATATTTATTATAGACCTTGTGATTGGGTTCCATGCGTACTAGATGCGTTTGAGTTGGAATTGATACCAACGATATGGACACCAAATACAAAAAAATATAAGGAAAAATGTTATACACGTACACTAATACTGTACCTGCGCCTAGTGCGTTCGTTACAGTAAACAAACAAAGACTCCGTCAAAACGGAAAGTTGGTCTATATGAAGGACCAAACAGAGTTCGAGATCGAACTTTACAATCCCACAAAAGAAAAAATAATGGCAATGATCGAAATGAATGGTACACCCATCTCAGGTTCGGGTATCATTCTAAAACCAGGTCAACGAGTATTCCTCGAAAGGTTCCTGGATGAAGAGAAGAAATTCCTTTATGAAACTTATGTGGTGGACAATAATAAAGAAACCAAGGAAGCGATCCAGGACAACGGAAAGGTTATGGTTAAATTCCACAGGGAATCAAAACCAAGACAAAGAGGCTTAAACTACGGTACCATCTTTAACGGCTCATCAGGTTTTGGCTGGAGTGAGGTCATTTACACGGATTACAGCAACAGCAACCCAGTTATAACACATAACACAAATGACATCATAGGTACCAGCAACAACTTCTTCACAAATAGCGTTGTTAACACAAGCATCAGCAATAAAAATGTGGAAACTGGTTCCGTTGAGAAAGGTGGTCAAAGTAACCAAGAGTTAAGATCAACCAACGGAGACTTTGAATGGTTCTACACATGGATAGATGATTGGCAGATCATGCCACACACCCATCAACCAAAAACGTCTAAGGATTTGGTGAGCAGATGCCCTAGTTGTGCTAATAAATTAAAGTCAACGCATAAGTTCTGCCCAGATTGTGGTAGTGAGATCACAGGTAAAGCTCTTTTAGAAGATGTTTTACAAAAATTACCAAAAGAGGATCTAATTAAAATGATACTCGGTATAAAATAAATAAAATTCACAAGGTCATTAAATCCCATCAGAAACGGTGGGATTTTTTTATTTTTATACTATATTTATAAAAAACCCCGTATCCCATGACTAATGAAGAGTACACTGAAGAAATCTACTATGAAGCGCATGCAAATGGGTTTATAGATGAGTTAAGAGCTGAGATTGACAGACTTAAGAACAATGTTAAGTATTATAAATTACCGTATCATGATTTGGTCCATAAAGCCTATTATTATGTGAGAGATACAAATGAAAATAATGGGGTATTTATAAGTAATGAGTAGTCCGTTTGACATATTGGATCAAAAGTATCCAGATATAAGGTTTGAGTTATACCCCAATGATAAGGCAAAGAGAGTTTACCTTACAGGATTCATCGTACCCTATACCATGAGAGGTCAGGGGGTTGGTTCATCTTTTATGAACGACTTAACAAATATCGCTGATGAAAATGGGTGGACAATAACCCTTACACCATCAAGCAGTTACGGTGGCAACGTCACAAGACTAAAACAATTCTACAAGGGATTCGGCTTCGTGGAGAACAAAGGTGGCAACAGAGATTTCTCTCACAGGGAAGATATGTACAGATCACCACAGGGTGCTGATGCCTTAAATGAGGAAATCGAAAAGATGAGATCAACTCTTTTAATGCTCGAAAACAAGTCGATCGAAAAAGAGAGGGACATCAAAGATAAGATTAAATATGTTAGAGGTGTATCAGACGAACTAAAAGATTTCGCAATGAACCACCTGGAAAGATATACAAATGCGGCCAAGGGCCGCATCAGCGGTTTGCAGCTACACCCAGATCTAAAGAAAAAAATCAAAGAAAAGGGTTTGCCAGATGGTTTTAGCATGGGGGTGGACAAAGATGGTTATTACATCCATACACACAGAGCCAGATCAAAATCATACGAGAAACCAGACGCAATTAACATAAAAGATATTAAATTTATTGATTCAACAGGGTAATGGAAAATAACTTAAATGAAAACGTAAACAGATTAAGAGAAATCATGAGTCTAAACGAAAACATCGATATGATGGTGGATGAAGTAAACGACCCTGGTTATTTAAGCTGGAAAAGAAAAAATGTAACTATCAGAGGTGTAAAAGAAGTTGGTGAGGAAAATAATGCTGGCGCAATGCTCGGAAGAGGTCTATACACAGCATTTTTATCGAATAAAGGGTTGGCCAAAGAATATGGTACGGTATACTTCGTCCTAAATGCGATACCAAAGAATCCAAAAGTATTTAACACATTAAATGAATGGGAGATTTGGTTCTATAACACATTGGTAAACCAATACTCAAAAGAGAAAGGAAAGAACTTTCCAGATAGAAGAGACTTCGATGCAAATACAACCATAGAAGACGAAGTTCAAAAAATGGGGTTTGATGGTATTATTATAAAAGGTAGGGAGATGGTGAACTTCAACCCACCAGATAATGTGATATACTTCAAAAACGAGGATCAGTTAATCAATTACTACGAAACAGTGGTAAACGGGTTAAATGAAGGTGTCTCAAGATACAGAACTGATATAACACCAGAAACCTTAATCAAAAGAGTACCATTCTTAAGAACATTCCAAAATTTCTCGGATAAAGAGAAAATAATGTTCCAGAAAATAACCTACAACAAAGATGTACAATTATACGTAAAAGATAGTGAACCATTATTCTTTAAACAATTCAACGTCTCATCTGAAACACATTATTCAATTGTTGATATGGGTGACAACAGACATAGGTTCATGTTATCACTAGTCCACCAGACATGGCTTATGCCACCAGACACAAAAGAAATGGAACAGGAGTTAACCTATAAAGTTCTTATTATGGCTATGAAAAAGCAAATGGAATCATTTGACTATAGATTCGATGAGGTTCTTGAACAAGAATCACTAACCGAAGAACAATGGAACGAAATCATAAATAAATTGAACGAATCGTTCTTTAAATTAGAAAATTATCTTGAAGAAGTATTACCCGTTAGATTAAAAACACATTTAGATGAAAATGTTGAGGAATTAATAAAGATGGCACATGATGCGATCACAAGAAGAAAGGGTAAAGACTACGCACCAGATGTTCATGAACTCCAAGCGTGGGTAGATAATCATATAAAGGATAAAAAAATGAATGAAGCAGAAGAAAAAGAAAAAACGAGAATAGCATTGTTATTCATCGTAATCGACAACAAAGTGTTGTTATTTAAAAGAAGCCCTGAGGAAACAACAAACCCAGGCAAATACGGAATGCTTGGCGGTCACATAGAAAAAGGTGAATCACCAGAGGAAGCGTTAAGAAGAGAGATCAAAGAAGAAGCTGGCGTTGAACTAGGGTCCTTCAAGAAATTAAAGACATACGAATTGGATGAGGTCCAATTAAACGTGTTCTACACAAACGAATTCGACACAGAGAATATCAAGTTGGATAAGAAAGAACACACAGGAAAGAAATTCTTTACGTTAGAAGAACTTGATGAGATGTCACCAGAAGAATGTATCGACACCAATAAAGGTATTGCTAGAGACTATAACAAGAAGGCACAAGAGGATAAAAAACTTGATGAAACGATCTTAAGAATGAAATCGATCATTAACAAATAATAAAGACGTTCTTTATTCCCCACCCTTTTTTAAATCCTTCTTCATGTCCTTAATCATTTTAAGGAGATTAGTATTGTCCGTTTTTATAATCGTCTTTGTCTGAATAACAGGATCGGGCGCTGGCATCATTGCTACTCTCGGGCGGGTACCGCCCGTTGCGTCACCGTTGTCATCAAATCTCATCTCCTCACGGTATATAGGTCGCTCAGAACTTTGCTCCAAAACCGTAACCTTACCATTCGTTTTTTTCGCCTCAGATTCCAAATTCGAAATCATCGTCAGAATTTCCTGCTCCCTCTGCGCAAATTTATTTGTACAAGACATCTGACCATCAATAACCTGGTCATTTAATTGCATAACTCTTTGCGTAAGTGACTGAATTTCAGTACGTTGCAAATCTATCTTTGACTTTAACTCCTCATTGTCCTGAGTAAATGCACCCACGATCTTAGGGCCGACACTAATAAAGGTGATTGATAATAATAAGAATACAAGGGCAACCAGACGCTGGCCGACCGATAATTTTGAAAGGATTTCTGAGATGTACTTGAACATGGCTTTAATTTACATATAAATAGTGCGTTTATAGTTTAGTGTTTACTGTAAACAATATCACCTAATTGACCGATAATTTATGATATCGGTTAAAAGGCCGATATTGTTGGTTATTAAAAAGATTTTTTTTATATTTGTGGTTGTTAATTTTTGATTTATGACCACAAGAAAAGAAAAATCAACTATATGTGAAACATGTGGTGAAACAGATAAAGATAAACTATTGGTTTTTAAACCCATTTGTTATACATGTCGTAATAAAAAATATGTAAAACCAAAAGACCCTAGAAAAGAACCAAAGATAAAAATTAATATCCCAGATGGGATTGAGGACCGAAAAACTTTTTATAAAAAAGAGTGGCAGAGAATATATCACCAACTTAATAAAGATTCGGTTAAATTAAAACGTAAAATTGCAAAACGTATTAAAATACTTAAAAAGTATTGTGATTTATTAAATAGGGATGTTAATGAGTATCTAAAGAATAACCCATCAGATGATGATCTTAAAATTATTAACAAAAGTTTAAAAGAAGAATATTACGACCAAAAAAGAGCCCTTAATAACGGACCGAAAGTTATTTTAGAACCTGATTATTACGTGAACCAATTCAAGAATAAGATTGAGCAGCTATATGATGGTCGGGTTATACTTGTTGGTGAATATAAAAATAGAAATACAAAAACCGTATTAAGTTGCAAGGAACATAATAATGAGATAATTGTTAACCCAGACCATTTACCAAAAAACCCGTGCCCAATTTGCCTACAGGTTGAATTAAAGAATAAATATAGAACGGACTTTAAAAAAAGACTTAATGATCGGTTTGCGGATCAATTAACACTTGTTGGCGAATATAATAACCAATGCACTATTACCGTATTAAGTTGCAAGGAACACGGTGAGTTTGAAGTGATACCCCAGAACATATTTGATAACAAATACCCATGCCCATCTTGTAGGATACAACACGGATTTGCGCAATCAGAAATTAAACAGGGCGTTGTTGTTAAAGGTTTAAGTAATGAAGAGTTAATACAAAAATCCATTGAATTATATGGGGATAGATATGACTACAGTAAATTCAACTACATCAGGAAAAGAGACAAGGTAATTTTTATTTGCAAGGAACACGGTGAGTTTGAACAAAAATACCAATCACACATTATGGGCTTTCAGGGTTGCAAAAAATGTGCACCACATGATAAACAATTTTTTAATGAAAAGATGTTAAGTCATAAATTATACCTTAATTTAAGAGAACACATTACACGATCTTTAAAACATTTAGGTGTTGAATATAAAAAATATGATCCGAACTATTCATCCATAAAAATATGTGGTCTTAAAAAAGAAGATTTCCTGCGATATCTGGAAACTAAAATGGAACCCTGGATGACATGGAGCAATTACGGGCTTTATAACGGCACACCTAATCACGGTTGGGATTTGGACCATATTATACCTAGAAACACGGTAACCACATTGGATGATTTTTATAAGGTATATCATTACACTAACATACAACCACTCTGCTCGTACATTAATAGAGATGTTAAAAAAGACAAAATTTTGAAATAAAAAATTCCCCAGAAATTTTTTTGAAAAATGGTTTTTAAATAAAAAGGGGGTCATGTTTTCCAGACGGATCTTTCCATATAGGGGTCCAAAATTCTGGAAAAAAAAATACCTGGAAATTTTTTTTGGATTCGGGTTCATTTTTGTATTTGAGCCCCACTTTGGGGGGTGTTACGGGGGGTATATGGGGGGCTAATAAAGAGGGGGGGGGTCTTTATACCACTTTGGTGACCAAATAGCACTACCCTATATTTACTGACCAAATTAAGTTATCCACATATTAACATAATCATTTTAAGCCCCTTTAAGCCCTTGTAACCTATCCACCTATAACAATATACCACTTATATAAGATAAAGCCGTATAAAGCAAAAAAAAGGGGTATTTCTACCCCTTCTCTATCTTCGTTGTAGGTTATCCAACTTCCACCACTTCGCCCGATACCTTAACACTTCCCACAAGGTTATCAATGGCAAATCTTCTCAATGTTTGTGCTTTGCCCTTTGCTTGTTTCTCAATCAATCGCTTTGCTATTGTTTTAGGTGCTGACTTAACAACTTTGAAACTTCCCTTTGTTTCTACTACCTTGTTAACGCTTTGCCCAAAGATACCCAAACGCATAGTATTAAAGTTAAATACCAATGCTTTGTTTAACCAAATATCGTTGCTTGTATCTTTCTTTGCCTTTGGTTGATTAAGTTCTTCCAATGCCGTTGGTAATGCTTCCTTAACTGCTTGTTTGAATTGTTCCAATGTCAAGCCGTTTGTATCAATAGTATCGTAGTTAAACTTATCTACATCTACTTTTGACAAATCAAAGTTTGCGTAAATGTCGCTATCCTTTGTTAGCATATTGCTGTAACTTGCACCAATGTTTACTACTTGGTTTGCTACTTCGGTATTGTTTGACTTATCACTTGAATAGCCGTTAACCGATACGAAAGATACCCCACCGATGCCGTTGGTTGCTTTGATAAGGTTTTCCACTTGTTCTACTGACAAGTTAGTGTAGGTGTTTAGGATTGCTAAAATCACCTCTTGTTTGTTGCTTAAATTTTCCATTTGTTTAATTGTTTAATTGTGTTGTGCCTTATTGACCTTACAAAGATAGTTATTTTTCTTTACCCACCAAACTTTTTTACAATTATTTTTTATTTTTTTTTGTTTAATGTTTAGGGGTGAAAGTTAAACATAAAAAGTATCGTGTAGGTTGGAGTCTACTCTCTCAACTTGTTAGGCCGACCCTTTCCTTAATTGGAACACTTCAAAGATAATATAAAATAATTTACCCACCAAATTTATTATAAAAAAAAAGGGGACTTTTTTTGTCCCCTCTTATATTAGAAATTGATAAACATTCTATTGTTTTGTTTCTTGTGGTGCTTGTGGTATCTGTGACTTTTTTTGCTTTGTCTGTGGTTAAACTTTTGTGCTTTGCCGTAGTTACATTGAGCATCTACATTTGTTCCCATTGCTATAAAGAAAACTACGAATAATAAAACTAACTTTTTCATTTTGCCTTTGTTTAATTGGTTATAGAGTAAAAGTAATATATTATTTTTTATTGTGCAAGTTTTTTATAGATTTTTTTTAAATTATTTTATATAAAAAAAAGGGGAACTTTCGCACCCCTCTCTTGTTGATTGATATCTGATTACCAATTTGTACTTCTGTATGTTGTTCTAGGACCTTTGTATTTTGTTTTGGTCATGCACCCTTTTTTCTTTACTTTGTAAGTTCCGTACTTTGAACTTGCACAACTTGTTGTTGTTAATGATACTGCGAAAACAACTACTAATAAATAAACTAACTTTTTCATAACTCTTTGTTTAATTGTATAATGTAAATGTACTATATTATTTTTTATTGTGCAAGTTTTTTGTAAACTTTTTTTTAAATTATTTTATGTAAGCGCATCTATTGAGTAGATCATTATATTGTTCATCTGTCCCAATAAAAAAGAACTTCCCAACCTTTCTGTCGATTGTGGTGTGCAATTGCTTGGTACCTACATTACCAAAAATTGGTAATAGATAATTATATTGTTCTCTTGTAATTTGAAATGAATAACTTCGCATACCCTTTGTGTTTAATTGTATATCAAAGATAATATAAAAAACTTTATTGTGCAAGTTATTATAATAAAAAAAGGGGACTTTTTTTGTCCCCTCTCTTTTTAGTTATAAGCGTCACATAAACCATGACTGCGGTGTCTATCTTGTTTGATTGGTGCGTAGTGTGTTTTGTACGCATCGCAAGTGTGGTATCTTGCTCTCTTGTGTTTTTTTAGTTTCTTGATTCCGTCTCCTGCGAAACTTGTTCCTACTGCTACTAAAATCGCTGCTGATAATAATACTAACTTTTTCATTTTGCTTTTGTTTAATTGGTTATAGAGTAAAAGTAATATAAAATAATTTAACGTGCAAGTTTTTTACAACTTTTTTTTAAATTATTTTATGTAAGCCTGACCTAGTTCTTGGAACTTCTTTAAATAAGTTTTATAGTTACGTCTTTTAATCACTTCCAAATCATACCCAATACTTTCAAGTTCTTTATGTAAAGATAAGGCTTGTTCGGTGGTTGCGTTTTTAGACGTTCTAAGGCAATAATCATAATCCGCTGAACCATGTTGTCCTAAGTGCTGATAACTCATCACTGAACCAATTATATCCGCTAACTCATAAGGCATTAAAGCGAATACGGTGCCATCTTTATCAACTCTGAATAATACTTGTGTTTTGAATGAATCTTTTAACATATCCTTTGTGTTTAATTGTATATCAAAGATAATATAAAATAATTTAACACGCAAGTTTTTTGCAAAAAAAAGGGGACTTTTTTTGTCCCCTCTTAAATTAGATATTATTTTGTTGGCAAAAGTTATCGAAGTAAGCGTTCTCCTGTGCCTGTACCATCTTACCATCATCTTGGTAAGTATAATCCTTTGGTTCGTTTCCTGGGATGTAGGCTAACTTCTTATATATATCATATAAGATTGTATCACCTTTCTTAATTCGTTTGCCACTCTTGGCACACTTGCTTGAAAATTTTGCTTGAATGATTTTATACATAACCCTTTGTGTTTAATTGTATATCAAAGATAATATAAAAAACTTTATTGTGCAAGTATTTCGATCAAATTTTTAATAAAAAAAAAAGGGGACATTTCTGCCCCCGATTCTCACAATTAAACGTCTTTTACCAAAAACTTGGCGTTTCAATTTTTATCTTACTTTTAACCCACTTCATTATTTCATCGGCATAGTAAGAACTTGTTACCTCAAATAAGAATGCGTCTATCTTCGTTTCTGCTCGACTATCATTTGTATCAAATGAATACTCGTGGTCGCTTACTAAAAAGGTTACTTTCTTTTTCTTTTCATCTGTGGTTGCTCGGATTGAGCCACCTGAATGATACTCGGACTTCCATAATTTTGTTGCCATTGCTTAATTGTTTTTTGTTACTTCAAAGATAAGTATAAAAAAGTTATTGTGCAAGTTTATTCAAAATAAACATTAAAATAATTAAAACAATAAGAACGTGTATTGGATAGAATAATATAAAGAATAATAACCAAAGACCGAACTTAATTATAAGATTAACAAATGCGACACCTACAATTATTATTAGTATCACTATTAGAATGTTGGTAAAGTTTTTCATAATACTTTTGTTTAATTTGTTATATCAAAGATAACATAAAAAACTTTACCAACCAAACTTTTTTAGAACTTTATTTCAGTGTGTTCTCTCTCCTCTTTCGACAAGGGGAACCCAATAGATAATAGTAGAATGAATGTAAAGGCGATGAACCCAAACACAACCCCGAACCATAACTCGAATGTTGTTGCGACTTCATACAATGAACCCAAACAAAGACCTACTGCAACAAACCCTAAAATTGATAGGAATAACGGGATAACTTTAATTTCTCTTTTCATGTCTAATTGATTTATGATACAAATATAAGTATAAAAAAGTTCTTGTACAAACTTTAATTTAAAATTTCGTAAATATCTTCTCCGATGATAACACCCAACTTCCTGCCATTGTCCCATTGAACGGTCATAACATCAAACCCAATATTTGTGATTATACCCTCTGAACCACTTTCAATTGGGTTCGGTTCGTTCACCATCGAGATTAATTTAATTCTCCTACCGATTAAGTGTTTGTTATCCATCGTTGTTTAATTTGTTATATCAAAGATAATATAAATAAATTTACTATGCAAGTTTTTTACAAAATTGTTTTATCTTTTATATCAACCATATTCATAATACCCTCACCAGAATACTTGTGTGTTCCGATACACTCTCTATGAACTCTCTGATTAATATCATTAACAATAGTATATTCAATAGTAACCACAATACATCTTGGTGACTGAACATCTATCTTATGATTCAATTCAACAAATGTGTTTGGATGCGGTTCTGTGTTCAATATAGCACCCTTTAAATACTTGTAGCAAGTGTTCGCATTTGTGCTATCCAATTCTTCTTGTGGTACTTCTTCTATTGGTGATGTACAACCTTCACACTGATGCCCCTCTGATTCGATTTGCGGGACTTTTATATCTTTTCCAACACTACACCCATTAATGTTATTAAAACACCAATAGATAACCAAAAATATAATAATGTAATGTACTAACTTTTTCATCTTGTTTAATTTGATATTGTAAAGATAATATAAAAAAGTTTATTGTGCAAGTATTTTGATCGATTTCTTAAAAAAAAAATGGGGAACTTTCGCCCCCCACTTCATTATCTTTTCTTGAATGTGATTATCCACTTGTTACCCTCTCTTTCGATTTCGGGTGCTGATGCGTTATACAAGCGATAGTTTGCACCAATGTAAAGTTTAATCTCCTCAATGTCTGAATAGATTGATTTCTTTTTGGTGATGAATATCAACTCACCGATTTCATTATAGGTGATTGATAAACCTTTTTCGATTCCGTCAGGCAACTTTGGTGCTTTGGTTTCTTTTTTTGGTTCTTCCTTTGTTGTTGTTTGTGCAACTGCGATGTTACCGATGAACGCCAACGCTAAAACTAAAATTACTTTTTTCATACTATATGTTTAATTGATTTATAATACAAATGTAAATACAAAAAAGTTACCGACCAAATTATTTTACAACTTTTTTTCTTTTAATAAACCCACTAATCTCGGTGAACAATAAAATAATTGATATTGTAAAAAAGAAACAACCGAAGAAAGCCATAGCCATTTGATTATCCACTGGTATATCCCAAGTGTTTGCGATTCTGAAAGCAAACATACCCATTAAAGCCGATGCGACCATAAGAGTTAATCCTTTTATTAATTCCATTGTTCAAAGATAACATAAAAAACTTTAACAACCAAATTTTTATGAATAAAAAAAGGGGTTATTCACCCCCTTGTCTTTTTGTCATTTCAATAAGAAACTTTATAAAATCATTCTCGGGTGATGCTGATTGTTGGTCTGCTACTGCCTTAGTTAAGCCGATAAGGTATCCAACCGTTACCAACTTAATCTCGTAATCCGAAAGACTGATTCCCGTATCCCCGAAAGATTCGGTTCTTTGGTCTTCCGCTTCCTTTAGAATAACATCCGAGATAGTACCAACCGAATTCCAAGTTTGCTTAATTGATTCGAGTCTGTTATCCCACCATTCTTCTTTTACACCAAGTGCGTCTGTCATTTTGTCGCTTGCCATAATATATTTGTTTAATTGATTTATAATTCAAATATACTATAAAAAACTTTACCAACCAAATTTTTAATACAAAATTTTTGTGGTTTTTCTTAATTTCGGATCACTGGCAATTGTCAAAGATGTATTCGCAAATAATATTAATTCTTTCTTGCTGGGTATTGTATTCGCTTGACAACTCGCAACCATAATATCTTCCTCGCATGAAACAAAATCAACTTTAACGACTGAGTATTGTGCTGGGAACATTGGGTCTTTATGTTTACGAACAATATCAAAACAAAAATCTTTATTGAATGTAGTATCATTCATTAACCTCACCGCTTGTGCGTATTCAAGGTCAGTATTTGGATACAATACTATTTTCAGTTTAGGGGATTGAGCAAAAGCATTCAACCCTACCAACATTAATATGGATACAATATATTTTTTCATTTTGCGATTCTTTCTTCTTCGTCTAATCTTTCTTCCGATTCAATAGCCAACTCTTTGAATAATTGGTATACCGCCAAGTCATTGTTTAATGAACCGACCTTCTTGTCTAATAACTCCAATTCATACATTAAGGTTTTGCGTTTCATACGATACAACCTCGCATCAACTTTGTTTAACTCCATTTGGAAATCAAGTGTAGTCAACTCACCTTTAATCTCACAAACTCTATCATTAATCAAATCTAATTTATGATTAATTTCCACAATTTTCTCTTCCGTTTTCATAGTACAAAGGTATGTTTTTAATAGTTACCCGCCAAATTTATTTACAAAATAAATGAAATCAAAAAGGGGAACTTTCGCTCCCCTTTCCTTCACAATTAAACAAGTATTAAGTCAGCAACAACTCAACACGCTCTTCAATCTTCGGAAATCTATTCAACACATTCTCTCTTTCGTTTTGAAAGATTAAAGTATTGTAAGACATTATCTCCGTAGATAAACCCTTCCATTTGTTCTTATACACCTCGAAACATTGGTCAGCCGTTGCTATATGACCTTCGTGTATAGATGAACTTAAAATGTGAATAACCCTCTCAAAATCTTTAATGCTTGTGATTTGAGTGTCTTCTTTTTCTTGTAGGTACTGCTCCATCGGAACATACCCCATTTTCTTTCTGATGTTTAAAATCATTTGTTGCATATACTTGTTTGTTTTGTTAACACAAAGATAAAACAAATTTATTTACCCACCAAACTTTTTTACCAAGTTTTTGGATATTTTTCCAAAATTTCTTGTGGGTACAATTCTCCATTACCATTGCCCAAAACATCTTCCCACCAACGGATACCATAAACCAAACGTGCTATTGAGAACTTCTGAACGTCCTCATCGTGGATACGAAAGAACAAATCATTTCTTCCACCTGTTCCCTCTACACCTGGTGTTGGTAAGGTTAATACTTCTTCCGAATACTTTGCTCGTACTCCGAACTCTAACTGAACCCAATTCTCAAAGCTTCCTACTTCGTTTGCTCCGACAACTGTGCCTTCCCAAACGCATACTTGATTAAAATTTTCCATTGCTTAATTGTTTTGATACTTCAAAGATAAGTATAAAAAAGTTCTTGTGCAAACTTTTTAATAAGAAATACCTGTCTTTCCAAGCTGTCAACCTAATTTATTATTTAATGACGTAAAGGGGTATCAAATCGTCTGGGTAGTCAGGACAGGACTCGAACCTGTAATTTTAAACTCCAACGGTTAGCCCTAATACTAGGGTTCGGTTTAGGAGAAATCCCTCATTTAACATACCATTGCGTCTACCAATTCCGCCACTTGACTGTATTATTATTTTATTTCCCTAAATACTCTTTTACTAAACGAATAATAGTTTGATGTCTATCCTCTATTTCTTCGTATTCACGAAACCATCCCTTCTTTTTAGTTTTTTTAGCGTAATCTGCAAGCCCATTGTTTTTACTTTCTATCACACCAAATTGGACAAGACATGCTTCCATATAACCCAAATATATACCAACATGAAGTCTTCTATTTGGTTTACAATATTCTTTGTAACAATTTTCTAAATGACCTCTGTTTAACATAACTTTAATTTTTTTGTAGTCAGGACAGGATTCGAACCTGTAACTTCAGTAGGGCGTTATCCCATTGCTGTGCGTCCAACCGCCACCCGACTATTTATTTTTTTTACTTACTTCAAAGATAAGTATAAAAAAGTTCTTGTGCAAACTTTTTAATACATTTTTTCTGTCATCGCTTTCGCCTTTGCAAAGTGCTTATCAATCTGCTTACCAAAACTAACCAATCTTGCCTTTGTCTTTGCGTATGCCCAAAACTGACAATACTCACTATCGAACTCTATCCCGCTACAATTTACATTGCGTTTGATACAATCCTCAAAGTCGTATGCTCCCTCAAATTCGTGTCCGATTACCTCTGCCTTTGGATTACCAGTGATAGTCCATTGAGCACCTTCATAATCCCCTTTGTAGATTGTTAATCCGATTGCTGTTTTAATGTCTTGTGATTTTGTTGCCATCTTTAATTGTTTTGATACTTCAAAGATAAGGTAAATAAATTTACCATGCAAGTTTTTTATGAAAAATATTTATCTTTTATTCCTTGCTTCTTCTCCATTGTTTGGCTCATAAGGTACATTGTTTCCCCCGTAGGTGCATCGTGGTGCGAAATAATTACTTCAATGATACCTTTGTTTTCGGTAGCCAAAAACTTGATTGAAAATTCGCTATTCGGTGTTAACTTGTTCACCAATGTTCTTGCGCTATCCGTTTCAAATTCGGTGTACCCTGCAACGTTTCTCCAAGTCAATGATAAGCCATACGCAAAGAATTTCTTTGTACGCATCTTCTTCATCATTGTTTTAACTTCATCAATGAAGTCATCCCAATACCATTCTGCTTCGAGCTCATCTTCCATATTAAATGGATTGTACTCTGCAAGGATTGTGCGGTGTTTTCTGATTGCTTGTTCTAATGTTGCCATGTCTAATTGTTTTTGTTACTTCAAAGATAATATAAAAAACTTTACCAACCAAATTATTTTGCAAATAATTTCCAACTTAAACATTCATTACTTGATAGGTCGCAAGCAATATCAATATTGTTTAGGTGTGTCCAACATTCGTCAGCCATTGGTGTTGGTTTTTGGAATGTTTCATTCAACCCCTGCTCATAGACAAATGCTCTAATAACTTTTAGGTCATCCTCGATCATTGCAAGGCGGTGCTTTAATTGTTCTGCTTCGTTCATCTTGTTTAATTTGTTACTTCAAAGATAATGAAAAAAAGTTTACCGACCAAATTTTAATCAATCTTTTCTTCAATTCTTTGTAGGTGGTCTTTAAGTTCAAAGAATAAGGCAATACCAAAGTATTCGTAAAACCCAGCATCATTACCTTTGTAACTTAAATACAACGCAATGAAAAAACAAACATAACTTAATATGCGATAATATCTCCAATTATACATCTTATTATTTTTAATTGTTATACTTCAAAGATAAGGTAAAAAAGTTTACCGACCTAATTTTCTCGCAATAATTTTAAAGTTTGATCCAATTCCTCTTTGTCGCAACAAACCGCTACACGTGTGTATGTTGGTATCCAAAAAAACCTCTCGTTTCTTACAACTACATAACCCAAATAAAGTTTGCAGTCATATAAATAAAGTTGGTTGTAGTAAGCGTAACCCAAGTCCTCGAACCCACGTTTAAAAAAAGCAATAATTTTTTTCATCTTGTTTAATTTGTTATATCAAAGATAATGTAAAAAACTTTACTGACCAAATTATTCTTCAAAAACTTTTACCCAAAAGATTGGTAAACCTGGATGTTGTTTCTTGAACTTCTCCGCACCTTTATCTTGTGCATCTCTTTCGTTGTTCGCTTGAACACTCAACCCATACTTTTGGTGGTCATCACCTTGTTCACGACCATAGTGGTCATCGGGGTCAATTGACATAACCGTTACATGATAGTTTTTCATCTTAATCTACTTTTATAATTCTACAATGGTTTTCCAATTCATTCAAAGGGATTCTTCCGTTGTTGGATGAATAATACCCTTGACTTTGAAATCTTTTCTTCCAATCGTGAAAAGCATTCATCGCATCCTCTTTGGTTGCGTAGGTGTCGCTGTGGTGGATTGAGAACCCATCGGGACTAATCACATCGTATCTTGTTTTGTTTTGCATAGTTCAAAGATAATACAAAAAAGTTTACCAACCAAATTTTTTACAAAAAAAAAACGTGGATTTTAAATCTCCACGTTCTTCTGTATTAAAGGTTCCTTCTCCGCTTGTTCTTTCTCTTTCTTTCTATCAACAAAGATATGAACAATAATCGCACTGATTCCCGTTGTTACCAAACTGATTCCAATTCTCGCACTTGTGTTTGCGTATGGCTTATGCGTCTTATAGATTGGATAATTGTTTTCATCCTGACCGATATATTCAACCGTACCATCCGCACTCATTTGACCGAAAGCATTCATTGATACCACCAAGCCAAGTAATAACACTAACTTTTTCATAACTCCTTTTGTTTAATTATACTCAAAGATAAGTAAAATTAAATTACCAAGCAAACTTTTTTACATTTTTCTTACCAAGGCAACATATTGTCCGTCCTCTGCGTAACGTCCGTCAATGTTTTCAAGGTATCGGTTTTGGATACGAATGTAGTCTCTAATACAATCACGATAGGTTGCATAAGAACAATGGTTTCTATTCTTCCCGATAACGTACTCACTTCGACTTGTTTTAATACCAGCGATGTTTTTATTCTCCTTACAAATCTCTGACTTGAAATGTTGACTCTCAATCTTAAATTGTGCCAACGCCACGTTAGGTAACACACAATCCTGCTCGATCAATTCTTTAAGTATCGCCTCATCGGTTAATTCAATATCGCTCACACTCATAACCTCTGCAACTTGCTCAACCTTATCCTTAAAGATTGTCTTATACTTAACGATTGTTTTTTGGTTGTTATCAAATGAACTTGCGATGATAACAATGTTTACCAAAAGTGATACGATAAAGTAAGGTCTTAAATCTCTTACCTTAACTAACTTTAAGTTCTCGGTTCTCTCGAACAAAACTCTTTCCTGAAATTGATTCTTTTTTTCCATCTTGTTTAATTTGTTACTTCAAAGATAATGTAAAAAACTTTACCAACCAAATTTATTTACAAAAAAAAATGGGACCCTAAGGCCCCACTTCCCAATTAAACAAATAATATAAATGAGTAAAACAAAAACTCCTTAGTTTGTAAAGAAGGGTTGGATGACTTCATTGTCACTCAACTCAACTTGTTCTTTTACGTACTCAACCGCTTTGATATCGGTCGGGTCGTATACGTAGGCACCATTGCTAGAAGCGACTCCGAATTGTCCGTTGGCTAAGCCCCAAAAGTAGTAGCGCACATTCTCATCAATTGTGTCAAGTTCGTTAAGTGCGTTGGCGCAAACTTCATTCAACTCGGGGAATAATCTTACTCCACCCGTAACACTTGACAAGATTGCAAGCTTCATATTACCTTTGGCGAACTCATCTGCTTCAGTGGTTCTACCTACTTTGTTTAATGCCTCTACCAAATATGGTTTGTAGGCTCCCGCTTGCGGTCTTGAAAATGGATTGTTCATATTGTGTTTATTTATTTTGTTACTTCAAAGATAATGTAAATAACTTTACTAACCAAATTTTTTATGGATTATTTTGCAACTATTTTTTCTTCCACCAACTTACAATAGCCGTCCATGTAGTCATGGTACACTTGTTGGGCAACCCTGAAATAACTCATTGGGTGTCTACGTCCGTTCTTAGTCAATCGGTAATATCCTTGTCCGAACATACCACTCCAGCGATACCCCCACTCTTTGGTTGTGCCGTCTTCGTAGCGGTAACTAACCTTTGGTTTGGCTTGTAAAAAATCTACTATATTCATGTCTAATTGTTATTTGTTACTTCAAAGATAACGTAAATAAATTTACCATGCAAGTTTTTTGTAAATTATTTTTTATATTGGCCAAATCATCATTGTGCCCGCATCATGCCATTCATAATACCAACCACGCTTTTCGGTTTGTTCATTCAGTTTGGGTTCAACCCCATGTGAATTGTACCAGCTTTCTCGATAGTAACTAAACAAAGGACTATCTTCACCTGATACCCAAATACCCTTACCATCACCTTCACCATAAAATTCTTCGGTGGTGCCGATAACATTAACTCCTTTACTAGTAAGCCATGTCATCATCTCGTCTCTGTTTAATACTTTCATCTTGTTTAATTTGTTACTTCAAAGATAATGTAAAAAACTTTACCACGCAAATAAATTGATCGATTTCTTTAAAATAAAAAAAGGGATACATTTCTGCATCCCCTCATCGTATTCACGATTAAAAAAGAATCTTTAGATACAAGGTAACCATTCACTTGGGTTACTCATTGTTCCTTTGGCATCACGAAAGCCTTCCACCATTTCACTGGCAACCTTGTGGCTTGCTTCGTTTCTGCCGTCAAAGTTATACTCCTCGCTCGCACAATTCTCCAACCACTCCATACAGAGTTTAGTAAAGGATTGTTGTAAAGTTCGGTGTTCACGATTCATCTCAGCGATAAACTCTTTGTTCTTGTTGCTGAATGAATTTAGGTAGTTGGTTACATTGTTTACCACTTCCTTTGCTTGGGTTTGTGTAGTTACACTCATAATATCTATGTGTTTAATTATACTTCAAAGATAATACAAAAAAG